>Ga0114129_10003967_pt1 | contig 20897 bp, 20 predicted proteins | sample RhiMetdeltSRZDD1_FD_80071 | JGI IMG/M metagenome (GOLD analysis project Ga0114129, IMG submission 80071) | Populus rhizosphere microbial communities from Tennessee, USA - Rhizosphere MetaG P. deltoides SRZDD1 (version 2) (version 2) | ecosystem: Host-associated > Plants > Roots > Rhizosphere >... | reverse complement strand
GCACGCGCCTTGTCGCGGTCGCCCAGCACCATATAGGACCGGACCAGCCGCAGCCATCCTTCAAGATCGGAGCCGTCGTGGCGGAGCCTTTCGGCGAGCCGGTCGACCATGCCGCGGATCATGGCGGTGCGCTGCTCGGCGCTGAGATCGGAAGCCGCGGCGATCTGCTCGTCGGTCGGTCCGCCTTCGACGCGCGCGCCCTCGACGCGCGCGATCTCGGCGCGGACGAACTCCGCCCAGGGCGCATCGGCGGGCGCCGTCGCAACGAGCGCGCGCCAGGCCGCCGCCGCGTCGGCAGGCCGGCCGTCCTGCTCGGCGGCCAAGCCGAGGAAGAAGCGCGCCTTGACGTGCTCGCCGTCGAGCGCCACGGCGCGCTCGAACGCCGCCTTTGCCTCCGCAGTCACGACGCCGCTGGCGGCCGCGATCAGCGCTTCCCCGACTCCGCTCACCCGCTCGGCGGTCTCGCCGTTGAGGCGGAGTGCATTGCGCCGCGCCCGCACCGCGTCGTCGTACCGGCCGAGCCGCAGATAGACCGGCGCGATCACTTCCCAGCCGCGGCCATCGTTGGGATTGCGCTCGAGATGCTGCTCGATCTGCGCGATCATGCGTTCGATCGACTGGTCCTGCGGGCCCGAGCGCGCGGCGAGCGGCTGCCCCGGCAGCGACGGCGAGCCGAGCGCGAGATAGAGCGACGCGGCGCCGAGCGGCAGCAGCACCAGCGCGATGATGGCGAGCGCCCGCCGCCTGCGCGTGGCGACTGCGGGTGCCGGAGCGCCCGGCGCGGCCGCTTCGGCGTCGGCGGCCGCGAGCAGCCGCCGCGCCACCTCGGTCTGCGCCGCTTCGGCCTCGCTTTCGGCGATCAGGCCGGCGGCGCGGTCGCGGCGGATCTCGTCGAGCTGGTCGCGATAGACGGCAAGGTCGCTGCCGGAGCGCAGCTTGCGGTCGCGGCGGGCAAGCGGCCACAGCACGGCCAGCACCGCCGCCGCGGTCATCAAGGCGAGCACGAACCACAGCGTCATGGCGTCGATTTCATCGGCCTATTTCGGCTTTCCGGTGGCCGCGCCTGCCGATGGGCAATTTGCCGGACCGGCAGGCGATTTGCGCGGGTTACAACACGGCCGCCAGCGCACCGCAACAGGTGCCGGCGGGGGGCCGGTGCTGGGCAGATGCAGCCTGGCGGCGCCGAAATGTGAGGTGAATCAGGCCTTGCCCGCGACCTTGGCGCTATGGACGGCGACTTCGGCCGCCTTGGTCAACAGCGACGCATATTCCCTGCCGAACACCTTGGCGCAGAAGCGCACCGCCGCATCGACCTGCGACTGCCGGAACGACCGCTCCGCCGGACCGGCGTGACGCAAGGCGTCGAGCAAGGCCGAGGTGCCGGTGTCGAGATATTCCTGCACCTCGTGATAGGTGCGCAGCGTCATCTCGTTGATGGCGAGCTCACTCGCATAGTTGCGGCAGGCGCCGACGAATTCGATCAGCGCCTCGGTTTCGGCAACCTCGTCGTCATCGAGCCCGGCATTGCGCGCGATCTCGTTCGGCGGCCGCGGACGCAACAGCCGGCGCACGCGGCCCGGCATCGACTCGATCTCGGCCTTGAGCGCGCTGCCGATCTCGGCGCGGATGGCGGCGAGCTGACGCGCCCACGCCGAGTCGCCCGACAGGTCGAGCTCGGTGCGCAGGCCGCGCGCCGCATCATGGATGCATTTGAGCAGCGACGTCATCGCAACCGCCGCACCGCGCTTGAGATCGGCCTTGAGCTCGCCGACCATCAGCTCGATGTCACCGAGCGTGATCGTCACCGCCGCGGCATAGGGCGTGGCGGCGATGCGGGCGGCATCGTCGCTCTCGGCCGCCTTCACCGCCAGCCGGATCACCTGCCACGGCGCCGACAGCCGCCCCATCACCAGGATCAGGCCGTAGGGCACCAGGTCGCGCTGTCCCGCTGCGACGGAATCGAGAATGATCTTGGCGTGATCGAGCGGCCCCGCCGCGAAGTTGCGGACATGTCCGGGCAAACGGCTCTGGATCATCGCAAGCACGTCGCGGGCGGCGAGAATGGTGAGCAGGTCGCGCACGTCGTCGAGCGCCTTCGGCGTGCCGACTTGCCCGATCATGCGCCGCCGCGCCTTGTCATCGTTCTGCACGGCGTCGAGCTGCGATCGGATCGCCCTGATCACCTCGTCCTGGAATCCTTGCGTCAACAGGCCGTTGGTGACGAGGTCATTGGCGGCAAGCGCGCGACTGACCTCGCTGCAATAGCTCTCGGATTCCACCGGCAGCAGATCGCGGCAGATCCACGACCACAGCGGCTTGAGCGACGCGCGCGCGATGCGTCCTTGCGGCTTGAGCGCGGCATCGCCGTCGACGAGGAAAGGCTCGACCGGGGTGAAGAACAGGCGCGCCGGATCGCCGATGCGCGGCGCCGGCTGGCCGGACTGGCGAACGGCGCTGCGCACTTCCTGCAGCAGCAGGTCGCCGCCTGGGACGTCTTCGCCGCGCAGGAGCGTGCGTTCGAGCTCCGTGATCAGCAGAGCGCGCGCCTCCTGCGGGAGCTCGCGGAGGTATTGGCGCAGTCGCTCGACGGGCAGCCCGAGGGCGGCCATGCCGCACACCACGAGTTCGATGGCACCGAACCCTCCTGATACCGTTACGGCATTAAGAGTCCGTTACCCATTCTTTCCGTGGTTTCAATGGGATGGAGCTGGGATCACCACCGGCGCCGACCGTAGTAGTAACCGGGGCCGTAGTAGTAGCCCGGACCCCAATAATAGCGCGGACCGATGTAGACGGCCGGCGGACCTACGACCACGGCCGGTCCCGGTTCGTAATAGACCGCCGGCGGCGGCGCACCGACGACCGGCGCGGGCCCGCCGCCGCGGTCGAGATTGCGCGCGATCGCGTAGCCGCGGCGCCCAGCCCAGAACACCGTGCACCATTCGCCGCTGCAGCCGGTCACTTCGACCGTCGTGCCGCCCGGGATTCTGCCGATGATGGCGGCGTCGATGCCGGGCGCCTGACGCAGATTGGTCGGGCCGGTGACGAGCGCCGGCGCGGCGGCGGCAAAGTCCGCCGTCAGCGCGAGCAGAGCGGCAGCGCAGGCGGCGCGCCGCGCAAATCGTGGGATGCTTGCGTTCAAAGCCATGATGTCCTCCGTGCGAACCGCGCGCCACGGCGCGCGATGATCAGCTCACGATTGTCCAGGTGCCGTCCGGGTTGCGGCAGGCAGTGCCGCGCGCCGACTGCGGCCGGCCGCCGATATAGACCGTGTGCGTGTATTGGCGGCAGCGCTGGCCGCCGGTGTCGTAATAGGGCCCGGGAACGACGTTGCCGTAATAGCCCGTGTGCGTGCTGCGCCACGGCACTGCCGCGCCGGGCTGGCCCCGTTCGAGCGCATCCATCTCGGCGGCATAAGCGAGCTGACGATCCTGCTCGTCGAGCGACGCGCCGATCGCGCTGCCCAAAAGCCCGCCGGCGACCGCGCCGATCGCCGCGCCCGCAAGCCGATTGCCGACGCCGCGTCCACCGAGCGCCGCGCCCAGCACGCCGCCCGCGATCGCGCCCGTCAGCGCGCCGGAATCCTGCCGCGGCGTGGGCGAATAGGGATCGGCCGCGCAGGCGGCGACGGTCGCAGCCGCAAGCGCGGCGGCCATGATCCTGAAGGAAGTCATCGGAACCCCCGTGGTAACCCCGTGGGCAAAACCTAGACGGGAAAATTGGGGCGAAACTCTGTTCCGGCGGAGCCGGGATTTCGGCAGCGTTACCAATCGCTTTCCGGAAGCGGCTGATGGGAAATCTGATCTTCGCGTGCGGTCCGCGTGAGCAACGTTACGCGCCGGGCAGCACGAGCTCCGCGCGTAACCCGCCCAGCGGGGCGTTGGCGAGCGTCAGCCCGCCGCCGTAGAGGCTCGCAAGCTCGACCACGATCGACAGGCCGAGCCCGGAGCCCGGCTTGGTCTCGTCGAGCCGCCGCCCGCGCCGGGCGACCTGCTCGCGCTGCTGCGGCGACAGCCCCGGCCCGTCGTCGTCGACCACGATGCGCACGAAGTGCCGCACGCCGCTTGCGTCGGGCCGGTCCGCCAGCACCTCGACCGCCACGCGCGATTGCGCCCATTTGCAGGCATTGTCGACGAGGTTGCCGACCATCTCCTCGAGGTCCTGCTGCTCGCCGCGGAAGCGCGCCTCGTCGGGCGCGTCAAGCTCGATCGCGATGCCGCGGTCGTGATGGATCTTCTCCATCGTGCGCGCCAGAGCCGAAACCACCGGACGCACGTCGGTGATGGTACCGATCGCCGACACGCGGGCGGCAAGCCGCGCGCGCTCGAGATGGCGCGCCACCTGGTCGCGCATGATCTCGGTCTGCTCGCGCACCTTCGCGGCGAACGGCTCCTCGCGGTGCGCGGAAGCCTCGTTCAAGATCACCGACAGCGGCGTCTTGAGCGCGTGCGCCAGATTGCCGACGTGGGTGCGGGCGCGATTGACGATCTCGCGGTTGGCGTCGATGAGCGCATTGGTCTCGCGCGCGAGCGGCGCGATCTCGACCGGGAAGCGGCCCTCCAGCCGCTCGGCCACGCCGGAGCGGATCGCGGCGAGGCCTTGCGAGATGCGGTTGAGCGGCGCCAGGCCGAAACGCACCTGGAAGGTCGTGATCAACAGCAGCACGAAGCCGAGGATCGCGAAGGTCACCACCAGCGCGCGGTCGAAGGCGCGCATCTCGTCGTCGATCTCGGCGGCGTCGCCGGCGACCGCCACCAGGAAGCGGCCCTCGTCGCCGAGCTCGATGATGCGCTCGACCAAGCGCAAGCGCTGCTCTTCCGGCCCGTCGACATAGCCCTGGCGGGTGCCGCCCGGGGTGGCCGTGGCGCCGCGATCCTCGAGACGCGGCAGCGTCGAATCCCACAGCGAGCGCGAGGAGCGCACCTCGGGCCGCGCGGTGTCGAGCCGCGTTACCTGCCAGTACCAACCCGACAGTGGCAGCTCGAACAGCGGCTCGCCGAGCGATTGCGGGAATTTGTCGCTCGACTCGTCGGGCGTGGCGACGTCGGCGACGAGCGTGCGCAGATAGACGCCGAGGCGGCGGTCGAACGCGCGCTCGACCGCGCCGCGATAGACCGACGACAGCACGATCCCGGTGATGACGAGAATCACCACCGTCCAGGTCGCCGCCGAGAAGAACAGCCGGAGCGCGAGCGAATTAGCGCGCATCGGGTCCGGCAAGGAGATAGCCGAGGCCGCGCACGGTCTGGATCACGTCGACGCCGAGCTTCTTGCGGATACGGCCGACGAACACCTCGATGGTGTTGGAGTCGCGGTCGAAGTCCTGGTCGTAGAGATGCTCCACCAGCTCGGTGCGGGACACCACGCGGCCGGCATGGTGCATCAGGTAGGACAGCAGGCGATATTCGTGCGAGGTGAGCTTGACCGGATTGCCGTTGACCGAGACGCGGCCGGTGCGGGTGTCGAGCCGCACGGTGCCGCAGGTGAGCTCGCTCTTGGCGTGACCGGCGGAGCGGCGCAGCAGCGCCCGGATGCGCGCCAGCACCTCCTCGAGGTGGAACGGCTTGGCGACATAGTCGTCGGCGCCGGCATCGAAGCCCTGCACCTTGTCGCTCCAGCGGTCGCGCGCGGTGAGGATCAGGACCGGCATGGCGCGGCCGGCGCGCCGCCAGGATTCCAGCACCGATATGCCGTCCATCTTGGGCAGGCCGATGTCGAGGATCACCGCGTCATAGGGCTCGCTCTCGCCGAGGAAATGCCCCTCCTCGCCGTCGAAGGCGCGGTCGACGACATAACCGGCGTCGGTCAGCGCGGTCGCGAGCTGCCGGTTGAGGTCGGGGTCGTCCTCGATCACGAGGAGGCGCACGGGTCTTGCTCTTTGCTAGTGCTCGCCGGCGAGCACCGTTCCATTCGACGCGTCGATGGACGCGCGCCTCACTTTGCCATCGCGCGCGAGCAGTGTCAGCAGGTAGACGAGGCGGCCGGACTGCTCGCACAGGCGGGCGCGGACCACGTCCCGGGGCGTGCGGCGCAGCACCCGGATCGCTTCCGCCAGCGGCACCGCGCGGCCGTCCGCGATCGCGGCGCGCTGCTGCTCGCGGGTGAGGCAATGCTGCCGTTCCTCGGCCTGAGCCGACGGCAGCACGGCCAGCACGACGGCGGTAGCGGCAACGAGGCTCAGAGCGGACATGGCTTGGCTCTAGGCGCCTGGCGGTGAACCCGGCATGAACGACGCGGGGTCCGGTGAATGGCCGCGGGCCTGGTCGTGAAAGATGACACCGAATTAAGGTGTCCGTGCGGCGATCCCGCCGCTTGGTCACGCGATGTTGACAAAGTCGCGCGCGATAGGCTCAAGGCATCGGCCATGGTGCGCTTGCTGGCCGCTTCCGCCCTTGCCCTTCTGTTCGCGTCCCCGGCTGCCGCGATGGTGGGCGGGGCGGCGCCCGCACAGCCGGCCATTGCGCGCCACATCGTGTTGATCACCGGCACGCGCGGATTATGCACCGGTGTCGCGATCGCGCCCGATCTGGTGCTGACCGCGGCGCACTGCGTGGTGCGCAGCGCCAATTTCCGGCTGACCGCATCCGATAGGCGCCGGTTCACCGCAAAGGACGTCGCCGGCGTGACCCCGCACCCGCAATATTTGTCCGGCAGCGACGGCCCCGACCTCGCTCTGGTCAGGCTCGCCGCGCTTCCGCCGGCAATCCTGCCGCCCGCCCCGCTCAGCGACCGCCGCGCGCCGATCTCGGCCGGCGAGCGATTCCTGGTTGCCGGCTTTGGCATCACTGCGCCCCGCGACCGCAAGATCCCCGCCACGCCCCTGGCCGCCGAGCTGATTGCAACCGAACGCCCGAGCTCGCAGCGGGTCAGCCTCGTTGATCCCGAGACGCTCGGCGAGGCGGCTGGCCTCGGCGCCTGCAACGGCGATTCCGGAGGGCCGGTGTTCGAGCAGCGCAGCGGCGAGCTCGCGCTGGTCGGCATTGTGAGCTGGTCGCGCGCGACCGACGGCGAGCCCGGCTGCGGCTACATCACCGGCGTCATCCCGCTCCCGCGCTACCGCTATTGGATCGTGGAGACGGCGGCCAAAATGGGAGCGTCGCTGGCGCCATGATGCGGCTTGCGCGCTCCATCATCGTCCTGCTCTGTCTTCCTTCGCTGCCCGCCCTCGCGATGGTGGGCGGCGCGCCGCCGGCCGGCGAGGCCGCGAGCGCGCTGGTGCTGATCGTCGGTTCGCGCGGCACATCCTGCACCGGGGTTACGCTCGCGCGCGATCTCGTCCTCACCGCGGCGCACTGCGTGATGCCAGGCGCGGACTACAAGCGGGTCGAATTCGACGCCGCGCGCACGCCATCGCTCAAGGACATTGCCGACATCGCGCGCCATCCGGAATTCGACGTCGCAGCGGTATTGCGCCATCGCGTCACCGCGGACGTGGCGTTGCTCAAGCTCGCTGCGCCGATCGCAGCCGTTCCCGCCGTGCTGGCACCGTCCGGCGGCTCGGTCGCGGTTGGCGACCGCTTCGTCGTGTTCGGCTACGGCGTCGCCACGCCCGGCGACGGCAGGAGCGGCGGCACCGCCCGCGCCGCGACGCTGGCCGCGACCGGACAGCCGGGCACGCTGCAGATCAGGCTGGTCGATCCCGCCACCAAAGGCGAGCGCGCCGGGCTCGGCGCCTGCACCGGCGATTCCGGCGCGCCGGTGTTTCGCGAGATCGACGGCAGGCTGATGGTGATCGGCGTCGTGAGCTGGTCGACTGGTCCGAAGCTGGTCGCCGGCTGCGGCGGCCTCACCGGCGTCACGCCGCTCGTGCGCTACCGCGCCTGGATTTTCGAGCAAGCGAGCCGGCTCGGCAGTCCGCTGCCGTAGGCCGCGACCCGCGGTTGCGGCACGCAGTCAGGCCCTTCGATTATCTCTGTTGGTTCGGCGGCCCGATGCGCGCTTGCGTTCGATGCCGGCGGCCCAGAACGGGCCGCCGGCGGAGACTTCGTGTTCAAAACCGATGAGATCGCACTCGTGACAGATCACGGCCACGCTGCCATCGGCCAGCGCGATCCCCGCCATCTCGACGCAGCAGAGGCGGCAGAACACAAGCTTCGTCATGTCAAAGTTCCAGGTGATTCGGGTTCGGCATCCATCACGGCTGCGAATAAAGGAGCGGTTGTGGCGACACTTCCGGGACAGTCCTGGGAGCACGCGCGAAACGGCAGGCGCCGCGCGCCGGACCGGCCTGGAAAACCGCCGCGGCAGCCTGTCGCAGGCGGGGTTTGTGTGCTAACCAAGGGCGGCTGGGCAATTCCAGGCGGAGGGGAAAAGCGTCGTGTGGCTGCTGATCGTCTATGTCGTGCTGGTGATTATTGGGGACTTGCTCGATTACTTCATCGGGCTGGTCATTGAGCGCGTCTGGCCGGCGGCAAGCCTGCCGACCTTTCTCGCGCTCTATTTCCTGTTCCTGTGGATCGCCTGGATCGTGGCCGTGAAGATCACCGCGCCGAAGACCGCGACCGCCGGATCAACCCCCTGATACCGTCGCCGGCCCGCCGGGGCCGTGCAACTGGAACGGCCGCGCCGCGTTGAGGGGTGCCCCCTCAACATCGGAGCATGGCCATGATCCCTGCCCTGCCCGCCGTCCTCGTCGGTGCCCAGCTTGTCATCGCGGTCGCCGAACAGGTCCCCACCCTCAACGTCAATCCGAGCTGCCGCGCCGCCGCCGCCGGCAGCCTTGGTCTCCAGCAGGACCTCGAAGCCTGCGTTAAGAGCGAGAACCACGCGCGTGAGCAACTTGCGGCGCAGTGGCGCGAGTTCCTGCCCGCCGACCGCACGAGCTGCCTGAACCTGACGACGATGGGCGGCGCCGGCGGCACCTATACCGAGCTGCTCACCTGCCTCGAGATGAAGCGCGACGCGCGCAAGCTGCCGAAGGACACCACCATCGGCAGCGGCATGCGGTAGCGCATCGCTCGTCGGCGCGGGCAGACAGTCACGTCATGTCGGTAACGTGGCAAGCGCGTCCTCGATCAGCTTGATCCAGCCTTTTTGGGATGCGGCGAGCTTTCCCTCCCGGTCGAGCCGACGCACGATATCGAGCGCGCGGGTAAGGCGGGCGCGCGCTTCGTCGCCGCCGAGCGCCAGCTTGACCAGGCCGACGACGAGATCGAGTTGCCACTGCGTGTTGTCGGGATCGGTGGCTACGAGCTTCTCGACGACGGCAAGACCTTTGCGATAGTCCGCAAGCGCCTCCTCCCCTCGGCCTGCGGCAAGCAGCACGTCGCCGATCTTGTTGCGACTGACCACGAGATCGCGCTGCCACTCGGTGTTGCCGGGATCGGCGGCGGCGAGCGCCTCGCGGATCGCGAGACTCCTCTGGTATTCCGCAAGCGCCTCGTCGCGCTGGCCGGCGGCGAGGAGCGCGTTGCCGATCCGATCGTGGCTGATCGACAGGTCCCGCTGCCACTCGGTATTGCCGGGATCGGCGGCGGCGAGCGTCTCGCGGACCGCAAGGCTTTTGCGAAATTCCGCGAGCGCCTCCGGCCATTGTCCGGCTGCGGCCAGCACCCCGCCGATCCGGTCGTGGCTGATCGACAGGTCCCGCTGCCAGAGCGCGTTGCCCGGATCGACGGCAGCAAGCTTCTCGATGATGTCGAGGCCCTTGCGATAGTCCGTAAGCGCTTCCTCCGGCCGTCCGACCGCAACCAGCACGTCGGCGATCTTGTTGTGGAGCACCGACCGGTCCCGTTGCCACTGCGAATTGCCGGGATCGGCAGCAGCAAGCTTCGCGACGATATCCAGGCCCTTGCGATAGTCCGCCAGCGCCTCCTCCCGCCGCCCGGCCGCAACCAGCACGTCGCCAATCTTGTGGTGGACGACAGAGCGGTCCCGCTGCGACTGCGCATTGCCGGGATCGGCGGCGGCGAGCCGTTCGACGATGTCCAGCGCCTTGCGATAGTCCGCAAGCGCCTCCTCCCGCCGCCCCGCCACCACCAGCACGTCGCCGATCCTTTCATGGCTGACCGCCAGGTCCCGCTGCCACTGCGCATTGCCCGGATCGATAGCGGCGAGCCGCTCGATGATCTCCAAGCCCTTGCGATATTCCGCGAACGCCTCCTCCCGCCGTCCGCCCACGACCAACAGGTCGCCGATCTTGTTGTGGCCGACCGCCACGTCCCGCTGCCATTGCGCATTGCCCGGATCGGCGGCGGCGAGCCGCTCGATGATGTCGAGGCCCTTGCGATATTCCGCGAACGCCTCCTCCCGCTGTCCCGCCACCACCAGCACGTCGCCGATCTTGCCGTGGGTGATCGAGAGGTCCCGCTGCCAGAGCCTGTTGTCGGGGTCGCCGGCGACCAGCTCCTCCATGACGGCGCGGGAGCGCTGGGCGAGCGCGAGCGCCGCCTTGGTGTCGCCCACGGCGAGAAGCGTGTCCACAAGCTCCAAAAGAGCGGCCGCCGCGCTGCGCCGGAGCTCCGGCGCGGTCTCGCCGGACTCGGCAAGCTGCCGTTGCAGCTCCTGCGCACGGTCGAGGATCTTGCGCACGAGGTCGACCGGCATGCCGGTCCGGTTGCGGAACTCCCGCGCCAGGTCGAACACGAGCGTGTTCGCGGTCTGGGTCGCGGCCGCCAGCGTCCGCTCGGCGCGGTCGCGCTGGGCCTGAGCGATATCCTTCTGCTCGGTTGCAACCCGCTCGGCGTTGACGGCCGCCCTCCACTGCCAGGCCGCCGCCCCCGCGAGAATGAGCAGCAAGCCCGCAGCCGACCACGCCAGCCTGAGCGCGTGGCGCTGCTGCCGCACCTCCTGCGAGAGCAGGTCCTCTTTCGGCATGCCGCGGATCGCCGCCGCGAAATCGGCGCCAAGCTCGATGAATTGGCTGTCGCGCGGATTGGCGCCGTCACGATAGGCGCGCAGGTCGATCCATTTCGGCTCGGAGGCAAATCGGCCGGTCAGCACCGGCGGCAGCGGCATCCCTTGGCGCCAGCCGAAGTCGCCGACCGCGTCGTCCCAGACAAGCTCGCCGTCGGTGAGCGCGATCAGCAGCGTGTCGGCGCTCTTGTGTTCGAGCCACCAGGAGATTTCCTTGTTGACCCACGGCGACGCCGCCGCCTCGGACGAAGCCAGCAGGATCAGGAAGCGCGATTGACCGAGCGCCTGCTCGATCGACGGCCACAGGCCCGGCGTAGCGGAGAGGGACGTATCGTCGCGGAACACGCGCAGCGCCCGGCGCCGATACCAGGGCTTGCCCAATCGCTGAATGACCGACTGCAGCGCCGCGGCGACCGGCTTGTCCTTGGCGTGGCTATAGGAAATGAAGGCGTCGTAGAGCGCCATGATGCTTCCCTGGGGCCACCCGGCAAATCGTGATGAAACCACAAATGCGACCGCTTCGGATCAGGAAAAGCGCCACCTTGATCACCGGGGAAATTGCAGGGAAAGTGCGGATATGCCGATCCGCGGGCCGTCCTTGTCTGCCCATTTGCCTGAGGACATCATGAGGTTCGTCATCCCGCTCGCGGCCGGACTGCTGATCGCCTCTCCTTGCCTGGCGCAGGAGCGCGAGCATGCGGGTTCCCGCATGTTGTTGCCGCCCGCCGCGAGCCTGCCCCATGCGGCAAAGCCGGTGCTGCCGCTGCCGAAGGCTCCGGCGCCGACGGCGGCCGCCACGGCGGCGGACGCCGAAGCCTTCGTCGCTGCGGCCGAGGCGGAGATCGCGAGGGTGCGCGAGCACGCCGTTCGCGCGTCCTGGATAAAGAACACCAACATCACTGTCGACACCAACTGGCTGGAAGCCCGCGCCAATGCCGAACAGTCGCGGGTGCTGTTGGGCTTTGCCAGGGGGGCCGCGCGCTACAACGGCGTCGCCGTCGACGCGGTCACGCGGCGCAAGCTCGAGCTGATGAAACTCGCCGCCGTGCTGCCTCCGCCCGACCGCGCCGACGGCTTGCAGGAACTGGCTGAGCTGGCGACCAAGCTCGATTCGGCTCAGGCGACGCTCGCCGTGCCTTACCGGGACAAAATCCTGACGCAGGACGAGGCGACCGCGCTGATGGTGGCTTTGCGCGATCCGAACGAGAAGAAGATCGTGTGGGAGAGCATGCGCGCCAACCTGCCGGCGATGCGCGCGGACTTTGCGCGGGTGGTGGCGCTCGCCAACGAAGGCGCGCGCGAGCTCGGCTTCAAGGACGTCGGCGAGATGTGGCGCTCGCAATACGACATGCCGCCCGAGGCCTTCGCGGATCTGGTCGATCGGCTGTGGGCACAGGTCGAGCCGCTATACAAGAACCTGATGTGCTATTTGCGGGCGCGCCTCAACGACGAGTACGGCAGCGCGGTGCAGCCCCGCACCGGGCCCATGGCCAACCATCTGCTCACGGCCGGTTGGGGCGTTTTCCTGCCGAAGACCGAAGGCGTTTCCTACGACCTGACCGGGCTTCTGGTGGCGCACGGTTACGATGTCCCGAAACTCGCCAAGACGGCCGAGAGCTTTTACATCTCGCTCGGCTTTGCTCCGCTGCCGCGGACGTTCTGGGAGCGGTCGATGTTCACGCGGCCGGCGGACCGCGAGGTCGTTTGCTGGCCCAGCGCCTGGACGATCGACAACAAGGAGGATGTGCGGGTCAAAGTCTGCCTGCGGGTGCATGAGCGGGATTTCTACATGATCCATCACGAGCTCGGGCACGTGATGAATTATCGCGCGTTCAAGGACCAGCCCCTCCTGTTCCAAGGTCCGGCCAACGACGGCTTCGATGAAGCGGTCGGCGATTTCATCTCGCTGTCCGCACAGACGCCGACCTATCTGCACCAGCTCGGCTTGCTCGATTCCGTCCCCGGACCGGAGGCCGACATCCCGTTCCTGATGAAGATGGCGAGCGCGCACATCGGCGCGCTGGCGCTGCATCTGGCGATCGACAAGTGGCGATGGGACGTCTTTTCGGGAAAGACCGCGCCCGCGGACTACAACGACGCGTGGTGGCGCCGGATGCAGCAATACCACGGCACCGCGGCGCCGGTTCCGCGGCCGGCCGACGCTTTCGATCCCGGCGGGGCCTGGCATGTGGCCGGCTTCGTTCCGGCCATCCGCTATTCGCTCGCGGAGATTTATCAATTCCAGTTCCACCGGGCGGCCTGCCGCATCGCGGGCTGGACCGGTCCGCTGCATCGGTGCTCGATCTACGGCAACAAGGAGGTCGGAGCCCGCTTCAACGCCATGCTGAGCATGGGCGCCTCGAAACCCTGGCCCGAGGCGCTTGCGGCATTCACGGGCGAGCGCGCGCTCGACGCCAGTGCGATCGCCGAGTATTTCGCTCCGTTGGACCGGTGGTTGACCGAGAAGAACAGGGGCGAGCAGTGCGGGTGGTGAAGGCGCGTGGTCTGCGCGAGCTGTTCCAGTGAAAAAGCCCGGCCTGGCGGCCGGGCTTCAACGTCATCGGATGGCTAGGCCGAAGCAAGCGCCCTCCCGATGGGCGCCCGCGATGTCAGGCCGGATCAGCAGAAGCCGGCATCGACCTGGTGCCAATTGCGCGCGCGATCCTGCGTGTAGCAGCCACCGCGCCAGGAATAATAAACCGCACGGCGGCGCTGCGATCCTTCTTTCACGATGGTCGCGCCGGTCGGATTGCCGCCGAAGCTAATGGGAAACAGACTTGGTATCTCCTCCCCGCCAGTGCGGTTGACGACCCCGCCCGGCAAGCCGCCGCCGGTGCGATTGACGACGCCGCCCGGCAGGCCACCGCCGGTGCGATTGACGACGCCACCCGGCAAGCCGCCACCAGTGCGGTTGACGACCCCACCCGGCAAGCCGCCGGCCGTGCGGTTGACGACCCCGCCCGGCAAGCCGCCACCGCGCCTCCGCAGGGACGTCGTCGGCCTTTCCTCCCATGGCCCGAACCACAGGCTTGGGATTTCCTCCCCGCCGCCGGTGCGGCTGACGACCCCGCCCGACGACCCCGTGCTTACTGGTGGCTTATTGCCCGCCAACTTGATAGTGCGGTTGACGACCCCGCCCGGCAAGCCGCCGCCGGTGCGATTGACGACGCCACCCGGCAAGCCGCCGCCAGCGCGGTTGACGACCCGTCCAGACCTCCGCCGGGACGTCGTCTGCCTTTCCTCCCACGGCAACCCAAACCACAGATCACCAGTGCCGGTGCCGGTGCGGCTGCGTACACCGGTGCCGGGTTTGCTGCCCGGCTCATACTGGGCGGCTGCCTCCTGCGAGGGCACGACCGTGACGAACATCAGCATCGCCACAACACCAATACTGCGGATCATGTGTCGCTCCTGGTTGGCCGCCCAACGCTATTACCTTTACGAGCATTGGCGCGATTTTTCAACGTTCGCGCGGTGCGCGCGGCCATCGTCGGCGAATTAAATTTGGGTAATTTGCAGCCCTGTCTCGCAGCTACCCGCACTCGCCGCCCTACTCCGCCGGCGCACTCGCCGCATCGGGCGCGACCGGCGGCGTCTTGGCCGCAGGTCCGTGCAGCGGCCGCTCTTCCAGCAGGATCATCGCGATCGCCGCCAGCACCGCGAACACCAGCGCTGCCACGAACACCCAGCGGAAAACTTCCGCCCCGACGCCGGTCGCTGCGGCCGAGGCGGCTACGAGCTCGGTGCCGACGCCGCCGCGCTCCGGCGTCATACCGAGGCCGGCGAGCAGGATCGCGCTCATGATCGCCACCACCAAGGCGCTTATGAGCGCGCGGAAGAAGTTCATGGCGCCGGTGGCGGTGCCGACCGCGTAGCGCGGCACCGCGTTCTGGATCGACACGGTCGCGACCGGAAACACGGTGCCAACGCCGAAGCCGATGACGCCGGCGGCCGTGATCGACGCCCACAACGGCATCGCCGGCCACACCACCAACGCCGCGACCGCGGCGGTGGTGAGCCCCACGCCGACATAGGATGACAGCTTGTAGTGTTTCAGGTGCATCATTGCGCGGCCCGACATCATCGAGCCGGGCGTGGTCATCACGATCACAGGAATGAGCGCGAGGCCGGATTGCGTGGCGGTGAGCTTGTGCACGAGCTGATAGTAGAGCGGCATGTAGATCATCAGCCCGGTCATCACGCCGAGCGCGCAGGCGGTCGCGGCGGTGCCGAGCCGCATCACCGGATTGGCGAGCAGCTTGAGCGACAGGAACGGCTCGGGAGTCCTGTTGAGCCACCAGGCGAACACCAGCGTGAATACGATCGTGGCCGCGATCAGGCCGAAGATCTCCGGCGAGAGCCACACAAAACGCGTGCCGCCGGAGGTGAGCGCGAGCAGAAGCGCGAGCGCGGCAGCCGTCATCAGCGTGGCGCCGACCAGATCGAGCTGGCGCGAGCGCTCGTGGCGCGGCAGCCGCGTCATCGATTTGTTGACGAGATAGGCGGTGACCAGCCCGAGCGGCACGTTGAGCCAGAAGATCACCGACCAATGCCACTGATCGGCGATGACGCCGCCGAGCACCGGTCCCACCGTGCCGGCGGCGATCCAGGCCACGCCCATGTAGGCCTGATAGTTGCCGCGCTCGCGCGGCGTGATCATGTCGGCGACGGTCGACTGCACCATCGGCACGATGCCGCCGCCGCCGATCCCTTGCAGCGTGCGCCCGACGATCAGCATCGCCATGTTCGATGCCGCCGCCGAGACCGCGGAGCCCGCGATGAACAGGCCGAGCGCCGCGAGCATCATGGCGCGGCGGCCGTGGATGTCGGAAAGCTTGCCGTACAGCGGCGCCACCACCGTGGAGGACAACAGATAGGCGATGATCACCCAGGACAGATTCTGGAAATCGCCGAGCTCGCGCCCGATGGTCGGCAGCGCGCTCGCCACGATGGTCTGGTTCACCGCCGACAGGAATCCGCCGAGCATCAGCCCATAGAAGATGCGGTGGATTTCCTTATGGGTGAGCGGCGTTGCCGCCGTCGGCTTGCTGGAATGGTGATCGGCGCGCTTCGTTGCGGCGCGCCTGTTCAATAAACGCATAGGCTTTTCGTTATCGCTCGTCGGTCAATCGTCGATCCTAACGACAAGATCGGCCGGCAGGGGTGCGATTTCAACGCCGCGAGAAGCAGCCCAGCTATGACCGCCGCCTGGCAGCGGCGCTCAGGCTTTCCGGCGCGCTGCCTTTGGCAGCTTGAGCGGCCAGCTCACGATGCGGTCCTCGAGGTCCGCGTCGGGCACCTCGTCCTCGCTGGCGCGTACGCGTCCCCGCACCGAAACGCCGGCCTGATGGACCGTCTCGGGGTCACCGGAAACGAGCGGATGCCACCAATAGAGGTCGCGGCCATCGGCCACGAGGCGATAGGCGCAGGACGGCGGCAGCCAGACGATTTTCCTGATATTCCGCGGGGTTAGGCGCACGCAATCGGGCACCTTCTTGGTCCGGTTGGGGTAGTCGCGGCAGCGGCAGGTCTCCCCGTCGAGGAGCCGGCAGCCCACGTCGGTGAAATAGGTGCGCGAGGGATCGTCTTCGTCCTCGAGCTTGCTCAGACAGCAGCGGCCGCACCCGTCGCAGAGGCTTTCCCATTCCGAATCTGTCATTTGCTCCAATGACTTACGTTTCCAGAACGGGCGGTCGTCGATCGCCATGAGTCTCACTCCCGACCGCTATCTAGACCATCCCGACCCCGGGTTCACCCGGGATTGGGGGTTTTACCGGTACAAGTCGGGACGCCGGGCTTGGGGTGCGCCCGCAAGGCTGTGAAAGGCGATGAAATCGTCCACAAAAGCCTGATTTTGCATTCACCTTGTGACTCCGCGGGCATAGTGCGGAACCAGCGGATCGGTTAAGACATGAATGTCAGATGAACGGCTCCGTCCCACCGTCACGAGACCACCTTGCGCGACCCGTTTAACGACGATGAGGCCCCCCAGGGGTGGAAGACGCGGATGCGCCGCTTCTTCCTCGACCTCGACGCGCGCATCGACTTCGGCATCTACCTCACCCGCCGCTGGGGCCGGGAGATCTACGAGCGCTTTACCGTGGTCATGGACCGTTTCCACGTCGCCGGCTGGCGGCGCTGGATGCTGGTCGAGCCGATCTCCGAGGCGGCGACGATCGGCAGCGGCGCCCTCCTGCTCATGCTGGCGCTTGCGATCCCGGCTTTCCGCGAGACCGCCGACGACGACTGGCTGAAGAAGTCCGAGATCGCGGTGACCTTCCTCGACCGCTACGGCAACGAGGTCGGCACCCGCGGCATCCGCCACAACGATTCGATCCCGCTCGACCAGTTCCCGGACCATCTGGTCAAGGCCGTGCTGGCCACGGAAGACCGCCGCTTCTTCGAGCACTTCGGCATCGATATTGCCGGCACGTCGCGCGCCATGCTGACCAATGCGCGCGCCGGCGGCGTTGTGCAGGGCGGCTCCTCGATCACCCAGCAGCTCGCCAAGAACCTGTTCCTCTCCAACGAGCGCACCATCGAGCGCAAGGTCAAGGAAGCCTTCCTCGCGCTCTGGCTGGAGGTGCGGCTGTCGAAGAACGACATCCTCAAGCTCTATCTGGACCGCGCCTATCTCGGCGGCGGCACCTTCGGCGTCGACGCCGCCGCGCAGTACTACTTCAACAAGTCGGCGCGCGATGTGAACCTTGCGGAAGCGGCGATGCTGGCGGGCCTGTTCAAGGCGCCATCGAAATTCGCGCCGCATATCAACCTGCCCGCCGCCCGCGCTCGCGCCAATGTCGTGCTCGACAACCTGGTCGAGGCCGGATTCATGACCGAGGGCCAGGTGTTCGGCGCCCGCCGCAATCCCGCCGTCGCCTTGGATCGCCGCGACGAGCGCGCACCGAACTACTATCTCGATTGGGCCTTCGACGAGATGAAGAAGCTCGCCGAGACCTTGCCGAAATCGGTGCACGACCGCGTGTTCGTCACCCGGCTCGCGCTCGACGTGAATCTGCAGCGCAACACCGAGAAAGCGGTCGAGAACTCGCTGCGCCAGCACGGCCGCGAATACAACGCGAGGCAAGCCGCGGCAGTCCTGATGGATACCGACGGCGCCGTGCGCGCGATGGTCGGCGGCCGCGACTACGGCGAGAGCCAGTTCAACCGCGCCACCGACGCCCTGCGGCAGCCCGGCTCCTCATTCAAGCCTTACGTCTATGCCGCAGCGCTCGCGAGCGGCGCCTTCAAGCCGACCTCGATCGTCGTCGACTCCCCGGTCTGCATCGGCAACTGGTGCCCGAAGAACTATTCTGGCGGACACTCCGGCTCGATGACGTTGACGCAGGCACTGGTACGCTCGATCAACGTCATTCCGGTCAAGCTGTCGATCGCGCTCGGCAACGGCAATCCGAAGGCCGGCCGCGCCAAGATCAGGGATCTCGCCCGCAAGGCCGGCTTGCGCACGCCGCTGCCCGATACGCCGTCGATGCCGATTGGCGCGAATGAAGTGACCGTGCTCGATCACACCACCGGCTACGGCATCTTCGTCAACGGCGGCAAATCGGTGACGCCGCACGCGATTCTCGAAGTGCGCACCGGCTCCGGCGACCTGATCTGGCGCTTCGACCGCGACGGCAAGAAACCGGTTCAGGTGATCAGCCCGCAGGTTGCCAACGACATGAACGTAATCATGAACAAGGTGGTCGAGGAAGGCACCGGCCGGCGCGCGATCCTCGAGGGCATCAAGGCCGCCGGCAAGACCGGCACCACCAACGCTTATCGCGATGCCTGGTTCGTGGGCTTCACCGGCAACTACATCGCCGGCGTCTGGATCGGCAATGACGACTATCACCCGACCAACCGCATGACCGGCGGCTCGCTGCCGGCGATGACCTGGCACGACATCATGGCCTATGCGCACCAGGGCATCGAACTGAAGCCGATTCCGGGGCTTGGGACGCAGGCCCCGGCGAAGCCGGTCGTCGCCGAGGCGAAGGGCAACACCGCCGAGGTCGCCCAGCGGCCCGCGGTGCTGACCAAGCGCGGTGCGGATATTCTCGTGCGCGTCGAGCGGTTGATGGACGATGCGACGCGGGCGCTGGCCGCGCGTGACCAGGCCGGCCGCCGCGCCGATGCGCAGGACCCCAACGTAGGGTCGCGATCGGGCGCGCTGGCAGCGGCACCCGAGCAACAACCGGCCGCCACAATTCGCGGCAATTGATCCAAGTGGTCGGCGTTGATCGGGTCCGGCCGCCGCGCTGTGGCGCCCCGGAGCCGACGCGCGATTCCGTGTATGATTTTCGGCAGGCTATTCAAGCGGACCAGACGTGCGGTTGCTCTTCGGAATCCTGTTCACCTTGGGCCTTGCCGCCGGTGTGGGGCTTGGCGCGACCTGGCTCGCGCTGACCCAGGGCACGGCCTATGGCGGCGTGACCATCGGCGCCTGGACCGCGTGGCCGAAGACCGGCACCCCCGGCATTGACCCCTATGCCCGCGCCATGATCGCGCGCAGCGGCGAGCTTCCGATCGGTTCCGGCGACGGCGTCGCCTTCTTCGCGCGAGCCGACGACGGCGGCCGCGTGCTCGACGGCCGTTGCGACGCGGCGCTCGACGGGATGACGCCACAGGCGCGGTTCTGGACCATGACCCTGTACGATCCGGAAGGGCGGCTTGTACCCAATTCCGTGCAGCGGCAGGGCTTCACCAGCCAGGAGATTGTCCGGCGTGCGGATGGCAGCTTTGAGATCGTGATCGGGCCGCGTGCGCGCCCCGGCGACTGGCTGCCGACCGGAGGCATCGAGCGCTACATGCTCGTGCTGCGCCTCTACGACACGCCGATCGGGGTCGCGACCCGCACCGCGCGCGAGGCGCCGATGCCCACGCTGATCCAGAAGGCCTGCTCATGATCCGCCTCGCGCTATGGCCTCTCGGCGGCGTGCTGCTCGGCGGCACCGTGCACCTTGCGTCGGTGCTGCTGCTGCCGACGCTCGCGACCCAGGATGCCTATTCGCGGCTTGCTCCGATCGCGCCGGTCAATGAAGTCAAGCCGATCCCGGCCCCGACGCCGGAAAACGCGACCATGCCGTTCATGGACCCCGCGTTTGCGATGGCGGTGTGCCGTTATGACATCTCGGAGGGACCGCTGAAGTTTTCCGTGCCGGTGAGCCTGGCCTACACCTCGGTGTCGTTTTACACGCGTGCCGAGGTCGCCTATTACGCGATCAACGACCGCGCCGCCGGCCGGCGGGTGATCGAGCTTGACCTGATGACGAGCGAGCAGCGCGGCGAGTTGCCGGAAAACGAGGACATCACTGCGGCAGACCGGCTGATCGTGGAGTCGCCGACCACGACCGGGCTGATCGTCATCAAGGCGCTGGCGCCGGAACCGGGATTGCTGGCGGCTGCGCAGGCGGCCGCTGCCGCGGCAAAATGCATTCAGGTCGAGTAGCAAGGCTCGCGGCGCGCAGTTGCGAGCAGACGCGTCGATCAAATCTATAGTGCCGACAGGAAATCAATAAGCGCGGCCTGCTCCTGGCCGTTGAGCGCGCGAAACGCCTTGGTCGCGGTCGCGGCCTCGCCATCGTGCGCGAGGATTGCATCCTTGATGCTGGTCGCACGACCATCGTGCAGCAACCGGCCGCGCGAGCTCAGGCCCCAGAGCGGGCTGGTGCGCCAATCCTTGCCGGTCGCTTCGCCTTGCACGACGCGATCATCCATTGCCGTACCCAGGTCGTGCAGCAGCAGGTCCGAATAGAGCGGGATATCGACCCCGTTGGCCGACAGTGCCGGAGTGTGGCAGGCGGCGCAGCCGACGGTCGAGAACAGCGATTGCCCGGCGCGGTGCTGCGGGCCGACGTGTGAAGGAGGCGGAGGCAAGGAGGCGACATAGGCAGTCACCGCCCGCACCACGGTGACGTCATCGTTGATGCCTCAGTCCTTTACAACGACAGCGTGTCTCGCCGCGCGCGGTCGGCAATACTGGCCGATCGTCATCTGCAGGAAATTGATCGAGCGGTCCGCCTCGGCCGCCGATGCAGAGG
>Ga0114129_10003966_pt1 | contig 20899 bp, 20 predicted proteins | sample RhiMetdeltSRZDD1_FD_80071 | JGI IMG/M metagenome (GOLD analysis project Ga0114129, IMG submission 80071) | Populus rhizosphere microbial communities from Tennessee, USA - Rhizosphere MetaG P. deltoides SRZDD1 (version 2) (version 2) | ecosystem: Host-associated > Plants > Roots > Rhizosphere >... | reverse complement strand
TCGACGTCCGGCGGCAGCCGATTCGTTTCGAGATTGGCCACGCGCGCGACCTCGGCGAGCGTGACCGAGCGACCGGGCGCGCCGCGCACGCTGACGACCGCGTCGGCGAGATCGAGATCGTCGGCGGCGGCCTCGAGCAAATGCGCCGCGATTCGCAGCGCGCGCTCGCGCACGGCGCGGGCGGCGAGCGCGACGGCGCCGCCGCCGATCACGGCCTGGCGCGAGGCGAACGCGCCGAGCCCGAACGGCGTGGCGTCGGTATCACCCAGCACGACCGTCACGGACGAAAACGGCACGCCGAGCTCGGCCGCGGCGACCTGCGCGAGCGTCGTCTCCGTGGACTGGCCCTGGGAAGTCACCCCGGCCAGCACGGTGATCGCGCCCGACGGATCCATGCGCACGGTCGCACCCTCGTGGCCGGTGCGAAACGGCATCCGCGGGCCCGCCGACGCCGCGCGGCCCAGGCCTGTCAGCTCGTTGTAGTTGGCGAACCCGATGCCGAGATAACGCCCGGCGCGACGGAGATTCGCCTGCTCGGCGCGGAATTTTTCGTAGTCGAGCGCCTCGACGACCCGGGCGAAGCACACGGGATACGCGCCGCTGTCGTGCACCAGTCGGGTCGCCGAGGTGTACGGCAGATCGTCCTTGGCGACGAGGTTGACGCGGCGGATCTGCACGGGGTCGAGGTTGAGCGCCCGTGCACCGAGGTCCAGCACGCGCTCCATCACGAACGTGGTGGCGGGGCGTGCAACGCCGCGATACGGCCCCGCCGGCGCGGTGTTCGTCGCGACCGCGCTGACCTCGCAGCGATAGTGCTCGAGCTTGTAGGGCCCGGTCAGCAGCCCGCCAACCATGAGCGGCTCGATGCCTGCCGTCCACGGCACGACCGAGTACGCGCCCGTGTTGCAGAGCACCCGTGCGTCGAGCGCCCGTAGGCGGCCGTCGGCGTCGAAGCCCGCCCGCACGGTGTAGTGGTGATCCCGCGCGTGCGCGCACGCGAGAAAGTGCTCGCGGCGGGATTCGACCCACTTCACTGGACGCTGAAGGCGCATCGCGAGCAGGCAGAGCGCCACGTCCTCCGGGTAGAGGACGCCCTTCACACCGAAGCCGCCGCCGACGTCCGGGGCGACGACGCGGATGCGGTGCTCGGGCATGCCGAGCACCTCGGCCAGCGCGTGACGCGCAAGGTGCGGGACCTGCGTGCCCGACCAGAGGGTCAGCCGCTGCTGTGCTCCGTCCCAATCGGCGACGCCTCCGCGGCCCTCCATCGGCGCCGCCGTCTGGCGGTTGGTGCGAAACGTCCGATCGACCACGACGACGGCGCCGTCCATGGCCAGATCGACGCGGCCGTTCTCGAACCGGCGCGAGAGCAGCACGTTGCGCTCCGCCTCGTCGTGCACGCCCGGCGCGCCCTCGCGCACGGCGGCAACGGCATCGACGGCCGCCGCCAACGGCTCGTATTCGACCTGCACCAGCCCCGCCGCATCCTCCGCGGCGTACCGGTCGGCGGCGACGACGACCGCCAGCGGCTCACCGGCGAAGCGCGCTTTCGCGTGCGCGAGAATGGGCTGCGCGGTGGTGACGTAGCCCGGCGCGGCCGACCGCGCCGTGAGCCGAGCATGAGCGAACGTCTCGTCAGCACCGGTGGCGACGTGCACGACACCCGGCGACGCCATCGCGCGCTCGGTCGCGATCGCGCGTAGGACTGCGTGAGCGTGCACGCTGCGCACGAACGCGGCGTGCAGCATGCGCGGCACCTCGACGTCGCCGACGTAGCGCCCGCGGCCTCTCACCAGGCGCGCGTCCTCGCGCCGCGGCTGTCGCGCTCCGAACGGAGAAGGCGGCACGCGCGCGCTCAGGGCATCGCGTAGCCGCCGTTGACCGAGACGATCTGGCCCGTGATCCACGCCGCCCGCGGCGACGCGAGCAGCAGGACCATCGGCGTGACGTCTTCGGCGCGGCCCACACGGCCCAGCGGGTACTGGGCGACGATTTTCTTCATGCGCTCGTCGTCGGCTCCGCCCGCGTGGGCATCGAAACGATCGGTTTGCACGAGCGCGATCGAGACGCAGTTGGCGCGGATGCCGGCGCGCGCGAATTCGCGGGCCAGCGACTTGGTGAGACCGACGGTCGCCGCGCGCGCGGTGGCCGTGACCAGCAGCCGCGACTCGCCGACCCGGCCCGAGTCGCCCATGAGATTCACGACGGCGCCCGAGCGACGCGCGGCCATGCGGGCGACGACGGCCTGGGTGATACGCAGGGTGCCCTTGACCGTCACGTCGATCTGCGCGTCCCAGTCCGCCGCTGTCGTCTCGAGAAACAGCTTGCGCTGCGTGGCGGCCGCATTGTTGACCAGCACGTCGATGGGGCCAAGCTCGCGCTCCACGCGGTCGACCGCGCGCGCGACGTCGGCCTCGACGAGCAGGTCGGCGGCCACGGCCAGGCTTTTGCCGCCGAGCCCGCGCGCCTCGCCGGCCGCGCACTCGGCCCCGTCGCCCGACGCGCGATAGTGAAACGCCACGTGCGCGCGCTCCGCCGCGAACGCGAGCCCGAGGGCGCGTCCGAGGCCCTGCCCCGCGCCCGTCACGAGCACGACCTTGCCGGCCAGCCCGAGATCCATGCGACGGATACTAACAGCGCCTGGGGTAGGAAAAATTTTTCACGCCTCCGCCGCGGCGTCCGGCGAAATCTGCGGCAAGCCGGCATTTTTCGGCTTACGCTGAGGGCGTTATTTTGCACCCATGATCGGACCGACACCCGAAGACATCGTCCGCGCCCGCCTGGCCGCGATCGTCGATTCCTCCGACGATGCGATCGTGAGCAAGACGCTCCAGGGTGTGATCGTCACGTGGAACCGCGCCGCCGAGCGGATGTTCGGCTACACGGCGGCCGAGGCCGTCGGCCAACACATCACGCTCATCATCCCGACGGAGCGGCACGCCGAGGAAGACGACGTGCTGGCGCGCATCCGGCGCGGCGAGATCGTCGATCACTTCGAGACGGTGCGACAGCGCAAGGACGGCACCCGCCTGAGCATCTCGCTCACCATCTCACCGATTCGCGATGCCGGCGGCACTATCGTGGGCGCGTCGAAGATCGCACGTGACATCAGCGATCGCAAGCGGGCCGAGGCCGAGCGCGTCTTGCTATTGGAAGAGGCGCAGGCGGCCAACCGGGCGAAGGACGATTTCCTGGCGATGTTCGGCCACGAGCTTCGCAATCCGCTCGCCGCCATCGCCAGCGCCGCCGACGTGCTGGATATTGCTCGGACCATTGACGATGTCCGCAAGCCGCGCGACGTCATCCAGCGTCAGGTCGTGCACCTCAAGCGGCTCATCGACGATCTGCTCGACGCCGCACGGGTGCGCACCGGCAAGATCGTGCTCGAGCGGCGGCCGGTGAACCTCGCCGAGGCCGTCGAGCAGGCGCTCAGCGTCGTACGCGGCAGCGCCTCGGGAGGTCGTCACGTCGTCGACCTGCTGCTCGATCCCGTCGGCATCGACGCCGATCCTGTGCGCCTGGACCAGATCATCCTCAACCTCCTCACCAACGCGATGAAGTACACGCCGGCCGGCCGCACCATTCGCGTGCAGACGTATGCGGAGGGCGATCGCGGCGTGCTGCGCATCGAGGACGAGGGCGTCGGCATCGCGCGCGACGTCCTCCCGCGCATCTTCGGTCTGTTCTTCCAGGCCGAGCGCGCGCTCGACCGCCCGCACGGCGGCCTCGGCATCGGGCTCACGCTGGTCCGGATGCTCGTCGAGCTGCACGGCGGAACAGTCACCGCCGAAAGCCCCGGGTCTGGGCTCGGCAGCGTCTTCACCGTCCGTCTCCCACGTGTCGCGCTCCCCTCAAAGGCGCAGGCCGCGACCGCCCGGCTGCCCACGATCCGGCGGCGCGTGCTGATCGTCGAGGACAACGACGACGCTCGCGAGATGCTCAAGGCCCTGCTCGAGCAGGAAGGCCACGAGGTCTACGCGGCGGCCGACGGCACGGAGGGCGTGCGCGCGGCGTCCCGGCTTCGGCCTGATCTCGCCCTCGTCGATCTTGGGCTGCCGATCCTCGATGGTTTCGAGGTCGCCCGTTTCATCCGGCGGCAGGATCACCAGCCGCAGCGTCTGGTCGCGCTCACCGGCTACGGACAGGCGGAGGACCGGGAGCGTGCGCTACGCGCGGGCTTCGACGATCACCTCGTCAAGCCCGTGGATCCCGACCGCCTCGCCGAGCTGCTTCAGACTCTGCGGTGAGAAGACGGCGGCAACGCCGTAGGGCCGCGCGGCCCGGTCGCCGATGAGGCTGCGCTCACACCTCGTCGCGCTGGTGCTCGCGGTCCTGTTGCCGATGATCGCGTTCTCCGCGATCGCGCTCGTCATGCTCGACCGCTATCAGCGCCGGAACACCGAGCGGAGCGCACTGGAGCTCTCGCGCGCGCTCATGAGCGCGGTGGAGGAAAACCTTTTCAGCACCCTCACGACGCTGCAGGCACTCGCGACGACCCCGGCGCTCGAGGCGTCCGATCTCCGCGCATTCGACGCTGAGGCGCGACGCGTGCGGGCGACACAGCACGACTGGATGGACGTCATTCTCCTTGCCCCGGACGGCCGGCAGCTGACGCACACGTCGGTGCCCTGGGGTCGCCCTTTACCGACTGCGGCGGAGCCGGCCAGCATCACGCAGGTCGTGAGCTCACGTCGCCCCGTCGTCGGTAGCATCGCGCGAGGGCGCCTCGGGGGCGACTACGCCATCCCGCTGCGCGTGCCCATCATTCAGGACGGACGCGTGACCTACGTGCTGACAGCTGTGCTGAAGCCCGAGGCGATCGTCAGCGTGCTCGCGCGGCAGGAGATTCCTGCCGACTGGGTGGGCACGGTGTTCGATCGAAACAAGAACGTCGTCGCCCGAACGCGGAGCCAGGAGCAGTTTCTCGGACGTCCGATCTCCCCGCAGTTTGCCGCGCTCATCGAGGCGCCTCCCGAGCGCTGGAAGGTGACCCACACGCTCGAGGGCACGCCGGTGTACACCTCCTGGGCGCGCTCGCCGCGCACCGGCTGGGGCATTGGGCTCGGAATTCCGCAGGCGGCGGTGGAGACGCCGCTGCGACGCTCGCTGCTCGCCGTCGGTGCGGGCGGACTCGGCTGCACGGTGGTCGCACTCGGCCTGGCAGTGCTGATGGGCCGCCGCATCGCCGAGCCGATCGCGGCGCTGGCCGCGGCCGCCAAGACCTTCGGGCAGGACGGCGCGGCGCCGACCGCCGGCACGAGCCGCGTGCAGGAGGTCGACGACGTACGACGCGCGTTCGCGGATGCCGCGGTGCTGGTGCAGCGGCGCGCGGAGGAGGCGGCCGAGGCCAACCGCGCGAAGGACGAATTCCTCGCCGTGCTCTCGCACGAGCTGCGGACTCCGCTCAACGCCGTCTACGGGTGGGCGCGGATGCTGCAGGCCGGCCAGCTCAGCGGTGACCGCGCCGCCCGCGCGCTCGACGTGATCGTGCGTCAGTCCAATGCCCAGGTGCAGCTCATCGACGATCTGCTCGACGTGTCACGCATGGTCAGCGGCAAGATGCGGCTGGACATCCGGCCCGTCGAGCTCAAGGGCGTCGTCGAGCAAGCGCTGGACGCCGCGCGGCCGGCGGCAGAGGCCAAGGAGATCCGCATCCAGAGCGCGCTCGATCCCAGCGCCGGCCCGGTGAGCGGCGATCCCGATCGCCTGCAGCAAGTCGTCTGGAATCTGCTGCTGAACGCCGTGAAGTTCACACCGAAGGGCGGACGCGTCGACGTGCGTCTGCAGCGTGTGGAACGACACGTCGAGATCGTCATCTCCGACACGGGTCAGGGCATCGCCCCGGACGTGCTGCCGTTCGTGTTCGACCGCTTCCGTCAGGCCGATTCCTCGAGCCGCCGCGCGCACACCGGCCTGGGGTTGGGACTGGCACTGGTCAAGCACCTGGTCGAGCTCCATGGCGGCAGCGTGAGCGCGCAGAGCGCCGGCGAAGGCCAGGGCGCGAAGTTCGTCGTGAGGCTTCCGCTGGCGGCGAGTGAGTCGACGGCGGCGCTCTCAGCGACGGCGCGCGGGGCCGTCGGCGACGCGCCGGGATCGCGCGTGCTGGATGGACTTCGCGTGCTCGTCGTCGACGACGACACCGAAGCCCTCGACCTCGCGGTGGCCATCCTGACTGCGGCGGGCGCGGTCGTCCGCGCCAGCACGTCGGCGGCCGACGGACTGGACGCGGTTCGCGCATGGCACCCCGACGTGCTCGTCTCCGATATCGAGATGCCCGGAGACGATGGCTACTGGCTGATTCACAAGGTGCGCGCGCTCAGCGAAGCCGACGGGGGTCGAACACCCGCGATCGCACTGACGGCGTACGGGCGCACACAGGATCGGGTGAGGTCGCTCACGGCCGGCTACACCATGCACGTCCCGAAGCCGGTCGACCCCGGCGAGCTGACCACGATCATCGCCAGCGTCGCTAGCGATCCAGCTCGACCAGATACTCCTTGATGCGCTTGGCATCCGGCGCGCCGGGCTTGAGCGCGAGGTATTTTTCGAACGCGGCTTTGGCCTTCGCGTTGTCCTTCTGCTGATAGTAGAGGAAGCCGAGCTGGCGGTAGGGCTCGGGCGCCCCCGGGTCGAAGTCCACGGCCTTTTCGTAGGATGCCAGGGCCAGGCGGGCGTGCTCGTCTTTCTTCGCCGTCTCGCGCGCGCGCTGCGCCTGCAGGCGATGCAGGTCGCCGTAGTACGTATGGGCGACGGGGTCGCGCGGCGTGATGGTCAGCACGCGATCGAGCTGCCGCTGCGCGAGCGTGAAGCGTCCGGCGCGGATGTCCTCGTAGGCGTTCTCACGCACGACGGTCCGCATGCGGAGCTGGAAGTCCTCGGTGTCGCGCGTGGTGTTCGGCGCCGCGGCGGCGTCCGCGTACTTCGTCTTCACCAGCCCTTCCGTCGTCTCGATGCGTTCGGTGAGGCGCGGATGACTGCCGAAGAAGAACGTCTCGAGCGACCCGCGATCCTTCGACTCCGAGCGCAGGAGCGCGAAGACCTTCGGCGCCTCCTTCGGGTCGTAACCCGCGCGGACGAGATTCTCCATCCCGGCGTTGTCCGCGTCGCGCTCGAGGTCGCGCCCGTAGCCGTTGATGGCGGCCATGGTCGTGAGGGCCAGGCCCAGACCCAGAATCGCGTTGGCGGTCTGGCCGATGACCGCGGCGCCGACGTAATCGCCCTTCCCCGCGCGCGAGCCGGCGACAGCGGCCACCCCGACGGAGGCCGCGACGGCGGCGACCGTGTAGACGATCTGCTTGGTCTGGATGTCGCGCTGAAACGACAGCGCGTGGCGGTGCGTGACGTGGGTCATCTCGTGGCCGAGGATCATCGCCAGCTGCGATTCGTTGTCGAGGCGGCTCAGCAGCCCCGTGTGGACGTAGATGTGGCCGTTCGGCAGCGCGAAGGCATTGAGCGTCGGGTCACGCATCACGCCGAACTTGAAGCCGGGCCCGCCGGCGTTGCGCACGTCGTCCGGCGTGAGACGGTCGCCGATGCGGGCCAGATACTCTTCGAGCAGCGGATCGTCGTACACGCGGGCCTTCTTGAGCAGCGCCTCCTCTTCCTTCTCCGCCTTCGCCCACAACGCCCGCTCGTCGGACTCGGGCTTGAAGGGCTGACCGCCCGCGCCGATCGGCGGCACGTTGCGGCTGGCGCAGCCAGGCACGAGAAACGAGACGAGGACGAGCCACGCGAGCGTCTTGCGCATCAGTTCCTGGACCCGAGCTGCTGGCGCACTTTGCGCAGCTCGTCGCGGAAGCCGGCGGCGTCGGGGGCGCCGGGAAAGCGCGTGAGATAGCGCTCCCACTCCTGCGCGCCCTCGTGCAGGCGTCCCATCCGCACGAGCACCGTGCCCCGGTCGCGCCGGTGAACGCCCGATTCGGCGTCGAGCACGAGCAGCCGGTCGACGACGCCGAGCGCGCGCTCCCAGTCCTCACGCTTGGCGTAGATGCCTTTCAGATTGCGCAGCATGCGGACGACGATCTGGTGCTTGCTGCAGGGCGCCCAGTGCGCATCCTCGAGCTTCACGGGACGTCCCACCGCGCGCGCGGCGATCTCCTCCGCGCCTTCGGGCGTGACGACGGTGCCGCCGTGGAACGGATCGAGAAACACGCGACGGCCGCCGACATGCGCGCCGACGATGAAGTGTCCCGGCAGCCCGACGCCGTCGACCTCCACGCCGACGCGGCGAGCGATCTCGATCGTCAGCACCGAGAGCGTGATGGGGATGCCGAGCCGGCGATCGAGGACGTCGTTCAGACACGAGTTGCGCGGGTCGTAGTACTCCTTGTCGTTGCCCCGGAAGCCTTCCTGCTGGAACAGGAACGCCACCAGCCGATCGAGCGCCGCCTGCGGCCCGCGCGACGTCGCGGCACCGGAGCGCGCCGCCAGGGCGTCGAGCCGCACGACCTCGCCGTCGATGTCGAGATCCGGATGCTCGATGCGGGCCACGGCCAGCGCCGCGCGCGTGAGATCCACCCGGCTATCCGGTGTACGCGCGAGCTCGCGGAACGGCTCGAGGCAGTCCATCAGCACCCCGGCGCGTGGTGGATCCCGCCCGTGGCGAGCGCCTTCTTCTGCAGCTCGTCGGCCAGCTCCAGCGTGCGTTGCGCGGCGCGCCGCGCCGCCGCCTGCGCCTCGGGCGTCCCCGCCAGCCGCAGCAGCGTGCGCCGGCCCAGCTCGTGATGATGGCGCTCGTCCGGCTCGATGACGTCGCGATAGAGCGCGGCGGTCTCCTTGTCCCCTACCCGCTCGCAGAACTCGATGAACTGCCGATTCTTCACGATCGCGATCGCCTCGCGCGTGAACTGCCCGGCGGCCACGCGCTCGACGCTCGTCGTGAGCGCGTCGAGATACGCGCTCAGCGGTCCAAAGCCGCCCGCCAGCGGATCGAAGCCGTCGGCGTCGAAGCCGAGCTGTCCCAGCCGCTTGGCGATGAGCTCGTAGTGCTTGGCCTCGTCGGCGGCCTGCCGCGCCAGCCCGAGGATGAGCTTGATGTCGTCGCACGCGGCCGCCCAGCGCGCGGCAATGAGCGTGGCCTCCGCCTCGTTGCGGAGCGCGACCCTGAGGAGGTTCGGGACGTTGAGGGGCCCCTTCACCTCCGGGATCAGCGTGGCGTCGGGCTCGAGCCCGCGCAGGCGCGCCTGATTGTCCGCGTCGAGCGCGGCGACGAACTCCTCGGCCGTCACGAAACCCCCTCGCGCAGCAGCGCTGGGAGCTCCTGGGTCAGCGTCTCCTTCGTGACCACGCGAGCGCAGCGCGCGTGCCAGGGCTGCGTCTGACGCGCGAGCGCGTGGGTCGTGTAGCCGAGCACCGGCGGCGGCGGCGCCGCCCGCTCCACCGCGGCGAAGACGGCGGCATAGTCGAAGGCTCCGGTGAGGTCGAGGAGAACGAAGCGGGCCCCCTCCGCCAGCGCGGCATCGATCTCTGCGGCCGATCGCGCGAACACGAGCGGAACGCCGGCCAGGCGCGCGGTTTCGCGGATGCGCGCGACGAAGAAGAGATCGGAGACGACGGCGACCACGCGGCCGGGCGCGGTCTGTGGCCGCGCGGGCGCGGGGCTGCCGCCCGGACTAATCACTCGGCTCGCGGACGCCGAGCCAGTAGCGCTGCCACTCCGCAATGTGGCTCAGCGTGCGCAGGTCGCGGATGCGGTCGACGTAGACGATGCCGTTGAGGTGATCGGTCTCGTGCTGGATCACGCGCGCGAAGAAGTCCTTGGCGACCAGATCGACGGCCTTGCCCTCGCGGTCGAGGCATTCCAGCCGCACAGCGGTGTGCCGCGGGACGACGCCCCGCATGTCCGGCACCGACAGGCAGCCTTCCCAGCCGTCCTCCATCTCTTCGCCGATGGGCGTGACGACGGGATTGATCAACACGGTGAGCGGGATTTCCGGGGCGTCGGGGTATCGCGGATTCTTTCCGACCTCGATCACGGCGATCTGCTGCGCGATGTGCACCTGGTTGGCCGCCAGACCCGCGCCATCGTACTCGTGCATCGTCTCGATCATGTCGTCGATCAGCCGCTGTATGGCGGCGGAGCGGACATCGGCGGGCGCCACGCGCTCGGCCCGCTGGCGCAAAATGGGATGGCCGAGCCGCGCGACCTTGAGAATCGCCATAACGTCCTGAAATCCTACACCCTTGGCGACAGCGCGCCAACCAAGGAGAAGCGCGGCGGATCAGTATTCGCAGTAATTCACGCCGGGCCGCCAGGTCCCGGCGGTACCGGGCGTGGCGCCGCACTGCGCGGGGGTATTCCACCCCGAAACCGACGGCCCCGCCACAGTGCCGGACGAACACCCCAGAGCCGCCGCCGCCGCGGCGAGCGCGAGCAAACCCGGAAGAGCACGGCATCCCCGCAGCATGTCGGTCGCCTCCGCCTATTTCGCCTCGACCCGCCCGACGCGCCGCACCCCCTCGGCCAGACGCTTGGCGTCGGCGTCGAAGAAGCGCTGGAACTCCTCGCCCTGCTTGAAGGTCACCGGCGTCTCGAGCTTGTCCATGGCGCTCTTGAACTCGGGATCGTTCACAGCCTCGCGCACCGTCGCGCGCAGCTTCGCAAGCACCGGCTCCGGCGTCCCTTTCGGGGCGAACAGGCCGGCCCAGATGTAGAACTCGGCGTCGGGGTACCCGAGTTCCTTGAAGGTCGGCACGTCGGGGAGCGCGGCGATGCGCTTGTCGCCCCAGCCCGCGAGCGCACGCAGCTTGCCGCCCTTGATGTGCGGCAGCACCACCGAGGGCCCGGAGGCGAGCGCGTCCACGTGGCCACCGAGGACGGCGGTCAGGGCCGGGCCACCGCCCGAATGCGGTACGTGCCGCAGCTTGATGTCCGCCGCCTGCGAGAGCAACTCCATCGCCATGTGCAGCGTGCCGTAGATACCGGACGACGAGTACGAGATCTGGCCCGGACGCTTCTTCGCGTCCTCGATGAACTCCTTGGCCGTCTTCCACGGCTTGTCGGCGGGGACGACGAGCACCGTCGGATCGGCGGAGATCAACGCGATCGGCGCGAACTGGTCGACGGTGAACGCCGGCGGCCGGTTGAAAAGACGGTCGGCCTCGGGAATGATCGAGATCGACGACAGCGCCAGCAGCAGCGTGTAGCCGTCGGGCTTCGCGACGGCCACCGATTGCATGCCGACCGCCCCCGCGGCGCCCTGTTTGTTCACGACCCCAACCGGGCTCTTGAGCACCTTCTCCATCGCCGTGGCGATTGGACGCGCGGTCAGGTCGGCCACACCGCCGGGGGGAAACGGCACGATCATCGTGATCGGCCGGTTGGGATACGCGTCCTGCGCCGCGACCGGTGTGACGACGGCGGCGGCGAGCAGCGCCAGGGCGAGACACGCGAGACGATGCATCATGAACCCTCTCCCTTCTCCGCGAGCGCGATGCGCGCACGCCAGTCGAGCCCGCGGCGGGCAAACGTGTACATGTTGAGGAGGACGAGCACGAGGCCCACCGCGAGCAGCAGGGCGGCGATCTTGTGCTCGAGGAAGATCGAGTAGCGGCCGTCGGACATCGCCAGTGACTGGCGCAGGCTGAGCTCGATCAGCGGCGCCAGCACCACACCCAGCACGATCGGCGCGGTCTCGAAGTCGAGCTTACGCAGCACGTACCCGAGCACGCCCATGATCAGCATGATCCACACGTCCACGACGGAGCTGTTCACGGCGTACACGCCGAGGATCGAGAACACGAGAATCGCCGGATAGAGGTACGGGTACGGCACGCGCAGGATGTTGACGAACACACCGACGAGCGGCAGGTTCAGGATCAGCAGCATGACGTTGCCGACGTACATCGAGGCGATGAAGCCCCAGAACAGCGCGGGCTGATTCTGAATGAGCAGCGGGCCCGGCGCGACGCCGTGGACCATCAGCGCGGCGAGCATCACCACGGGAATCGGACCCGACGGCACGCCGAGGGCGAGCATCGGGACGAATGCGCCGGAAGTTGCCGCGTTGTTGGCCGATTCCGGCCCCGCCACGCCCGCCACCGCGCCGTGGCCGAATTCTTGAGGACGCCGCGACAGCCGCTTCTCCACCGCGTAGGAGACGAAGCTCGCGATGATGTGTGCAGAGCCGGGCAGGATCCCGATCAGGAATCCCAGCACGCTGCCGCGTGCGATCGGCCACGCGGAATCACGCCACTCGCGGCGCGAGGGCAGTAGTTCGCGCAGGCGCGGCTTGACGACCGCCGGCGGCGTTGGCGCGCCCGCGGTGGCGAGGATCTCGGCGACGCCGAAGAGGCCCACGGCCACCGGCACGACGCCGAGGCCATCGCCCAGCTCGACGACGCCGTACGCGAAGCGCATGTATCCCGTCATCTGATCGATGCCGATGGTGCCGAGCAGCAGCCCGAGCGCCGCCATGGCCAGCGCCTTGAGCATCGACCCCGAGCTCATGTAGGCGAGCACCAGCAATCCGAGCAGCAGCAGCGCGAGCTGCTCGGGGGGGCCGAAGCGCAGCGCGATCGCCGCGAGCGGCGGCGCCATCACCATGAGTCCCACGACGCTCGCCGTGCCCGCCACGTAGGAGCCGACGCCGGCGATAGCCAGCGCGGCGCCCGCGCGCCCCTTGCGCGCCATCGCGTAGCCATCGATGCACGTCATGACCGACGCGGCCTCGCCCGGAATGCGCATGAGGATCGACGTCGTCGACCCTCCGTACATGGCGCCGTAATAGATGCCGGCGAGCATCACGACGGCGCGCGTGGCGTCCATGCCGAACGTCGCGGGCAGGAGCAGGCTGATTCCCGCGAGCGGGCCGACGCCCGGCAGCACGCCGACCAGCGTGCCGATGACGCATCCGACGAAGGCGTAGAACAGCACCGCGGGCGACAGCGCCACCGAGAATCCGAGCCCGAGATTCTGAATGACCTCGAACATCAGAACCCGAGCGGTCCGCGGGGCAGCGGCACGCGCAGCAGCGTGTCGAACAGCGCAAACGTTCCGAGGGCCAGCCCGGCGGCCAGCAGGACGGTCGCCGCGAGCGGCTTACGCTCGACGTACCCGATGAGAAAGGCGAGAGCAGCGAACATCGTCAGCCGGTAGCCCAGACGCTCCAGCGCCAGCGCGCAGAACGCGATCGTTGCGAGGATCGCTAGCGCGTGGCGCCACTCGCTCCACTGCAGGCTGGCGAACCGCGGCCCGCTGCCACCAAGCAGCGTCAGGGCGACGCCCGCAACGAGCACCAGGCACGCCAGCACGCCGGGGAAATACGCCGGGCCGGGATTGGCGAGCGAGCCGAGCGGCAACCGCTGGCGGACCGTCTCCTCGAGAACGAGCAACCCCAGCACGGCGAGCGCGATGCCCGAGAGCCGATCGACGCTCATCCCAGCGGCAAGCCCAGAAAATGCGCGGCGTTGGCCCCGTCCACGATCGCGGTGCGCGCCGCGGCGGCGAGGTCGGCGGTCTCGACGGCGCCCACCGGGTCGTCCGCGCCCATGTCGAAGGGATAGTCGCTGCCGATCACCACGCGATCGCTGCCGAGCTCGTCGACGACGAAGCGAAGATTCGCCGCGCCGACCGTCAGCGAGTCGACCCAGATGCGCCGTGCGTAGTGCCGCGGCTCGTGCGGAATCGCCGCCGGCCCTTCCGGCCGCACCGCCCAGCCGTGATTGAGCCGCGCCAGCGTGAACGGGAACGCGCCGCCGCCGTGCGCGAAACAGACGCGGAGCCGCGGCAGCCGCTCGAGCACACCGCCGAAGATCAGCTTCGAGATCGCCAGCGCCGTCTCGAGGGGGTTGCCGACGATCAGCGGGAAGTAATACTTCGTCATGCGGTCGGCGCCGATGTGTGGCGCGGCGGGATGCACGAAGACGGCCACGTCCAGCTCGACGCACGCGGCGAAGAATTCGAAGAGCGCCGGATCGTCGAAGTCGCGTCCGCCGGGGCACGTGCCGATCTCCACCGCGCGCAGGCCCAGCTGCTCCCGCGCGTGACGAAGCTCGTCGATGGCGAGCCCAGGAGATTGCAGCGGCACCGACGCCATCCCGACGAAGCGCCGCGGGTGACGCGCGACGATCTCGGCGATGTTGGCGTTCTGCATGCGGGCGAACGCCTGCGCGGCCTTGGCCTCCGCCCAATAGCAGAACATCACCGGCGGTGGCGAGAGCGCCTGCACGTCGACGCGCAGGCGATCCATGTCCTCGAGACGCCGGGCGGGATTCCAGGAGCGATCGTCGATGTCGCGGAAGAAGTGCGTGCCCGTGAAGATGGTCGCGCGGCAGCCCTCGCGCAGCTCCAGACGCGGCCAGTTGCCGCCGCCGTAGAGCGCCGCCCAGTCCTCCCAGCCGTCGGGTACCAGGTGGGTGTGGACGTCGACGCGCACGCTACTTCGTCTCCACCTTCCCGATCTGCTTGATGATGGCGGCCAGCTTGCGCGCGTCGGCGTCCCAGAACGCGCGGAACTCGTCGGCGTCCTGGTAAGCGATCGGCGTCTGCACTTTCTCGGCGGCGGTCTTGAACTCCGGATCCTGCACGGCGCGGCGTACGGCATCACGCAGCGTGGTGACGACCGCGGGCGGCAGACCGCGCGGCGCGAACAGCGCCGCCCACAGGTAGTACTCGATGTCGTAACCGAGTTCCTTGAGGGTCGGCACATCGGGCAGCGAGGCCAGCCGCGTCGCCCCGTAGCTCGCGAGCGGACGCAGCTTGCCCGCGCCGATGTGCGGCAGCGCGAGGGCCGGCGGCGACGGCCAGACGTGAGCGTGGCCGCCGAGCACCGCCGTCGTCGCGGGCGCGCCGCCCGTCGTGACCAGATGACGCATCTTCACGCCGGCCGCGTGCAGCAGCATCTCCATCGGCACGTGCGAGGCGCCGTAGGGTCCGGATGACGCATACGTGATTTCCCCCGGCTGCGCGCGCGCGGCGTCGAGCAGCTCCTTGAGCGTCTTCCAGGGCCGCTCGGCGTTGGCGACCAGCACCGGCGGGTCGGCGTTGAGCCGCGCGATGCCGACGAATTGATCGCGCGTGTAGGCGGGCGTGCGCGCGAAGAGCGCGTCGACCTCCGGAATCGTCGAGATCGACACGAGCGCGACCAGCAGCGTGTACCCGTCGGGCTTGGCGATGGCCGCAGACTGCATGCCGACGGCGCCGGCCGCGCCGGCCTTGTTATTGACGATGACGGGCTGTCGGAGCACGCGCTCCAGCGCGGCGGCGAGCGGCCGTGCGGTGAGATCCGCGATACCGCCGGGAGGGAACGGCACGATGAGCGTGATCGGCCGCGCGGGATACGCCTCCTGCGCGAGCGCGGGTGCGGCGATGAGCGCCGACACGAGCGCGACGGTGACGATGCGGCGGATTCGGGTCATGGCCTTTCTCCGAACACGGTGGGATGGCGTCGGGACACTCTACACCAACGCCGCAGCAACGCGGCTGACGAGCGGCGAGTTCCGGGGACAACGGCGGGAAGAACACGGAAGCGCGGCGGCACCGGGGGACAGGACCGAAGCCGCCGCGCTCCGCTTCGGGCGGTGATTTACTTGCGCTGACCGCCCTGATGCTCGGCGCCCTGCTGCTGACCGCCAGCCTGATTACCCTGCTTCTGGCTGTCGTGCTGCGGGCGCTGCTGGCCAGGCTGCTGCTGACCACCCTGCTGCTGGCCACCTTGCTGCTGGCCGCCCCGCTGCTGCTTGTCCTGCTCCTTGTCGAGCTGGACCGGCTCGCCGCTCTGGGCGTCCTTGTTCGGCTGTTTGTTGTCGGCCATGACGATGCTCTCCTTCTCCCGGCTGCGCGGAAACACCCGCGCAACGCTGCCTGAGAAGGGAGCAAAGGTCATACCATCCAAACGCCCTACGACGCGGCGCGGCGCCGATTCGCGAGGACGATCGCCGCGTTGCGCGCGAGCCCCTCACGCCGCGCGCGCTTGAGCGGCGAGCCGCGAAAACGCTCCCGAAACTCCGCTTCCGGCAGCGTCAGCAGCGTCTCCGCAGGCGGCGGTGGCGCCGCCGGGACCAGAGCGCGCGCCGGCGGCACGTGACGATTCCACGGACACACTTCCTGACAGACGTCGCAGCCGAAGAGCCACTCACCGATCGGCGCGTGGAGCTCAGGAGCGATCGCGCCGCGGTGCTCGATGGTGAGATACGCGATGCACCGGCGCGCGTCGAGCTCGTGCGGAGCGTCGAACGCCGCGGTCGGGCACGCGTCGAGGCAGGCCCTGCACGTCCCACAGCGATCCGGTTGCGGCTCGTCGGCGGGCAGCGCCGCCGTCGTGAGCACGAGGCCGATGAAGAAGTACGAGCCGAGTCCCGGCGCGAGAAGATTCGTATTCTTGCCGATCCAGCCCAGCCCGGCGGCGGCGGCCAGGTCGCGCTCGAGCACCGCGCTCGTGTCGAGCGAGGCGCGGCTCTCCGCCCCCGCGGCGGCGCTCACGTAGTCGCGCAGCGCGTGCAGCTTGGGCCGCATCGTGTTGTGATAGTCGGCGCTGCGCGCGTAGCGCGCGACGCCGCGCCATTCCGGCTCGTCGCCGCACGCGTAGCTCAGCGCGACGGCAATGACCGAGCGGCAGCCGGGCAAAAGCCGCGCCGGATCCACGCGCTCGGCGCGCGTCTCGGCAAGATAGTCCATGGTCCCCGCGCGCCCGGCGTCGAGCCAGCGCTCGAACGCCGCGGCGTGCGGCGGCGGGCCCGCCGGCCCGATCGCGACGCGATCGAAGCCCAGCTCGAGCGCGCGCGCCTTCACCGCCGCCGCGAGCGCCATCTGCGCGAGCCTCACGTCTTCCTCGCCTTGACGTGCAGGTGCGCGCGCGTGAGCGTGCGCCCGCCCTGCTCGAGAAACTTGATGTAGCGGAACCAGCGACCGTCCGCGCGCCAGCGCTCCTCGAGGCCGATCGCCGCGGCCAGCGCCTCTTCCACGGAGCCGAACGACTGCACGTCGCGCTCAACCGACAGATGCTCGATCGCGAAGCCGGCGTGGCCGAGCACCGAGGCGGCCTCGTCCTCGCTCCAGGCGAAGCGCGAGCGGCGGCCGGTCTCGCACCACTGATCGCTGTGGAAGGAGACGAACGCGAACGGGCCGCCGCGTGGCAGCGCCCGGCCGGCGCGCTCGGCGATCGCCGCGGACATGCACAGGTGCGCGACCACGGCGTCGGGGGCGAAGTCGATGTACTCGCTCGCCTCGGCGTCGAGGGCCACGAACTCGACGTTGCCGACGCCAGCTGACGCCGCGGCACGACGCGCCTCGGCCAACGCCCTATCGTCGCGGTCCACGCCGACGACCCGCGCGGATCGCGACGCCAACACCAGCGCGAGTCGACCGTGGCCGGTGCCCACGTCGAGCACCGTGCGGTCTTCGAGCGGCTCGTCGGCGAGCAGCTTCAGGAACGCCGGGCTGAGTCCGGCCGTGTCAACCCGTGACGGCACCATCGGAAGCGCTCGACACGAGGCGCGCGTATTTGGCCATGACGCCCCAGGTATAGCGGGGCTTCGGCTTCTTGACCGCCTTCAAGCGTTTTCTCAGCTCGGCAGCAGACAGCTCCACGTCCAGGCGGCGCTTCTTGATGTCGATGACGATCGTGTCGCCGGTCTTCAACGCCGCGATCGGGCCGCCGTCGGCGGCCTCGGGCGCGATGTGGCCGATCATGAAGCCGTGCGTCGCGCCGGAGAACCGACCGTCGGTCATGAGCGCGACCTTGTCGCCGAGCCCCGCTCCCTGGATGGCGCCCGTGACGTGCAGCATCTCGCGCATACCCGGACCGCCCTTGGGCCCCTCCCAGCGGATCACGATCACGTCGTTGGCCTTGATCTTCCCTGCCTTGACCGCGGCGAAGCAGTCTTCCTCGCGATCGAACACCCGCGCGGGGCCGCGGTGCAGGTCCTTCTTCTGGCCCGACACCTTGGCGACGCAGCCCTCGGGCGCGAGGTTGCCGCGCAGGATCACGAGGCCACCCTCCGCCTTGATCGGATTGTTCAGCGCGTGCACGACCTTCTGCCCCGGCGACTCCTTGGACGCACGCGCCTCCTCGGCGATGGTGTTGCCCGTCACGGTGATCTCGTTTTCGTGCAGCAGGCCGGCGTCCAGCAGCCGCCGCGCCACCAGACCCATGCCGCCCGCCTCGTACATCTCCGGACCGGTGAAATTGCCCCACGGCTTCATGTCGGCGAGCAGCGGCGTCTTGCGCGAGATCTTGTCGAACTCATCGATGGTGAGCTTCACGCCGGCTTCCTTGGCGACGGCGAGCAGGTGCAGAACGGCGTTGGTCGAGCCGCCCGTCGCCATCACGCCGGCGATGGCGTTGTAGAGCGCCTTCTTGGTGATGATCTGCCTCGGCGTGCGGCCTTTGCGCAGCACGTCCATCGCGAGCCGGCCCGTCTGATACGCGATCTCTTCCTTGTGGGGATCGGCGGCGGGCACGTCGTTGAAGCCCATCGGCGAGACGCCGAGCATCATGAACGCGGTCGCCATCGTGTTCGCGGTGAACTGGCCGCCGCACGCGCCCTCGCCCGGGCAGGCGGCGCACTCGACGGCGTGCAGCTCCTTGTCGTCGATGCGGCCGGCGTTGCGGGCGCCGATCGCCTCGAAGATGTCCTGCACGGTCATGCGCCTGCCCTTGTACTCGCCGTACATGATCGAGCCGCCGTAGAGCATGACGCTCGGCAGATCCAAACGCGCCATGGCCATGACCATCGCGGGGATCGTCTTGTCGCAGCCCGACAGCGTCACGAGACCGTCGAGCAGATGGCCGCGCGCGACGAGCTCGACCGAGTCGGCGATCCAGTCGCGGCTGATGAGCGAGGCCTTCATGCCCTCCGTGCCCATCGCGATGCCGTCCGTCACCGAGATCGTGTTGAACTCGATCGGCGTGCCGCCGTTGGCGCGAATGCCCTCGGCGACTTTCTGGGCGAGCTTGCGGTGGTTGGAGTTGCACGGCGTCAGCTCGATCCAGCAGTGCGCGATGCCGACGAGCGGACGGGACAGATCTTCGTCGGTGAAGCCTACGGCGCGGAAGTACGAGCGCGCCGCGGCGCGGTCGGCGCCGTCCAGCAGTGCGCGGCTCTTGTGGCGGGGATCGAACGTCATGGCTGCCCTCCGATGAGCTGGGAGTCTACGCCGAGGCGGGCCGCTTGGCGACGAGGAACGTGAACTTGCCGTGCTGCACGACCTCGCCGCGCTGGTTGATCACCTGGCGCTCCTCGACGATCACCCCGCCCTCCTTCATCGAGCGCTTGAGCGTGGTCTTCGAGCGGCTGTGGATCGTATCGCCCACGCGCAGGGGCGCGTCCACGACCCACTCGAACCCCATGAAGGCCATCACGGCGAGCGGCGGCTGCGGCACGCGCCAGCCGAGCCCCGTGGTGAGGCAGAGCGGCAACAGATCGGGCACGAGCCCGTGCTCGCGGGCGCCGTCGCCGGTGAGGCCGCCGTAGAGCGCGACGTGCGTCTCGGTCACCGTCATCGCGGGCGTCTCGAGCACGCCCTGCAGGACGACGTCCTCGAAATAGAAGCGCGGCGCCGCGACGCTCAGCGGCGGCGCTCCACGATCAGATCGGTCTCGCCCTCCTGCACGACCTCGCCGCGCTGGTTCACGACCGTACGCTCGACGGTCACCAGACCGCGATCGGGCTTGGAGATCTCCTTCTTCGCGGCGACCTTCGCACGCAGCCGGATGGTGTCGCCGATCTTGATCGGGCCCTTGAACTTCCAGCGCAGCCCGACGAAGGCGAGCGTCGCATACGCCTGGGTCGCGCGGGTAAATAAGCCCGCCTGGATGGCGAGGCCGAGCAGACCGTGCGCGATGCGCTCGCCGAAGATCGACTGCTTCATGAACTCGGCGTCGGTGTGCAGCACGTTGTAGTCGCCGGACAATCCCGCGAACAGCACGATGTCGGCCTCGGTCACCGTGCGGCCCGGCGACTCGTACTCCTCGCCCACCTGGATGTCGTCGAAGTAGCGACGGGGGTCGGTCATGAGCCTCTACTTTATCGCGCCGACCGTGAATCCCGCGATAAACCGGTCGAGGCACGCTTGACACGTGTCCGACGCCTGCTACCATCCGCCACCAACCGCGTCACAGCATCCCGACAACGGAGGCCCGTCATGACGACTCGTCGCGAGTTCCTCAACGTCAGCCTCGTCGCTACCGGCGCCGCACTCGCGCCTCGCCTCGCCGACGCCGCGGGCAAAACCACGACGAAATCGCTGACCACCGTGCGCGAGAGCTCGTTCATCAAGGCGTTCGACGATTTCTTCGTGAAGACGCTCGCGCCGGAGTACGAAAAGCTCACCGGCATCAAGGTCGGGTACGAGGCCGTGAGCGTGGGCGGCATGCTCACGCGACTGACGACGATGGCGGAGACCAAGTCGGGCCCCGAGATCACCGGCGTGGGACTCAACTGGCCGTTCCTCTTCGACAACGCGCTCGTGGACGTGACGGACGTGGCGACCGAGATCGGCAAGAAGCTCGGCGGCTGGCACGAAATCGTGCAGGACGTCACCGTGGTCAACAAGAAGTGGAAGGCGCTGCCGTGGGGCAACATCGGTCAGCTCGAGGTCTATCGCACCGACTGGTTCAAGGAAGTCGGCGTCACGAAGTTCCCCGAAACGTGGGAGGACCTGCTCGCGGCCGGCCGGTTGCTGAAGAAAAAGGGGCATCCGTTCGGCTTCGAGATCGGCCACGGCTTCGGCGACAACCACGGCTGGATGTACCCGCTGCTCTGGTCGTACGGCGGCCGCGAAGTCGACCGTGACGGCAAGACCGTGCTGATCGATTCGTCGGAGACCGCGAAGGCCGTCGACTTCTGCCGCAAGTTCTACCAGGAGACGATGTTCGAGGACGTGCTCGGCTGGACCGACGTGAACAACAACAAGGCGTATCTCGGCGAGCAGATCTCCTGCACCAACAACGCCTCGTCG
>Ga0114129_10003965_pt1 | contig 20904 bp, 10 predicted proteins | sample RhiMetdeltSRZDD1_FD_80071 | JGI IMG/M metagenome (GOLD analysis project Ga0114129, IMG submission 80071) | Populus rhizosphere microbial communities from Tennessee, USA - Rhizosphere MetaG P. deltoides SRZDD1 (version 2) (version 2) | ecosystem: Host-associated > Plants > Roots > Rhizosphere >... | reverse complement strand
TCCGACGGCGGCCGCGACGGCGGCCGCAGACATCCCCGGACTGGACGCGGAGCCCGCGTGGACGAGCGGTGGCGCCGCCGGTGGTGCGGCGGCGGGACGTGGTGCCGCCACTGGCGGTGCCGCCGGCGCCGCCGATTTCAGAATCGCCGGTGCGGTGGGCACGGGTGCGGACGGAACCGCCGCCGCGGGAGGCGCGGCGGGTACGGCGAGCGGCAGCGCGGGAGCCGGCGCCGGCGGTGTCACGGCAGGTGCCGCCTGCGCGGGCAAGGACGCGGGCGGTGCGGCTGGTGCGGCCGCACGCGAAGCCGCGGGAGCCGGCGCGGGAACAGGGGGCGGCGCCGGCAAGCCGGGGGCCTGTGCGAGCGCGGCTCGTGCCGCCAGCTCGCGCTCCTGATCCTCTTGCAGCGCGGCCACGATCTGCGCGTGCGAACGCCGCATCTTCTCGAGCTTCTTCTCCCACTCCGACTGCACGGCGGCCACCGCTTGCGCCTTCTCGTCGCGCAGTTTGAGCTCGAGGGCGGTCAAGGTATCGGCGTGCTCGCGCTCCGTCTCGCTGCGCCCCTCGGCCACGGCCGCGCGCATCTCCGCGATCCGAGCTTCGTATTTGATACGCGCCTCTTCTTGCTGCGCGGCCGCCGCCTTCATGACTCCGATCTCGTCCTGCGCCTTCGCCAGCGCCTTCTGCAGCTCGCCCTCGCGCCCGGTGGAGGCCTGATCCTGGAGCCGTCGCACCGCCGACAGCTCGTTCTTGTGCTCTTCGTTCGCCATGGCGAGGGCGTCGGCGTGCTCGCGCCGCAGCCTCTCCACGCGGCCTTCCCACTCGGTCTTGACGACCCCCAGGATCTTCGTCTGCTCGTCGCGAAACCGCGCTTCAAGTTCTTCGAGGGCGGCGTCGCGCTCCTTCGCCGCTTCCTCCCGGGACGACGCCTCGCGGGTCTGCATCTCGCCGAGGCGCGCTTCGTATTGTTTGCGAGTCTCCTCCTGGAGCTGCTGCATGCGGGCCCAGCGCTCCTCCGACGACTTGCGCAGCGCGGTGTACTGCTCGCTCTCGCGCTGCGAGAGGGCCTCTTCCTTCGCGTTCAGCAGTGCCGTGCGCTCGTCATCGTGCTGCCGGCGCAACACCAGCAGGGCGTCGGCGTGCTCGCGCCGGAGCTTGTCGAGCTTGCCTTCCCACTCCGCGTTCTTCGCGCCGGAGTGTTTGGCCTTCTCCTCCGCCTCCGCCGCGCGGGTGCGCAGCTCCGCGATCTCCGCCTCGTAGCGCTTGCGGGTCTCCTCGATGCCGGTCTGGCCTTCGGCGCGCGCCGAGACCAGGTCCTCCAGGGCCTGCAGCCGCTCCTTCTCGCCCTCCGCGGCCATCTGCTCGTTGGCCTTGCGCAGCGCCGTGACCTGGGCCTCGAGATCGCGGCGGGCCTTGGCCAGCTCCTGCTCGTGCTGCTCCACGAGCGCGTTGTGTTGCTGCCCGTGCACGGTCTCGAGCTCCGCCATCCCCGACTCCCGCAGCGCCGCCTCGCTCGTCTCCTGCTCGTAAGCCTTCTCGAGATCCTTCGCCTGCTTCTCGAGCCGGCGGATCTCGTTCTCGGCGGCCTGCAGGTCGTTGCGGAACTCGCGGGCGAGCTCGGAGTTTTCGTCCCGCTCCTGGCGGGCGTTGACCATCAGGGTGAAGATTTCGCGGAGCGCGTCCCTGGGATCGGGCGACAGGGTGAGGACGGTCGAGATCTCAGGATCGTGCCCAGCCAGCTCACGGCCCAGCTGGGCGAGGAGGTCGGCGAGTTCCTGCGTTGTTGTCGGCTTTGGCACAGGGCTTTACCGACGCGACGCCCCAGATTTTGTCACGCGTCCGGAGCGGTTTCCACCGGCCGGGGCTGATCAGTGCCCGGCGGCCGCCCTGGCCCGGGGGCCGTCCCCTTCCTTGACGGTAAGTATCTGTCCAGAAGGGACATCCGTCAACTGGGTCGTCTTGCCGCTCGGCCACGCCAGCTCGACCTTGGACGCCTTGGCGTGACCGCCCAGCCCGAAGGTCAGCGCGAGCTCACTCTGCGACGCATAACTCGAGCCCGTGCGCACGACGTTCCACAGCTTGCGGCCGTCGGGCAGAGTCACCGTCACCTTCGTGCCGATGCCGTCGGCGTTCGACGTGCTGCCGACCGTGCGCACCCGCAGCCACTTGTTCTTGTTGCCGCCGTCGTTGCGCAGGAGGCGGGCCGGTCCGTCGTTGACGGTGACGAGCAGGTCGAGGTCGCCGTCATTGTCGTAGTCGCCGTACGCCGCCCCGCGGGCCACCATCGGCTTGCCGAAGTCGGCGCCGGCCTTCTCGCTCATCGGCTCGAACGTCTTCTTGCCGGTGTTGCGGAAGAGGTGCGGGGCCTCGGCGTGGGTCACCTTCGGCTGCACCTTGTTGATGTCGTCGGCCACGTGGCCGTTGGCGGCGAAGATATCGGGCCAGCCGTCGAGGTCGTAGTCGAAGAAGAAGCACGCGAAGGTCAGCGTGAGCAGCGACGCCTTGCCGACCGAGGATGTCGGCGCCTCGTCGATGAAGAGCCCGCTGCCCTCGTTGTGATAGAGGCCCATCATCTCGTTCGAGAAGTTGCCGATGACGAGGCTCGGCCTTCCCGAGCCGTCGTAGTCGGCGGCGTCCACGCCCATGCCGGCGCGGGCCATGCCCGCCTCGTTGAACGCGACCCCCGCCGTCATCGCCACGTCCTTGAAGGTGCCGTTGCCGTTGTTGCGGAAGAGGTTGTTGGGCTGCGTATCGTTGGCGACGAAGAGGTCCGGCCAGGTGTCGCCGTCGAAGTCGAGCACGGTCACGCCGAGCGCCTTGGCGTTGGGGGTCTTGATGCCGGCCTTCTCGGTGGCGTTCTCGAACGTGCCGTCGCCGCGGTTGTGGAAGAGCGACGGGCTCTGACCCTTGTACGACTCCGGCGTGCAGTACGACTTGTTCTTGCCGTCCAAGGTGCAGTGCAGGTCCTTCGCCGGCTCCCACTGCACGTAGTTGCAGACGAACAGGTCGAGCTTGCCGTCCTTGTCGTAGTCGACGAAGGCGGCGCTCGTGGAGAAGCCGGTGTCGTCGGCGCCCGCCTTCTTCGTCACGTCGGTGAAGCGGCCGTTGCCTTGATTGCGATACAGCCGGTTCGAGCCCCAGGCGGTGAGATAGATGTCGGTCCAGCCGTCGTTGTCGTAGTCGGCGGCGGCCACCCCGATGCCGTAGAGGCTCTCGGCGAGGCCGGCCTTCACCGTCACGTCGGTGAAGGTGCCGTCGTGGTTGTTGCGATAGAGGGCCGACGTGGGCCGCGGACCCTTCGCGGCCGGCCAGCTCGTGGAGTTGACGAGGAAGACGTCGAGCCAGCCGTCGTTGTCGAAATCGAGGAAGGCGCCGCCGGCGCCGATCGTCTCCGGCAGGTACTTCTTGCCGGTGGCACCGCTCGTGTGGGTGAACTGGATCTTCGCGGCGGCGGTGACGTCGGTGAACTTGAGGCCGCCGTCGGCGGCGGGGGCGGCTGGCGCGGCGGCGAGGACGGCGAGGAGCAGCAGCACGTTACTTTCCTTCCTGGAGATTCGAAACCACGCGATCGTAGCCAGGAGAGCCTTTCTTTTTCTCGATCGGAGGCGTCGCACGGCGCGACGCCTCCGATCGCCGGGGGGCCTGCGAGGCTGCCACCGCAGGACTATGGGGCAGCTTCTCGGCCCCCCGGTCCCCCGCCCCCCGGCTCCCCGCGACTCCATAGCCTGGACCGGCGGCCGCGATGGGAGCGGCGTGGCGATGCTCGTGGATCGACTGCCGCTCGTTGTTGTCGTGGGGATGGAGCTGACGATACGGGCCGGTGATCGCTTGCGCGGACTCGTCGGCCTTGAAACGCTGGTAGAGCGTGCGCTCGCGCTCCGCCTGCTCGGCGTCGCCCAGACCCTGATAGCAGAGCATCAGGTTGTAGTGGGCCTGCAGATCCTCGGGGTCGATCTTCAGCACCTTCTTGAGCTCGACGATGGCGTCCTTGTACTGGCGCTTCAGGAAGAGCAGGCGCCCCGTCTGGTTCACCACCACGCGGTCGCGGGGGTACTGGGCGGCGGCCGTGCGCAGGTGCTCGAGGGCCTCGTCGTAGCGGCCCTGCGGCTTCAGGGCGAGGCCGAGGAAGAAGTGGGTCTTGGCCAGCTTCGGATCGATCTCGAGGGCCTTGCGCAAGACCTGCTCGGCGGCGGCGGTCTGTCCTTCTTGTATGCGCGCGCGGGCCACGTTGACCCAGCCGTCGGCGTAGCCGGGCTCCATCTGCGTGACCTTGAGGAAGGCTGCTTCCGCACCCTTGATGTCGCCCTGCAGGAGGAGGCCGATGCCGTAGTCGTTCCAGCGCTCGCGTACCGCCGTCTCCAGCACGGGTTTTTCGTCGGGAAGCGTCGTGCCCCGCGGCGCCACTTTCAGGACCGCCTCCGACTTCGCCATCACCGTCGTCGGGATGTCGGGGATCGCCTTGATCTCACCCGAGACGTCGCTCGTGTCGCCGTCGAACGTCCAGCGCCCGTCGTCGTGCGCCGGTGTCAGCTGGTAGTCCTTGTGCCCGGGGTCGCGACGGCCGCCGAAGGCCCACTGGGTGTTCCACCACATGAACTTCCGGTAGTTCACCCTGGCCTTCAACGTGATTTGGTTGCCGGCGTTCTCGGGGATGTCGAGGCGGTAGTGGATGGTATCGGCTGCGCCCGGCGGGATGAGGCGTACGTACGCGACCGAGCGCGCCATCCAGGCGTTGCGTTTGTTGATGGGGTTGCCGTGCTCGTCGAGCAGCAGGCTGCGGTAGAAGTGCGCGCCGGGCTCGACCGGTCCTTTGCCCCCGTCGGTGGTCTCGCCGCTATGGAAGACGACGTTGCCTTTGTCGTCGACGGCTTCCAGCTCCACCCAGACGTCGAAGGCATCGACGGTGCCGCCCGGGAAGAAGTGGCCGATCTTGCGCGTGCGCACGACCACTTCGATGCGCACGGAATCGCCGCGCCGCACCGTCGGCTGCACCTTGTCGAGGGGGGCGAGGACTTCCGCCGGCGGCAGCAGGAACGTGCTGGCCGCGCCGAAGCTCGACGACTCCTCGCCTTGTGCGAACGAGGTGGCCAGCTGAGGTTCCGCCCCCTTGGCGCCGCCCTCGTGGCTCGCGCCCGCCGGTGCTTCCGCGCGCACGAGCCCGAAGACGTCGACGGAGACGACACCCTCGCGCAGGAAGTCCTGTACGACCTTCATCTGCACGGGATCCTTGTTCACGAACGGCAGCGCGGTGTTGGCGCCGGGAAAGCGATGCGAGTGGACCTTGCCGTTGCGCGCGGCCGGGTCCTTCGCCTCGATGAGCGGCATGTGGCAGTCCGCGCACTTTATCGACTTCGCCGGGTAGTAGAAGGAGCGCGCGCCGTCTCCGGACATGCCCGAGGCCTGCCAGTTGTCGTACTCGTTGAAGCCGCGGAACCAGCGGTACTTGTTCACCGGCACGTCGAGATGGACCTTGTGGCACGACGCGCAGAACTCCGGTGACTGGTCGCGGTGGAACGGCTTCAGGAACGTCTTCTTGTGCGGCTCGGGGTCGAGCTCGAGGAGCTTGTCGTGTGTCCACTGCAGGGCGGGATTCGTGCTGGCGGCGATGTCGTGCAGCGGCGGGTACTCGATGGTGAAGTCGCCCTGGCCCATCGTGCTCTTCACGTGCACGATCGCGTGGCACGAGGTGCAGCCGAGGCCGGCTTGCGCTTCCGGAGTATGGATCTGCTCCTTGATCGGCTTGTCGAACCGGCCGTTGAAGAAGACGGCGTGGTCGTGGCAGCCGGCGCACCACTTGGACGCCTGCAGGCCGGCGACGTCCTGCATGTACTCGATCGACTTGCGGTACCACTGGTTGTTGAACGACGAGAAGTGGTGGGCCGACGACTTCCACTGCTGGAAGATCTCCTTGTGGCATCTCCCGCAGGTCTCGCTGGTCAGGAAGAAGTTGGCGGGGATGATGCCGCCCACGTTCGTCTCCGCCGACGAGGGGAAGAAGGGTTTCTTCGGGCCGCCGCCTTCTTCCTCCATCTTCGTGGGGACGACGTCCGGGTTCTCGATGCGGTAGCGCGGCGGCGCCGCGTAGTCCTGCATCTTCACGATGGCGGGGAAGGCCGCCGCGAGGGCGGCGACGGCCACGCCGCGCATGGCCCAGGGCCGCCACGCGATATCGGCGGCGCGGGCGCGCTGGAAGAGATATGCCACCATGAGCAGCGAGCCCAGGACCGCGCTCAGGATGTGCGCCTGGAGCGCTCGCCGATAGTCCTGCGTCGTGCCCTGGACGGTGATGTAGGCGCCGAGAACGCCGCCGACCCCGAGCAGCAGCGCCGCCGCCGTGAAGAGCGTGTTCCAATCGCGGTGCTTCCTGATGAAGAACAGGAAGGCGATGGCCACGGCCGCCCCCAGGAAGACGTGCAGGGCGACGTTGGCGAAGTAGAACGCGGTGGCGTGGGCGAAGGCGTAGAGGTAAGAGCTGTTGAGGAGCAGCGCGAAGAAGCCGAGGACCAGCCGAGGAATGCGAGGGTTCATTTCCCACCTTTGAGCTGCTCGAGCATCTGCAGCCCGATCGGATGCTTCGGGTTTCGTTGGAGCAGCCGCTCGAGGACCTGCGTGGCCTCGCGCGGGCGGTTGGCTTCCAGGTAGATCTTGCACAGCGTCACGTAGCTCATCTCGAACGCAGGATCGTCCTGGATCGAGCCCTGCAAGAGCCTGGTCGCCTCCGCCGCGCGGCCCAGCGCGGCCACGACCATGGCCAGGTTGTTGAGGGCCTCGCTGTAGCGCGGCTTCTTCTGCGAGGCGGTGCGGAAGAAGCTCTCGGCCTTCGCGAGGTCGTCCTGCTGGCCGTAGAAGATCCCAAGGTTGTTGTAGGCCTCGGCGAGGTTCGGCTCGATCTTCACGGCGCTCTGGAAGAGCGCCAGCGCCTGCGTTTCGCGGCCCGTCTGCAGGTAGGCGTAGCCGAGGTTGTTCATGGCGTCGGCGTAGTCGGGCTTGCCCTTGAGCGCCTTCTGGAACTGCAGGACGGCGCCGGCCACGTCGCCCGACTGCGCGAGGAGCGCGCCCAGGCTGTTGGACGCCTCCGGGTAGTCGGCTTGCAGCGCCAGCGCTTTTTCGAAGGCAGCGCGGGCCTTCAGCGTCTGCCCCTTCTTGGCGTAGAGCGTCCCGACGTTCTGGTACGAGATGGCGTCGCCGCCGCCGCTCGCCAGGTGCTTCTCGAACGCGGCGAGCGCGGGGGCGTCCTGCCCCTGCAGTGAGAACTCGATGCCGAACTGGAAGTGGTTGCGGCCGGGAGGCGTGCTCACGAACTTGCCGGGGAACGGTACCGCGCGGGCGAGGCGCTCGTCGGCGGTGGCGGGTACGATGCGCGGGACATCGGCCGCCATCTGCGACGCCGGTACACGGCCGCGGTAGACCTTGACGAGCTCTCCCTTCGCGTCGACGAGGAACGCGCTCGGCAGCACGATGTCGTCCTGGCGGTCGAAGAGATAGCGGTGGAGGACGCTATAGGAAAGGATGGCGTCCTCGCCCGCCAGCAGCACGGGCACCGTGCGGCCCTGGGCGAACGCGCGGATCCTGCTCTCGCTCGACGGCCCGTCCATGGCCAGCACCAGTACCTTCGCGCCGGCGGCTTCGATGGCGGCGCGCTGCGCCTCGAGGTCGCGGACCGCCTCGCCGCAGTCGCTGCCGCCGCTGGTCACCATCTGGAGCAGGACGGGCTTCGGCCGGTACTGCGCGAGGGTGTGCTTCTGGCCGGTGGTATCGGTGGCGGAGAAGTCGGGGGCGGGATACGGCGCGTAGAGCCAGGTGCCGCGATAGTCGAACGCGTGAGCCATGATCGCCGTCTTGCCGACCTCGGGTGTCTTCGTGAACGGCTCGGATCGGACGACGGCGGCCGCGCCCTCCTCGATCCAGACGTGCTGATCGGCGGGCACCCCCGTCAGCGTCTGCTCCTGGCCGTTCGGCCAGCGGACCACGACGCGCTCGATCGATCCGGCGTCGCCCAGGCCGAAGTGCAGCGCCTTGGCGTGCTGCGAGAGGAAGCCGCCGCCGGCCTGCACGACCTTCATCTGCCGTGATCCGCCCGCCTCCACTGTCACCCGGGCCCCGATGGCGTCGCGGTTGGACGTCTTGCCGGTGAGGTGCAGGACCACCGCCGCCCCGCGCCCGGCGTAGTCGTTCCGCATCAGGCGCAGGCGAGGGCCTGAACGCGACATCAGCGCGACGTCGGGATCCCCGTCGTGATCGAAGTCGGCCATGGCGAAGGCGCGCCCGTCGTGCGCGAGGTCCAGGCCGGCGGTGCCCTCGACATGGTCGAAGCCGCCGCGGCCGTCGTTGCGCAGGAGCACGTTGCGCTCCCACCCCGCCTGCGTGCCGTGGGCGCGGAGCAGCTTGTTGATCGTCTTCCAGCCGTCCTCGAAGGCCTTCTTCGGCTTGCGGTCGAGGGGCGACTCCGCCACCGTCTGCCGCCAGAAGAAGCTGTCGAGGCTGTAGGCGTCTTCGTTGCTGACGAGGCCGTTCACCACGAGCAGGTCCTCCCAGCCGTCGCTGTCGAAGTCGAGGGCATCCGACGACCAGGCCCAGCGGCCCTTCACGGCTCCCGCCTTCACCGAGACGTCCTCGAACTTGCCGTCGCCGAGGTTGCGGTAGAGCGTGTTGCCGCGCGCGTGCCGGCGGAAGGACTCGAGGGCCTTGGCCGGCGCGTTCGGCAGGAAGGAGGGCGCGTGGGTGACGCGGATGCCCGACGGCGCCCACATGTTGCCGAAGTAGATGTCGAGCCGCCCGTCGCGGTCGTAGTCGAGGAAAGCCGTGCTCATGCCCGCGCTGGCGTCGTCCTCGACGCCGGCCGCCGCCGCCACGTCCGTGAGGGTGATCTTGCCGGCGGCGCTCTTGCCGCTGCTGCGGTACAGGTTCTTGCGCCCGAAGTCGTTCGCGACCTGCAGGTCGAGCCAGCCGTCGCCGTCGTAGTCGCCCCAGGCGGCGGCGAAGCTGAACCGGTCGTTGCCGCCGACGATGGTCTCCTTGGTGGCATCGACGAAGCCGCCGAGGCCGTCGTTCTTGAAGAGGATGTTGGGCGGGCCGTTGAGCGCGTCGTGGTACGGGCTGGGCAGGCCGTACTTGCCCTCGCCGAGGAAGAAGCTGTACACGCAGACGTAGACGTCGAGGAACCCGTCGCGATCGTAGTCGGCGATGGCGGCGGAGGTGAGATATCCCTTCGGCGGGTCGGTGAACCGGAAGCCGCGCGGCTTCTGCGTGAAGCGGCCCTTGCCGTCGTTGAGGTAGAGCAGCGGCTGGGTGAAGGTGATGACCACGAGGTCCTGGTCGCCGTCGTTGTCGACGTCGGCGAAGAGGCCGGTCGACGTCGCGTCGAGCAGGCCGACGCCGGCGGCTTCGGTGACGTCCTCGAACCTGCCGTCGTGCGTGTTGCGATACAGCCGGTTGGGCAGCGCCGCCGGCTGCGCAACGTAGAGGTCGTCCCAGCCGTCACCGTCGTAGTCGCCGGCGGAGATGCCGTTGTGCCCCAGCACGTCCGGCATGAAGACACCGTCGACGTGCGTCCGCCAGTAGTCGATGCTCGGCACCAGCTGCTGGTGGTACGAGGGGATGGCGCCGAACGCCGTGGCCGAGGCCTCGGTGAACACCGGCGCCTTGGCGGAGGAGCGCATCGCGTCGACTGTCGTCCATCGCGTGATGCGCCACGCCCCCTGCGCGTCCTTGTCCCAGTCCATCTTCCAGAGGCCGACCTTCTGCACGCGCGCGGCCTCGCGGCCGGGGCCGACGAGGTCGAAGTCGCAGTCGACTGTCGCGTGGGCGGCGTCGGCGCCCGCCGCCTCGATCTTCAGCACGTTGAACTCCGCCGTCTCCACCTTGGCGAAGTCACGGAGGAAAACCGACCACTCCTCGGCGAAGCGCGCGGCATCGGGTTCGGCCGCCAGCCCCTCGGCTCGGGTGACGGTGAGGAACGCGCTCGCGGATACCGACGCCGCGCGGGCGCCGCCGAGGGCGGCACCCTGGAAGGTCTCGGAGAGGAACCGCGGGCGGATGTCCACGGAAACGTTCTGCCGCAGTGCCCTCCCGAGCTCGGCCAGCCGATCGCCGATCGCCTCCGCGGGCTTTTCCAGAGGGAACGCGTCGTTCCCCGGCTTGACGTGCTCGAGGATCCGCTGCGTCGACGGGTTGGGACGGTACGGCGGCTTCAGGTACTCCTCGGCGGCATGCCCGCTCGATACGGCGGTGAGCGCGAGCAGAAGGACACCGGCGGCAGTCGTATTCGTGTTCACGGGCATAGAGGTTAAGGGGAGCCTTACGAGTTAAGAGGCCTGCGCCTGCGGCTGTAGAACGACGAACGGTACCTCCTGGTCCCCAAAAGTCAAGCGGGCGCGCCAGTTGCGTGCCGCGTCGCCAACGCCTCCGTCCAATGAACGTGACCGTGTCGCGTGACGCTGTGCAAGGCGCACGCCACGCACGTGCCGTTACAGGCGCGTTACTGGCCACGACGCTCTGCGGGCGAGGCTCTCTTCGTCACCTCCGCCGTCCGGAGGAAGGAGGGGCCATGAGGCTTTCCGCTCTGCTCGTCGTGATCGCGATCCGAGGCGCCGTCGCCGCCCCCGAGACGATGGAGACGCCGGCGACGGGCAGCCTGCTGCCCGTGCGGGAGGTGACCGTCTTCAAGGACGGCCATGCTTTCGTGCTGCACCAGGGCGCTCTGCCCACCGATGCCGGCGGGCGTGTGGTCGTCGACTCGCTGCCGACACCTGTCATCGGCACCTTCTGGCCGTATTGCGCGGACAAGAACGCGACCCTCGTCTCCGTCGTCGCGGGAAAGCGGAAGGTCGCGCTCGAGCGCACCGCCTCTACCGTCCGAGAGCTGCTCAAGGGCAATGTCGGCGCCGAGGTCGTGCTCACCGAGGAGTCGCAGGCCCGCTACGCCGCCACCGTCCTGGGTTTCCCACGGCGTGAGGTCCCGGAGGCCGCCGAGGCGCACACGCAGGTCGTGCTGCTCCGGACCGAGGACGGCGTGAAGGCGGTCGCGGTGGACCGCATCCGCGACGTGACATTCAAGGCACCGCCGCGGGAACGGTTCGAACACGAAGACACGCGGAATCGCCTCGTGCTCAACCTGGCCTGGCGCGGAACCGCCGCGCGCACCGCCGAGGTGGGCCTCCTCTACGTGCAGAAGGGCCTCCGCTGGATCCCCAGCTACAAGGTCGATCTGGACGGCCGCGGGCGCGCCGCCCTCCAGCTCCAGGCGACGCTGCTCAACGAGCTCGCCGACCTCGAGGACGCCACCGTGCACCTCGTGATCGGCGTGCCCACGTTCGCGTTCAAGGAGACTCCTGACCCGATCGCGCTCCAGGAGGCCGTCGCCCGGCTCTCCTCATATTTCAGCGAAGGCGACCGCACGGCGAACGCGTTTTCGAACGCGATGATGACCCAGGTGGCGCGGATGGGGGAGGCGCCCTCGCTGGGCACGGCCGGGGCGGCGACGGCGCCCGATCTGCTGGAGTCGGCGCGGAGCGAGGACCTCTTCGTCTTCACGGTGCCCCACGTCACGCTGCGCAAGGACGAGCGCATGGTGCTGCGCGTGGCCGAGTATTCGCTTCCCTATCAGGACATCTTCACCCTCGATCTGCCGTTCGCGCCGCCGCGCGAGGTGAGGAGCTCCCTGAGCGGTGCCGCCGCGGAAGCGGCCCGGCTGCTGGCCGCCCCCAAGGTGATGCACAAGGTCCGCCTGACGAACAACGGCCCTCATCCCCTCACGACCGCGCCCGCCCTCGTGCTGCGCGACGGGCGTCTGGTCGCGCAGGCGATGATGACGTACACGGGGACGGGGGCTCGCTTGGACCTCGCCCTCACCGCCGCCGTGGACATACAGGCGCAACGGACGGAGACGGAGACCAAGCGCACGCTCGGTGCCCTACGCTCGGATGGAGACAACTACGCGCAGGTCGACCTGGCGGGCACGGTCAGCATGACCAACCGTCGCTCGGGGACTGTCGCCGTAGAGGTCGCCCGTCATGTGGTCGGGGGCGTGGACTCCGCCGATCATGGCGGCGTCTTCAGCAAGGCGAACGCGATGGATCCCGGCGAGGCCTTCACGCGCAACGACCACGGGCCGATCTATCCATGGCCGGGCTGGTGGTGGCAGGTCAACCCCGTCGGCCGCATCACGTGGGACGTGAAGCTCGAGCCCGGCCAGTCGGTGGACCTCGGCTACACGTGGCACTACTACTGGCGGTGAGACCGACCCACGCTAACGACAATCGGTATCGGGGGCCTCGACGGAGAAATGGCGCTCATTCGACCATTCGGTCCAGGTGTCGTCGACCAGGGCGCGTACGCGCCAAAACCAGCCGTCCTGGAAGCTTGATTGGATGAACGCGCCGCGGGACTCCTGTCGATACGACGAGGCGGTCAGGCCCGAGGCCGAGACCGCGGGGATCGAGGCCGTTCGACTCATCACGAACAGCTCGTAGCGGGTGTCCGCGCCGACATCGCTCCAGTCGAAGTCCCAGGTCAAGAGGTCGGGGCTGTTGAAGCAGCCGTTGTCCATGACCGCGTTCTCACGCGGCTCGACAAGTGACGGCGGGGGCGGGCAGTCAGTGTCCGCGGCCTCGATGTCGAACGCCTGGTCCGCCGACCACGCACCCCACGTCCCGCCAACCGAGGCGCGTACTTTCCATCGCCAGCCCGTGCGGCCGTCTTCGGTGATGTGGCTGGCCCCTGCCGGCTCGTACCGGAAGCTCGAGGCGGCGAGGGCCGCCTCGTCGATCCACAGCGCGCCGGCGCGCGTGACTTGAAGATGATAGGCCTCCGCCCCCGGGACGTCGGACCAGTCGAAGTCCCATCGGATCCGGTTGCGGGCTTTCGCGCAGGCGTTGTCGAGGGCCATGCCGGCCGTCGGAGCGAGCAGGGTCGGTACCGGTGGGCTGGGCTCGGTCGAGTGGCACGACCATGCGGCCATCAGCGCGATCGTAGCAACCGACAGCGTCAGGTATCGCACGGCGGGAGCTTATCCGCGATGCCGCGTGGCGTCCATGGTAGCCTGCCCCGATGCGTCGGCCTTTCGCGCTACGAATCGTCCTTGGCGTCGTCCTGTTCATGGGCGCCGCTGTGGCCAGACCCCAGAGCACGCCGCGGCCGAGGCCTCAGGGCCAGCTCGATAGCCGGGCTCTGCTGCAGAAGCTCCACGGCCGTGCCGTCGGCCTGCTGAACAGCGCCGCCGAGAACATGTCGGCGCAGGACCCCGAGGCCATCACGCAGGACCTCACCGGCGCCGCTGCCGTCATCGACGAGATGCTGAAGCTCGTCGTGCCCGCGCCAGGCAAGGCGATGGTGAAGACGGAGACGGCGGCGAAGCTGGCCGCGCTCCGGGACGAGCTGCGCGCGCTGGTGCAGCAGCCGCTGAAGGCGTCGCTGACGTTCCGACTCCCGACCTGCGTGGCGGTGCTCGATGAAGTCGTGAAGGAGGCCAGGCCGGCCGGTCCGCGCCTCGACTTCCAGGGCAGCTACACCGAGGCCAAGGTCGCGGAGGAGGCGGTGGGCGGGCACGCGTCGGCCATGGCGCCGCCGGTGCGGCAGGTGTCGGCGGGAGAAGACGTCGGGGCGGGGGAGACGCTGCCGTTCGAGCTCGTGTCGCGGCCGGTGCTGCCGGAGAAGAGCTTCTGCGGCGGCAAGACGAAGGACCACATCCTGGAGTCCGGCGGCAGCGGCGTCGCCCTCCTCGACTACGACGGCGACGGGAAGCTCGACGTCTACACCGTGAGCGCCTACGAATTCGGTCCCAAGCGCGAGAGGATTCCTCACCGCAACGCGCTCTATCGCAACCTCGGCGGCTGGAAGTTCCAGGACGTCTCGAAGACGGCCGGGGTCGACGCCGCGGTGTGGGGGAACGGCGTCTGCGCGGGTGACTACGATGACGACGGCCGTCTCGATCTCTACGTCACGAACCTCGGCCCCAACTTCCTGTTCCACAACAACGGGAACGGAACCTTCACCGACGTGGCGGTCAAGGTGGGCGTCGAGGCCGGGCAGTGGAGCAGCGGCTGTGCCTTCTTCGACGCCGAAGGCGACGGTGACCTGGACCTCTACGTCGCCCGCTACATGAACATCACCTGGGACGAGGTGGCGAAGGCGGAGCGCACGCACACCTGGCGCGGCGGACCCAAGGTCATGCTGGGCCCAGTGGGCCTGCCCGGCTCGGCCGACCTCTTCTTCGAGAACAAGGGCGATGGGACGTTCGCCGAGAGCACCGATGCCCACGGGCTCACCGACGCCGCGAAGAGCTACGGGTTCGCGGTCGTGCCCACCGACTACGACAACGACGGCTGGACCGACCTCTTCGTGGCCAACGATTCGAACCCCAACTTCCTGTACCACAACGACGGCAAGGGGCACTTCGAGAGCGTGGCGCTGCTGGCCGGCGTGGCGGTGAACGCCGAAGGCCGCGCCCAGGCCGGGATGGGTGCGGATGCCGGCGACTACGACGGCGACGGCGCGCTGGACTTCGCCCTCACCACCTTCGCCCACGACACGGTGACGATCTACCGCAACGTCGGCCACGGGCAGTTCGAAGATGCGTCCCAGGCCTCGGGCGTGGCGGCGCGGACCTACGTCCCGATGGAATGGGGCACTCTCTTTTTCGATGCCGACGCCGACGGCGACCTCGACCTGTTCCTGGCCCAGGGCCACATCTATCCGCAGGTCGACGACCCGGAGCACAAGAGCCTCGAGGAGTCGTACCGGCAGAAGAACCAGCTTCTGTTGAACGAGGCCGGCAAGTACCGCGACGTTTCCGAGCGCGCGGGCGACGGGATGCAGGTGATGGAATCGAGCCGCGGCGTCGCCGCCGGTGACCTCGACGACGACGGCGATGTCGACCTCGTCATCACCAACATGGACGCCGCCCCTACGGTCCTCGAGAACCGCCCGCGCCAGGCCGCGCACTGGGCGGCGTTTCGTCTCACCAAGCCGGGCAAGAACCGTTTCGCCATCGGCGCGCGGGTGACCCTCACCGCCGGCGGACGCTCGCAAATCCGCGAGGTGCGATCGGGCGGCAGCTACCTCTCGCAGAGCGACCTGCGCGTGTACTTCGGCCTCGGGGATCACGCGGGTCCGGTGGACGTGGAGGTGACGCTGCCCGGCCAGGGCCGCTGGACGTTCAAGGGCCTGCCGGTGGACCGGCTGTCGGTGCTGGAGCTCGACGACAAACACCGGTAGTCGTGGCTGACAAACACCGGTAGTCGTGAGTCATGAGTCATGAGTCGTGGGTCGTGGGTCGTGGGTGACGGCCTGGGGCGGGCTCGGGTTGGACGACGTCGGTGGTCATGAGCCGTGAACGGCAAGGCCGTTACTCATGACTCACTACTCATGACTCAAAACTACCGGTCCGTGGGCTATCCCCCTGCCTTCACGAACCGCTTGACGCGCGCGAGGCCGTCGGCTTCCAGGCCGTAGAAGCGCACGCCGCTGCGGCGCTCCGTCTCCTGGCGCACGATCTGCCCGCAGCCGACGAGGGGGTTGGCGGCGTCTCGCAGGTGGATCTTGAAGTCGACGTCGGCACCCATCGGGAGCGGCACGTCGGTCTCGACGAGCATGCCGTGCTCGCTGATGTTGAGCACGGTACCCGCCACGCTCTCCACGCCCGCGGTGGCGGTGGCCTCGAACTGCACGAGCGCGCCGAGCCGTCCCGCGCGCCGCGTGGGTACATAGAGCAGCGCGCTCAGGCGGTCGTCCCAGTCGGGGCTCGCGGGCAGGCGGAGGATCGCGTTCGCGCCGGCATCGATGAAGCGGATCTCGGCCGGGCTGAACTCGCCGCCCGCCACCACGACGATCGAGACCGGGCGCGTGACGGGATTCGTGCGGATACCGTTGATGAGCGCCTCCGCCTCGGACAGGCGGGCATCGATGACGATGAGATCGGGCTTCTGGAGGAGCATGGCGGCGATCGCTTCCGTAGCGCGAGTCACCGAGCGCCGATCGACGTCGTCGCGCCCCAGCAGGGTGGCCTGCAGGTCGTCCACGAGCGGGCCGGGGGCGCAGATGAGGACGGAAGGCATGGCCAGGCTTGCACGGTGAGGATGTGGCCTGGCGGGGTTGCTGTCAAGGCAGCCGACATGCGCCGCGGCGATGTCACAATGCCGCCGTGCTCGACATCCTCTTCCCGGTCCTGATCGCCCTGGCGCTCGTCTCCGGGGCGCTCAGCGGCCGGCTCGACGCCGTGGGCACCGCTACCGCGGAGGGCGCCCGCGCCGCCGTGGACCTCGCCCTCGGACTGCTGGCGAGCCTCACGTTGTGGCTCGGGCTCGTGCGCGTGCTGCAGGCGGGCGGCTTCCTGGCGCTCGTGACGCGGGCGGCGGCGCCGCTGCTGCGCCGTCTCTTCCCGGACGTCCCCGCCGATCACCCGGCGATGGGCTACATGACGCTGAACATCGCGTCGAACGTGATGGATCTCGGCAACGCGGCCACGCCGTTCGGTCTCGCCGCCGTCCGCGAGCTGGACCGGCTCAACCGCCGGCCGGGAGTGGCGACGAATGCGATGGTGTTGTTCGTGGCCATCAACACCGCCAGCGTGACGCTCTTCCCGCACCAGATCATCGCCCTGCGCGCCGCCCTCGGCGCCAGGTATCCCGGCTCGATCCTGCTGCCCACACTGCTCGCCACCCTCATCTCCACCGGGATCGCGATCGTGGCGGCGCGGCTGCTGGCGCCGCTCTTCCCGGTGCCCGAGGCCGACACCGTCGGCGACGACGCGAGTGGCGAGTCGCCGAGGCCCGAGGCGGCCGACGTTCCCGCGCCCGAGCCCCGACCCGCGCGCGCGGGTCGGATTCCACAGGCCCTGGCCCTCGTCCTCACGGGAGCGGTCGCGGGCTCGGTTCTCGTGGCCTTCTGGATGCGCCTGCAGGACGAGCCCGGCGGGTGGCCCGCGGTGCTGAAGATGGCGGCCGGTGGGTGGATCCTGCCGCTGATCGTCGGTGCCGTCGTCCTGTGGGGCCTCGGCCGGGGCGTGGCCGTCTACGAGAAGGCCGTCGAGGGCGGGCGTGAGGCGTTCGACGTCGTGCTGCGCATCCTTCCTTATTTAGTAATGATCCTGGTGGCCACCGCCATGCTGCGGGCCTCCGGCGCCTTCGATCTGCTGTTGCAGGGCGTGGGGCCGATGGCCGCCCTCTTCGGGATGCCTCCCGAGGCGATCCCCATGGGGATGATGCGCAGCCTGTCCGGCCAGGGCGCGCGCGGCCTCGCCGCCGAGCTCATGAAGCAGCACGGACCGGACTCGTTCGTCGGCAACGTGGTGAGCGTCATCCAGGGCAGCACCGAAACGACGTTCTACGTCCTCGCCGTCTATCTGGGCGCCGCCCGCATCCGCTTCGCGCGCCATGCGCTCGTCGTCTGCCTGCTCGCGGACGCGGTGGGTGTCGTCGCTTCCGTGTGGGCCTGCCGGCTGCTACTGTAACCGCCATGATCTGGAAGGAATTCCTCGCCACGCCGGGCCGGAAGTTCCGCCTGAAGGACCACGATCCGGGCGCCACGCCTGGTTACAAGGAAAAAGAAGAAGGGCAGAAGCGGCTGGAGAAGGGCATCGAGCAGATGCGCGAGCTGCAGGAGCGGCTCTACGCGCAGGATCGCTGGGCGCTGCTGCTCATCTTCCAGGCGATGGACGCCGCCGGCAAGGGCAGCACCATCGAGCACGTGATGTCCGGCGTGAACCCGGCCGGGTGCCAGGTGTTCTCGTTCAAGGCACCGTCGTCCGAGGAGCTCGACCACGACTTCCTGTGGCGCACCTCGCGCTGCCTGCCCGAGCGCGGGCGCATCGGCGTGTTCGACCGCTCGTACTACGAGGAGGTGCTCATCGTGCGCGTGCACCCCGAGATCCTCGAGCGCCAGAAGCTGCCGGCCAGGCTCGTGACCAAGGGGATCTGGAAGGAGCGCTTCGAGGACATCAACACCCACGAGCGCCACCTCGCGCGCAACGGGATTGTCGTCCGCAAGTTCTTCCTGAACGTCTCGAAGGCCGAGCAGCGGAAGCGCTTCCTGGCCCGCCTCGACGAGCCGGACAAGAACTGGAAGTTCGCCCTGGGCGACCTCAAGGTGCGCGAGCAGTGGGGGCAGTACCAGCGCGCCTACGAAGAGATGATCGCGGCCACGAGCACGGAGCACGCGCCCTGGTACGTGATCCCCGCCGACCACAAGTGGTTCTTGCGGATGGCCGTCGCCGACGTGATCGTCGACACCCTGCAGTCGCTCAAGCTCCGCTACCCGGAGGTCACGCCGCAGCAGAAGAAGGAGCTGGCCGAAGCGCGGCGGCTCCTCGGCGAGAGCCGAGCCAAGCCGCGGTAGCGGGGGTCAGGTCTGTCGTATGGCTTATAGGCGGCTATAAGCCATACGACAGACCTGACCCCACCACGCGGATCAGTACACGTAGGCGAACTGGCGCGACTGCTGCTTCGGGCTGACCGTCCCCGTCTGCGTCTCGACGATGTTCGAGCCGCGGCGCACCTCCAGCGTGAACGGCTTCGCGGTGCCGTCGTTGCATTGGTCGAAGTAGAACACCGAGAAGAGGTAGGTGCCGCGCGGGGCCTGGCCCGTCGGCCAGAAGATGTTCTCGACGGGAGCGGTGGAGGGGGTGCAGCCCGCGTTGCTGTCGACGTCCAGGCGGCCGCCGGTGGTGGACATCGGGTTCAGGAAGTTGATGACGTTGCCGTTGGGCTCCTGCACGTGCAGGTCGAGATCGGCGGGGCCCGTCCAGCGCAGGCGGAACGAGACGTCGCCGATCCCGGGACCGCCCGGCGTGGGCCGCGGATCCGGGGTGGGCTCGGCCTCGCCGCCCTTCTGCGCTACGTAGACGGCGGCGCCGGCCGCGCCCAGCCCGACGACTCCGAGCGCGATCAGCGCACCGCCGCCGCCCCCACCGCCCGACTCCACCTTCGCCTTGTCGGCGTTGCCTTTCTTGCTGGCGGCGGAGGCATCACCACCGCCGCCGCCGGAGCCGCCCGGGCCGCCGCTGGCCGCCGCCGTCGGTCCCGTGGCCGCGCCCGAGATCGTGGTGACGCCGGCGCCGCTGAAGCCCGCCGGCACCGAGGGCGCCCCCGTCGGGGCGAAGACCTTCACCGCGCCCGTGCTCGCGAACGCGGCCACGATGCCCTTGCGTTTGCAGCCGGCGATGCCCGACGCCACCCGCGGCGCGTAGTCTTGCGTCCGGCTCTCGCCGTAGCCCTTGGACGCCACGTCGATGTAGTACTCGATGGCCTTGGTGGCGGCCGTCGGCTTCGGGAGGACGGCGGTGGAGCAGGCGCCGCCCGCCTGCATCTCGACGAAGTACCACGGCACCGTCCCCGCCGCGCGGAACTGCAGGCGCGCGCGAGCGACGTCGGACGACGGCGTGAAGCAGGCCGTCATCTCCGGGAAGTGGTCGGCCACGAGGCACCCGACCGGTTGATGGTCGATGTTCACGGATTGGCCGCGAACGGTGGACGCGGCCAGGCACAGCAGGGAGATGGCGGCGGTGGTCCTCATTGGTGCCTCCTCGTTCGCTCAGGCTAAACTGCCAGGGAATGCCTCGCAAGCCCCTGCTCGAGCGGCTGTCCGAAGGAGTCATCGTCGGCGACGGTGCCATGGGCACGATGCTGTATGCCCGCGGCGTGTTCGTGAACCGCTGCTTCGACGAGCTCAACCTCAAGGACGCGGGGCTCGTGCGCAGCATCCACGCCGAATACGTGGCCGCCGGCAGCGAGCTGCTGGAGACCAACACCTTCGGCGCGCATCGCTTCAAGCTCGCCCCCCACGGCCTCGACGGCCAGGTGGTGAAGATCAACAGCGAGGGGGCCCGCCTTGCGCGCGAAGCGGCGGGCGACCAAGCCTACGTGGCGGGTTCGTTGGGGCCGATCGGGAAGGCGCTGGCTCCGCTCGGCAACATCCCCTTCGCGGACGCGGTGGCCGCTTATCGCGAGCAGGCGCAGGGCCTCGTCGAAGGCGGTGTCGACGCGTTCGTCCTCGAGACGATGCCTTCCCTCGACCAGGCACACGCCGCCCTCGAAGGCGCGCGTTCGGTGGCGGATCTGCCCACGATCGTCACCCTCACCTTCAATGAGGAAGGCAGCGCCCTCTACGGCGAGCCGCCGGAGGTCGTGGTCGAGCGGCTGGAGGCCTGGGGAGTACCCGTCATCGGCGCCAATTGCAGCCAGGGTCCGGCCCCGATGCTGGAGACGATGAAGCGCATGGCTGCCGTCGCCAAGAAGGCGAAGCTCGCGGCCATGCCCAACGCGGGGGCGCCCGCTCTCGTCGAAGGACGCTACGTCTATCTCTGCACCCCCGAGTACATGGCCTCCCACGCGCGGCGGATGATCTCGGCGGGGGTGTCTCTCGTCGGTGGCTGCTGCGGCACGACGCCCGCCCACATCAAGAACCTCGTGCGCTCGGTGCGCATGCTGCAGCCGTCCCGCGAGGTGGTCGTGGTCGACAAGCCGGCGCGGGCGGTGGCGGCCACGCCGCCGATCCCGCGCGAGGAGAAGAGCCCGCTCGCGCGCAAGCTCGCCCGCGGCCAGTTCGTGGTGTCGGTCGAGCTCGACCCGCCCAAGGGGGCCGATCCCGGCGCCCTCATCGACCGCGCGCAGTACTGCAAGGAGAACGAGGTCGACGCCATCAACGTGGCGGACGGGCCGCGGGCCTCGGCGCGCATGAGCGCGCAGTCGCTGTGCGTGCTCATGCAGAACCGCGTGGGCGTCGACACCATCCTGCACTACACGTGCCGGGACCGGAACCTGCTCGGCATCCAGTCGGACCTGCTGGGCGCGTACTCGCTCGGCTTGCGGAACATCCTGGCCATCACCGGCGATCCGCCCAAGCTCGGCGACTACCCGGACGCGACCGCCGTCTACGACGTGGATGCCATCGGGCTCATCCGGATCCTGTCGCAC
>Ga0114129_10003964_pt1 | contig 20904 bp, 14 predicted proteins | sample RhiMetdeltSRZDD1_FD_80071 | JGI IMG/M metagenome (GOLD analysis project Ga0114129, IMG submission 80071) | Populus rhizosphere microbial communities from Tennessee, USA - Rhizosphere MetaG P. deltoides SRZDD1 (version 2) (version 2) | ecosystem: Host-associated > Plants > Roots > Rhizosphere >... | reverse complement strand
GCGGCCGCCTGTGTGCGGCCGATGTGCGATTTCAGGTCCTCGATATTGAACGCGATGGTGGTCATGGTCCCTCCGCGCGCCGACGGTTTCGTATGCTAGCACCCTTGTCGTCGGCGCGAATCCCGCCGGCCGACACGCCCGCCCCGAGGCCGTCTACAATCGGGTCATGGCCACTGACCGCAAGCTCGAGATCGTGACGGTTGTCCCCGACCGCGCCATGGTCATCTTCGCGCACCCCGACGACGCCGAGATCGGCTCCGGCGGTGTCATCGCGAAGTGGGTGGCCGCCGGGTGCGAGGTCACGTACGTGCTGTGCACGAACGGTGATGCCGGCACCGCGGACCGGTCGCTCACGGCGGCGGAGCTGGCCGCGCGGCGCGCGAGCGAGCAGCGCGCCGCCGCCGATTTCATGGGCGTCCGTCACGTGGTCATGCTCGGCTATCCCGACGGCCGTCTGGAGGACACGCGCGAGTTTCTCGGCGACATCGTGCACGCCATCCGCCGTTACCGCCCGCACACGGTCTTCGTTCACGATCCCTACCGCGTGCACGGCTTCCAGCACCGCGATCATCGCAAAGCCGGGATCGCTACCACCGACGCCGTCTATCCCTACGCCCGCGACCATCTCCACTTCTCCGAGCACATCACGCGGGACAAGCTCGAGCCGCACAAGGTCCGCGAGCTCTGGTACTGGGGCATGGACGAGCCGAACGTCATCGTGGACGTCACCGATGGGATCGACCGCCAGATCGCGGCCCTCGTCCGCCACGAAAGCCAGCTTCCGGGCTTCAACGTGCCGGCGGGCCAGAGCATGGGCGAGCGCGTCAAGCGGAACGCGGCCGAGCTGGCGAACGGCTACGGCTTCGAGTACGGGGCGGTGTTCCGGCGTCTCATCGCCCGGCGGTAGCGACGTTCGGGGGTGGCGAAATCGGACGCCGTCTCGAACCGCGTGTCGATCCGGCCTCGGCATCGGCGTCGTATTGGGTGAACGCAGCCGCGCCCGTTCCCCGGGCCGGCGATGAGACGGCAGAGGAGGTCCCATGCGCTACATGTTGCTGATCCACGGTGAGGAAAAGGCGGACACCCAGGTACCGAAGGCCGAGATGGACTCGTTGATCCAGGGCCACATGCGGTTCGGAGAGGAACTCCGCGCGGCGGGGAAGTTCATCGAGGCGAGCCGCCTCCGGCCCGAGAGCGAGGCCAGCCGCGTCCGCGCCAAGGCGGGCCAGCGGCAGGTCACCGACGGCCCCTTCGCGGAGACCAAGGAGATCCTGGGCGGCTTCTATCTGATCGAGTGCGACACCAAGCAGGAAGCGATCGAGTGGGCGAAGAAGATCCCGCTCCGCGAGACCGGCTTCGTCGAGGTGCGCCCGATCTGGCAGATGTGACGCCTCGACGGTGACGGCCGATCGCTTCCGCGAGCGTGGAGGGTTGCCGAGCGTAAGATCCCCTCCGTGGGAGCGATCGAACCGGAACGTTCGCCGGGAGCCGCCGTGCGTGCGCGCGTCGCCGAGACATTCCGCCTCGAGTACGCGCGTGTCGTCGCGTCCGTGCTGCGGATCGTCCGCGACATCGACACCGCGGAAGAAGTCGTCCAGGACGCCTTCGCACAGGCGCTCGACCACTGGCCGGCGGAGGGCACGCCCGCGCGTCCGGGCGCGTGGCTGCTCACGGCGGCACGGCGGCGCGCGCTCGACCATCTCCGGCGCGCGCGCCGTGCCGAAACGCATTCAGGGGCCGTCGCTTACCAAGTCGAGCTGGATACGATGGATGAGCTCGGCGGCCTTGCCGATCCGGAACCGATTCCCGATGACCGGCTCCGCCTGATTTTCACGTGCTGCCACCCGGCGCTCCCCCCGGAGAGCCGGGTGGCGCTCACGCTCCGGCTCGTGGGCGGGCTTTCGACGCCGGAGATCGCGCGCGCGTTCCTGGCGCCGGAACCGACCATCGCGCAGCGCCTCGTGCGCGCCAAGCGGACGATCCGCGACCGCGGGCTCCCCTACGAGGTCCCCGAGGCGGCCGAGCTCACGGAACGGTTGCCCGCGGTTCTCGCCGTCATCTACCTGATCTTCAACGAAGGCTACGCCGCCCACACCGGCGACGCGCTCATTCGCCAGGATCTCTGCGCCGAAGCCATCCGGCTCGGCCGCATGCTCGTGGAGCTCATGCCCACGGAGGCGGAGGCGCTCGGGTTGCTGGCATTGATGGAGCTGCAGGCGTCACGCACGGCCGCGCGGGTCGATACCGACGGCAACATCGTGCTGCTCGCCGACCAGGATCGGAGCCGGTGGGACCGCGCGCTGGTCGCGCATGGCGTCGAGTCCCTCGAGCGCGCGCGGCTCCTCGAGCGGGTGGGAAGCTATCAGCTCCAGGCCGCCATCGCCGCCTGTCACGCGCGCGCGGCCTCGTGGGAGGAGACCGACTGGGCGCGCATCGTCGCGCTCTACGATGATCTCCGCGCGCTGGCGCCGTCGCCCGTGGTGGACTTGAATCGCGCCGTCGCAATCGGCATGGCGCGCGGCCCGGCGTGCGGCCTCGCCGCGCTCGACGCCGTCGATGCTCGGGCGCTGCGCGGCTATCACCTCCTGCCCGCCGCGCGCGCCGACTTTCTCCGCCGCCTCGGGCGGTGGGGGGACGCCGCCAGCGCCTACCGCGAGACGCTCGCGCTCGCCGACAATCCGCGGGAGCGTGCGTTCTTCAGCGCGCGCGCAGCGGAGTGCGACGCCCGCGCGCGGAGCGCGAACGCATAGTCGCGGGGGCGCGCGAGACGTACCGGGCGGCCTGAGGCGGCGTTATCGGGGGCAGACAGCAACGAGAACGAGCGGGCCATCTCGGTGCTGGCCGTCGATCAACGCCGGCGTCTCGTAGCGAACGATCTCGAAATCGTCGGCTGCTCCGGCATCGGTGTCGGGAGGCGGCGGCGCAGGTGCCTCTGGACCCCGGCGCCGGCCCGGAAAAAGGGATTGGATGGTCACGTGGAACTCCGCGCGGAGACCCGGGAGGTTGTGTTGACGAAGGCTGGAGGCGGCGAACCGTAGCGCACGATGTGATTGCCGTCATACGTGTCCCACTCCGGCGTTCCCGGCTCGATGCGCTCGAAGGCGTCACTCATGGCAGGCGTCGCGGAGTGGCGAGAAGATGTCCGTAAGAAATCGCCGTGGCCGTGAGTGGCAGCAGTCGACGGCCGACGATACGGCGAACGTCATAGCCGTGTTCCCGGAGGAGCGCAATGGACGCCGTGCTCGCCACCTCGTTGTGAACTTCGGCAAGCACGACGGGGCGGTGATGTCGCAGCAGTCGCACGCCGCCGGCGAGCGCAAGCGCCTCTGCCCCTTCGATGTCGATTTTGATGAGACCGGGCGGCTTCCGGCCCTGCTGCAAGAGCGAGTCGAGACGCACGGAGCGGACGTGGATGACGCCCACCTGATATGCCTCATCCCACGTCTGCACGCCGCGGCACATGACCTGGCACTCGGCAGCGGCGTCTGGAATGCGCAGTCCGACCTCGCCATCGACGTCAGTGACCGCCGCCGCCAGGATTTCGATCCGGGACGCGAGCTGTGTGTTTGCCGCCAGATGCGCTCGAAGCTCTTCGGCATTACGCGGGAACGGCTCGATGCTCAGCACGTGGCCCTTGCCATACTTCGCGCACAGCAAGGAGATGTATCCCCGGTATGCGCCGACGTCCCAGACGTCCTCGTTCAAACAGCCCCACCGGGCTTCCGTCATCAAGCGTGAGATCCACGAACTGATCGACGGTTCGTACGTTCCCATCAAGACCCACAGATGGTTCGTATGTGTCGCCTGGAGCTGAATCCCGGCATACGGCCCGTTGGCCGCCACATGCCAGCCCAACCGTGTAGAGTTCCATCCAACGCGCCGACACACACCCCAGTAAAGCCTTGACGGCAACGAACGCTCGGCAACCCATCGTTTGAGGGGCCACGGAAGATCAACGAGCACGCGAAGGGTGGACGGGCGCGTCATCTGCCCGGTCCATGGCGAGAGCAACCGTGGGCCGTGGCCTGCGCCCCCGCATAGACGGTCTCGGCGACACAGTTCCGCACCACGCCGTTCTCGACGTAAATATTGGTGCCCGGGTAGAGACTCGGGTTCGCCACGCCGGTGACGCGGAAGCCGTCGACGATCGTCCCTGTTCCCGTCGACAGCACGCCCGTGGGGCCACTCAGTCGCGACGGCGGCTTGTAATCGGGAGCGTCGTAGAGACCGTCGACGATCCTGATACCGCGGTTCTTCGTGTTGACGACGATGCCGCGCAACAGATCGTTGTCGGCGTTGACATAGTCCTGATTCATCGTGGCATTGTGGATGAGCCCGCCGAGCTCCAGGTACGGATGATTGGCATCGATGTTGGCGTTGATATTGATCAGCGGGTTGTGTTCCGAGAACACACGATCGCCGTGTTGGCTTCCCCGCTCCACCGTCAACCGCGCCTCGTCGATGAGAAATCCACCCGCGGCGTTCATCGCAACGGAGGCGTTGCGTCCGACGGGTCGGATGAAGGTAATGTCTCGGCTTTTGAACGCCTCGAAGCCCGGAATCAAGTTGGGGCTCGTGACCGAGCAGTCGACGCACCCACCCCCGACAGCATCGGCCCACTGAAACTGCCATTGCACGTAGGCCCGGAGGCCGTCGGTCATCACGTTATGGACGCGGAATGCCCACACGTTGTCCGAAAAGCTGGCGCCCACCGCGTGCTGGAATACATCGGTCACCGCGAGGTCCTCGGCACGGCTCTCGTGGCTTCCCGCCGCGAACAGCACACCGCTCGGGTACGCGACGCCTTGCGCCACCTCCGTCTCACTCACCTGCTGCCAGTTGGAAGACGTCTGAAGCGCGTAGCCTTGATCACGCGCATTGCCGTGCAGCGCGAACGCGCGGACGCGAGTCCGCGGCGATCTCGAGACGAGGAGCATCGCGGACGGTGTTCCCTGCGGAGCAACCAGGCGCGTGGCGGCCGTCCCCTCGCCCTCGATGACCCAGCCGTCGTGGTTCGTGAGCCGCAACGTGCGGCCAATCGCGAACGTCCCCGCCGGGAGCCGTAACGTCACGCCCGCGGGCGTGATGGAACCGAAATCGTACTCCGGTGCTCCGGGCGGACCGACCCGGGCGTCCGGATAATTCAGCTCGCCGTCGAAGCGCGGGTCGCGCGCCAATTTGTTGAAGACGTCCGCGTTGTCCACGTACACGGCGGCGTGGCGGGCGCTCGCCGCTGCCGGCCGATCCAGGAGCAGCACGCCGCCCGCAATCTTGAGAATTCGAGCCTGCAGAGCGAGCGGGATCGCCTTCGCGATGTAATAGTCATGCCGGCCTTGCTGCGGGTGCCATGCCCCCTCGATCCAACGGTAGACGTCGCCCGATTCCTCCACCCAGCTATACAGTCCCTCACGCTGCGCCCGGTCGGCGCGCATCGCGCCGACGGTGGGATACGACTTCGCCGGCCACGTGCCGCCCACCCCGCGTGTGCCGCGCCGCCCCGCTCCCGCCTCGCCGCCTGTTTCCACGATGACGTGGTCGCCCACTCGGAAGCCCGCATGGTGTCCCAGCCGCAGCGTGGTGGAGCCGGCGGTGATCGTGCCGTGGGCTCGTACGTCCCGCATGTCGAAGTCGCGCAGGTCGAGCACGTGGTTCCGGTAATCGCTGAAGAGTTGCTTCCGCCGCAGCGTGCGGACGGCAATGTCCCGAAAGCCGGAGCCGACGTTCGCTTGAAACGCGACGGTGCCGACGTCGACATGACGGTAGTCCTTGAATCGCAGAAACTCCACGCCGTTGAACCGAGCGTAGATATCGAAGCCGTGCACACCGAACGTGAAGTGCTGGCCCGCGGTCGCGGGCGCGGTGTAACCGGTGGCCGCAACGGGGCCGTGATAGAGAACATGATACTTCCCCCCGTCCGCACGCTCCCGGAAGCCCCGACCTTCCCGGTAATCGACAACGATGCCGATTTCGAGAAGCCCGGCGACGACGTCCCCGCGATGGAAAAAGTAGATCGCGCGGCCATCGTCCGTCTTTCGCAGGAGGACAGTCCCATGGCGCGTCCACGTTTCCACCTCCATATCGCGACCGCAGTAGCGGGTCTCCGCGATCAATCGGGTGTGGTCGTTGGCGCTCAGGTACGGCATGGGCTCGCCGATGGAGGCGCCGCTCGCCACCACGGACGCAGCGGAGTTGAAGAAGTGCGGGGAGAGAGTGTCCGGGGCGGATGGTCCGGCGGGCATCTGCGCGACCGCGATTTTGGCCTCGACCGGTGGGGGCCCGGCGAGACACGCGACACCGCGGGGGGACGATCCCTCGGCAAGCGCCCATGGCGGCAGCGCGAGCAAGAACGCCACGCCGGCAGCAGTCGCGTTCTTCACTGTCGCGGACGCGTGTCGGCGGGCACGACCCTCAGTCGGGCAGCGGCCGCTCGATGACGGTCCTGCCGAGAACCAAGACATCGATCCGGGTCCGGAGGAAGCAATCGAGCGCCTCCGCCGGCGTGTGGACGATCGGCTCGTTCTCGTTGAACGACGTGTTGAGCAGGACGGGAACACCGGTCATCGCCTGAAACTCCCGGATGAGTCGCCAGTAGAGCGGATTGGCTTTCCGGCTGACCGCCTGCAGTCGCCCCGTACCGTCCACGTGCGTCACCGCGGGGATCAGGTCGCGCTTCTCAGGCCGTACGGGGTAGACCTCGACCATGAACGGATCAATCGAGCCTCCCACGAAGTACTCCTCGACGGCCTCTTCGAGGATCGACGGCGCAAACGGCCGGAACTTCTCCCGGAATTTGATTTTGGTATTGATGATGTCCCGCATGTCGGACCGGCGCGGATCGGCGAGAATGCTGCGATTACCGAGAGCTCGCGCTCCCCATTCCATTCTGCCCTGAAACCACCCGACGATTCGCCCCTCGGCAAGGCGAGCGGCGATGGCCCGACACAACTCGTCCTCGTCATCGATGCGGCGGACGATGGCATTCAGGCGGCGGAGAGCCGCGCTGTGGGTGAGCACCTCCGCGTCGATCGTACGGTCGCCAAACTCCGGGCCCCAGTACGCGTGGTCCATGACGAAGGACCGCTCATGATGGAGCCGCTGGTGCCAGACGTACGCCGCCGATCCCAGTGCCGTCCCGTTGTCGGCGGCGGCGGGCTGGACGTACACGTCCGTGAACGGCGTATTGAGCCGAATCTTGCCGTTCAGGACGCTATTCATGGCGCATCCGCCGGCGAGGCACAGTCGCGGTATTCGCGTCCGTTCGTACAGACCATTGAGTACGCGAAGCGCGGCCTCTTCGAAGACGACCTGGAGCGAAGCCGCGATCGCCTCGTGCCGCCGGTCGAGCGCCTCATCCGGCTTTCGCGCAGGACCCAAAAGCGCCTCGAGCTTGTCCGTGTAGGTCTGGCCGATGACTGGTTCCCCGCCCTCCCATGCCATCGCGATGCCTTCCGACCAGTGCCGGAAGTACGAGAGATCCAGCTCGAACGCGGTCTCCGTTCGAAAGCGAAGCAGTTGCCGGAGAGCCGGCACATACGCGGGCTCTCCGTACGGCGCGAGCCCCATGACCTTGTATTCGTCGCCGTACTTCCAGAAGCCGAGATACTGCGTGATCGCCAGATAAAGAAGACCAAGCGAGTGGGGAAAGAACACTCGCTCTCGGAGCGTGAGACGAGATCCTTCGCCGACGGCAAGCGACGTGCTCACGAAGTCTCCGAATCCGTCGATCGCGCACACGGCGGCGGTGTCGAAAGGCGACACGAAGAACGCGCTGGCGAGATGACTGGGATGGTGCTCCACCGAATGCAATCGGCGGCGGACATGGGACACGTCGAGACCGAGATCCCACGCGAGGGCCTCGGCAAGTCCGCCCACGGCGGTGCGGTTGCGCACCCGCTGACGCACCAAGGCCGGGCGCGGGCGACGCCGCAGCGCGAACAGAGCCTTTCGCACGAGATGAGCATTCGGTCTTCGCGACACCGCGAAGCACTCGACGTCTTTGGCGTCCACGCCGGCCATGCGGAGACAAGCGCGGATCGCTTCTGCCGGAAACCCGGCGGCGTGCTTGACCCGGGAAAACCGCTCTTCTTCAGCCGCTGCCAGCAGTCGGCCGTTGCCGAGGATGGCGGCGGCGGCATCGCCGTGATACGCGTTGATCCCGAGAACGATCATCGTTAGTCCGGCCGGATGCCGCTCGCCTCCATCCAATGCCCGAGAACGACGAACTGCCACAGTCGCGCCCACGGCAATCGCCCGGCGTGAAACCGTGCCGCCAACCCGTCCACGTCGACACCCGCGAGCGCCCGCGCCGGGGCGGCCCGTTCCAGCCCATCCGCAACGAAGCGTCGGAGCGGACCACGCATCCATGACGACACCGGAAGCACGAAGCCTTGCTTGGGGCGCCGCCCGAGGCCCGGCGGCAGGAGATCCCGTGTCGCCGCCACCAACAGCGCCTTCGCGCGCCCCGGCGGCGAGGCCGCCGCGCGCAACTGTAGGCAGGTCTCCACGAGCCGATGGTCGAGGAATGGCACTCGCACCTCGACCGAATGCGCCATGCTCATCGTATCCGCATCACGCAGCAGCGTGTTGCGCATGTACCCAGTGAGCTCAAGCCAGCTGATATCTTTGCTGTCCTCGCTGTCATGCCACCGACGCTGCATGACGGAGCCTAGACGCATCCCGTCCAGCTCGCTCCGTGCCCACAGCGCACGCAGCGTCGCATAGCGTTCGGACATTGGCCGCCCGGCCGCGAAAAGTTCGAGCGTCCGCCGCCCACGCGCCCCCTTCACGGCACTCGCGATGAACCTGGGATAACGGCCGACGAGGGGTGCGCAGAGACGCACGAGCGGGAGAAGCCGGAATGTCCGGTATCCGCCGAAGAGCTCGTCGCCACCGAGACCCGAGAGCACCACTTTCGTACCGGACGCCGCCGCCGCTTCCGATACCAGGTAGGTGTTGATCCCATCGATGCTGGGCAGATCCATGGCACGGACCGCGCGCGGCACCGCGGCCACGACCTCCGCCTCGGACATGACCAGTCGCCGGTGTTCGGTCCCCCATCGTGCCGCCACCGACTCCGCGTGGCTCGACTCGTCGAGAGGCGAGCCCGGAAACCCGAGGGTGAACGTACGGAGCGGGCGCGGGGAGCGCTGTGCCGCCAGCGCCGTGATGACCGCCGAGTCGATGCCACCGCTGAGGAACGTTCCGAGCGGGACATCGGAGAGGAGATGCTCGTCGACCGCCTCTTCCAGACGGCGGCGAACGATCGCCGCCGCTTCATCGCGACTCACGGGGCGCCGAGCACGGTTGGGCTGCCAGTAGGTCGCGGTGGCGGTGATCCGGCCGCGGCGGATTCGCATCCAGTGCCCGGCAGGCAGTGAGCGTACGCCGTCGATCAGCGTCAATGGTTCGGACACCGACCCGAATCGAATGAAGTCCGCGATCCCACGCCAGTCCAGCCGCGGCGTGACGAGCGCGCTCGCGAGTACGCTCCGCACCTCGGAGGCAAAAACCGCGCGATCGCCGGTTGCGCCGTAATAAAAGGGCTTGATACCGAGCCGGTCGCGCGCGCAGAACACATCGCCACGCGCAGCATCCCAGATCGCAAACGCAAACATGCCGCGCAGCCGCGACAGGCACTGCGGACCCCATGCCGCGTACGCCGCCAGCACCGTCTCGGTGTCGCTCGTCGACGTCCAGGAGTTCCGCGTGTCGGCGAGCTCGGCGCGAATAGCGAGATGGTTGTAGATCTCCCCGTTGAAGACGATCCAGTTTCCGGTGCGCTCGTCGTGCATCGGCTGATGACCGGCCTTGCTGAGATCCAGGATCGCAAGTCGGGTGCTCCCGAAAACGGCCTCCGTCCGGATACCGGCGCGCCCGGCGATCGCCTGCCGCCCGCAGTCGTCCGGTCCCCGATGCAGAAGCGCCCGGACCATGCGTTCCACGGCGTCATGGAGCACGCCCGTGGACATGACGTCGCACGGGACGATGCCCGCTATTCCGCACATACCGGGACCCGGCCTTGAAGTCCGAGCGCGGTCAGAAGACGCTCCTGAAAGTGGGCGGCGGAGAAGTGAGCATGGAAGCGGACCTCCGCCGCCTTCCCCATCGCCTTCCGAGTGTCCGGTTCTCGGAAGAGTCGTACGACGGCGGCAAGCACGTCGGCGGGTGCGCGCGGGTCGACGATGACGCCGGTGACGCCGTCCTGCACGATTTCGGCGGCCGCCCCCGCGCCGGCGATGCACGCCTTCCCCGCCCGCATGGCCTCCAGGAACACGAGACCAAAACCTTCCTCTGCACTCGGCATCACGTAGAACGCGCAGTCACGATAGAGCGTGGTCAGAACATCGCGGCTGACCCGCCCGAGAAACGTCACGTTCTCCGTGACGCCGCGCTCGCGGGCACGGGTCTCGAGACGCTGGCGATCATCGCCGTCGCCGACGATCACCAACCGGGCGTTCGGCGCGTTGCTCATGACGGCGGGCCAGATGTCGAGCAAAAGATCGTGGCCCTTGTAGCGCTCTTCCCCTGCCATCCGGCCCACGATCAAGGCGAATGAATCCGGGGGAACAACGGGCGGCGCTTCGGACAACTCGGCCGCCGGCACGCCGAGGTGGCATACCTGGACCTCGCAACGGGCGCTCGACGGATTCGCATCCCTGAACCGGCGCACCGTATGGTGCGAGTTCGCGACAAGCGCATCGGCTCGGCGAAGCGCGACGCCCCGGAGGCCGCGCAGGGGACGCCAGGCCTCGATGCCGTGGAGGAACACCACGAGCTTCGATCCGCGGTACCGGAGCGGCAGCACCGCCGGAGCCAGGTGAGCATGCAGCACGACCACCACGTCCGGGCGCCTTCCGAGAGATGCCCGCAACGCCCAGCCGATGAACCGGAGGCGACTCCCGGCGGCGCGGCGAATTCGTGCCCCCTGCACGTCCATGGAGCTGTCGGCGAGCGCCAATACTTCCAACGAGGATTCGTCGACCATTCGCCTGATCGCGGCCACGACCTGCGCGGACACGACCGACACGCCATCGCCATCGCCGAGCGCAGGCGTGACGACCAACGTCTGCACGGCACGCTCGGTATGTCTCGGGCCTCCCGCGCAGATCCGCCGATACTCGCGGGTCATGGCGTCCGCGATGGTGTTCCAGTCGTGCTCGGCGCGAACCAGTTCGCGTCCCCGGCGGCCCATGGCCCGCGCCTCCTGAGGATGCGCGATGAGCCATCCCACCGCGTCCGCGACGGCGTCCGCTGTCTGCGGCACCCAAAACCCGCAATTCGCCTCCGCCACCTTCCGCCACGGGCAGGTCTGCGTCACCACGACGGGGACGGCGGCCGCGAGGGCCTCGGCGACACTCATGCCGAAGCTCTCCGAATCCGAGCACATGACGAGGACGTCCGCGTCGGCTAATAACGCGGCCTTGCCGTCGTCCGTGAGCTCCCCCGTCCAGTGCACCGCCGCGCCGAGCTCCGCGAACAGCGGTTGAATCTCCGCGCCGTGACCGTCTTCGTCGGGACCGGCGATGACGAGGTGCGCGTCGGGATAGCGGTCGTGAACACGGCGAAACGCCTGCGCGAGGAGATCGAGGCGTTTCATCGGATGGATGCGTCCCAGGAACGTTACGAGCGGGGCGTCGGCGGGAATGCCGAGACGCGACCGACAGCGGCCCCGAGCTCCGGGAGCGGCCTCGACGATGTCGACGCCGTTCGAGATCATCACCACCGGAACGCCGAGCTTGACGAGCGTCGCACGTTCCTGCGCCGACGTGGCGTGCAACAACGCCGCGCTCCGAACGCTCCGGCGCTCGATGCACGCATACGCGAGGAGTTTTCGCCACGCGTGCCGTCGCCGCGCCTCGTCGTCGAGCATTCCCCGCGGAGAGATCACGTACGGAGTTCTCGTCCGACGCGCCTCATCGGCCGCGATCCACCCCGGCACGTTCCAGAGGCCGTGTATGTGAACCAGGTCCACGTCCCGGAGCCGCGCGCGCAACCGCGTCCTGAATTTCACCGCGCGAAACCACCGTCGCGGAAATGCACGGGGAACGTAGTGAACGCGAATGCCGTCGTACTGCACGCCCGCGCCGGGCGAGGGCGGCAGCTCATGCCCGGGATTCGCCGTCGTCGTCAGGACCTCCACGCCCACGCCGGCGCGGACGAGACCCCGGCAGAGCCCGAGGACGCTACGCGGCGGTCCGCCATACGCAAACGCCGGCGCGAAGTACGGCGTGACGTGAAGCACGCGAAGTTGCGACGGGAGCCGGTCTTCCGGGCCCGGACGGTCAGCCGTCACGCGTCTCCGACTGGTGTCGACATCCGGCGAACCCGCGTCGTCCCGCTCGCTGCCCGTTCGCGCCACAGCAGAATGCGATCCGCGAGGATCGTTCCCCCTCCGAGAAAGAACGTGAGCGTCATGAACAATCCCAGATGCCGGGCCCACGAACGTTCGAAGGAGTACAGCGATTGCCACAGCACCACCGTGACGACCGCAACCGCCAGCTCACGGTGGCGAATGGCCATCAAGAGGAAGCGATACGTGGCCCCGAGCACCGCTCCGTAGACGAGCACGGGGAGAAACATCAGCGGAATGCCGAAATCAACGTAGGACTCGGCGGCGTAGCCGAAGGCGATACTCGTTCCTTGCTCGATCCCGGCCACGTGGACGCCTGAATAGTGGCGTACCATCTCGCTGTCGGAGCGCAACATGCCCTTGTCGGGAAAGAGCAGGCGCGGGGTCAGGAGGTGAAGCACGGCCTCAGAAAGGATCGCGCCGTCTTCGTGCGGCACCACGGCGGGAACCCGAGCCACGGCCAGCGCCGGATAGTAGATGGTCCACAAGCGGTCGACGAACGAGTCGAAACTGTCGAAGAATTCCTCGGGATCGCTCTGTAGCCACGCGGCTGACAGCGACGCGATCGATTCGAGCCGAGCCGTCCGGGAGGCCATCACTTCCGCCTCTAAATCCCGACGGTATTCCGCGCGCACCGCCATCCATGTCGTGGCCGCGGTGAGCATCACGATGGCAAGCGCGCCCAGCACCACCCAATGGCGGACCTCGCGCGTATCGAAGACCTCGATGAGCGCGATCCCGGCCAGGATCAGCGGCTCCCGGAACCCGGCAAACTGACCCGTGAAGCCCAGAGCCGTCTCCGCGAGGACGACGACCGCGATCAAACCCCACCGCACGCGGGGCCGTGTCAATCGTTCGAACACCAGAAACACGAGGGCCAGCCGCACCAGCGTCAGCGCCAGGATTCCCTGCGTGAGCGCCGGGACTTCCCACGCCATCTGCTGGATCGTCCCCGTGGCGGCGGTGACGGCGACGTACGCGATGATGAGCGTGGTCGGGGAGAATACGGGGCGGGCCTCGATACCGGAGTTCTCGCCGCGAGACGTGAAGAGCGACAGGCCGATCCACAGTCCGACGAGGAGGGCGACCAGGCAACCGAGGCCGATGATCACCATCTCGCGGTAGTCGCTCAGGTACATCACGGGGAGCGTCCGCCCCGTCAACGCGTAGTACATGATTCCGGCCACGACCTGCACCCACTGAAATGTGAACGCCATCGCGATGACGGGCAATCGTCCGCGCGCATAGAGGATCCGCCAGGCCGCCCACAGAATCCAGATCGCCGCCCCCGCGAGCCAGTCACCGGCCAGGATGGACATGACCGCCGACACCACGGCCACGGCCGCGACGATCGTCACGCCTTATATCCCCTTCCCGAGGTGGCTCGGCTGCGCGCGGAAGGCCAACCGGAGCCAGCTACCCGCGCGGCGACCACCCGGCAGACGTCCGACGACGGCGGCCAGCTCGTGAGGGAACAGGACTCGGTACGCGAGCAGCACGGTGGCGCCATACACCGTCCCCCCGACGATGACTCGAGTGACAGGGACATCGAACGTGAGCGCGCCCTCGACGGCGACCATCGCCGTCAGGGCCACCAGGCTGGCGACGGCAGGCGCGAGGAGGACGATCCGGATCCATCCGGCGGTGAAGTAACGGGACGCACAGGTCATGGTGACGACGGCCACGGTGACTTCGGCGCCCGCCAACGCCCACGCGTAGTCGGTGAGCGTGCCGCCTGCCCATACCACGAGGAGGCTCGGCAGCGCGAGGCCGGCGGCGGTCGCATCGAGGAGGAGGCACTGGCGCAGCCGGTTGTCTGCCAGCAAGACCCATCCCACGATGAGACCGACGTGCGCCATACCGGCCACGACCGCCGGGACGATCAGGGGATCGGCATCGACCCATTTCGCGCCGTAGAGAAGCCGAGAGATCGCTGCGCCATCCCAGGCCAGGTAGACGCCGCCGGGAATCGCAAGCCAGGCGACCGTCTGCGCGAAGAACGTCGCCAATCGCGCGAAGGCGAGACGGTCCGTACTCGAGACCGCGAGGAGCGGATAGACGCTTTCACCGAGCGCGAACGTGATGCGGCCGACGCCCATGCCGAACAGCGCTTGCGCCCGTCCCAACAATCCGACCGCCGCATAGCCGAGGGTCATGGGGAGCACCACGCCTTCGAGTGCCTTGCGGGCGCTCAGAAACAGCGCGGACGCACCTTGTTGACCACCGAACCGCAGCGGCAGCCCGTACCGGGTCCAGTCGGGCCGTCCCCACCAACCGCGAGGAGGGCGCCAACGACGGATGACGAGAAGATCGAATCCCAGCGGCAACGCCGAAACGACGTGCGCCCCGATGACCAGCGCGTAGGCGCCGCCACCGAGGAGGCCACCGCTGACCGTGATGAGCAGCTTCAGGGCAAGACTGCAGGCGCCGATCACCCGGAGGCGGCGGAAATCCATGGCTCGCCGCAACATCGCGGCGTTGAGCTGCGCCGGCCAGTCGAGGAGAAACCCGAACGCCGACACGTGCAGGAGCGGCGCGATCGGTCGATAGGTCTCGGTCAGCGAACACAATATCGCCACGCCGTGGCAGGCGAGCATGAGCGAGATTTGGACATACAGGCCGACCGACCAGTGCAATGGCCAATCCGGTTCACTGCTGGCGGGGAGCTGGAGCGCATGGGCGACGAAGACGCCAAAGCTGAGACTGTTGAGCAGGGTGACGATGCCGAGCACCGCGCCCGCGCGACCGTACTCCGCGGGAGCGATGATCCGCACCAGCACGAGCATCGCCGCAAACGTGATGACGGTTTCGAATATCTGAAAGGCCGTGTTCCACGCGAACGCACGCGCGACCAGCGTTCCCCGGTCGACGTTGGTCGTCACTGAAAGACCGCCCACCAGCGTCGCGCAAACGTCATCGGCGCGAACTCGCTCTCGGGCAACGCCATCGCGGCCAGACACGCGTGTCGGGCACGCTGCCATCGCGCGGGGTCGGTGATGAAATATTCGATACCGGTCGCGAGCGCCTCCGCCGTGACTTCCGGACACACCCACCCATCAACCGCGTGGTCGACGACCTCCGGCATACCACCGCTCGGACATACGACCGATGGAATGCCGGCCGCCTTGGCCTCGATGTTCACGGCCCCGAATCCCTCGCGCTGCTCGAGACGCGATGGACAGCAGTGCACGGCCGACGCGGCCAGGAGGGCGGGCACATCCTCGCGCACGCCGAGGAAACGGACTCGCTCGTGGAGATCCGACTGCGCGGCCCGAGCGCGAATCTTCGCGTGGTAGCCCACCCACGCCGGCGGTTCCCACGCATCGATATCGCCCACCACATCCAGGCGCACGTCATATCCCTTCGACACCAACAAGCCGATGGCGTCGAGGAGCAGATCAAGGCCTTTGACGGGAATGATCTGCCCGATGTAGATCACGCGCCCCGGGTCCCGGGGCGACACGGCACCGCGAGGTTGGGCTCGGTGCGGCGGGCAGTTGTAGATCATCGACACTTTGGACGGCGGAATGCCGTGCGACAGGAGCTCATTCGTCGTGAAGCGCGAGTTGCCGACGAACCGCGCGATGACGGGGTTCACCGCCCACCGCCAGAGCCGTCGATAAAAAGATCCCGGCTCCGGAGCATTGCCCAATCGCAGGATGGTCCGCACGCCGAGTGTCCTCAGAACGAAGAGCGCGGGGGCATAGCACAGCGTTGTCTTCAGGTCCGGGACGAGCACGTGTGTCGGCCGCAGATGCCAGCTTTCGCGCAGCAGGCCGACGCTCGTATCGACCACGTCCCGCGCCAACCGGAGCCAGCGGCGCGGATCGCGACTATGTCGGTCGACGGGATACCAGGAATGGCCGGGCCGCCAGCTGGCGCCGATGTCCTCGGCGAGGGCCACGATTCGGCGGTTGTCCCAGCTGCTGACGATGCAGTGAACGCGCGCTCCTCGCTCACGCAGGACACGGAGCACTTGAAACGTCATACGCTCGAGCCCGGACGTGCTGACCATTCCGCTACAGCACGCGATGACGCGCGGGGAGCTCCCCCGTCCTTCCTCGACGTTCGCGTCTGGCGTGCCGCTCACGACGTTGCGGCACGCCTTCAGCAAGCCCGCCGTCGCCGCTTCAACGGAGTACGCCGCCACTCGCGCCCGGCACGCGGGTCCCCACTCGACCCCACGCTCGCGGCGCGCTCTCACTCGTTCGAGAGCGGCACACAGGCTCCCGACATCACCTGCGGAAAACACCTCTCCCGTCTCACCAGGCGTGATGAGGTCCGGACCACATCCCACGTAATCACTCACCACGCACGGCAACCCGGTGGCGAGGGCTTCGTTCACGACCAAGCCCCAGCTCTCGGCGCTGCTGCTGACGACCGCGAGACAATCAGCGGCGGCATAGACCCGGCCCAATTCCGTCTGATTCAGAAAGCCGGCCCACGTCGCGCGGACACCAAGACGATCGGCCTCCGCCCGGCAGCTCATCTCCATCTCACCGCGCCCCACCACGAGCAGGCTGGCATCCGGCCCGAGCTCCGCCATCGCCCGGATCAAGTCGAGCGGGCGCTTCTTTGGCTGAAGCTTCCCCAGAAACAAGACGACGAACGCGCGCGGGTCGAGCCCGAGCGCAGCGCGGGCGGCGGCGCGCCCGTCGGGCGTCTGGTGGGGAGCCGCCATGCTGGCGAAGAATTCGTTGTCCACGCAGTGTGGCGAGCGCGTGATTCGGTTTTCGGGGATTCCGAAATGCCGCAGATACGTATGCGCTTGCGCGCCGACACTGAGGTACGCGTCGAAAAGTCTGAGGAGAAAGCGCGTGCGGATACTCCACGTCAGCCCACGCACGCCGGAGGGCCGACTCCAGAGGTGAGTGTCGCCGCGATAGAGAACGGAGATCCCGCTCTTACGGCAGGCCCAGATCGCACGCAGCAGCGTGATCGAGTGCCAGCCCGGGACCAGAACCACGTGGGGCCGGGCTTCCCGGATGGCGTCGGCGATCTCGGGTACATCGAGTCCCCAGAAGCTGGCGCTGTCGACGGTATCGGCGGTACGCGCCGCCCGGACGACGCGGCACGGGTAGCCCGCGGTCAGTACACTGTCCCACTGAAACGGCACGCCGAATCCCACACCTTGTTGCGCGGGCGTCGGCTCGATGGCGTAGAGCACGGTGAGGTCGATCTCGGGACAGTGGGCGGCGATGTAACGAAACCACGCGGCGTAGTACTGCACCGGATGCGTGAGGACGACGGTCAACCGAATCGGCTCGTTCACGGAGACGTCCGTAGCGCCCGCGAGAGTCCCTCCGGCTTCATGGCGACGAAATGGACGTGCTGCGCGTGCATCACGATGGGACGCCAGCGGCGCTCGCCGGTCAGGCTCCGTGCATCGACGACTGTGAAGCCAATACTCTCCAGGTGGTGCACCGTCTGACCAGGCGGGGCGCTGTAGAGGTACTGGACACCGCCTCCGTCGCGATAGCGAACGTACCACTGCCAGGCGAGCCGGTTCCCGACCTGCGCGGCGAGAAGTTTGGCTGCGTTCCAGTACCCCCGCGGATAGAGATAGCCCCCACTGAAGATCGACCCGACCAGATTGTGGCTACTGAGCAAGAACGGAGCGCGAGGTTTCAGCACGCGAAGGACTTCGGCCATGCACTGAATCCGAGCCGAGACCGGATAGATGCAGTCGATACCGTTGAAGCTGAAGATCGCGGCGTCGAACGCCGCATCCGGGAACTCGAGGTTCCGCGCGTCCATCAACCGAAGATCGAGCTCGGCGTAGCGCCGGCGCCCCTCCGCGAGCAGAACGTCGCTCATGTCGATGCCGGTGACCCGGTATCCGCGGCGCGCGAGCGCAATGGTCGTTCGTCCGGCGCCACATCCGAGATCCAAGACCCTGGCCGTTGCGCGCGGAAAGTATTCCTGCACGAGCATGGCTTCGATCGGTCGCAGGTCGTCTTCGCGCGTGTACTCCGCAATGCTCCACGACGTGCCGTAGTTGGCGAGATTCGCCGCGGTGACCCCGCGATTCATCACCGATTCACTTGAGGCTCCGCCGGACGGAGGTGGTGAAGGGCGTCGTAGACGGCGAACAGCGCCCGACGAAAACCGGGACTACGCCAGCGGATCGCGCGTAAACCCGGTCGCTCCGGCCGCCACGCGAGCTTGTACGGCTGCCCCCCGGTGAGGAAGTGGAGCGTCGTCCATCCGCGCGCAATCGCATCTTCGATGAGCTTCGCGAGCAAGACCTTGCCGGGCGAAAAGTGCTCCCACGCCTTGTCGTACGTTGGAAAGGACCAATAGAGGGTTCGCTCATGCACCAAGCCCAGATGCCACGCCACCGGTGTCCCGGAGACGCGGAGGACAGCGTACTGGCCCCAGCCGGCCGGAATCCCGTCGCGAAGGATCCGCTCCGCGAACTCCGGGAATCCCGGACGATCGAAGAGGTTTGGTTGTTCCGCCCAGACCCCGCGGTACGCGCGCGCAAAGTGCGCGCGGAAATCCGTGAGCGCGACGTCGACGTCGCCCACGCCGGCTTCCCACACGGTGACGTCGCCGCACTCGCCCAGGCGGCGGAGCCGGCGGCGGATGTCATTGCGATGGTTGGCGCTGCAACGTTCCAGCAGTGCGTCGAGGCTCGGGAGGCCGGTCAACCGTAGAATCGGGCTCTCGTCACCACACGGCTCCGTCGGCACTCCCCCACATCGACCGGGGTCGATGAATCGGAAAAGGGCTTGATCGCACCGGCTTCCGACGCCACGACGCGCCGCGTACCAGAAGTCGGACCAATCGATGTCAGGCCGCGCATCGCCGGCTTGCTCCGACGCGACGAGCGGGTCGTGATAGCAAAACAGGCTGCCGCCGGCGGGCTCCAGAACACGGCGTTGAACAAGCCGGCCCGTGTAGGTGACGACCACCCAGGGGAGGACGGCGTGATGGCCGTCCCCATCGCTTCCGAAGCCGAGCATCGGCTCGACATCGACGGACTGTCCGCACGTCTCGGCCCAGGCGCGGACCACGTCGGGCCGGTGGTAGACGTGGCGCTCGGTGGCCCGGTCGAAGACGTTCCACCAGGTCGCCTCGAACGCAGTGTTCCAAACATCGCCCCATCGACGGTGCCAGTCGAAATGCCAGGCCATTACGCTGACATCACCGCCGTGTGACTCGATCGAACATTTCTGCGAGCCGTCCCGCCAGGGCTGGCGCGGAAACGTCCTTCAACGCTTCGAGGTCGATCCCGGGCGCTTCGCACGGCCCGCTCTCGAGCATGCCGCTCAGATGGGACGCGATCTCCTCCACTTTCGATCCCACCGGCGCCGACTCGTCGTAGACCACAAGTCGAACGCCGGCGGCGGGGCCCACGCGCCGGAGGATGCCGACCACGCTACTCGCCTCATGGAACACGGCCAGCAACGGACGGCGAGCGAACAGGGCCGGATAGAGCTTGCTTGCCGTGTAGTGCGGCTCGCTGCTTCCCATCAAGAGCAACGCGCTCGCGTCGGCGTGCACCGCGAGCGCGTCGACGTAGTCGATCCGAGGCGCGATCTCCGTCACACGATCGGCAATCCCGAGGTCCTGTGCCAGTGGCAGGACGCGGGGTGCGGCATCGGCCGCGGTCTGATTGCTCGTGCCGAAAAAGTGCAGGCGAAGCCGCCGGTACAGCTCCGGTCGGCGGCGGCGGATCAACGTCACCGCCGTGAGCACCGCCTCCAACGTTTTCCTTCCCATCGGGAGCACGGTGCCGACAGCGCCGACGTGAACGTCGCCGTCGCCTCGATCGAAGAATCGGTTTGGGCGCGGATGGGCCCGCAAAAACTCGAAATCCCCGGGGTCGCCTCCCACGGGAAGTTCCGCCCACGGCTTCGCGTATGCATCCCGATAGCGAGCGACGAGCTGGGCGTACGTTCCCTCGGACACGGCGGTGATGCCGTCCGTCGACCGGACGACGATCGGCTCCAGAACCCTGGCCGCCGCCCGACTCAGCCGGCTCTTGACGTCCGGGGTTCCGTTGCGTCCTCCGCCGACGGATCGACCCCACGCGCCGATCCACGGATCCTGGTAGTCGACGACGAATGGGATGCCGAACCGTGCTTTGAGCAGCGGCCCCAGCATGGCGGGATACACGGGATGCGTGGTGATGAACAAGACGTCCCAGCGCCGTTCGCGGAGGAGTGTGCGACACGCGCGGAACAGGCCGCAGAACGCGCGGAGGCCGAGATCGCCGATTCCCATCCGACGGGTCTGTCGCGGCGACCACGCCCGACAGCGGACGACGCGAAGCGACGGCGCGACGAGCTGGAGGAGATCATCGTCGAGACGCCCCTCGTAATCGCGCGGATCCACGGTGACCACGGTTGGATCCCAACCGTAGCCGGCCAGATGCGGAGCCAGGAGTCGGACGCGGTGGGTCGCCGCCGAGGTATCCGGGGGGAAGTGCGGACTCACCATGAGGACGCGTCGTGGTTCGGAGTCCCGGTCCTGCCGATGGGTCAGACCGGTGTGGTCGGCCACGCGCTCCGGATTCATTCCCACTGACGGTCGGCGAGCAGCGGACT
>Ga0114129_10003962_pt1 | contig 20914 bp, 20 predicted proteins | sample RhiMetdeltSRZDD1_FD_80071 | JGI IMG/M metagenome (GOLD analysis project Ga0114129, IMG submission 80071) | Populus rhizosphere microbial communities from Tennessee, USA - Rhizosphere MetaG P. deltoides SRZDD1 (version 2) (version 2) | ecosystem: Host-associated > Plants > Roots > Rhizosphere >... | reverse complement strand
CCGGACGGTGTTCTGCTCAATTCCGAGGTCAACTACTACAATCTCGGGCGGAACATCGACGAGCTGATGCGCAAGTTCAAGGCGAACATGTATATGTCCAAGAAGGCCAACGAGGCGTGCCCCTCCAGCTGGAAGGAAGAAGGCGACAAGACCTTGGTGAGCCCGGGCGCCGACATGGTGGGTCGCGTGCACGAAGCGTTGCAGAAGTCCTGATTCGGATCGGCCGATGCAGCTGGGAATGATCGGCCTCGGGCGCATGGGCGCCAACATGGTGCGGCGACTCATGCGAGGCGGTCATGACTGCGTAGTGTTCGATCGCGCGCAAGACGCGGTGAAAACATTGGCCGGAGAAGGCGCCACGGGTGCTTCTTCTCTGGCCGATTTCGTTAACAAGCTGAAATCCCCGCGGGCGATATGCATGATGGTTCCCGCGTCGGTTGTCGATCCGGTGCTGACCGAACTGGAGCCGTTACTGGATCGCGATGACGCAGTCATCGACGGTGGCAATTCCCACTATCACGACGACATCGCGCGATCGAAACGGCTTTCTGAGCGCGGCATTCACTACATTGATATGGGAACGTCGGGCGGTGTGTGGGGCCTCGAACGCGGCTACTGCTTGATGTTGGGCGGCGAAGCGCCGGTGATTCAGCGTCTCGAGCCCATCTTTAAAACGCTTGCTCCCGGTTTTGCCATGCTACCGGGCCAGCAACCCAAACGTGGCGCCGCTTCGGAGGGCTACCTCCATTGCGGCCCCTCTGGCGCGGGTCATTTCGTGAAAATGGTGCACAACGGAATCGAATACGGGATCATGGCCGCGTATGCGGAAGGCCTCAACGTGCTGCACCACGCGGGGATTGGGCATGAAATGGGCGAGGCCGATGCCGAAACGACGCCGCTCCGCCATCCCGAGCACTATCAATACGACTTCAACGTCGCTGACGTTACCGAAGTCTGGCGACGTGGCAGCGTCATTGCGTCCTGGCTCTTGGATCTCACCGCGGATGCTCTCGCCGCCGATCCGGATCTCAAACAGTTCGGCGGTAAGGTCGCTGATTCCGGTGAAGGCCGCTGGACCCTGCAGGCCGCCATCGACGAGGGCGTTCCCGCACACGTGTTGACCGCGGCTTTGTTCGAGCGCTTTGGGTCGCGGGATCTCGATGCGTTTCAGAACAAGGTGCTCTCCGCCATGCGATTCGCGTTCGGCGGCCACATCGAGAAGAAATAGGATGAGCATGAACGAAGCGCCCGAGCCCTCCATCCACGATCTCCAGCGCGCCAAGGCGAACAAGGTCGGCCTCCCGGTCATTCGCCGGCATATCTTCCTCTGCGCCGATCAGACCGAGCCCAAGTGCGCCGACAAGGAACGCTCGCTCATTGCCTGGAACTATCTCAAGTCCCGCCTCTTGGAATTGGGACTCTCCGAGCAGGGCGGCATCAATCGCACCAAGGCGAATTGTCTTCGCATCTGCCAGGGAGGGCCGATCGCCGTGGTCTATCCTGAAGGCGCTTGGTACCGCGAATGCGATCCGCCGGTCTTGGAGCGCATCATCCAGGAACATCTCATCGGTGGAAAACTAGTGGAGGAGTATTTGATCCTTGCGCATCCGCTGGAGAACCAATGAAACCGGTTGCGACCGTCGAGCCCGTTCGATTTCAGCCCGGGAAGGGCGTGGCCGACGTGCGCGACACCGTCGAAACTTCCAAAGGCGATTCCGGCCACATCGTACGCGGCCAGGCGCTCATCTTTTGGGACCCCAAGAATCCGAAAAAAAAGCTGGACGCGATCGACACCGACCAGATCACGCCGTCCAAGGATTGTGTTTCCGAAAGCCTCGATGCGCTGGATCGACATTGGAAAGAGGGTGCTTTCCGCTACCTCATGCCGGATTTTCGCGCCCGAGTCCACAAGGGGGAAACGTTCGTTATCGCCGGAGATCGATTCGGGATCGGTTCCTCCCGTGAAATGAGTCCCGCGGGGCTCAAGGCCATCGCGGAAGAAATCGGCTTGGAGCTCGTGATCGTGTGCGGGGCGAACATGGGCGACATCTTCCGGCGAAACGCGCTGAGCCTGGGGCTTCAGGTCGTGCAGTCACCAGAGGCCGTAACCGACGCCAAAGATAGGGACATATTCGCGCTCGACACGCGTACCCGACTACTCACCAACGAAACGCAAAGCAAAACCTACACCCCGCTTCCCCTTACCGAAAAAGAAGACGAGATCCGGCGATCGGGCGGGATCTTTGCTATTGGCCGGCGCGAATTCAAAAATTCGGTCACGGCAAAGCCCCACATTCACTGGGCGGATCCCAAGACCGCCCGAGCGATGACGACCACCGAGCAGATCGTCTGGGCACATCGGGTCGACAAGGACGCCGAGGTCAAACCCGGGTCAACGCTCCGTGTGTATGCCGATCTTCTTCCCGCCTCCGACGGCACGGCCCCGTTCGCCATCCACACCTTCAACCAGATCACGGGCGGCGACGTCATCCATCCCCGCCGGGCCGCCATCGCCAACGATCACTTCGTGTTCACGGGAACGAAGCCGGATGCCCAGCAGGTTGCGATCGGCCGCGACTTTGCCGAACGCCACGGCATCAAGAAGCCCTACTTCGCCACGCCCGGCGACGGCATCTTCCATTTCTACTTTCCGGAACAGGGGCTCGTCGTCCCGGGCGCCTTCATTCCCGGGGCCGACTCGCACAGCCGCGCGTACGGCGCCTACGGTGCGGTGGGAATCGGGGTCGGATCCACGACCCTGGGCTTCGGGTGGTCGACCGGCTATATCTATTTCACTCCCGCGAAGGCACGCCGGGTGCGTTTCACGGGGAAGCTACAGCCCTGGGTCAGCGGCAAGGACATTGTGCTCACGCTCCTCGCCCGATGGGGCACCGCGCAATCGGGCGGTATGTCGGTGGAATTCCTGGACGACCGCGGGGAACTTCCCATGGTGTACCGCAACACCATCGCCAACATGATGGCGGAAGGCGAGGCGCAAAACGGCATCTTTGCTCCCGATGCGATCACGGCCGAGTGGTTCAAGAAGAAGGAGATCGAGCGTCCCTATCCACCGATCGCCCCCGGAGAAGACGCGCGCTATGAGAAGGACGAGATTGTGGATCTCTCCGAAGTAGCGCCGCTCATCGCCAAACCCTACAGCCCCGCCAATGCCGCTCCGGCAACCGAAGTGGCGAAGGAACGTCTCGAGTTCGACAAGGCCTACATCGGCTCCTGCACGAACGGCAGCTACGATGACTTGCTGCAAGCCGCGCTGGTCATCAAGGCCGCCCGCGACAAGGGCGCCAAGCATGCGACAAAGGATTTCGTGATATTCCCCGGTTCCGGAGTCGTGAAGAAGAGCATCGAAGTGCCGGATCCGCGCCTGGGCGGAGAATCCATCGGTCAAGTCTTCCGTTCGGTGGGTGGCGAAGTTCGCGATTCGTGGTGCGGCCCGTGTTTCGGCCAGGGCCCCGATGCGTTACAACCCGGGCAGCGCGCCATCACATCCTTCAATCGCAACTGGCAAAACCGCATGGGCCGGGGCGGCGAAGGGTATCTGGCTAGCCCCGCCGTGGTAGCTGCATCAGCCCTCCTGGGCTACATGGCGTCACCGGAGGAGCTCGGCCTCTCCTGGGACGCGGAAGCGTTCGGGATCTGAGCGGTCTCGAAAAGACCATTCTCTCAAGCTATCCTCGTCTCCATGAACCCTGATCTCCGCGAGTTCGTTAAGGAGTCGCTGACCAAAGGGCTTCCCCGCGACCAAGTGCGCCAGGCCCTCGAGGCCGCACGCTGGCCCGCCGACGAAGTCGAACGCGCCCTCGGACACTTTGCCGAAATCGATTTCCCGGTTCCGGTCCCCAAGCGAAAGCCCTATCTCTCCGCGCAGGAAGCCTTCCTTTATCTGCTCGTATTCCTCACCCTTTATGTCAGCGCGATCCAGCTCGGCGCGCTCGCGTTCACCGTGATCGAGCGCTGGTTCCCGGATCCGCTCGAACGCAACGAGCGTATCTATATCCCCGAGCGCATCTCCATTCCGCTCGCCTCAGTCATGGTTGCCTTCCCGCTGTACGTGTGGTTCACCGGAATTCTGGTCAGGCGGCTTCGCCGCAATCCCGAATTGAGAGCCTCCAAGATCCGCAAATGGCTCACCTATCTCACTCTGTTCGTAGCCTCGGCCACCATCATCACCGATCTCATCACGCTCTTGACGCGTCTCCTCCAGGGCGAACTCACCACTCGCTTCGTGCTCAAAGTAATCGTCGTGCTCATCATTGCCGGTCTGGTCTTCATCTACTACCTGAGCGACCTTCGCCCCGAGGAAAAGGAAGAGCCGTGACCCGGCGCGTGCTCGCCTTCGCCGCTTCGGCGTTCGTGGCCGCGGTCATCGTGGCGTCGTTCACGATCATGCAGTCCCCGGGAACGGCGCGGCTCAAGAAGGCCGACGCCACACGCACCGACGACCTGTTCACCATCCGAAACGTCGTGCGGAGCTACTACAAAGCGGAAGGGCATCTCCCCGAGAGCCTGGCCAATCTAGTGGACCGGATCGAGCCCGCTCGCCTCAGGGATCCGCTGACGCAGGGCCCTTACGAATATAGGGTCGTGGATGCGGATCATTTCGAGCTCTGCGCCCGTTTCGCCCTCGATGCGCGGACCGAGCGGGGACCCAGCTATCCGGAGGCGGGAACGGACACGGACGTCGGACTTCACGCCTCGGGGGACCAATGTTTCCGCTTCGCCGCCCAGTCCCCTATCTCCGAACTGCCCGCCCCTCGCCCCAATTAGACCGATTTATCCCACCGGTGCGTCCTGTGCTATTCTTCCTGGTTCGCTCCTCAGCCTTCCCTACAACTCCAAGATGGGAGAATCGTCCATGCCGAGATTGAGATCGGCCACTCTGGTGATCGGCATTCTTGCCCTCACCGCAGGCGCGCCGGGCCAGAAGTCCTATCAAGAAGGCCTCAAGGCAGCTATGGCCAAGGCCGGCGACAAGCCGGTCCTCATCGATTTCCACGCGGTGTGGTGAAGCGGCTGTAAAGCCTTCGCCCGTGCGGCGGAGACTGATGCAGACGTTCAGGGTGTGCTCAAGTCAGTGGCTCTGTACCAGATCGACGGTGAAGATTCCGATGGGCCAGAGCTCATGAAGAAGTACTCGGTCACCGGGTACCCCACGTTCATCGCCATCAACTCCAAGGGAGAAACGCTCTCGCGCTGGTCGGGGTACGACAAGACCAGCTGGATGGCCAACACCGGTGATGCCGTCAGCGACCCCACCACCATGGCCGAAAAGGCCACACGTTTCAAAACGAATCCGACGGAAAAGGATGCCGCCTCGCTTGCCCGCTATCAAGACTCGATGGGCAAGTACGCGGAAGCCATCGGCGGCTACCGTAAGGCGGCCGAGCTTTCCGGGGGGAAGTCGACCTACGCCTCCGAGATCTTCGAGGCGACCTTCAGCGGGTTCGAGCAAAAGACGCTCCCGATCGATAACGTGGTCGAGGCGGCGAAAACGCTCTTCGACACGGAGAAGGATGCCACCGAGCTGATCATTCCCGCCCGCATGATGACCTACGCGGGCCTGGAATCCGGACAGACCGACCTTGCCGTGCCGTTCGTGAAAACCGCCATCGAGAAGACCGAAGGCACGAACGACCCGGACGCGATCACGCAGCGCAAGAAGCTCCTCCCCGACTACGCGATTCTCGTCCTCAAGGACCGGGAGAAGGCGGTCGCGTATAAGAAGGACAGCCTCGGCGATGGCTGGACCGATCGCTCCGCCGACCTGAACCGGTTCGCGTGGTGGTGCTTCGAGAACAAGGTCAATCTCGACGAGGCCTACTCGATGGCAGAGAAAGGCACGCAGCTGGCGAAGCCAGGCAAAGACAGGGCGGCAATCCTCGACACCATGGCCGAGATCTGTAACGCCAAGGACGATTGCCCCAACGCGATCAAGCTCACTCAAAACGCCATCAAGGAAGACCCGAAGAACCCGCACTATCAGGAACAGCTCAAGCGCTTCCAGGATCTGGCGGCCAAGCAGGCCGGCGGAACCAAACAAGGCGGCAAGTAAGACTCAAGACTGCGGACAAACTGGCGGCGGCTCATTTGGGCCGCCGCCTTTTTTTTGCGCTACAAATCGTGAACCGAGCCGTATCGTTATCTCATGCCCCGATCGGCCGGAATCCCCTTCATCATCGCCGGAGTGGCCATTCTGCTCATCGGCGTGCTCGTCATGACCGGAGGACTATCGTGGTTCGGGCATTTGCCGGGAGACATCCGCATCGAGAAGCCCCATTCGCGGGTCTACATTCCCATCATGTCGTGCCTGCTCATCTCGGTGGCGATGAGCGTGATCGCCTATATCGTGCGGCGACTTACGGGATAGGTTTTCTGAGGGCCCCGTGCGCTCTCCCTACCTAAAATCGTAACGAAGGACGATCCGGGCCTGCGCCACCTCGATCTTCTTGTCCGTATCGTTCTGCGTGAGTTGACTCCAAGTGTTTTCGAGTCCCAAAGAGAAGAACCGCCGTCCCGTGTAAAAAAGGCCGAAGCCATAGGACAGCGCGTTGCCTCCTTGATCGTCACCCTTCTCACTCAAGCTCTCGTTTCGGAGGGTGCCGAGGAGGCCGAGGGGTGTCCCGGTAAGCGGATTGAAGTCGAAGCTCACCGAAGCGCCGAAATTCACTACCGACGTATTACTGCTTCCATTTTCGAATTTTTCCCCCATTCCGGCTTCGACAAAACCCGTGAAGCCGATCCACACCGCCGGGGTATAGGCCCCCCGCAATCCGCCGAGGATTCGCAGGTTATCCCCTTTGCCAAGCAAGGTGTCCTCGGCCGCTTGCACCGCCCCGGTCGTATCCCCGTTTTCCACCTCATTGGCCACCGCTCGGGCGAAATCCAGTGGGGCTACCGAATAGAGCGTATTTCCCCGGAGGTCGGCAGTGGCGGAGAGCTGCCAGTTGACTTTCCGCACAAGGCTTGCCGTCCCACCGATATTGTATCCGTACAGAGCCGAGATACCCTCGGCAAGAATCGCTTCGGCCGAGGTTCCGACCCGCGCTGAGGCAGACACGGCCGCCCGGAGGGCGAACCGCTGGCTGATCGCCTGCTGGTAATCGAACTCGAGCAGCATGAAGCCGATGTTGGAAGACACCTCCGAGATTTTCTCACCATCGAGATTATAAATGGGCACGACGAGGTTGATTGCCTTGCCGAATCCGGTCGTGCTCATGAACGTGGTGGAGATGAAGGGGTCCGGCACAATGGTGGAGGGGATGAAGTGGTGTCCACCAAAGTAGCGGGGCGCCTCGACGGTTTCGGGCTCCTGAGCCGCCGCGGGCGCGGCAAGAGGAAGAGCGAAGAGCAGGCAAGCGCCAATGCGAAGCGCACAACTTTTGAGCACGTTGATATCCTCCATGCGAGCGCGGTCGTCCTTGGCCAGCGCGGGCGAGCGACCTTAACCCAAATACGACCGGGTGTCAGGAGGCGGCACCGGGTGGGCGAGAAACCGATCACTCGCGTGCGAATCGATCAATGCAGTTCGGGCTCAAACTTTTGGATTACGTCTGCCGTCTTGGGCTTGAGCGTGAACAAACCCGCGTTCACCGGACGCCCCCCCACGAGGTGGACCACTTTCTCCAACGGTCCTTCCACCTCCGCGTCCTTGGGCAAGGTCCACTCCACGATCTGGAGGGTCACTTCTCCCGCTTCCAAGCCGGGGATATAGAAGCGGCCTTCTCCATCCGTGAACACATCGTGATGGGTGCCCTTTACCTGTAGCAGAACATCCGGCACGCCATCACTGTGGTTTCCGCCATCCAAAACGACCCGGCCCAAAAGCGACGCGGCCACATGAACTGCATAATCCCGGTACACTTTTTGTCCCGGATGCAGGTGAAACACCGTCTGTGGATCATCGGGGGCAAGATACCGTGTGGGAAGCTGTCCCACGTCCAACGTCAGCGATTCATAAATCGTGGCGGCATCCTTTACTTCATACGCTCCATCCAAACCCGTGGTCACCGTACGCCCGTTGGCCAAGAGTAACGGTTGCCCCGGCAACCCCGCTTCTCCGTCATCAGGCACACCGTTGCCGTTCAAATCCTCGAACACACGGCCGCGAATCGTTCCGTATTCCGGAAGCCCTTCGCGCAAGCCTGGGGAGCCGCCCCCGAAATCAAAGCGGCGCATCAATCGGAAATTGACCCGCGTGCGATCGGCCTCGTAATCCCCCGCTCTCACGAAGAAGAGCGACTGGAGCTCGAACGAAAGCTCCCAGGGCAACGGCTGGTCCCATCCCGCGCCGACTTCCCACTGATCGCGGAGATATGCCGTATCACTCGCATCCTGATGTTCGCGTCCCAAAGACAGCCACACGCGCTGATCTGCTCGCTCCCAGTTCCCCTGCACTTCGATCTTGCGCTCACGGCTCGCCCAGGTGCCGTCCAGGAATCGCCGATTCACCGTCCACCCTCGGCCCTCCACCCGCCAGGGACCTCCTAGGTGCTCTTGTCCCGTGAACCCAACCCGGTCTTCGTTCCAGTCTCCCGTCACCGAAAGCGGATCGCGATAGATCGTCCGGGACACACTCACCTCCGCTTGGCCGCGGGTAGCGTTCCATCCCAAGGCGCTCTCCCACGTCACTGCGTTTTGATCCACCAGCAAGCTGTCGGGATCCGTTGTGCTGCGGTTGCGGTACCCGACTTCGCCACGCAACGCGAGGGGGCCATACAAGTCGGACGAGGCGAAAAACCGTGAGATGAGTCGCGTCTCGGGTTTGGCCTGACCCAGGCGGGTTTGTAAATCCTTTCCCCAATCCCAGCTCGTCCCCACGATCACGGCCGGCCGCGGGCGATACGCGCATTCGAAACGTCCGCCCCATTCGTTTTGATGCGCGTCCGGATATAGACCGACGGTTCGAAACCGCGGGGAAATCAAGCGCAGATGGGCCATGGAGGTGAACGGCCCGCGGGTGAGGCCTCCGCCGGCGATCGCGCTTTCCCCGAGCGTTCCCGTTCCATCTTCCCGGGATCCGCGAACCTCCCCCAGCCACGACCATCCATCGGAGCGGTTCTGGCCGATGAACGCGGTCCCCAAGTGCAATCCTTGCCGCGTACCCGGAGATCCTTCTTGCCGGTTCCAGTCCACTTTCCACAACCCGTTCTTGGACCAATTCCCGTGGAGCATCGCGCCATACACGGGCTCAAAAATGGGCGTGCGTCCCCACCCAAATAGACTCCTTCGCTCCGTCAATGTGCCGCCGTGGATCGCCAGCGCCACCTTGCCACGATCAAGCTCCACACTGCCGCCGCGCGCCCAGACCGATTGCTGATATTCGTTTTGGAGCGCATCGTGCCGCGGCTCTTCCAACACATAATCACCAAGTTGCGCCGACCAGCGCCCGGGTTGACTCGGAATGCCGCGCGCTTGCAACCGCAACTCTTGACCGGTTTGCGCCGCGTCGAGCCAAAACGTCCACGCCCCGGCGTTGACCGGGTAAAATCGTCCGTCCGCGTGGAACCGCCCGCCGTCCCAATTGCGCACGATGCCGAACGGGCCCCACGATTCATAGCGCTCCTCCGCCCACACGTGGGCATCGCCGCGTGGTTGTGCCATCGCCTTGGAACACGGGCACAGCAGCGCCAAGAGCACGAACCACCGGCGGATCACGGAACGAGCTGTGCCTTCTCGGGGTCGAGGAAACACTGTCCGACCAGTTGGCCGATCCCATCAAGATCGATGCGCACGCGCGCCAAGTCATGTGCGCTCCACGTTGGCTCAAGATCAAGATCGACATAACGCGTCATGCCGGGCAACACGGGCACGTCGGGAAGCTCGATGGGATTCTCCTTGGCATCCCCGCCGTCCTGGAGCACTGACACGTCGCCGAAGAGCCGCACCACGTCCTCGCCCGTGTTCATCACCGTCAACCGGAGGTAGTCTTTATTGTTGCGCTTCACCGCCATGAGCGACGTAATTTGCGCGGCACGCTTCGGTGTGCCCACGGTGAGGTAGATCATGGTGGCGACCCGGCCCTGCACGAACATGTGCATCGAGCCTTGCACCGCGCGATCGAGAGGTAGAGATTCCAGAATGAGGGAGCCGTAGTACCCGCCGCCCGGTGTCACCGCGGGAACCTTCACCGTAAAGCGAACGAACTTCGTCTCTCCGGGCTCCAGAAGAAAATCCGAGGGCGCGGCGTCGATCCATAAAGACGCCGTGCGCTTTTCCGTGCCGGCGGGTTTGAAGATGGGCGTCCCCGCTTCGTCCATGGTCCAGTCCTGCAGGTAACTCCGCAGGCGGATCGGTTCGAGGCCGGAGTTCTGGACGCGCACCGAGTTCGTGTACTCGTCTCCCGCTTGGAGCGATACATGCGTGCGGACCGGTGACACATCGATCGACATGTCGGCCCGTGCGGGAATCGCGGCGATCAAAACCGATCCAATGAGCATGAACTTGAATGGCATCATTGTCATAAACCTCGTGTGTTCAGGGTCCCGACAAGGTGAAGGTGGCCGTGGCCGAATAGCTGCCGACGTTGTAGCTCCAGGAGTTCTGGAGCATGAAATCCATCCGTAGATCCGCGTTGATGTGCGCAATGCCGGTGCCGAGCAGGATCGGACTCACTCGCGAGAGCGTGCCGTTGTTGAAAGGGGGACTCGGGGACGACGTCCAGCTGATCGCGGTGATGGGAATCACGCTCGCCCCCGAACGCAAATCCGAGTTCCCCAGCAACGTGAGCACCCAGGGATATCCCGGCGATCCTTCGGCCTTGACGCTCACCATCACCGTGGCCGGTCCAATGAGAGGGGTCACATCTGGGCTCGCATCCGGAAACGCGAGGCTGGATGGGGTGAGGCGCAACGTGATCGTGGCCGCTTCGGTTGCGCGCGGCCCGAGCTCTCCGGGCCACTCGCTCGCCGAGAGCAAAACCAAGAGAACAATGAACGAGCTTGCCCGGCTCCGCTTTGGGAACCGGGCAAGCTCGACTACCTCATGGCCGCGATGTGTCATATCCCCCCAAAACTCACCGCGTGCTTACGGAGCCGTAAGCGTGTAGCTCACCGTCTGGGTGTAGCTGCCTATGTTGTAGGCCCAAGAGTTGGCGAGCGAGAAGTCCATGTTGCCAACGTTGGCGCCCGAACCCGTCCAGCTGCCCACCGACTGCGCGGCGGCTTTGCTCATCGTTCCGTTCACATAGCCAGGGCCGGCGGCGGTCCAGCTCACGTTCGAGATCGCGATGTTGTTCGATCCCGACGCCAGGTCGCCGTTGGCGAGGCAAGTGAGGGTCGACACGCCCGCCGAGGACGTGCGCACGTTCGCGAGCACGACCACCGAATTTTCGTTGGCCGGGATCGAAGGCGTGACATCCGGATCCGCATCCGGGAAGTTGATGGTGCTCGGGGCAATGGTCAGCTTGGCCCGAGCCGCCACCGTGGCATTGATCGTCAGCACCTTGCTATCCGAAGCAGCAAGGGTCACTGCGGGAAGCGCCGCCACGGCAAGAAGCACGAGAGCGGCCACGAGTTTTCTCGACATTCTCTTCTCCTTCGAGGAAAGGGGGGTGAAACCCAACGAGCCCAGTTTTCGGCACTTTGGTGCGTTGGCTTTCAACTCATGAAGCAATTAGTGAATTAACAACGAACGTATGAAGTATTAATCGTTCCTCTTTTTCTGGAATTGCCTTGGAAGAGGTGACGCTTCCGTGTAGACTCACCCGCCCTATGCCACGTGTTTTCAGCGGCATTCAGCCGACCGGTTCGCTGCATTTAGGCAACTATCTTGGCGCCATTCAGAATTGGGTGGGCTTGCAGGACAAGCCTGGGCTCGACCGTCTCTATTGCGTGGTCGATTACCACGCCATCACCATCGAGTACGATCCGGGGACTCTCGCCCAGCAAACGCTGTCCATGGTCCGGGACCTCCTCGCCTGTGGCCTGGACCCGGACCGAAGCACGATCTTCGTTCAGTCCCAGGTTCCCGAGCACACCGAGCTATCGTGGATCTTCCAGGCCACCTCGACCGCGTATGGCGAACTGCAACGCATGACACAGTTCAAGGCCAAGTCGGAACAACAAGCCTTCGCCACCGCGGGACTCTTCACCTATCCGGTGCTACAGGCGGCCGACATTCTTCTTTACGATGCGGATCAAGTGCCGGTCGGCGAGGATCAGGTGCAGCACCTCGAGCTCACCCGGGAGATTGCGCGCCGGTTCAACAAACGCTACGGCGAAACCTTTCCCGAGGTGAAGCCGCTCCTTACCAAGAGCCCGCGCATCGCCAGCTTCCGTGATCCCGTGCAGAAGATGTCGAAATCGAGTGGTGAGGGGCACTACTTGTCCATGGATGCCCCGGAAGCCGAGATTCGCAAGATGATCCAAAAGGCGGTGGTCGACTCGGGACCGCAGCCCGACGGCTCCATGGGCCCGGGGGTGGCGAATATGTTCACCATCCTGGCCGTCCTGGACACCCAAGGGATCCATGGCCGGCTCTCCGCTGATTACGCCAAGGGCACCTTGCGTTACGTAGACTTGAAGGGGGCGGTAGCCGACGCGGTGTGGACGACCGCTTCCCGGATCCAATCCCGCAAAGCGGAATTCCCGCCCGAGCGCGTGGCCGAGGTCCTGCGGGCCGGCGCGGCCCGGGCCCGCCCCATGGCCCAAAAGAAGATCGCCGACGTCCGCTCCCGCCTCGGCCTAGCCTCGCTCTGATTGAACGCTTAACCCCTGCCTTCCGTCATACCCTCAGAAACCAGAGGATCCCAAGGGCATGGACGACCGGCTCCAAGGTCTACAAGACGCGGAACTCGTCGTCCTGGCGCGGGACGGGCACGTAGACGCCTTTAACTGCCTGGCCGGACGGTGGGAACCGAGCATCTTCCGCTTTACGCGGCGGATGCTGGGCGACACCGAGGACGCCAGGGACGTCTCGCAGGAAGCTCTGGTCAAGGCGTACCTGAACTTACAGAAGCTTCGGGAGCCGGCTCGGTTCAAGGCCTGGGCGCATCACATCGCGCTCAACCTCTGCCGGGATCGGCAACGGTCTCGAAAGCACCGGCAACCTTCGGAGACTTACGTCGAAGGCGAGCCAGGGGAGTTGCACGTGGTGGAAGGCGGACGTTCCTTCGGATCGCCGGAAAGCGATGCGCACCGGTCGGGATTGACCGGCCTGGTGGAAGAAGTCCTCGCCTTGCTCCCCCAAGAACAACGCGCCGCGATTCTCCTTCGCGAGTATCACGGCTTCACCGCCGAGGAGATCGGTGCCATGACCGATGTACCGGCGGCCACCGTGCGCACGCGGATCTACTACGGACTCCGGGCCGCGCGGCGGCAACTCAAGGAACGGGGGGTCACGGAAGCAGGACTGCGGTAGTGCGTCCTTATAACCGGGATAAGACCATGAAAGAAGAATCTCTCGACCCCAAGCGGCAGACGTTGATCGCGGCCCTCTATGGAGAGCTGGATGCCGAAGCGTTGGAACAGTTCCAGGCGTCTCTAGAAGAGGATCCGCTGTTGCGGGCGGAGTGGGAAGAATTGCGCGAAGCGCGGGCGCTTTTGGAGACCGCGGCGCTCAACGAACCGGCCCATACGCCCGAGTTCGTATTCATCGATCGGTCCCAAGCCACCGCCAAACCGAAGCGCCGCCTCTTTGGCCGTCCTTTGTTTTCTCCAGCCTGGGGATTCGCCAGCGTGGCGGCATGCTTGGCCATCCTCATGGGCGCGGGGCTTCGCATGGATCGAATGGACAATAGTCTCGTGCTCCGTTTTGGACCGGCTCCGGTTCCTAAAACCGTTGCCACTCCGAGTCAGTCCGTGACGCCGTCGGAGACTACGCCCCAATTCAATCCTCCCGTGCCCGTCGGTGGCGGTGTTCGCGTTGAGACCACTGCAGAAAAAGCAGTGACGCGTGACGACTTGAACCGCTACTCGACTCGCATGTTGGACGCGCTGACACAAATGATGGGTGATGCGCAAGAACGCCAGCGGCGCGATATGAGCTACCTGATGGGCCGTTTCTACGAGGAGATGGCCGATGAACAAGACCGCAAATACGAGTCTCTTCGTCAACGCGTGGACGGCATCGGTTTAGGGCTTATGTCGGAACAAACGCGCACCAGTCAGCAGATCTCCCGGCTCACCGATCAGGTGCGCGGGACCGCCTCGCCAGCGGATTCCGTGGCTACCCCTCGAAATCCCGATAAGGACAAGAAACCATGACGCATCCCGGACGCATGATCCCGATTCTCTCGCTGGCCGCGGGCTGTATGGCTTTCGCCGCCGCAACGGCCTCGGCACAAACCACGGGCCAGATGCCGGCCAAGTTGAAGAAGCAAATCTCGGTGATGGAAAAAGTCATCGATGAGATGCTGGTCGACAGCAAGAACGTGCTCGTACACAGCCATGAGCCCACGCGCGGCATTTACTTGCCTGAGTTCGGGGTGCTGTTCACACTGGAGGCTCAGATTCTGACTCCGGATCGAGGGGAGTGGTGGAAAGACTGGAGCAAGAAGTTCAACGTAGTAACCGACAAGCACGGCAATACCACTGTGCATCTCAACAACGACGACGATGACGACTCCGACAAGTCGGATAAAGATACGAAGAAGGAACGCGAGCTCACCCGAAAAGAGCTTTTGAAGGACCGTGAAGAGCGCTACGAGAAGGCGAAGGTCGAGCTCAGGGACGTGCTCATGGATTACGGCTACACACTGACCGGCCTCCGCGACGACCAGTGGGTGGGGATTGCCTCCTACATCGATGACGACGATATCTTCGGAGAGGACGAAGCCGAGACGGTGCTCCTGCGAGCCAAGATGGGTGACCTCCGGAGCCACGAAGCCGGACGTCTCTCCGACGACCAAATAGCGTCGCGGATCTCGATCGAGGAGTACTAGGCCGAACGGACACCTGTCCGGTACCTCCAACAGGTGTCGCCAACAACCGGGCGCGAATCGGGGCCCTCCCAGCCCTTTTCGCGCCCGGGCTTTTTTTTGGGCAGCGGATGACCGGGTGAAGGCAGAATGTAATCCGGAAGGGCGCTATTGCTGCAGCCGGCGCCGAAGGTGTTGACCGTGGGTGTGGGCTTACCCAAACAGAGGTTTAACTATGAAGCGACGCACCGTTGGATACATGCTGACTCTTTCCCTTCCGCTCGTTCTTGCTGCATTTGGCTGTAACAGCAACAACAGCACGAACCCGCCCGCAACGGCGGATGTTGTGATCAACATCGTGGCCGAAAACGGGGCCAATTCCTTTTCTCCGAACCCCGCCAATGTGACCGTCGGCCAAACCGTGTCCTGGCACAACGTCGCCGGAACCACGCACACCGCCACTCAGAACGGCGGCGGGTTCAATACCGGGAACATCGGCAACGGGGGGACGAGTAGTCCTATTCAAATGAACACCGCGGGGGATCTGGGTTACCACTGCTCGATTCATCCGACCATGGTCGGAACGCTGCACGTGACGCCTTAAGAAGAGATCGCAGACGAACGGACGTCCGCTTTCCAAGCCCTGGGCGAGAGCTCACCTTCGAGTATTGGCCAGCTATGCCCTGAAATAATCAGTCAATAGGTCCCCTCGAATTCGGGTATCCTGCAACCCCCTTGCCCTTCAAGCCGTAAGCAACTCCATCGGGGGATCCCCCGAGTCCATCCGCATTTGCTCGTTTTTCCCGGTGAGGTCCTCCATGAAGTCCTTGGGAAAGCGCACCTTCCGTCCTTTTGTTCTCCTGGCCGCTCCCCCCTTCGTCCGCAGTAAGACGGGGCGTCTGGTCAGCCTCGGGCTGATCGTTCTCATTCTCGCCGTCGTCGCCGTGGTGAGCCTCCAGCGTGCCGGAGGGCGAAGCCGGGTGGCGGTGGCCTCGGCTGATTCCACAGTCACCAACAACTCCAAGGCCGAGAAAACCACCCAGAAGGGCAAGAAGAAGGGGAAGAACGAGAAGAAAGAAGAGCCGCCGGTCCCCGTCGAGGTTGCCGTGGCCGGTCCCCGAGATATCCCGGCCACCTTCACCGCCACCGGTTCCCTGGAAGCCAAGCGCCAGGTGAAGCTCATCGCCAAATCGAGCGGCCAGATCACCAAGCTCGCCGTCGAAGAAGGCGATTTCGTGAAGCAGGGCGCCGTCCTCCTCGAGATCGAGCACCGCGAGGAGGAGCTAAAGCTCGAACAGAACAGGGTGCGCGCGGAAACGGCCCAGCGCGAGCTCGACCGTACCCAAGGCCTCATGAGTAAGGAACTGGGGAGCGCGCAGGACCTGGAAAACCGCAAAGACCAAGCGCAAGTGGCCAACCTCGACCTGCACATGTCCGAGGTCGAGCTTGATAACAAAATAGTGCGCGCACCCTTCCCGGGACAGGTCACCGTGCGCGACGTGCAGCTCGGCCAAACCGTGAACGTCGGCCAATCGCTCGTCGAAGTTGCCGATGTGTCCCCGCTGGAGCTCAAGCTCTACCTTCCCGAGAAAATGGTCGGGCGGCTCGCGGCCGGGCAGTCCGTGAACCTCTTTTCGGATGTCGATCCTTCATTGCAGCTCAAGGGTGTGGTCGAGCGCATCGCCCCCGCGGTGGATCCCGCAACGTCCACGGTGAAGGTCACCCTTCATGTCGATGCCGCGGCTGGTCGGGCGCGTGTGGGAACGTTCGTGCGTGCGCACATCACGACCGACGTTCATCGGGGTGCGGTTGCCGTGCCGAGAAAAGCGCTCGTGCCCGAAGCGGGCGTAACCTACATCTTCCTCGCCGAGGCCGACACGGTGCGCAAAGTTCCCGTCACCACTGGTTACTCCGATGAGTCCTATGTCGAGATCGTGTCCGGCATCGAAAGCGGCACACGGGTGGTGAGCGTGGGCCAGGGCGGGCTTCGGGACGGAAGCAAGATCAAGCTGTTGGAGGCGGCCGCGGGGCCGGAGGGCAGCCCCGCCACCGTCGCTAAGAAACCCGAGTCGACGGGGGGCTAAGCGGTGCGGGCCCTCATCAGCTACGCCGTTCATCACCGCGTGACCATGCTCATGGTCACCGCGGCGGCAATCCTCTTCGGGATCGTGTCGCTCGGACGCCTGCCCGTGCAGCTTCTTCCCGAGCTCAACTACCCCACTCTGACCGTGCAGACCGAGCTTCCCGATGCGGGGCCGAGCGAGGTTGAGAACCTCGTCACTCGCCCGCTGGAAGAAGCCGTGGGGGTCGTTCCCGGCGTGCGTCGCATCAGCTCCACCAGCGAATCGGGTCTGTCCGAAATCGTGCTCGAGTTCGGCTGGGGTACGGACATGGATTTCGCCGCACTCGACGTGCGGGAGAAGATCGATCTCATTTCGCTCCCCGACGAGGCGAAGGCGCCCGCATTGTTGCGCTACGACCCGAGCCTCGATCCCGTGCTTCGTTTGGGGTTGTCCGGCGACGCCAACCCCATTCAACTCCGTTACCTAGCCGAGCACGTGGTGAAGAAAGATTTGGAGTCGCTGCCGGGGGTGGCGGCGGCGAAGGTGGTCGGCGGTCTCACCGAAGAAGTGCACGTCGACGTCGACGAAGCCCGGCTGGCCATGCTCGGCATTCCGATGAATCGAGTGGCCGAGGTGTTGGGAGCCGAAAATGTGAACGCGGCGGGCGGACGCCTTCGCGATCGCGAGTCCGAGTATTTGGTGCGCACGCTGAACCAATACACCGGTCCCGAGGATGTGGCGGGAGCGGTGCTCTATCGCGACAACGACCGCGTGGTGAAGCTGGGGGACGTGGCAACGGTCACGCGCGCGTTCAAGGAACGCGAGATTATCACTCGGATCAACGGGAAGACGGCGGTCGAGATCGCGATCTACAAGGAAGGCAACGCGAACATCGTCGAGACTGCGGCTCGCGTGTCCAAGCGGCTCCCCCAACTCCAAAAGATTCTGCCCGCGGGCGTCCAGGCCTCGGTTCTCTCGGACCAATCCACCTTCATTCGCGCTTCGATCCACCACGTGCAGACGAGCGCGCTCATCGGCGGGCTGCTCGCAATCCTCATCCTCATCGTCTTCCTGCGCGATCTGCGGGCAACTGCCATCATCGCCTTGGCGATCCCGACCTCCATCGTCACCACGTTCGTGCTCATGTATCGACAGGGCATCACCATGAACGTGATGAGCCTGGGCGGGCTCGCCCTCGGGATCGGGATGTTGGTGGACAACTCTATCGTTGTGCTGGAGAGCATCGTTCGGAACCTCCATCGGGGAGGAATCACCCGGGCTCAAGCGGTGATCGACGGAACGGAAGAAGTGGGCATGGCTATCTCCGCTTCGACCTTCACCGCGGTGGCAGTTTTCCTCCCCATCCTCTTCGTGGAAGGCATCGCGCGGCAGATCTTCAAGGATCAAGCGCTCACGGTGACCTATTCGCTCTTGGTGAGCCTCGTGTCCGCGCTGACCCTGACCCCCATGCTCGCTGCCTTGGGGAAGGGAACGCGGATCGTCTGGAACCCCTTCCGCCGGCGTGCTCCCCAGAACGCCGACACGGTTCCATTCGCAAAGCCGGAAGCGGTGGAAGACGTCACCAAGGGCCGGATGGCCGGCGCCTACCGTTCTGTTCTCGCCGCGGCGCTCGCCCACCGCCCACAGGTGATCGGTTCGGCGGTGCTGCTCTTCGCGCTGGCGATTCTGGGGCTCAAGGCGCTCGGCACGAATTTGATTCCTCCCCTTACCCAAAACGAGTTCCGCTTCAGCCTCGAGATGCCGGAGGCGACGCCCATCGAGCAGACCAATGAAGTGGTGAGCCGCATCGAGTCTTCGCTCCACGGCATTCCCCACATCGAAATGATCTTCACCAACGTGGGGTTGGATGCTCGGGAAAGCGGCTCGGTGCGGTCCAAGCGGGAGAATCACGCCGAGCTCAACGTGCGTTTGACGCACGGCCTCTCGCGGGAAACGCAAAACGAGGCGCTGGACGAGATTCGCCGGCGGCTCGTGAAGTTTCCCCAGGTGTCCTCCAATTTGGAGCAGCCCACCGTGTTCACGGTGAAGACGCCGATCGAGGTCGAGATCTACGGCTACAACCTGGAGGACCTGACCAGCGTGTCGAACAAGGTCGCAACGATGCTGGCCGGCATCGATGGACTCAAGGACATCACGACCACGATGGAGCTCGGCAATCCCGAAGTGCAGGTCCGGTTCGATCGCGACAAGCTCAAGATGGCCGGTCTGGATTTGCGAGGATCGAGCGAGGCGTTACGCACGCACATCCTCGGCCGGGTGGCGACGGATTACAAGGAGCGCGACCGTCAGATTGACGTCCGCGTGCGCGGCCAGGATGCCGAGAACCTGGACTTCGCGGATCTGGGTGGGCTCGTGGTCGGCCATCGCGGGGGCGACCCGGTGCGCCTGGCCGCGGTGGCGGACGTGGCAGTGAGCCGCGGCCCCGCTCGCATTCAGCGCATCTCGCAGTCGCGGGCCGCAGTGGTGAGCGCGAGCGTGGTCGGACGCGACCTGGGGACGGTGAGCGCCGAGATCGAAAATGCGCTGATCGGTGTTCCGCTTCCCGCCGACGTGACCGTGGATCTCACCGGTCAGAACGAGGAAATGAAGCGGAGCATGCGAAGCCTCGTCTTCGCATCCTTGCTGGCGATCTTCCTGGTCTATCTCGTCATGGCCTGTCAGTTCGAATCGCTGCTCGATCCGTTCTTGATCTTGTTGGCGGTTCCCATGGCGCTGATCGGGGTGGTGGCGTGGCTCTTCGTCACCCACACCGCAGTCAGCGTGATGGTCATGATCGGCGGGATCATGCTGGCCGGCATCGTGGTCAATAACGGGATCGTGCTTTTGGATCTCGTGGGGCGGTTGCGGCGGCGCGGCTACACGGTACGCGATGCGATCATGGAAGGCGGCTCGGTGCGCTTGCGGCCCATTCTCATGACCAAGGCCACCACGGTGCTCGGGCTGGTGCCGATTGCCTTAGGGCGCGGCGAAGGTGGCGAGCTCATGCAGCCGTTGGCTATCACCGTAATCGGTGGCCTCACCGTATCCACGTTGCTTACCCTGGTTGTCGTTCCCGTCCTCTACACGTTCGTGCATCGCGACAAGGTTCCTTCGGTCAAAACGGCGGCCTAACTCTCATGTGGATCACCAAGCTCGCCGTGCGGCATCCGGTCACGGCGAGCATGTTCCTTCTCTCGTTGTTGGTGCTGGGTGCGATCAGCATTTTCCATCTGCCCCTCAATTTCCTTCCCAACGAGAACTTTCCCGAGATCCAGGTCGTCATCCCCTACCAGAACGGCATTCCCGCCCAGGTAGAGCGGGAGATCGCGCGTCCGGTCGAGGAAGTGCTGTCCACGCTGGGCGGAGTGAAGCAGATCTCCAGCTACAGCGATCCCGAGCAGTGCACGGTCGGGGTGGATTTCGATTGGGGCCGCGACGTGAACGTGCTCCGGCTCGAGGTGAAGGAAAAGCTCGACCAAATCCGAGGCGACCTGCCGCCCGACGTGCGCGACGTCTTTCTCTTTACCTTCAACACCAACGACATTCCCATCGTGGAAGGCCGGATCAGCGCCAAGAATCGCGACCTCTCGGGAAGCTACGACCTGATCGAGCACCGCATCCTGAACCGGCTCGAGCGGATTCCGGGCGTGGGCCGCGTGCAGTTGAACGGGGTAGAACCCGCGGTCATATCCGTGTACTTGAAGCTCGACGCGATCAAGGCCCACCGCGTCGATGTGGGGCGGTTGTTCAACGAGCTGTCGGCCAGCAATTTCAATCTCACCGTAGGCCAAGTCACCAAGGAGGGCCTCCGGTACGACATTCGCACCGTAGGGGCGGTGAGCAGCATCGACGAGCTGAACAACATCCCGCTGGATGACCACGGCCTCCGCCTTCGCGACGTGGCCGACGTGGTGTATGCCGTGCCCGAGCAGGTCTTCGGGCGTTTCCTGAACGGCGAACCCGCGGTGGCGTTCACCGT
>Ga0114129_10003957_pt1 | contig 20920 bp, 22 predicted proteins | sample RhiMetdeltSRZDD1_FD_80071 | JGI IMG/M metagenome (GOLD analysis project Ga0114129, IMG submission 80071) | Populus rhizosphere microbial communities from Tennessee, USA - Rhizosphere MetaG P. deltoides SRZDD1 (version 2) (version 2) | ecosystem: Host-associated > Plants > Roots > Rhizosphere >... | reverse complement strand
TCACCTGCGGCTGCTTCGGAAAGTTCACCAGGAACCGATCGTCACGGCTGTAGTACTCGACCCATTCCTGGGCGAAAGATGGCGCCGCAACGAATAGAATCACTGCTGCCAGAATGAGCCGAATTACGCGCATCACGCTCCTCCGTTTCCGTGTCCCCCGGACGGTCGGCAGGCCACAGATATTACGCCTATCCGCCCCGGCCGTGCCGCGATAGGATGCCCGCCATGGCCGCCGACCGGAAAGCCCGGATTCACGCCGTCGCCCGCGTCTCCAGCGGGAACTTTCTGGAGATGTACGACTTCATGGTGTTCGGGTACTACGCGGCTGCGATTGGCCGGGCCTTTTTTCCCAGCGGGAATGCCTACACGTCCCTGATGCTGTCGCTGATGACCTTCGGCGCAGGGTTCCTCATGCGGCCGCTCGGGGCTCTGGTGCTCGGTGCCTACACGGATAAGCACGGACGCCGCGCGGGCCTGATGTTGACGCTGACGCTCATGTCGGTCGGCATCGTCACGATTGCGTGCACACCGGGCTATGCGGCGATTGGTCTCCTCGCGCCACTCCTCGTCCTGGCCGGGCGGCTGCTCCAGGGATTCTCGGCCGGCATGGAGCTCGGCGGTGTCTCCGTATACCTGTCGGAGATCGCCACACCGGGGAACAAAGGCTTCTATGTGAGCTGGCAGTCCGCGAGTCAGCAGGCTGCGGTGATGTTCGCGGCTCTCGTCGGCGTGATGCTCACCTCCACGCTTACGCCGGCGGCGATGGCGAGCTGGGGTTGGCGCGTGCCGTTGCTCATCGGCTGCGCCATCATTCCGTTTCTCTTCCGGCTGCGCCGGTCGCTCGAAGAAACAGGCGAATTCCTTGCTCGATCCAAACGGCCGCCGGCATCGGAAGTCCTGCGATCGCTCGTGACGAACTGGCCGCTGATCCTCGTCGGCACGATGATGGTCACGATGACGACGGTGTCGTTTTACATGATTACGGCATACACGCCGACCTTTGGCAGCGCCGTGCTGCACCTGACAAACGGCGACAGCCTCATCGTCACGCTCTGCGTCGGCGCATCGAACCTGATGTGGCTGCCGGTCATGGGCGCGCTGTCGGATCGAATCGGCCGGCGCCCCTTGCTCGTCGGCTGCACGGTGCTGATGATTGCGACTGCGTACCCGGCCATGTTGTGGCTGGTCGACTCGCCGACCTTCTGGAAGCTGCTCGCCGTGCAGCTCTGGTTCTCGTTCCTGTATGGCAGCTACAACGGCGCGATGGTGGTGTTTCTGACCGAGATCATGCCGGTCGAAGTGCGGACCACCGGCTTCTCGTTCGCGTACAGTCTCGCGGCGGCGTTGTTCGGCGGTTTCACGCCGGCCATCAGCACCTACCTGATTCAGACGACGGGCAATCGTGCGGTGCCGGGCCTCTGGTTGTCGTTTGCGGCTGTGTGCGGGCTGCTTGCGGCGCTCGTGGCTCGCGCGCAAACGGAACCGGCCGAATCGCGACAGCCGGTTGCGAGCGTCGCGGTCTGAGTCTCAGTCTCTTTTCGAGTCTCTTATCAAGTCGTAGCGTTCGGCTGCAGCGTCGATCACCCTGCCAATCAGGTAGACGACGATGATGACGCCGAAGTTGAAGAGTACGACGGACCAGCCCAGAGACATTTACCGGTACATCCTTGGAAAATCGGAAGTGGCCGCTCCGTTGTCGCGGCCACCAGAATCTGCTTCGAGGGGCTGTCGTGGGCAGTAGTACATCAGTTCCTTCACACCACTAAAAGGAGTTCCCTAAGAATGGCAGCATCCGGCCGCAGTACATGACGGCCACGAAGCTGACGAGGGCGACGGCGCCAATCGCGCGCTCGCGAACGTGCGTAACCGTTCCGGTTTCCGTCTTCCACGCTGCAGGCCAGACGGTGAGGTAAAGCAGATCTGCAGCCGCGAGCAGCAGGAAGATCAGTTTCCAATAGAACACCACGTTGGTCGTGTAGCCCTTTGGCGTGGCGAGATAGAACATCATGCCGCTGATCTCGTTGACGCCGAATCCGAGCAGCGCCCACGGCAGCATTCGATGCAGCGCCGGATAGGGAATGGCGGCGAACCATCCCATCAGCCGCAGGTTGGCGACGAGCAGGACGCCGAACCAGAGCGTCATCCCGACGAAATGCGCGCTTTCAAGCGCCGGCCACACCCACTGGTGACCGGGTCCATTGACGAAAAACGCGACGCCGGCGCTCGACACCGAGAACATCGATCGCGCGACTTCCGCCTTGGGGTCCCCGAGAATCTCGGGATGGCGGATCGCGCCGCCGATGTTGGCGGCCACCGTCATGAACCCGAGGGAAAGGGCCGCCAGCACGAACGTGACGAACGTGAGGCTTGGCGGGACGCGCCGGGTTCGCCGCCACCGCCAGAGCCCCAGCCACGCGGCCACTCCGGCGAGCTCGAGCACGACGAACGCCAGCAGTGCGGAATCCTCGTGAGCGGTCATCGCCTGTTGAGAGATTCCAGGAAGCTTCTCGATCGCGCCTTCCGCCGCCAGCCCGGTCGTGAATACCGGAAGCGTCACGACCGCGATGCCGAACAGCACGCCAAGCGCGGTCGGTTTCATGGTGTCGTCCTTCATCGCGTCGGTGTCGCTCACGATCGAGACGACTAGCAGCAGGAACGCGATGATCAGCCCGACGGTTGGGAAGTGATTGATCAGCAGGTGAAGATGCGAGAGGTTCGCTGGTGTGATGAGGTCTGCCATGAGACCCCGTTACATGTATCCCAGCAAACGACCGGCGAAGATCGTCCCGGCCCACAACATCGCCGAGGCGGCCGCGAGCTGCCGGGTGCCGCTGGCGACGGCTACCGGCTCGGGGCTCTCGCGGTAGATGGCGCGTTCGAGACGCTTGAGCAGCGGCAGATTGATGATGATCAGGAGCATTTTGAAACCGAAGAGCAGCGAGGTCGACTTGCGTTCGGGATCCGCGATGAACAGAAGGATGCCGGTCGCCAGGTTGATCCAGAACGCAAACCACATGATGCGGAAGAGCGGCCGCAGCGGTCCGATTGGGATCGTCCGCGCCACGCCGAGCAGGCGGAGGTCCACCAGCCACGCGCAGCCGACGAGAAGCATCATGCCGAAGGTATGAATCGTGAGAACGGTCGGAAACGCCCAGACGGTTTCAGCTTCACGCAGCCATGTTGAAAACGCGCTGTCGTGCAGCGCGGTCATCAGTTGCAGCATGTGGGTATGCGGCGACTATAACACTCGGTTACTCGTAAGTGGTTGGTGGTAGTAAGTGGTTGGTCGTTGGTGGTTCGTGGTTCGTCGTTCGACTAACCACCAACGACCAACCACCAACCCAGTGTCAGCGTGATGTCGTGGCGGGCGCTGCCTTCACATTCGCCGGAACCGGGAATACCAGATACGGATTGTTGGTCTCCCACGTTTTCACCGTGATGTCGGCGACGGTTCGTCCGCCTTGTTTGAGAACCAGGCGGCCTGGTGTCTTCACGTCGGTGAGCACCTCCGCGTGGTCGGCGTAACCCGAATACTCAGCTTCCAAATTCAGGTTGGCGAGCGCGGTATTGTCGGCGCGCGCCTCGACCTTCGTGATGAGGCTGCTGGCGTCCAGCGTTGCCTTCAAGGTGATGCCCGCGAGCTGCCCGCTCAGGGGGGCGGTGATGGTTGTGGCACCCGCCTCTGTAGCGACGACCGTCTTGTCGCCCGCGGCGTATGCGGCCTTGACGACACCGTAGGGAAGCATCCAGATCCGCAGCAGTCGCTCCCGCACCGCGGTCATCGCCGGTGTCGCGACACCCTTGCCTTGATCCAGTCCGGCGCCGATTTCCGATTCGTTCCAGGCGTAGGTGTCACGAACGGTTTGGATGGTGTGCTGTGCGGCGCCGCCATCGGGCGTCCGGGTGAACTCCACTCGCGCGGCCACAGGGTTGTACCCAAGTGCGATGTGAAAGTCCGTTTTTACCTGCCGGCCGCCCATATCGCTCGTACCGCTTCCCTGCAGTTCCATCGTGTTGATGATGTCGATGCCGGGCAACCGGGTGTTCGCGCCGCCGATATCAGACCAGCGACCCATCCCCAGCGCGTCCGCGGCCGCGCGGAGCACCTTTGCGCGATCGGCGACACCCTGCGCCCGCACCACCGGCGCGCTCAGCGCGAGGGTGAGGGCAACGATGAACGCGGCGGAAAGGTAGGCTCTCATGAGATTAGTGGTGTTCCTTCGTGACGATGTGGGCCAGGTCGCGCTCGCTGCAGGGCTGTGATTCGGGCAGCATGGCGTCCGGACGCGGATTGAGCAGCGCCACGCGCGGTGTCGTCGTCCACGGTTCGAGCAGATAGTCGGGATCCTCGACCGTCGCCGTCCACGTCAACGTATTACCTTCGCGACGGAACCGTTCGATCACATGCATGTTTTCGCTGTGCATGTAGCCGCCGATCTGGTCGAACCAGGTGTTGGCGTTGAATCCCCACGAGTCGACGACGAGCGTGTCGCCCTCCCAGTGGGCGATGCTTTCACCGGTATAGGTGCCGTCGAGCTCCTGCAGCGGTGTGTGCTTGCGGCCGTCGGTCGGAATCATCCGGTACATTGTCTGGGTCGCAATCAAGCCGCCCTGGCCCGGATACACGAACATCACATGATTCGGAAACTGGGCGATGTACGACGGGATAGCGCCGCGCGGGATCCCGGCGGGCATGCAGTTGTTGGACGGATCTTCTTCGTTGGCGTTGTGGTCGTTGTACTTGACCATGTCCCAGTATTCCGGCTTGTAGATGGGCCGGTTCGATCCGCTGCGCCGCAGCAGCGCCGCTGCGCGTTCCGCCTGTTCGTTGTTCTGGGGACGATTGTTGAGGCGCGGAAATACGGTGACTATCTGCCCGCTGTGCAGATCGCGCGCGACGGTCTCGCTTTCGATCGCGATACCGTTGTTGGCGATCTGATTCGGCACGCCGTTCAGGTTGTCGCCAAGACCGTTCCAGACGCCGGTCAGGTCCGGATGTCCATCGGCCGTGCGCGGCGTTGCGCCCGTCGGTTTCGGCGGCGCGTTGATGGTGCGCGGGCCCGCGCGCGGCGCAGGGTTCTGCGTGAACACCGCTGCCGTCGCGAAACAGAGCGCCGCCGCTGTTGCGATGACTTGTCTGCTTACAGCCATAGAGGCCTCTCGTCGATCAGCGACTGGTTGCGGCGGGCGCATCGGGCGCGTCGGCCAGCAGCTTGAACACGCGGCCGTCGCCCATCTTGAGTTCCTGCGCGAGACCGCTGTTGGAGCCGTCCCTCGCAGCCAGCGCGATGACTGTCAGTGCGTCTCCCGGTTTCAGGCCGCCGCGATCCGCGCGGCTCAACCCGGCCCTGCGCAGCCCCGCGAGCCCCGTCATCTCGAAGGCCCACTTGGTCACCTTGCCGTCGGCTTCCTTGACGTTGACGGTGAGGTAGGAGTGGGGGTTGATGAACTCGATCCGCGCAACGGTGCCGGTCACTTGAATCGTCTTGTAGATGTCGAACTGCGCCTGTATCGAATGGTGCGCCGATGCCACGAGCGGCATAGCTGCGAGTGAGAGTGCCAACAGTGCGCGCATGCTGAAACGCGTCATATTTGCCCCTGAAAAGAAGGAACTTCGCGCCGAATCCTACACCCGCCGAAGCACGGAAACAAATTGACTACCGATCGTCACCGTAGGAATTGGACTGTATCTGTTCAACCGCCGCCGAGCGCGGTTTGCGTAGTGCGCATGCTTGAAGCCCGATGCTCAATGCCCAACGCTCGATGGGCGCTGGGCATCAATGCGTCGGGGTTGCGGCGGCGGTTGATTGCGAACCTGCGTGCCGCAAAGCCGAAAATCAATTCGGCTTCACGAACAATCCGATCAGACCTGCCGCACCTTTCGAGTGCGACATTCCGCCAGTAGGGACCAGCTTCGCGAGAAATTCGTCGCGCGTCAGTCCCGGCGGCAACTCTTTCGGATCGAAGTCAGTTGCGATGACGGTGAACGTGTAGTGGTGCGGTGAGCCGGGCGGCGTGCACGGTCCCGAGTAGTTGCCGACGCCCTGTGTGCTTTTCCCGCCCACGTACTTGTCTGACGCCTTGCCGACCTCCCCTTCGGCGAAGCTGGTGACGGTCGCGGGGATGCCATACGCCACCCAGTGATGCACGCCGGCGCCGCCGCGCCCCTCGGGATCCTCCATCAAGATCGCAAAGCTCCGTGTTCCTTCCGGTGCGCCCGTCCACGAGAGCTGCGGCGACACGTTCTCGCCGACGCAGTTCGCGTTGTTCGGGGTGTTATTGGCGACCTTCCGGGGCATCAGCTGGCCGTCTTTGAATGTCGTCGATGTCAGCGTGAAAGGATCGGCAGCGGCCGCGGTTGCGGCAAACGCGAGCGTCAGCGCGCCGCCGGCGAGCAGGTGCCGGAAAATGTGCGTCGAAGACATATTCCCTCCAGGGGCGCGATTGTAAATGCAAAATGCAAAATTCAAAATGCAAACAGTATGTTGTTCATGACGTTGGGGTGAATGTTGCCGCGACCTTCATTCCGTTGTCGCGACTTTTCTTCACTGCCACAAGCCGCAGAGACACAGAGACTCAGAGGGGGGCAATCTGTTCTCTGTGTCTCTGAGTCTCTGTGGCCTGTGATTGCGAAGCATTGCGTGTTTGCATTTTGAATTTCGCATCTTGAGTTACAACTCATCAGCGAAGAAGCGTCCGTTAAAAACACTCGAGCGCGTGCTCTCGAAGGCTGGTGTCGGTTCGCGCACCGAGGCGCGCGCCTGGGTGGCACAGGGACGCGTGAAGGTGAACGGGACGATCACGCGCGATCCCGATCAATGGATAGACATGCAGCGCGATCGAGTGAGACTCGACGACAAGCCTCTCGAAATCCGTGAACGCGTGTACGTCCTGCTCTACAAGCCTTCTGGCTACCTCACGACGTACAAGGATCCAAAAGGACGTCCGACCGTGTACGACCTCGTGACCGCCGTTGGAGCATTCGTTTCGCCCGTCGGCCGGCTCGATCTCGACACATCCGGTCTGCTGCTCATGACCAACGACACGCAGTTTGCCGAGCGCGTCACCAACCCGTTGTCGCACGTCCCGAAGACGTACCTGGTCAAAGCTTCAACCGTACTGACCGACGCACAGCTGCAGATGCTGCGCGACGGAATCGAACTGGCCGACGGCATGACGCGGCCGGCCATCGTCCACCGATTGCGTGACTCCAGCAAGTACACGCACTTTGAAATCACGCTGACCGAAGGAAGAAATCGTCAGGTGCGACGGATGGTCGAGGCGCTCGGCGCCCGTGTGCTGAAGCTGGTGCGCGTGAAGATTGGTCCGATCGGCATCGGCGCGCTGCCAATTGGGAAATGGCGGCTGCTGACGCGATCCGAGGTGGCGGCCTTCACGGCCTCACGGAGGAATCGCGGATAGATCTGCGCGACCGGTCATGGCGCGAGTCGCGCCTGATGCCGATAAGCGTGAACGCAGCGGCGTTTGATGAACAGCAAACCCGCGAGGAGTTCACGATGAGATCCACCAACGCGGTTCGCGCACTTCTGTGCATCACCATGTTGTTCGGGTTTTCCGCGTCTTCGCAGGCCCAGAATGCGCCGGCGGCCGAGTTTTCCGCCGGATGGCGTCTGCTGAACATTCCTGACGCAGGGATCGGGTCCGAGAGCGAGACGATGCCGCTCGGCTGGTACGCCGACGTGGCGGGCAATCTCACTCGGACCTTCGCGGTCGTCGGCGAGGTGGGGGGCAATTACAAGGACTTTAGCCAGACCCTCACGCAGCTCGGCGTCAACGTGAATGTCGATGCACACTTCAACGTGCACACGTTCATGGGCGGCGTTCGTTTCAGCGCGAGACAGAATCCGGCGTTCACGCCCTATGTGCAGGCATTGTTCGGCCTTGCCCGTGCGACCGGCAAGGTCGAGGGGCAGGCGACCGTCGCCGGCCGCACGATTACGATCAATCAGTCCGTGTCTGACAGCGACTTCGCGTTCGATGCCGATGGCGGCGTGAACTTCAAATTGAGTGACGGCTTTGCGTTGCGCGTCGGCGCCGGGTACTTGCGTGTCGGCACCGGCGATGGCGGCAACGCGTTCCGCTTCGGCGCCGGAGTCGTGATCCCCTTCTAAATCCGAGTCAGAGTCAGGTGATGCCCCGACTCACGCGTCGGCAGTGCTGATGTGAGTCGGGTCATCACCTGACTCTGACTCGGTGTATTGCGGGGTTTTCTTCCGTCTGGCGCGTTCCCGATCGGAAGGCAATTGGGAAAACGGAGGATTCCATGACCACTGGACGAAAGCTGCTCAACGCGACGTTCGCGACGTTTCTGTTTGCAGGCGCGCTGACAACCGCCGGGACGGCGAGCGCCAGCGAGCGGACCACCCCGGGTCCCGGCGAACCGACGCTGGCAGAAGTCCGCCTCGCGACGGACCGGTTCCGGGACGTGAATGTTGCCCTGGCGGAAGGCTATATCCGCGACCCGTTCAACATGTGCGAAACGGCCGAAATGATGGGCCGTCCCGCATCGCTTGGAGCGATGGGGATCCACTATTTCCGTCCAGACCTGCTTGGCATCACGGCACCGCCGTCGCCGCGCGTCAACGGCGTCGGTACACATACAGACTTCCTGAAGCCGAGCATTCTGATTTACGAGCCCCAGGCCGACGGATCGATGGAACTGGTGGCGGTTGAAAATCTGGTATTCGCGGCCGCCTGGAAGGCGGCAGGTAACGCCGAACCTCCCTCATTTCATGGCGTGCCCTATGACGCGATGATCGACGATCCGAGCACGCCCGTCGACGAGGCGCACATGTTCGAGCCGCACTTCGATCGCCACGTCTGGATCTATCGCGACAATCCGAACGGGGTGTTCACCCCGTTGAATCCCGCGGTTTCCTGTGCAAATCATCACACCCACGCCACGCACTGACGCTGGTGTCAACAGGTCTCAGGTTTCAGGGGTGGTTTAGGGATCTGCCTCATCCCTTGACCACCCCTGAAACCTGATACCTCTACATATCTCTACCAGCGAACCTGATTCTGATAGAAAATAGGCGCCGCACAAGGAGGTGTGTCGATGACTCGACCATTGAACGTTGCGCTGGTCATAGTCACCCTCGTCATCGTTTCCTGGGCGCCCTTTATCGGCGCGCAGACGCAAGATCGCGCAGGCGCGAAAGTCGACCAGAAGGTAGTCGATCCGCAGGCCGCCATCAAAGCGGCGGCAGCCGCGTTCAAACAGGCCAAGCCAGACGACAACTTCAAGCCCGAGAAGACGGCGTGGGGCGATCCGAACATCGCCGGCACGTATCTGGTGGCGACGTATACGCCGCTGCAACGTCCCGAGCGGCTGAAGGACAAACCGTTCTTCACGGAAGATGAAGCGATCAACGAGCTCGCACGGGTAATCGGGCAGGACGCTGAGGTCGATCCGAGGAACGTGCACTACGACTGGAAGGAGTACGGGATGGACGGGTGGCAGAGCCCGATCAGGCCGTCTCTGCGCACGTCGTTGATCGTCGATCCTCCCGATGGACGCATTCCTCCGCTCACTGCGGAAGCACAGAAGCGGCGCGCTGATCGTTTGGCTGCCGCGCGCGCAAGGGCCCCCGAGGTCAGCGTGAGAACGCTCGCAAGCACCTACACGCGCTGCATTACGGGCAACGCCGCCGGCGGACCGCTGGTGCGCGGCGGGAATCCCGATCCGGTCAACACGACCGGCAGCGAGGCTGGCGTCACTGCCGAGATCCAGATTCTGCAGTCGCCGGGATATGCGGCCATCATCACGCAGTCGAATTCCGACGTGCGGATTATCCCGCTCGATGGACGTCCAATGCCGCCGCCGAACGTCCGCGCGTGGCTTGGTATTTCGCGCGGCCACTGGGAAGGGAACACGCTGGTCGTCCTGACGACGAATTTCAACGACAAGACGCCGGCGACGAATTTCCAGGGATCGACGGAAGACCTCAAGATGACCGAGCGCTTCACGCTCGTGAACCCGACCACGATCAAGTACCAGTACACGCTCGAGGACCCGCACACGTGGACGCGGCCGTGGTCGGTCGAGGCGTACGTTCCGCGCGTGCCGCCCGGGATCTTCGAATTTGCGTGCCACGAGTCGAACTACGGCGTCATGAATGTCGTGAAGGGCGCGCAGACTCGCGAGAAGGAATTAATCGACAAGGGGCTGCCGATTGGCGCGGCTGGCGGCGCTGGCGGCGCGCAGTAACGCACCTTTCGGTTCATCGTTCGTGGTTGGTGGTTAGTGGTTCTGAAAACCGAACCACCAACCATCAACTACTAAGCAAGCGACGACCAACCACTAACTAAACAACCAGTCGAAAGCCGCGAGGACGATCATGCACAAGCCATTGGTGTCCCGGCCGTTCGAACTCGGCGTACTTGATCGCCGGGGGTTCATCAAAGCTGGAGCGAGCGGGTTGGCCGCCATGGCGAGCATGCAACCTGCCGATGCCGAACCGGCGGAGACGCTGCAGCCCTGGTGGGATGCGCGGCCGTCGAGCGCGAAGGCCAATCGACCAGTCGCGATCGATCTTCATGCCCATTGGGTACCGCCGTCGTACGCAAAGGCCATGGCAGCTCTCGGGCGGCCGCTCGGGAATCCGTATCCGCTGGAGCTCGATCTCGATCAACGTCGCAAGTGGATGGACGAGCATGGCGTCCAGATGCACGTGCTCACGCTGAACGGCGGCATGCCGTGGCAACTCGTCACGCCCGAGGAAGGCGTGCATCTCGCGCAGATCGTCAATGACGCCGGCGTCGAAGCCCACCAGGCTTTTCCCGATCGATTTCTCGCGTCGATCGAGTTGCCGATCCGCGACGCCGAGACGGCGTTGAAGGAATTGAACCGTGTCGCCGACAAGCCCGGTCTGCGCGCGGTTCACTTGCCGGACTCGATCGACAACCGCGACTACCTGTTTCAGCCGGAGTTCGGGCCGCTGCTGGCGCGCATCGAAACGCTGGGATACCCGATCCTCTTTCACAACCTGAATTCGGATCTGTTCGGAAGAAGGCCGGCCGACAACGGTCTCGATAACACGTTTGCCCACGCGGTCCTGGCGGCGAGATTCATCAGCACCGGGACGCTCGACAAATATCCGAAGCTTGACATCGTGCTGCCGCATGCCGGCGGCGCATTCCCGTACGTGGCGGGGCGGCTGGAACATTTCAGGGATCACATGGGCGGCAACCAGCCGAGGGTGCAACACCCGTTCAAGACGTACGTGCGGAGATTCCACTACGACTATCTCACCTATCACCCGGAAGGTTTCCGTTTCCTGCTCAACCTCGTCGGATCGGACCGCATCGTCGTCGGCACCGACAGCTTCAACGCCAGAGATATCGAGTACCCCAGCGCCGTCGTCGATCAGTTCAAGCTGCCGGCTGTCGACAGAGAGCGGATTTTGAGAGGAAATGCGATGAGGCTGTTCCGTCTCGAGGCGGCTGCGCGCCGCGCTTGACGGAAGAAGGGCAGCCGCGCAAGATCGTCGCACGCGCTGATGTGGAGATCCCTTTTAGCGGTCGGACTTTGCGTGTTCCTGTTTGCCAGCATGCGGGCGGCCGTCGACGCCCAGCGTGCTGGCACGTTCATGGGATCGCCTGACGATCCGGCCATCAGGTATTCCACCGCGCCCGTCAACAACGTCGTCGCGGACGTGAACAAGAAGCTGGAACAAGGCAGCATCAAGTTCATGTTCGACGGCCGGAGCGGCTATCTGCGATCAGCGCTCGAAGCGCTGGAGCTTTCGGTCGATTCGCAGTTGCTGGTGTTCTCGCGGGTCAGCCTGCAGGGCAAGCGCATTTCGGAGCAGAATCCGCGCGCGCTGTTCTTCAACGACCGCGTGGCGCTCGGCTGGGTTCGCGGCGGCGACCTTCTCGAATTGGCGGCGCACGACCAGACCGAGGGCGTCGTGTTCTACACGCTCGACCAGCGCGAGGACGATACGACAGGTCCACCGCAATTCAAGCGCGCGTTCATCTGCCTCGGGTGTCACGTGACGGGCAACACGCTCGGCGTTCCTGGCCTGCTGATGTTCAGCACGACGCGTCCCGAACCCACGCAGTACACGGGCCTGCCACGGCACGTCGATCAGAGCGATTCGTTGAACCGGCGTTTCGGCGGCTGGTTCGTGACAGGCAGCACCGGTTCGCTGCAGCACATGGGCAATCAGGCCGCCGCCGTCGATGGACATGCCACTCGCGAGCTCGCGTCAGTGGAAGGGCTATTCGATGCTGACGGTTTTCGCACCCTCACGAGCGACGTCGTGGCGCACCTGGTGCTGACGCACCAGGCCGGCATGACGAACCTGCTGACGCGCGCGGCCTGGGAAGCCCGCGCGACGGATCCGGCGTTGCACGGCACGACCGCGACAACCGAACAACAGGCGAGCATCGCAGCGGTCATGAATGGCGTCGCAAGCGAGGTTGTCGATTACCTGTTGTTCATCGATGAAGCAAAGCTGACCGACCGTATTCGCGGCAACTCGGGTTATGCAGAGCGCTTCTCCGCTCGCGGGCCGCGCGACAGCAAGGGGCGTTCGCTGTACGAGCTGGATCTGAATCGGCGCTTGATGAAGTATCCCTGCAGCTACTTGATCTACGCACCTGCGTTCGACGCGCTGCCGCCGCTGGCGAAGGATCCGATCTACAGGCGCATGTGGGACGTGTTGTCCGGACAGGAACAGGATCCCCGCTATCGGGCAGCGCTCTCGCTGGCCGATCGCCGCGCGATCGTCGAGATTCTTCGAGACACCAAGAAAGACCTGCCCGCGTATTTTCAGAACGTCACCAGGTAAGGGTGAGGCGCGTTACGAAGCGCAACGCTCCTCTTGCCGTCAGCGATGATGACGCTGATACGAGGGTTCAGCGCCTCGGACGATTAGCAGGCAACTGATCCGGACCGTTGGTGCCGATAACAACGGGCGATGTTCCGCAATCGTCCCCTCGGAATTGCCCGTCGACCGAGGCGCCGCTCGAGACAACCATATGTGCTGATCTCGCGCGGAGCGGATGGCCGGCTGCGCTTCGAACGATTCGACGATGCCGATGCGTATCAAAAGCGGCTGAAGCAGATAGAAGGAACCGAAGTCGGCTCCGTCTCAATCGACGACGTCCTCAGCTTGCTCGATAGCTAACAGAATCCCCACACAACCACGCCACGGCGTCGCCCCCGCCCGCAATCCCGATGAGGATCTCGCGTCAACGCGCGGAAAGCATCGATATCAGGGGATCCGCTCCGGGAATCGCGGGATGAAACCGTCGCGGTTGGGCATCTTCACGTTCGGCAACGTCTGCGCGTTCATGACGTCGTTGCCGCCGATGATTTTGTTCTGCGCCAGGATGAACGCCGTCAGCGCATACACCTCGTCGTTCGTCAACGTGCGTGGCCGCGGCCAAGGCATCGCCCTCCGCGTAAAGTCGAACAACGTCGTCGCGTACGGCCAGAAATTCGCGACGGTCTTCGCCGTCTCAATGCCCGACGTCAGCGGCTGACCGCCGACGAGCGCCGCCGCGCTGCCGCCCTTTCCATTCTCGCCGTGACACACTGCGCACTTAGCCGCGAAGACCGTCGAGCCTTGTTCAGGCGTGCCGCTGCCCGGCGGCAGCCCCGTGCCATCAGGCAGGATGCTGATGTCCCATGCGGCGACGTCGGATTCAGAGATCGGCTTGCCGAGATGCGGTGCGTCTTGCGCGCCCGCGCGCACGTATCCAAGCGAGACCATCGTCAGCGCGATTGAGAAGAGAGCTCTACGCGTAGACATGCGTGACCTCCCCAGTTCGACTGACCGCCCACGACGTGGGACCGTTGTAGTGCTGACTCGGGAACGCCGTCGGATTGGTCACCGGCATCTTCGTCTGACCACGACGCGCGATGATCTCGGCGCGCGTCGGCTGCACGTTGCCGGCCTCGTCCCACGCGCGGCTTTGGAGCACCGCGGGTCCGCCGTCCCACTTCCATGGCAGGCGGAAGCGCGTGAACGCCTTCGGCAGCACCGGTTCCTGCAGCGCCGCTTCAGCCCACGTCTTGCCCGCGTCGGCGCTGACCATCACTTTCGCGATGCGTCCGTTGGCCGAATACGCCACGCCTGAAATTTCGTAGAAGCCGGCGCCGCTCATCTTCAGTTCCGGCGACGGATGCGTAATGAACGACTTTACTTCCTGCAGGAAGTAAAACTGATACGCCTTGCCGTTCGGCAGAATTGGCGCGTAGGTCCGAGCTTCGTAGTAACTCATGCCAGGCTGATCGACGAGCTTGATACGTCGCAGCCACTTCACGTTCATGTTGCCTTCCCAGCCGGGGAGCAACAGGCGCATCGGATATCCGTTCCCCGGCATCAGCCGCTCACCGTTCTGATAGAGCGCGATCATCGCGTCATCGAGTGCTTTGCTCATCGGCACGCTGCGGCTCAACGCCAACGAATCGGCGCCTTCGGCAATCAGCCACTTCGCTTTGGGATCGAGACCGGCTTCTTCAAGCAGCGTCGACAACATGACACCGGTCCACTCGGCGCACGACCCCAGACCATGGATCGTCTGGACGCCGGCCTGCACAGGTTCGTTCGAAAAGAGGGGCGCACTGTTGCCGCCGCACTCCACGAATGTCATCCGCGACTGCATCGGATACCGGGCGAGCGTGTCGAGCGTGAACTCGAGCGGCCGGCGCACCAGGCCGTGAATCACGAGACGATGCTGCGCGGGATCGATATCCGGAGCGCCCGAGTGCGAGATTACGAAATGAAGTCCGTTCGGCGTGAACGTGCCGTTCACGAGGTGGTGCGGCGTACGCGCATGCTGCGTACGCGGCTCGCCCCGCGGATTGGTAAGCGTCCGGACGACGTGCTTCTCGAAGGATGAGGGGGTGGCGTACGCGGGAATCGGGATGCCGGCTTTCGTGCTCCACGGCGCGTCGGTCAGTTGCTGCGCGGCCGCGTCCTCGCTGAGCGTGTAACCCGTCATCGCCGCAGCCAGCGCGGCGCCACTCGTCAGAAAGGCTCGGCGGTGGAGAAGACCATTACCGGCGGCGACTTCAAGACTCTCGAGCGCGGGTCGTGGCTGCTTGTGTGACATAGCGCGGGGATTCTAGCCCCCGCACGCATCGTTCGTCCATTTGCGCTCGAATTCGGCGGCCGCCGGTTTAGTGGCCAAACAAAAGCCAGTAGAGCGGATGGTTCGGCAAATCGGCCACGAGAGAGTAGACGGTCTCGCCGATCGCACAAACGAGACCGAGTGCAACCGTAATGGTTCGTGCTCCGGTTGCGAAGCCGATCGCGAGCGCGGCGACGGCCGCGGGCGCGAGGACCGCCTTGAGGACGGCGGTCCACACGAGGACGAGCGCTTCAAGCGTCGGATGCCCCTTTGTTGGCGCCCAGACGACGACCGCGAACATGACGACGTCGAGTGCCATGAACGCGGTGAGGTACCACGAGACTTTCATTGCCCGGTTCGTCGACGGCGACAACCACCGCGAAGCGATGAACGGGACGATGAGCAACGACATGAGGGCGATATCGATGCCGTTCAGATGGTTCACGCGAACTTGGACGCGACGGAAGAACAGGTTCACGCCCGCCAGATAGGCGACGATGATCAGTGCGACACCGATGATCCGTGCTGTGCGCTTCGCCACGTCGTGCGTCGTGTGAACGAATGTCCCGAGTCTACCGATCGTACTCATCGCGTCGCCGGACCCAATACGGGCCGCGGCCGCCCTCGTTGCGCCCTTTGGGTACGAGATCGAGATAGTGATAGTGCACATTGAGCTTGTCGTTGCCACGGTCATAACAGGAGTACGTATGGAAGACCGTTCCGTTCTGATCCTTGAAAAAAATGCTGTGCCCCTCCCGCTCGCGTGCAAGTGGATCCCTCATCGTGAAGTTGTACAGCGCACGTTTGGCCAACGCCTCTTCGGGTGTGAAGGACACCTGGTAATTGAAGTTGAAGTCGGAGCCGCTTGACGACACCCACTTGAACCCCCAACCCATCCGCTTCTGATAATCCGCAAGCTTGGCGTAAGGTGCCCGCGCGACGACGACCATCGTGACGTCACGATGGTTCAGATGAATCCCGATACCCGCGAACCCGTCTGCGCGCAGTGAGCAGTGCGGGCATCCGGCTTTGTCGTCCGGATGAAACATGAAGTGTTAGCGCGCCTCGAGCCATTCCTCGTGCGACACCACCGGATGGTCAACCGTCAGATCGTCGTGCGTCGCCATCGGCTTCTCCTCAATCTGTAAGAACAATCCTTACTGCGCGATGTCAGCGTGCGGCCCATGTCTTCAGCGGTCGTCCCGTCTCGAGAAGCGATTTCAGACTGGAGAGCACGCGCGGTCATCCCTCTGAGATGATTACTTGCATGTCAAGCGGCGGCCATGATGGTCTGACCATTCGTGTTTTCCTGCGGTCGTGATCGCACTCTCAATTCGTTGAGAGCGTGATGCTGTCTGCCTCAGTCGTCTCGTTAATGTGCGCACAATCGATCCGGAGTGCAGTTTGCACTGGCGTTGCCGTCCTCGACGGTGACTCGTGAAGCGGAGACATCTATGTCGCACGTAAGCGCGGAAGCAGGCGTAAGAAACATCGTGCTCGTCCACGGCGGATTCGTCGACGGGTCGGGATGGGAAGGCGTCTATCAGATGCTGAAGCGCCGGGGCTATTCGGTATCAGTCGTTCAGAACCCGACGGCGTCGCTGGCTGATGATGTCGCCGTCACGAAACGCGCATTAGCTGGTTTGAGTCGTCCGGCGATCCTGGTGGGCCATTCCTACGGCGGAGCCGTCATCACCGAAGCCGGCAACGACCCGAAGGTCGCGGGCCTGGTCTACATCGCGGCGTTTGCTCCCGACGCCGGCGAATCTGTGGCTACGCTGATCGGGAACCCGAAACCCGGCGCACCGGTGCCGCCGATTCTGCCACCGCAGGACGGCTATCTGTTTCTCGACAAGACCCAGTTCATCGCGTCCTTCGCTGCAGACGTGAATGGCGACACCGCCACGTTCATGGCTGACTCGCAGGTGCCGTGGGGAGTTGCGGCGCTCAACGGTACCGTCAGCCGGCCGGCGTGGAAGACAAAACCGAGCTGGTACCTCGTTGCAACCGAGGACAGGATGATTCCACCTGACGCCCAGCGCGCGATGTCGAAGCGGGCTGGTTCCATCGTCGCCGAGGTGAAAGGCAGTCACGCGGTGTATGTGTCACAGCCGCAGGCAGTGACTTCGCTCATCGAGAAGGCCGCGGTGGGCGCGATGGTGGCGGCCACGAGCTCAGCAAGCGCAATGCCGGGTCAATCGCGGAATTTGCGATAACCTGTCGGCCGCAACTGCGGTGTGGCCTCGCGTTGGTCGCTCCGGCGCTATATTGTGTCGGTTCACAGCGAGGGGGCCACGCCGATGCGCGTCCGAACGTCGCTCGCCGGTCTCGTCGGTTCCTGTAGAGGCGTCCGCATCGCAGCCATCGCCTGTGCTCTTTCTGCCCCGTTCGCGCATCCCGCTCACGCACAAACAGCATCCTCAGTCGAACGCCACCGATTCCAGGCCGGCGCCAACTTCGTCCAGGCGTTTGCCGTGGGCGACTTCGCCGAGCGCGTGAACCTGGCCGCCGGCGGGCTGTTCCAACTGGACGTCGGACTTGGCGACAGCATCTTCAGCGTTGGCGGTGAGATTGGATACCTGGGTTATGGCCATTTGAATCGGAAAGTGGACGTCAGTTCGCTCATTCCCGAAATCCCGCACGCCACGCTGTCGGTGACCACGACCAACTCCATGATCCCCATGCACGCACGCGTTCGTGCGCAGCGAAAGTACGGGCGTTGGCGACCATATGCGGATGCGCTGTTCGGTGGAAATTTGATTTCCACCGACACGTCGATCGACTGCTCGACAAACGACAACGCGACGTGCAGCGGTGACAACTCCGCCACAAACGCGGAGGATCTGGTGCTCAGCGTTGGCGCAGGTGGAGGCGTGATGATTGCCTTTACGTCGCGTCCCGGCGTACCGCGGCTGGACGTGTCGTTCCGGTATCTCCGCGGCGGCGAAGGAACCTATCTGACGAAGGGGGCCATTCGTCACGATGGATCGACCGCGATCTTCGATCTCAGTCGATCGCGCACGGACATGGTCGCTATCTACATTGGAGCCACCATCGGTCGATAGCGAAGACCGCTGGACCACGTAATCAATACGTGGCCCAGTTCCGACGCTCTTGGACGAAGCCTCGCGGGCGGTGTCAGCGCGTTCCAGTCGGGGTGGTGCTGCCCTTCAACGTCGCATAGACCGACGCGATGTGACCCTCACGAACCATGTCCCACCGCTCGAACCCCTTGAAGCTCTCGAGCGTCAACGTCCGCTGAATTTCTGAAAGGCTTCTGCCGGCACCCACCCCTGCGGCGACGCCGGTTGCGAGTTCTTCGAGGTAACGCTGCAGGTCCAGCGCGTCCTGCTTGCGGCCGGCAAGTGCGTGGCCCGTGAGCGCATGATCGTAGTCAATCGCGTTGATCGTCTTGAGCGCGTCGATGTAGGCGCCAACGGTGGGTGTCAGACCTTGTGGCAGCCGCTTCACCTGCAGGATGTCGGCGCTGAACACCGCGCGTTCATCCGGGAAATGCAACACGACGCTGTCATCGGAATGCGCGGCGCCGAGCGGGACCATCCTCACCCGTTTGCCGCCGAGCGTGATCTCGTGCGCGGTCGAATATGTGACGGCCGGAGCGTACACGTCACTCACGGATCCGCGTGCGATTTCGGCGCTGTTCACGATGCCGTCGCGGTTGTAATCGAACAGATCGAATCGCTGCGCAACCGCGCTGTTGCCTTTTGCCTCCGCTCGCTCAATCACGCCGTTGCGGTTCGTATCGAGCGCGGCGTCTGCTGAAGGCAACGGCGGATTGCCTTCCGGCGGCGCGAGTCCGGCCAGCATGTTGATGTGTCCGACAAACTGCGCGGTGTCCGCGAACACGACGCCGCCTGACGCATGGTCCCAGTCGCGGTGCGTGTAGACGACGTAACGCACCGGCACCCGGAACCGTGTCGAGATTTCGTTCTTCAACCATCTCGAGAAATCGCGGTTGATCGGATCGCTCATGATCACGCCCTCGGACGTAACCAGGAACACCGTGTAATGGTTGTCGTTCTGCGCGCGATACAGCTGTCCCGTGATGTTGACGATGCTGCGAGCCGGCTGCTGCTGCGCGGCGGCGGCGGCGCGCAGCATCAGGACAAGCAGGATGCCGGCAACGATCGGACGGACAATTCGAATCATCGTGACCTCCGCGAGGGCGCGATCGTACCGAACTCGCGGTGTCACCGGGATACTGCCTGCGACTGAATTTCGTGCCGCCAGCAACCGATAGGAGTGAAAATCCCGAACCCCAAATCCCAAAGCCCAAATCCCAAGTCGCAGATACGGGCCACAGAGGCTCAGAGACACAGAGAAACGATTTTTCTCTCTGAGTCTCCGTGTCTCTGTGGCTTGTGATCGCGTCTTGGGATTTCGATCGCCTCAGTTTCGGGCGAAGCAGTAGATGCGCCCGGCGCCGCCGCGGGGAGCGGTATTCGCGCAGCTCTCGTTGTCGTGTGCCGAATTCCACGAGGACAAGGCTCCGGCCGTGCTGCCTCCAGGCCCCAGGCCATCCGCATGCCCGACGGTTGCGCTGATGCTGGTCGACTGCGAGGTCCAGTCGTTGCACGTCTTCCCGGGAATCAGTGTTCCATCGGCGGTTGAGCCCGTGAGAATGTCGTGTTCAACCGGTGATGGAGATCCTGGCCACTGTCCGTTGATCCGGCGTCCGCTCTCGTCGACGAACAGCGAAGCATCGCCAGTCCGGGAGTGGAGTTCGCCAACGTTCCTCGCCACGAGCACTCCGTTGGCGTTGCGCCAGGGACCGATGCCGATTCGGCTGCGGGCGTCGACGGGCCCGCCGCCGTTGGCCGGATCGTGGTCGGCGCTGAGATATGCGCGCCATTCGTGGCCGCCTGCGCCTGCGGCCGTGGCCAATCGCTGGCACATGGCGTCGGCGCCGCTCAGGCCACCGAGATTTCCCGTCGTGCTCCGCGAGCTGGAGACGAAAAAGGTCATCGGGCCGCTGGGATTCGAGGGGATCGTGCTCTCGTTCGCCCCGCAGCTCGCGACAAGGACCCAGAGCAAGATTGGTGACCACTTCTTCATTGCGCGCCTCGAAAGTTGGTGCTGACGGTCAGCGATCCTCAGTGCTCCGGCGGCCCGTAGCCGGCTTCCTTCCAGATCGCCTGCGCCTCGGACGATGCGAGGTACTCCAGGAGCGCCTTCGCGCCCGCGGGGTCGCTCGCGTGCGTGGACATGAACCCGACAACTGAAACCGGCATGCTGATGCTTCGCGGCAGGACGCCGACGATGTCGTATTTGTCCTTCTCTGGAAGCATGTCGCTGAGCATGAGCATTCCAATATCGATGTCACCGTTGGCGAGCCTCGTGGCTGTCTTGATCGCGTTCCGTGTCGCCTCGGGAGAAATCCCTTGAGCACCCGGACCAAGTTCGACTTCGCTCTTCGACGCGACCTGTTCGGCGATGCCGAGCTTGGTCAGCGCTTCCCAGGGTCCCTGCCCCGCCACCGTGAAGTCGGGATCCTCGTAGCCGATCCGCTTCGCGCCGAGGAGCGCTTTTTTCACTGCATCAGGCGTCGAAATGTCTGGCTTCGGTCGACCCTTCGGCACGCCGATAGCGGTAAGAATGCTCGCCATCGGAGTCGCGCTGTTGAGAACGATGCTCCCTGAGGTGAGTGCGCCCGGGAACGGCGCAATGATGATCGACACGTCGAGCGGCTGCCCTTTCGCAACCGTCCGTCGAGTTTCGACTCCGTTGCCGTAGGTCACCTTGACCTTGCGGCCGGTCTTTGCCTCGAACCCCGCAATGATCTTCTGGGTGG
>Ga0114129_10003956_pt1 | contig 20922 bp, 19 predicted proteins | sample RhiMetdeltSRZDD1_FD_80071 | JGI IMG/M metagenome (GOLD analysis project Ga0114129, IMG submission 80071) | Populus rhizosphere microbial communities from Tennessee, USA - Rhizosphere MetaG P. deltoides SRZDD1 (version 2) (version 2) | ecosystem: Host-associated > Plants > Roots > Rhizosphere >... | reverse complement strand
TCACGGGTCGATTCCGTGATCGGAAGCTAGTCGTTTCCGGAGCATAATCCAAGCGATTTTTTTGCAAACAAATCAGCTCTGCAGTTTTCATCGGGCGGGAATGCGACATGCTCATGACTTGACCTACTGGCCTAACTTGCGCCAAGCACGCGGGGAATCCCGGCCAGATCTTTGCGCGCGGGGCCGACCGTTAGCCCTGCCTGGGCAAACAATCCACGAACGGCCGCTTCCTGGCCTTTGCCCAGCTCCACGAACAGCCGTCCGCCCGGCGCCAGCAGGCGCTTTGCGTTCGCGGCAATGGCACGATGTGCGGCCAACCCGTCATTGCCGCCATCAAGTGCGACCATTGGGTCGTAATCACGCACCTCCGGCGGAAGGGTGGCGATGTCAGCACGCGCGATATAGGGGGGATTTGAGACAATCAGGTCGAAGGAACCTTGAACGTCAGAAGCGATATCGCAGACGATGAAACTGCAGCGCGGTCCGAAACCCAACGACGCCGCATTGTCGTGGGCAACCTGCACGGCCGCCTTGCTGGTGTCGGTTCCTGTCCCGGTTGCATTTGGCAATTCGTGCAACAGTGCCAGCAACAGCGCACCTGAGCCGGTGCCGATGTCGAGGATGCGCAATTTTTCCATGCGCAGCCCACCGCGCACGACGAAGTCAAGCGCGACTTCGACGACGGTTTCCGTCTCCGGCCGCGGCACCAAGACGTCGGGAGTAACGGTAAGGGCGAGACTCCAGAATTCCTTTTTTCCAAGAATGCGCGATACCGGCTCGTGCTTTAGCCGACGCGCGGCAAGCGTCGATATCGCGTCGATCTCGCGCGCTTCCAAAAGGCGATCCGATTGCGCAATCAGTTTGCCGCGGTCGAGGCGCAGCGCATGGCCGATCAGAACGCGAGCATCCGTTTCGGCCTCTTCGATCCCCGCGGGACGAAATGCCTGTGCCATGACGTGAAGCGTCTCGGAGACCGAGGCACCCGCCTTGAGTCCGGGAATGACTCTCACTCTGTGCTTTCCGCAGCCAGTAATTCGGCCTGATGCTCGGTCACCATCGCGTCAACGATCTCGTCAAGTGCCTCGCCTTCCATCACCTGCGGCAATTTGTAGATCGTGAGATTGATGCGATGATCGGTGACGCGGCCCTGAGGAAAATTATAGGTTCGAATCCGTTCCGAGCGATCGCCCGATCCAACCTGGCCGCGCCGTTCCGCGGCCCGCTCGGCGTCGCGCTTGTTGCGCTCCTGGTCATAGAGCTTGGCGCGCAGCATTGTCATCGCCTTGGCGCGGTTCTTGTGTTGCGATCGTTCTTCCTGTACGGCTACGACGATGCCGCTTGGAATGTGAGTGATGCGGATGGCGGATTCGGTCTTGTTGACGTGTTGGCCGCCGGCTCCGCCGGCCCGCATCGTATCGATTTTGAGATCGGCTTCATTGATGTGGATGTCGACGTCCTCGACTTCGGGCAAAACCGCAACAGTCGCGGCCGAGGTGTGGATGCGTCCCGACGCTTCGGTGTCCGGTACCCGTTGCACGCGGTGCACGCCGGATTCGAATTTGAGCTTCGCAAATACGCCGCGTCCGCGGACCTCCGCGACGATTTCCTTGAAGCCGCCCTTGGTGCCTTCGCTGATTGAAAGAATCTCTGTCTTCCAGCCTTGCTTGGCCGCATAGCGCTCGTACATGCGAAAAAGATCGCCGGCAAACAAAGCGGCTTCGTCGCCGCCTGTTCCGGCACGAATTTCGAGGATGGCATTATGGTCATCCATCGCGTCCTTCGGCAGGAGAGCCAGGCGGATTTGCTGTGCGAGCGTTTCCTTGCGTTGCAGAAGTTCGTGCCGCTCCACGTCGGCGAGCTTGCGGACTTCGGAATCGGTCCCCGAGTCATCGATCATTGCTGCAAGGTCGGCGATCTCCTTGTCGGTGCTGCGATATGCCTTTATAGCCTCGACAACCGGGCTGAGTTCGGCGAATTCTCGCGACAACCTCACGTAGGCATCGGGAGCCAGTCCTGTAGCAAGCTCGCTTTCCACCATCGCATGGCGGGCGAGCAAGGCATCCATTTTTTGTTGCGGAAGGACTATCAAAGCTGCAATCCCTCGGCCGCGGCGAAGCCTTCAAGCTTCTGGCGGATTGACACGCTTCCGACCGGCTTTTCAAGGCAAGGCAACAGCGCGGCTTCGCCCTTGCGACAATCAAGATCGAGAAGCAATGCCTTCACCGGACCCACCGCGGAAGGCGTCAGCGAAAGTGTTCGATAACCGAGTATCGCGAGTGCCAGTGCGCCAAGCGGCTGCGACGCAAGCTCGCCGCACAATGTGACCGGCTTTCCGTGCTTTTTTGCCTTATCTGCAATGTCCTTCAGGGCGCGGAGGACCGGCGCCGAAAGCGGATCGAATCGCTCGGACACGCGGGGATTGCCCCGATCGGCAGCGTAAAGAAATTGCATCAGATCATTGGAACCAACCGACAGAAAATCGACACGTTCCAGCAGCTCGTCGAGCTGGAACAGGAGGGACGGCACTTCCAGCATGGTGCCGATTTCAACCCGCTCGGGAAGTTCGTGCCCGTGTCGGCGCAAGTGAGTCAGTTCGACTTCGACGAGTGACTTTGCCTTATCGAATTCCTCGACAACGGCGATCATCGGAAACATCAGCTTGAGACCACGCCCGCTCGCAGCGCGTAACAACGCGCGTACCTGACTTCGAAGCAAGCCGGGCCTGTCCAGGCCGAGCCGGATCGCCCGCCATCCCAGCGCGGGGTTTTCTTCGTCGATGTTGCGCATATACGGCAGTACCTTGTCGCCGCCGATGTCGAGGGTGCGGAAAGTCACCGGCTTTTTCCCGGCCGCATCGAGGACCGCGCGATAAAGAGCAAGCTGCTCACCGGTGCGCGGCAGCGTGGTCGCGACCATGAACTGCAATTCGGTGCGAAACAGGCCTATGCCAGCTGCCCCGGTATCCTCAATGTGCGGCAGATCAATCGCGAGTCCGGCATTTATCATCAGCGACATCTTTTGGCCGTCCCTGGTGACACAAGGCCGCTCACGAAGTGCGCGATATTGCGCCTGGCGACGCGCGCGAAGCTTCACACGCTCGCCATAAGACGCCTGGATGTCCTGTGGTGGCCGCATGTGAATGTGGCCTGTCGAGCCGTCGACAATTATTGCGTCTCCAGGCTCGACCAGGCCGGTTGCATTTTCGATTTCGCCGACGGTTGGAATTCCTAGCGCCCGCGCGACAATCGAAACGTGCGATGTCGGCCCGCCTTCCTCGAGAACCAGCCCACGCAGTCTCTTGCGGTCATAGTCGAGCAAAGCCGCTGGACCCATGGAGCGCGCGACGATAATCGCATTTTCCGGCAGCTGCTCTTTTGCCGGCGCATGATCCTGGCCCATCAGCACGCGCATCAGCCGGTTTGCAAGATCGTCGAGATCATGCAGGCGATCACGCAAATAATGGTCGGAAGCACGCAGCATGCGGGCGCGCGTGTCGGACTGCACCCGCTCGACGCTGGCCTCGGCTGTAAGGCCGGTCATCACGGCTTCGCGAATCCTGTGCAGCCAACCCTGGTCGTAGGAGAACATGCGATAGGCTTCGAGCACGTCACGATGCTCGCCGCCGTCGGCGACATCGCGGTGCTCGACCAGCCGATCCAGATCTTCGCGCAGCGCGGCAATCGCCGTGTCAAGGCGCATGAGTTCATTCTGCACGTCGTCAGCGATCACATTGGTGATGACGACGCGCGGCTCGTGCAGGACCACATGGCCAAGCGCGATGCCGTCCGAAAGGGAAGTGCCGACGAGATGCATCGCGTGCCGCGCGACCGGCTCGGCACCGGGCCGCGCGAGGGATGACAGCTCGCCTGATGCAATCATCTCGGCGAGAACCATCGCCGTCGTTTGCAGTGCCTCTTCTTCTTCCTCGGTATAGGTGCGGCGCGCGCGATTTTGCACCACGAGCACGCCCAGCGTGTTGCCGGCGCGCAAGATCGGAACGCCAAGGAATGAGTGATAGATCTCTTCGCCGGTTTCCGGCCGGTAAGAGAAGGCGGGATGCGCCTGCGCGTCCGACAGATTCATCGGGGTTGCTTCGCTCGCGACCAGGCCGACGAGACCCTCTTCGGCTCTCAGGACGGTCTGGTGGACGGCTTCGCGTTTGAGGCCTTCCGTGGCGTAAAGCTCCAGCGTTCCGTCTACGCGCAACACGTAGACGGAGCACACCTCGGCAACCATGTTGGCGGCGATCAGCACCACCACCTTGTCGAGGCGATCCTGTGCGCTGACCGGCTCCGCCATGACTTCGCGGAGCCGGCGCAACAGCACGCGCGGACCGCCGAGCGCGCCACGCATGAGTGAGATCCCTTAGCCACGGCTTCGGCCGCAGCCTCATTACGGGCCAAATCGCGTACGAATAGCGACTCGGATCCGGTATCCGCGGTCGCTTACGCGTCAGGCTATAGCCAAAGGCTCATGCAAGGGGCAAGCCAAAGCGACACCGGGTTGCCGCGAAACTGCTATTGTTTGGCGCGCGCCCCCAGAAGCCGACTTTGCCATCCCGCAACCCCCATCCAGATGCTGGTGCCCGCCCAGGCTACCCAAAGCAGCGTCAGCACAATGAACTCCGCCGTGGAACAGGGCTCGCCGTCGATGCACTGCCTGGAAACCAGGCCGACGGGAGCAAGGGACGCCATCGCGAGGGAGAACAGCACGAAACAGGACAACAGATACGCGGCGATAATTGCACTGCGCCGCACAAGCGAGGGCATGCCCGGTGGCGATATCGTTTCGCGCCTGCCCCTGAAATGATGGGGTTGGGCCTTGGCGAGATCCCTGATCTGCACCGTCGAACTTGTCAGAAGATCGTGGGCCGGTAACGAAGGAGTACCAGCCGAGCAGCGATTGATGAGGACGCGCGCTACAGCCTTCAGAAAGTTCACATTGCCGCCGCGATCATCGACCACGCGCATGTTATAAAGGTAGTGGCCAATGGTTCCGCCGGTCAAAGACACCAACAGTGGCTCATAAAACAGCCAGGTGGCGGCGACGGTAAATCCCACAATGCGGGCGATGTTGTCCGATGCGAAAGAGACCGCCACGGCAAGCGCAGCGGCCAGAATGATCATGAAAATGATGGTGTCGACGAGCACGGCCTGCACGCGCCTAGTGAAGCGAACGTAGGCTTGAGTGTCCGAAGACGCGTCGCCTGCGGTGGTCACATCAGGCATCCATAGCGTTTGTCAATGACAACCGTCATCGCTCAGGGGTTCAAACGCCGGCCAGGGATTTCTATTCCGCGCGACGAATGCCGTGCGCCCGGTGGCGAGCTAAAAAAGCGTCAGCCATCGCTCAGATTTTGTCCAACCCGTACAGCGTGTGCAGGGTGCGAACCGCCAAGTCGGTCTGACTGGCCTTGATCAGCACCGAGAATTTGATCTCGGACGTCGTAATCGCGAGAATATTGATCTTCTGCTGCGACAATGCCTTGAAAGCCTGTGCGGCGACGCCGGCGTGGCTGCGCATGCCGATCCCGATGACAGAGACCTTGGCAACGTCGGTCGCTCCATCGAGCCGCTCGTAGCCGATCGATCCTTTTGCCTTTTCGAGCGTGACGCGAGCGCGTTCATAGTCGGCTGAGGGGACCGTGAACGTGAGATCGGTTGTGGCGCCGTCGGCGGACACGTTTTGCACGATCATGTCGACGTTGATATTGCTGTCGGCGAGCGGGCCAAAGATTGCGGCGGCGACGCCTGGCTTGTCCTGCACGCGACGGATTGAGATCTGCGCCTCGTCCTTTGAAAATGCTATCCCGGTGACGACCTGCTGTTCCACGATGTCTCCTTCGTCGCAAATGAGTGTTCCGCGCAGCGGCCTCGATGAGTCGATATCCTCCGGCTTCTCGAAGCTTGAGCGCACGAATATTCGAACATTGTGCACCATTCCAAGCTCGACTGAACGTACCTGCATGACCTTGGCGCCAAGCGAGGCAAACTCCAGCATTTCCTCGTAAGCGATCTTGTCCATGCGGTGAGCCTTCGGCGCGACTCGAGGATCGGTCGTATAGACCCCGTCCACGTCGGTGTAGATGTCGCAGCGTTCGGCACCGATTGCCGCCGCGATCGCGACCGCCGATGTATCAGAGCCACCCCGTCCGAGCGTGGTGAGCCGGCCCGTTTCCTTATGCAGTCCCTGGAATCCGGCGATGACCGCGACCTGCGCATGTTCCTTGAACCGATTGATCAGTTCGGCGCCGTTCACATCCAGGATGCGGGCCGACCCGTGCGCATTATCGGTGAGTACCGGCAGCTGCCAGCCTTGCCATGACCGCGCGTTCACGCCCATGCCTTCGAGCACAATCGCGAGCAGCCCCGCCGTTACTTCCTCGCCGGTCGCTACGACCGCGTCATACTCGCGGGCATCGTGCAGCATGGCCGCCTCCCTGCACCAGTCGACCAGCTGGTTGGTGACACCGGCCATGGCAGATACCACGACGGCGACGTTGTAACCCGCATCGACTTCCCGCATGACGTGGCGCGCCACGTTGCGGATGCGATCGAGATCAGCGACGGATGTTCCGCCGAATTTCATCACCAGTCGAGCCATGACTTTCCCGAATGCGCGAACGGCGCCGAGAAATGGCCGGCGCAAGACATCAAACGCTCGAGCGCCGGCCTGAAAAAACGCGTATACATACCGGGGGGTGCGGCAACCGCAACATCAGCGCCATGACGCCGTCATAAATGCAGAAGAACCGGGGCCTGACCATGCGATACATCGATAACATTCTGCAGCCCGGCGAGACCGTTGCTTTTACGACCACCCTGCACTGGATCGTCTATCTGCCCGCAATCGGGCTGTGGCTCTTGGCCATCATCGCGCTCACCGTCGGCGGCGCAATGGGTCCGGTCGCCATATTGGCAGCAATTGTTTGCGCGCTGGCGGGCTCGGGGCTAGCGTTCAGGGCCTGGTTCAGACGGTGGACGACGGAGATAGACGTAACCGACCGCCGCATTGTGTTCAAACGCGGTTTCATCCGACGCCATACGGTCGAGATGAACATGGACAAGGTTGAGAGCGTCGACGTGGACCAATCGATTCTCGGTAGGATGCTCAACTATGGTGACATCACCATTCGCGGAACCGGTGTCGGGATCGAGCCGCTGCGCAATATCGATGCACCCCTCGAATTCCGCAATCAGGTAACGGCCCGCTGAGAGGATCGCTCGAGGCGAACATGTCAGGCAGCCGTCACACATCGTCAGTCGACTCTGCCGAGCTTGAACGCTTCTCTCGCCATGCGGCCGAGTGGTGGAATCCGCGCGGCTCGATGGCGCCACTTCACAAATTCAATCCGGTACGGCTGGGCTATATCCGTGATCAGGTCGCCGCGCGCTTCGATCGCGACCCCAAAAAGCTCGACTGCCTGAAAGGGCTGCGCATCCTGGATATCGGCTGCGGGGGCGGCGTTCTGTCGGAACCCCTGGCGCGTCTGGGAGCAAAAATCCTCGGGGCAGATCCATCGGAGGAGAACATCGCTGCGGCGCGCGCGCATGCCGGAGAGTCGGGCGTCGATGTCGACTACCGCGCCACCACTGCCGAGGAACTTGCCGACGCCAAAGAACGATTCGATGTTGTGTTGGCCATGGAAGTCGTTGAGCACGTCACCGACGTTGGGACGTTCGTCGACACTTGTGCAACAATGGTCAGGCCCGGCGGACTGATGATCGCCGCCACTTTGAATCGCACACTCAAGAGTTTTGCGTTCGCTATTGTCGGCGCTGAGTATGTATTGCGCTGGCTGCCACGCGGCACTCACAAGTGGGACAAGTTCGTCACGCCGCAGGAACTGGAGACCGCGATAGAGAATGGCGGGCTGCAAGTGATCGGCGAACGAGGAGTCGTCTACAATCCATTCGCGGACAGATGGCAATTGTCATCGGACATGGACGTCAACTACATGCTGGTCGCACAACGTCCTCGAAAAAAGGAGAAGCTGGATGATCCTCGAACTGGTTGAGTTCAATTCTCCGAAGGGGTGGAGCCGCGCGCAGGTTGCCGATGAGGCGCGCAATACGATTCCGAAATGGCGCGCCAATAAACAACTCTTGCGCAAGCACTTCCTGCTCGAACTCAACGGGAAGACGGGTAGCGGCGTCTATATCTGGCCTTCGGTCGAGGCTGCGCAAAAGGCTCATGACGAAGAATGGCGCCAGTCTGTGATCAAGCGTACCGGCGGGGCGCCAACCATCCGATATTTCGATTTGTTCCTGCTCATCGATAATGAGAAAGGTGCGGTCACCGAATTTCCTGAAGCGGCCGAAATCCGTTCCGCGGCGGCGTAATCTCTACACCCTGAGTCACACGACGCGTAGCGTAAACCCAGCTGATTGTCGCGCTTGACCCGGCAATCCATAAGGCTAGTCCACAATACAAAGCCGTACCCTGCCCGGGTCAAGTCCGCGCATCACTACGGAGAAAGAATGCTTTGGGCCGTTTTCACGCTGATCGCCGCGGCCGCGCAAACTGCGCGCAACGCGATGCAGCGAGAGCTGACCGCGGCCCTTGGAACGGTCGGCGCCACGCATGTGCGTTTTCTTTTCGGATTTCCCTTTGCGCTGGTTTTTCTGGCCTGTGTTTTGACCGTTACGGGCACGGCATTGCCGTCGCCACCGCTGGTATTCTGGCCGTGGGTTCTTGCCGGTGCATTCAGCCAGATCGCCGCCACGGCAACCATGCTCTCCGTGATGGGCCAGCGCTCGTTCGTCGTGGCATATGCCTATATCAAGACAGAACCGGTGCACGTGGCGCTGTTCGGCCTCGTCTTTCTTGGTGACAAGATATCTGCGTTCTCCGCTTTGGCGATCCTCATCGCCACGGCCGGCGTCATTGTGATCTCGCCCAGGGCAAAACCCGGCGAAGGGGGAGCCGTGCGATCAACCGTTGTCGGACTGGTATCCGGGGCATTATTCGGGCTTTCCGCGATCGGGTATCGAGGCGCGATCCTGTCGCTACAGCTGCCCAACTTCGTTGTCGCGGCAACCTTCACTGTTACGGTCGGGTTGATAATCCAGGCGGCGGTTTTGTCGCTTTATCTGGCCTTGCGCGACCCGAAGGTTCTTCGCACGATCGCACGCGCGTGGCGACCCTCTCTGTTTGCAGGGTTCATGGGTGCTTTCGCTTCCGAATTCTGGTTTCTCGCCTTTGCGATCACGACTGCGGCCAATGTGCGCACACTGGCCCTTGTCGAGGTGTTGTTCGCCCAAGGAGTGACGCGTTTCGTATTCAAGCAGCCGACCACGCAGCGTGAACTTGTCGGCATTGGCCTCGTCGTGATCGGAGTTGGGTTGCTGATTTGGGCGCACTAGCTCACGATTGACGAGTTAATTCCGCTCGTCGGGCAACACCGGCAACGGGTGGAATTCAACTCCCTCGTCGGACAGCTCTTTGGCTTCGTCGGGCGTGGCTACCCCATAAATCGAGCGATGTTCGATTTCGCCATAGTGCATCTTGCGAGCCTCTTCGGGGAATTTTGCGCCGACATTGTCGGCGTTTTTTGTGAGATGATCGCGCAATTCCTTGAGCTTCGCGCGAAATTCCCGTTCCTGCGGTGACATCATGGCTACCGGCGCAGGCGCCGGGTTTGCGGGCGCTTCCGCTACTTTCGCAGGCCCTTCTGTGGTTGAAGGCACCGGCTGAATCGGCGCGGCCTGTTTCTTCGCAATCGCGGACAGGCGTGGCGCCATGATCGCCTTTTGCACCTTTGCGGAGCTGCATTGCGGACACGATACCAGTCCACGCCTGACTTGCTTGTCAAACGCGGAGGAATCCTGGAACCAGCTTTCAAACTGATGGCCCCGCTCGCAAATGAGTGCGTAACGAATCATTCTGCCCCTCGTACGACATGCAGGTGGGCCGGTTCGGCCATCGGCTCGACAATTTCAAAGCGACGGCCATGCTGCAATGATGGAATGCGTGCGCGCGCATTGGCTATTTCCGCGGGATCGATTTCGGCCATGACTACCCCCGGATCGGTGCCGCCTTCCGCAATGATGCGCCCCCAAGGGTCAACGATCAGTGAATGGCCATAAGTGTGCCGGTCGTTCTCATGCTTGCCGGCCTGCGCCGCAGCAAAGACGAAGCAGCCATTTTCAATGGCGCGGCCACGGACAAGGACGTGCCAATGCGCTTCACCAGTCTGCTTGGTGAATGCCGAGGGAATCGCCAGCATCGTAGCGCCTGCTTCGGCCAACGCACGATAGAGCGCGGGAAACCGCAGATCGTAACATATTGTAAGGCCAAGTCGGCCCCACGGCAGGTCCGCGAGCACAGCCTGTTCGCCAGGGCGGTAGTTGCGCGACTCGCGATAGCTTTCGCCGTTCGCAAGATCGACGTCGAACATGTGAATCTTGTCATAACGCGCCGCAATATTGCCCTTCGGATCGACAAGGAAAGAGCGATTGGCCGCGCGCTCGGGCGAAAGACTGACCGCCAGCGAGCCTATATGAATGTAGATGCCAAGCTGACGCGCCAGTTCGCGCAATGTTGCGAGTGAGGGATCCACCTCTTCGGCGACGATCGCGCCGAAAAGCTGTTCGCGTTTGGCCGCCAGGATGTTCGTCATTTCCGGAGTGAGCACGTACTGGGCGCCGGCCGACTTTGCCTGGCTGATGAGACGCACGGCGTGGTCGATGTTGGCGGCGGGCCTGAGGCCAGAGCGCATCTGAATCATTGCGGCATTGAAGGTGCCAGCGCTCATGGCGACGTCTCGCCACCTGTCAGCATGGGGTCAAGCTTGCCGGCACGTTCCAGCGCGTACAGCTCTTCACTGCCCACGACATGCACCGCTCCGATAAAAATCTGCGGCACCGTCATTCGCCCATTCACCCGCTGGATCATTTCGTCACGGTGCTCCCAATCGCGTCCGATGTCGATTTCGCTGTAAGTCACGCCCTTGCACGTAAGCAAGCCTTGGCGGCGTTGCAAAAGGGACAATAGCGGGTGGTATAGATCTCAACTTGCGGCATGACCTTTCCGGGCCTTGTAAGCGTCTTTTATATGGGAGTGTGCGCGCGCGCCACAACCCGCGCAAAGACCAACACGTCGACGTGAGAAGCCCCCGCCCGCAACAGGGCGCGGGTGCACGCATCAACGGTGGCGCCCGACGTAAGTACGTCATCGACCAATATTAGACGCCAGCCAGCTATCTCGGCCCTCTGTTCGCCGGGCACGACGAAAGCGCCCTGGACATTTTCAGCGCGCTCCGTCTTCGACCGCCCGACCTGCTGTGGCGGCTCACGGCAGGACGGACAAAGCGGCGGCAAAGCGAAGTCCAAAATAAGCCGCAACACCGCCCGCATGTTCTCCCGAAAGCGGACTGCGGACGATGGCGGTTGCTCTGGCCTTGCCGAAACGAGCTCGTTCATGCTGCAACCGTACCATGAGCGCTCGGCAGTGACAGGAGCAGGACTCGCGCAAGTGGACAAAGCGATGTCGCCAGGCCCCATGATCTTTGACCGGCGATTGCTGCACGTGCGTCAGTCGCGCGCGCGGGCGCTCGGGCCGGCGGTATTTTTGCTGGACCATGCCGCCGCCGAGCTGGCTGAACGACTTTCCGCGGTCATGCGCCGATTTGAACTTGCAGTGGATCTTGGCACGCCGACGGACGCAGTGCGCCGCGCGCTCGCTGCGAGCGGAAAGATTGGGGCGATTGTCGCCGCAGCCGATGCTCTTGATCGCGACAGCTCATACCTGCGCGTGGCCGCTGATGAGGAAGCGCTGCCGTTCGCCGATCAATCGCTTGATCTGGTGGTGTCGGCGCTGTCCCTGCAATTTGTCAACGACTTGCCCGGGACGCTGATACAGATTCGTCGCGCATTGAAACCGGATGGTCTGATGCTTGCGGCGCTGATTGGAGGCGATAGCCTGACCGAGTTGCGCGAAGTGTTTGCTGCCGCCGAGACCGAGATAGAAGGGGGAGTGTCGCCGCGCGTTGCCCCGTTCGCGGATCTGCGCCAACTTGGCGAATTGTTGCAGCGTGCAGGGTTCGCGCTGCCCGTGATCGACAGTGAGCGATTGATTGTGCGGTACGATTCGGTTTTCGGGCTGGTGCGCGATCTGCGCCATATGGGCGCGACCAATGTATTGATCGAGCGCCGGCGCAAACCGCTCAAACGGGCGACAGTCCAACGCATGGCACAGCTCTATGCCGAGCGTTTTGCCGACCCCGACGGTCGCATACGGGCTAGCTTCGAGATTATCTGGCTGTCGGGTTGGGTCCCGCATGAAAGTCAGCAGAAGCCGCTCATGCCCGGCACGGCCGCGCGGCGGCTTTCCGATGCCCTTAACACCAAGGAAATATCGGCCGGAGAAAAAACGGGACGCTCGGGCTAGAGCAGCGTCATCAGGTGAGAAATGAGTGGAATATCCGCCGGCGGCATTTCGTAGTCGCGCAGACGGTTCGGCTTTACCCAGGCGAGTTGCTGGCCTTCCGTCGCAACGACCGTTCCCTCCCAACGACGGCACACATACAGCGGCATCAGGAGATGGAAATCAGGATAACTGTGGCTGGCGAAGGCAAGCGGAGCGAGACAGACATCGCTGACGGTTATTGCCAGCTCCTCTTTCAGCTCGCGTATCAGCGTGTCCTCCGGCCGCTCGCCATTCTCAACTTTGCCGCCCGGAAATTCCCACAGCCCCGACATGGGCTTGCCTTTGGGCCGCTGGGCGATCAACACGCGGCCGTCCGCGTCGACCAGAGCGCAGGCGGCAACGAGGACGATATGGGTGGACACAATCGTTACGACCGATAGTCGCCATTGATGGCAACGTATTCCTTCGTCAGATCGCAAGTCAGTACGCGGTCACGACCCTTACCGAGACCTAGCGCTACTTTCAGGCTGATCTCCGGCTTTTTCATCACCGCGCTTACGCTCGCTTCGTCATAGCCAGGATCGCGGGCGCCTTTATGTGCGACACGAATGCCTCCGAACCAAATCGAGAGTTTGTCGCGATTTGCCGGTTCGCCCGCTTTTCCCACGGCCATGACGACACGCCCCCAATTGGCGTCCTCGCCCGCGATCGCGGTCTTCACGAGCGGTGAATTGGCGATCGACATAGCGATCCGACGTGCGGAGACCTTCGATACGGCGCCTTCTACGATAATTTCGACCAGCTTGCGCGCGCCTTCGCCGTCGCGCGCGATCTGTTCTGAAAGATTGGCCATCACGCCGTGCAACGCTCTCCTGAAATCCTTCAACCGTGGATCGGCAGCGCGCGCGATGCGTGGCGCATCCCCCGCCTTGCCCGTGGCGAAGATCATGAGGGTGTCGGACGTCGAGGTGTCGCCATCGATGGTGACGGCATTGAATGTATCTGTGACGCTATCCTTCAGCAGAGATTGCAGGGCGGCTGCCGGGAGGGGCGCATCGGTGAAAATAAACGAAAGCATTGTTGCCATATCGGGCGCAATCATGCCGGCGCCTTTCGCAATGCCGTTGATAGTCACTTTTGCTCTGCCGATTTTGGCTTCCGCGGTTGCCACTTTCGGGAAGGTGTCGGTCGTCATGATCGCGCGCGCGGCCGGCAGGAACTCGTCCGCCTGCGCCTTCGCAACCATTCCTTCCATCACGCCGTCAAAGGCTTGCGCGTTGAGCGACTCGCCGATTACGCCCGTCGAAGCCAAAAGCACATCGGCAGGCTTGCAGCCGATCGCGCGCGCGGCCAGTTGCGCGGTGAACCGGCACGCGTCGCGTCCATTCTTTCCCGTGAAAGCGTTGGCGTTGCCGGAATTTACGACCAGCGCCCGCGCCTTTCCCCCTTTCAGGTGAGCCCTGCACCACTCGACCGGCGCAGAGGGGCATTTTGAGCGGGTGAACACGCCAGCCGTGGTCGTGCCAGGCTCGAACAGGGCAAGCAGGACGTCCGTGCGGTCCGCGTAGCGGATTCCGGCGGCGGCGGTTGCAAGCCGTACGCCTGCAATTGGCGGCATGTCGGGGACGTCGGCAGGCGCGAGAGGGGAGACTGCAATGGACATATTGTCATGGCCGGGCTTGTCCCCGCCATCCACGTCTAAATGAGTTGCGATACTTAAAAGACGCGGATGCCCACGACAAGCGCGGGCATCACGAAATGATTTGATGGATATGATGCGGCTTATTTCTTCGCTGGCGGAGCCGCGGCGGGCTTTTCTTCGGCCTTTGCCGGCTTGTCCATGCGCTCGATTTTTGCGTCTGCGCGCAGCTTGGTGACCAGATCTGCCTGCGCCTTGCGCACCACGAAATTTTCAATCTGCGGCTTCACATCCTCGAATTTCGGGGCCTGTTTTGTCCGCTTGTCCTCAATCTTGATGACATGCCAACCGAACTGGGTTTTGACGGCGTCCGAAATCTGGCCGGATTCCAATTTGAATGCGGTTTCGGCGAATTCCGGAACCATTTGATCCTTGGTGAAATATCCGAGGTCGCCGCCATTGGCTTTGCCGGAGGGATCTTCGGTAACCTCGCCCGCCACCTTGGCAAAGTCTTCGCCCTTCTTCAGGCGGGCGATGACTGCCTTGACTTTATCCTCCGCCTCTTTGCTGGCTTTTTCGTCGCCGGCAGGTGTCCGGAAGAGAATGTGCCGGGCATGCACTTCTTTCTCTTCGCCGATCTGCTTGACGGCCTCATCGTAGACCTTGTGCATCGCATCGTCGGTGAGCGCTTCCTTGCCGACTGATTGGAGCAATCCTTCCATGAGGAGCTTCTTGCGGGCGAACTCAAGCTTGCGCTTGAAGTCGGCCGTATCACCGAACTTCTTGTCCTGCGCGGCCTTCGAGACAAGAATCATGTCGGCCACAAACTGAATCAGATAGTCCTGCTTGGCCTCCGGGGACATCGGGGGAATCTGGCCTGCCTCATCCTCCGCGACCGCCAGATCGCTCTGGTGAATCTCGACGCCGTTAACTTTGGCGACAACGGGATCTTTGTCTTGCGCGTAGACCCAGGCGCCCGAAATGAGAAGCAGCGCGGCGCCAATGAAAGCGGCCGGGCGCAGTCGGACCGGAAAGCCGGCAGGAAAGGAAATCGTCATGACATTGTCCTTGGATAAAGGATACCACCCGGTCGGGCAGGCGGCGCGCGCGACTATTCGCCCAACAACCATGGCTTTGCAATGGCGGACCAGCAAGGAAGGGCTAACGTCCCCGTGACCGAAAACCGGCCGACAAGGCAGCAATTGACAACAATCCGACCCCCACATATCTCTCGCTCGGCGTTGGCTATTCGCTATTTGCTGTCGCGTTTCGCGTCGAATTTGCTCGAAATGTGCCGCATTCCGGAACGCCGGAGGCAAATCCGGCCGTGGCGTCATGATATAAGCGTCCGACCAAGTTAGGAGCTCCCCCGTATGATCGGCGCCGTTGCCCGCAAGCTGTTTGGATCCGCCAACGAGCGACGCATCCGCAGCTATCTGCCCCGGGTTCGCGACATCAACGCGCTCGAAAAGGAACTGGAAAATCTTTCTGACGATGCGCTGAAAGCACGAACCGACGAATTCAAGAAGAAGGTCGCGGAAGGCGTCTCGCTCGATGACATTCTGGTTCCTGCCTTTGCAACCGTTCGGGAAGCGTCGAAGCGCACCCTGGGTCAACGTCATTTCGACGTTCAGCTGATCGGCGGCATGATCCTGCACGAAGGCAAAATATCGGAAATGAAGACCGGCGAAGGCAAAACGCTGGTCGCAACTCTTCCGGTCTATCTCAATGCGATCGCCGGCCGTGGCGTTCATGTGGTCACGGTCAATGATTATCTGGCCAAGCGCGACGCCGAATGGATGGGGCAGATTTACAATTTCCTCGGATTTTCGGTCGGGGTCATCGTCCATGGCCTGGATGATGAGCAGCGCAAGAAAGCTTACGATTGCGACATCACCTACGGCACGAACAACGAACTCGGCTTCGATTATCTGCGCGACAACATGAAGTACCGGCTGGAGGATATGGTCCAGCGCGGGCACATTTACGCAATCGTCGACGAAGTCGACTCAATTCTCATCGACGAAGCACGGACGCCGCTGATCATTTCGGGTCCGCTCGACGACCGCTCCGAATTCTACAATACGATTGACAGCTACATTCCGCAGCTCGACAAGGCGGACTATGAAGTCGACGAAAAACAGAGAACCGTCACCCTGACAGAAGCGGGCATGGAGAAGCTCGAGCAGCGCCTGCGCGACGCCGGCCAGCTCAAGGGAGATTCGCTATACGACATCGAAAATGTTTCCGTCGTTCACCACGTCAACCAGGCACTTCGCGCGCACAAGCTATTCCAGCGCGACAAAGACTATATCGTGCGCAACGGCGAAGTGGTGATCATCGATGAATTCACCGGGCGTATGATGCCCGGCCGAAGATATTCGGAAGGCTTGCACCAGGCGCTGGAAGCGAAAGAGCATCAGCCCATCCAGCCCGAGAACCAGACGCTCGCCTCGATTACGTTCCAGAATTATTTCCGCATGTACGAGAAGCTTGCCGGCATGACAGGTACCGCCATGACGGAAGCCGAAGAGTTCATGGATATCTATGGGCTCGAAGTTCTCGAGGTGCCGACCAATATGCCGCTCGTTCGTCTTGACGACGACGACGAGGTCTATCGCACGGCTGCGGAGAAATATCGGGCGATCCTGAGTCTCATCGAGGAATGCAAAACCCGCGGCCAGCCGGTTCTTGTTGGCACCACCTCGATTGAGAAATCAGAACAACTTGCCGAGATGCTCCGCCAAAAGGGCTGGGAGCAGCACGACTTTTCCGATCCCAATGCCTTCGCGGCGCTGTATTCAGGAGACGAAGGCGCGTCGAAGAAAAAAGTATTCGCCATCCTCAATGCGCGTTATCACGAGCAGGAGGCCTACATCGTCGCACAAGCCGGCGTGCCTGGCGCAATCACGATCGCCACCAATATGGCGGGCCGGGGCACCGACATTCAGCTCGGCGGCAATCCCGATATGCGCATTCGCCAGGAAATCAGTGACATTGCCGATCAGCGGGAACGCGAGAAGAGCCCCCAGGCCGATGAAATCCGTAAGCAGGTTGCGCGACTGAAGGAAAAAGCACTTGCTGCCGGTGGTCTCTATGTTCTTGGCACCGAGCGCCACGAGAGCCGTCGCATTGACAATCAGCTGCGCGGCCGCTCGGGTCGCCAGGGCGATCCAGGTCATTCCAAGTTCTTCCTCTCCCTGGAAGACGACCTGATGCGCATCTTCGGATCCGACAAGCTCGATGGAATGTTGCAGAAGCTCGGACTGAAGGAGAACGAGGCGATCGTTCATCCCTGGATCAACAAGGCGCTCGAGAAGGCGCAGCAGAAGGTCGAGGCGCGCAATTTCGATATCCGCAAGAACCTGCTGAAATTCGACAACGTGATGAACGATCAGCGCAAGGCGATCTTCGAGGAGCGGCTCGAGCTGATGCGCGACGAGGCGGTGGACGAAACCGTCAACGGCATGCGCCACTCGGTGATCGAGGACTTGGTCGCCAAACATCTCCCGGCCAATGCCTATGCCGAGCAATGGGATGTCGCGGGACTCGACGAAGCGCTCAAGGGCGTGCTGACCCTCGATTTGCCGGTCAAGGACTGGGCTAAGGAAGAAGGCATTACCGACGAGGAGGTGCGGGAGCGCATCGAGCGACGCGCCGACGAATGGATGGCGTCAAAGGTTGCCAAATGGGGCCCCGATGTCATGCGCTACGTCGAGAAATCAATCTTGCTCCAGACACTCGATCATCTTTGGCGCGAACACCTCGTGATGCTTGAGCATCTGCGTCAGGTGATCGGCTTGCGCGGTTATGGTCAACGCGACCCGCTAAATGAATACAAAGCAGAGGCCTTTGCGCTGTTCGAAGCCATGACGGCGCGCCTGCGCGAAGCCGTCACCGCACAGCTCATGCGTGTCGAGGTCGTGCAAGCTCCGCCGGCCGAGGAGGCCGCAATGCTTCCCTATATGGAGGCGCACAAGGTCGATCCTCTCACGGGCGAAGATGAGATGGCGCCGGCTCTGGCACCGGCGCTCGCGGGGAACGGCAATGGCATGCAAGCCGAACGCAAGGCGAATGACCCGTCGAGTTGGGGCAAGGTCGGTCGCAACGAACCCTGCCCGTGCGGCTCGGGCAAGAAATATAAGCACTGCCACGGCAGATTTGGCTGATTCCACCGAGCGAAAGATAGCTCGAGTTTGACCGAGATCGACTGAGCGGCCACGCAACCAAACTAGGGATAGTCCCGATTGTATTCAAGGTGAGAGTGATCGGAAAAATAAGTGCCAGTTGGAAGCCGCCGATCGGCGATTGATCAGTGGCCGAACTGGCCGAGAGCCAATTTCTTCCGAAAGGTACGATTACTCTTGAGGTGCCATTCGCGACTCATCGCGTGGCGCTTGCTTGCGCAGCGTTCCGAATAAAGCAGCACCCATGCATGGCCGCGCGTCGAGCGCGCGCCTTTGCCGGCATTATGCGCTGCCAGTCGACGGGTCACGTTGTCGGTCCAGCCGACATAGGTCAGGCGGCGGGTGCCCGCGCGGGTACCGATAACATAGACGTAGCAATCCATGTTTCGTCCGCCATGGTTCGTCGAAATCGACTACCGGGAGCTGCCGAAGGAACCGACCGGGACGACCGGCTGAGCCCCTGCGAGCAAGCCATTATTGCTCGCTGGCGGGGTGGAATAGGCCGTACGCAATTCCGGCTGTTGCGGCGGTTCTGCTTTCGCGGTCTGCACCGGTGCGGTTGGCGCGGGAGCGCGAACAGTAGCTTCGGCCGGTTTTGGTGCAGCCTCTCGCGGCTTCGATGCCGGCGCCGTTGAGGCGGTGCCGACAGTTGTTGCGGGAGCGGCCGGGCGGACCGGGGCGGCCTGCTTGGGTTTTGCCGCCAGATCGGTATTGGCGCCTCGCATCGCCGCTTGCTCTTTCTCAGGCGCGGCCGAGGTTTCCTTTGAGCCGCCAAACCAGCTGCCAATCAATCCCGCAATCGTGGTTGGCTTCTGTTCCACGTCGGGAGCTTCGCCCTGCTTGGTCTGCGGCGCGGACCGCGGCACCGGCACGTTCGCGACTGCCACTGGCTTACTGGCCGTTGTCGCGGGCTCCCGCTTGGCCGGCGCTTCCGCAGCTGCGGCCGGCGGCGTGGTGTCACGCGGCAGCGCACCGGGCGCTTCGGTCACGCGCGGCAGCGTGCCCGGCATACTCGCCACTTGATACGTGCGGCCGTTGTTGTCGAAACCCGCCTGCGGCGTCAGCTTGGCAGCGAATACCGGATTCATGCCGCCATCGATACCCGCACGGGATGGAACGGTCGAAACATTATTCGCGACGTATTCCGCCATCTTGTATTGCTCTTGCCGCCGCACGTCGAGCACCGCATCAGCGACGTTCTTGTCGAGCTGATAAGCGGGACAGGCAGCCGTCGGGTTGAATGAAAGCGCCTTGCCGGAATCGTTCACTGCTACCGCATCGAAGACATAACGCCTGTCGCAAATCGCGACATTCGGCTCCTGATGGGTGGCATTGAAATGGTCGTATCCCTCTTTCAACATTTTCCAGAACGCGAAGTTCGGATTGTTCCGGTGCTTCGCCATGTTCAACGCGGTCATGCGGAACGGAAAAGCCTGCAACTGGAGCGATTTCTGCCCGCCGAAGAACGACTCACGCGCCAGTGCGTAGATTTCCTGGATCTGTTCGTCGGTCATGGCGTAGCAGCCGCGCGACGAGCAATCGCCATGCACCATCAGGTCGGATCCGGTGTAGCCCATGGCGCGGTCGTACGCGTTTGGAAAGCCGGTGTTGAAAGCGAGATAGTAACTGGAGTTGGGATTCATGTGCCCGGGCGTGATGGTGTAGAAGCCTTCGGGCGCCTGTCGGTCGCCTTGCTTTTTCTTCGGCCCAAGATCCCCGGACCAGCGGCAGATCGGATACGTTTTTAACAGCGCGAATTGGCCGTCCCGATTCTGCTTCCAGATCTCCATCTCCGATTCTTCCTTGAAGATGCGGGCGAGAATCGGAGAGTCCTTCTCCATATTCTTCGCCGAAATCTCGGCGAGCATCTTTTCGGAAAGAGGAGCCTTGGCGCGGCCTGTGGGAGAAATGCTCTCGCCGTCACACCCGGCTAAGACAATGGTAGCGGCAACGGCCGCCGACGCCAGCAGCGCGCGAGCGAAAGGTCGATGCAAAACCTGATACTCCCCGAAGCGGCGGTCCCGTAGTCCCCAATGGTTACCCAGAAGATGTGGCATCCGCAAGGCGGTCCCCCCTATCCCTGCTTACCGCTAACCCATGGTAGACCAAAGTAAATTGCCAACCCGTTAACCGCTATTGCGGCCCATCGCCAAAAACTTCTCGCGCCGCTGTTTGCGGATCGCTTCGCGGTCGAGCCCCTGAAGGTCAGCAAGGGCCTTGGCGATGGCTTCTCCGGTCAGGGCGATGGCCGCCTGAGGGTCGCGGTGGGCCCCCCCGGTCGGCTCCAGCACCACGGTATCGATCACGCCGAATCGCACCATGTCCTGAGCGGTGATTTTCATGCTGGTGGCCGCCTCTTGCGCCTTCGCGGTGTCGCGCCAGAGGATCGAGGCGGCGCCTTCAGGCGAAATGGCGCTGTAGATCGCGTGCTCCAGCATCAGGACCCGATTAGCTGTTGCAATCGCAATCGCGCCGCCCGAGCCGCCTTCGCCTAATATTACGGCGATGTTGGGAACCCCCAGCGCCAGGCACGTGTCAGTCGAACGTGCGATGGCTTCCGCCTGACCCCGCTCTTCCGCGCCAATGCCGGGATAGGCTCCGGCGGTGTCCACCAGCGATATCACCGGAATGTCGAAGCGGTCGGCCATTTCCATCAGCCGGACAGCCTTTCGGTAACCTTCCGGACGCGCCATTCCAAAGTTGTGCTTGAGCCGGCTTTCCGTGTCT
>Ga0114129_10003954_pt1 | contig 20928 bp, 13 predicted proteins | sample RhiMetdeltSRZDD1_FD_80071 | JGI IMG/M metagenome (GOLD analysis project Ga0114129, IMG submission 80071) | Populus rhizosphere microbial communities from Tennessee, USA - Rhizosphere MetaG P. deltoides SRZDD1 (version 2) (version 2) | ecosystem: Host-associated > Plants > Roots > Rhizosphere >... | reverse complement strand
TCATTTGATATGTACAAAAAACTCCTGACCGAATATCCCAATGATTTACTGGCCGGGGAAGCAGAAACATCTTTGATGGCAAACCCGTTGGCATGCAAAGAGTCTGAAGCACTTAAGAATAGCGTCATCGCGCAGCGCAATGAATTCATGCCTTCCCTCTATTATCAGTGCGGCCGGGCCTATGATTCAACCGACAACCAGCAAGGATCATTTGATATGTACAAAAAACTTCTGATCGAATATCCCGGTGCTTTGCTGGCTGAGGAAGCACAAGCCTCTCTATTGGCACATCCTTTGGCATGTAAAGAAACTGATTCGCTTAAGAATAGCGTCATCGCGCAGCGAAACGAATTTATGCCTTCCCTCTACTATCAATGTGGCCAGGCCTATGAAGGTGAAAAAAATTGGGAACAGGCAATCACAATGTATGAAAAATTTCTGGCTGACTATCCGGGGCATGCTCTTGCGGTGGATGCTGAAGCGGGATTGGCGCGCGTAATTGTGTCAGAGTCACAGACAACCTCTGCCGGAGAGATCCCTGCGCCAGAGCGTAGTGGAAGTACCGGCAGCATTGTGACGGAAGTTGTGATTCAGAATGATTCACCCGAACGACTACGCATTGTCTTTAGCGGCCCGGAATCGCATATTGAAGAGCTGGAGGCTTGCAGCTCCTGCACAACGTACACCGGGATTGGACCGCTGTATTGTCCGGAGCAGGGTCCGATTGGGCGTTATCCACTTACTCCCGGTGAATATGATATCGTTGTAGAATCAAGTAGTGACAGTGGGACCACCCCCTGGACGGGAAACTGGAATTTGATCAGTGGAGATGAGTATTATAGTTGTTTCATTGTCACCACCACATTCGCTCCCTAATACCCATGGAAGTGCCCGCATTCCTGGAGTCTGTGCTTTTTGTTCAGGCCTGGAAGTGGGATTGAAATCACGACAGAGGATCCAACTTAAATATGGAATGCTGGACATGTAAATCCAATACAGGCGAAAAAAGAATCTCGCCGGGCCCTACAATTTTTGAAGGGAAATACTGGCTTGTCGAACATGCCTATCCCATAAAAGTGATTGGATGGATTGTCATGGTCTTGAAACGCCATGCAGAAGCTCTGCATGAATTGACCGTCGAAGAATTTGCCGAGCTGTCTCAAATTCAGGCCAGGCTTATTCCGTTGTTACATCAGGAACTACATTCTCAAAAGGAATATGTATCATGCTATGCCGAGATGGAGCATTTTGAGCATGTACATGTACATGTGTTCGCCAGGCCAGCCGATTTTCCAGATGAATTCAAGGGCGGCAGGAGTTTTGCCTTGCTCAAGGTGACAGCAGAAGCTGCTGTTCCGGCAGGCGAGATCATTGCGTTTTGTAAATTGCTCAGAGATAAATTTGTCTACACGCCGCAAGTCTAATACTCCTCTTACGCCCCGTTGACAATTTGCCGACGCGCTTTTGTTATAATCCAGCTTGTCACAAGGCCCCGAAGGTCCTCGCGACCTTTGGGGTTTTGCTTTATAAAGTGCCGCTCAATTTGACATTTGCATTTCAATCTAGAAATCATGAAAAAGCCGAATTACCAGTGAAATAAGCGGTAGAAAAGGAACTTTCCCTATGATGCGATTTGACAGATTTACAGAAAGAGCACAGGAAGCCGCCCAGCGCGCCGCGGAGATCATCCAGCGCTACGGGCACAACCAGATCGATACCGAGCACATCCTGCTGGCGCTGATCGAACAGCCCGGCGGGGTGATCCCCCAAATCTTGGAAAAACTGAGCGTCAGCCCCGAGGCTCTCACCGAGCGGCTGGACGCAACCTTGCGCGCCAGCCCGAAAGCCAACATTTTCGGCGGCGGCGCCGGACAGATCTTCATCACCCCCCGTGTGAAGAGAATTATTGATTTAGCGAACGAGGAAGCCAACCGCCTGAAGGATGAATACATTTCCACCGAGCATATTTTCCTCGCGATCCTCACGGAGCGCAATACGCCCGCAGCCCGCATTCTGGAATCTGCCGGTCTGACGCGCGACCGAGTTTACACGGCCATCCAGGATCTGCGCGGTGGGCAGCGTGTCACAGACCCTCAGGCCGAGTCCCGTTACCGGACGCTGGAGAAATACTCGCGCGACCTGACTCAGGCTGCGCGTGAAGGCAAGCTCGATCCTGTCATCGGGCGCGACAACGAGATCCTGCGCCTGATCCAGATCCTCTCGCGCCGCACCAAGAACAACCCAGTGCTGATCGGTGAGGCAGGCGTCGGTAAGACCGCCATCGCCGAAGGCCTCGCGCAGCAGATCGCCAATAACGATGTCCCCGAGATCCTCTCGGGCAAACGCGTGGTACAGCTCGACCTCGGCGCGATGATCGCCGGTTCCCGTTTCCGCGGTGAGTTCGAAGAACGCCTCAAAGCCATCATGGAAGAGGTGCAGCGGGCTCAGGGAGACATCATCCTGATGATCGACGAATTACATACAGTGGTCGGTGCAGGTGCGGCACAGGGCGCGATGGACGCGTCCAACATGCTCAAGCCGGCCCTGGCTCGTGGAGAGCTACAGTGCATCGGCGCGACAACTCTGGATGAATTCCATAAATACATTGAAAAAGACGCTGCCCTCGAACGACGCTTCGCGCCGATCTACGTGGAAGAACCGACGGTCGACGACACGATCAAAATGCTTTACGGTTTGCGCGACCGCTACGAAGCCCACCATAAGGTCCGTTTTGCGGACGATGCCCTGGTAGCGGCGGCTCGCCTGGCCGATCGCTACGTCACAGACCGGCGTCTGCCTGACAAGGCGATCGACCTGATGGATGAGGCTGCTGCAAAACTGCGCGTCGCTTTGTACTCCATGCCGCCTGATCTCAAGGCAATGAAAACTGAAATTGACAAGTTACAGGCAGAAGAGGAACAGTCTGGTCTGAACCGCGATTACGAACGCGCCGCGCAGAAAAAATCTGAACGGTTGCGACTCGAGGATGAATATCACGAGAAGCGCGATAAATGGGAGTCAGAGCACCAGCTTGATGAGGTGGTGGATATCGACGATATCGCCTCCGTGGTCCATCAATGGACGGGCATTCCCGTCAGCCAGATGATGGAGACCGAGGCGGAGAAACTCCTGCACATGGAAGCGCGCTTGCATGAGCGCATTATCGGGCAGGAGGAAGCGATCCATGCAATCTCCGACGCCATCCGGCGTGCCCGCTCCGGCTTGAAGGACCCATCGCGGCCCATCGGTTCATTCATCTTTATCGGACCCTCGGGTGTTGGTAAAACCGAGCTCGCCAAGGCTCTGGCATGGTTCATGTTCGATGATGAAGAAGCTCTGGTACGCATCGACATGTCCGAATATCGCGAGCAGCACACGGTCAGCCGTCTCTTTGGTGCCCCTCCGGGATACGTTGGGTATGAGGAAGGCGGTCAGTTAACGGAAGCCGTCCGCAGGCGCCCATACCGGGTCGTTCTCTTCGATGAGATCGAAAAGGCGCATCCAGAAGTCTGGAACGCTCTGCTCCAAATTTTGGATGACGGCCGCCTGACCGACGGGCAGGGTAACATTGTGGATTTCCGCAACACAGTGCTGATCATGACGTCGAACCTCGGCACCGAATATGTGAGAAAGGGCGGCGCCCTGGGCTTCCTCCAGAACAAGGCGTCCAATGAAGAACGTGAGGCGCATGACAAGGTGGAACGCGCATTAAAGTCCGCATTCCGCCCGGAATTCCTCAATCGCGTCGACGAGATCATCATGTTCTCCCCGCTCACCGTCGAACAGATGGAAGAGATCGTTGTCCTGCAAATGAAGGAAGTGCAGGACCGCTTGAACGAGTACAACATCACCGTTGAATTGAGTGATGCGGCGCGCAAGTGGCTGGCAAACGAAGGGTATGACCCTGCCTTTGGTGCCCGCCCGCTGCGCAGAGCGATCCAGAAGTATGTGGAAAGCCCACTGTCCCTGGAATTGCTCGGCGGTAAATTTAAGGACGGCGCCACAGTCCATGTGGATGTGGATGAAGCAAACAACAAGATCACCTTCCACAAATCTGAACCGATCAAGAGAAAGAGCAAACAGCACGCAGACGCTTAAGTAAGAGAAGTGGGAGCAGTCGGACTGCTCCCACTTTTTTTATATGGACTCAACGTCTCCAGACGTTGAGTCCCTGTCCTATTTCCTAATCGCCCGCTTATCGACTCAGGGTAAGATGGACAAAACAACTCAGGAGGTCCATATCAATGGAAACCAGCACAAATCAATCTTCATCATCCACCCCAAAAATTATCGCAGGGATCGTAGCCATTCTCGTTTGCTGTTCATGTATTGCCATTGCTGCAGCCGGAGCAATTATTTTCCGGGCATCCCGGAATATTGATATTCCAGTAGATCTTACGCCCTTTCTCCCCCCTACAGAGAATACAGCAATGCCGGCGCCTACGGTGCAGATCGAGCGCCCGCCCGTGGATGACGTCTCCAGTGAAACAATCGAAACTCTCACCCAGGCTCAGGTTCCGGAGAATGACCCCTATGAACTCGCATGCCGTTTTCAGGCGATCTGCAATGTACCGACGGTGGTGCAGGCAAAATCCTACCAGGTCGGCGATCGGGAAAAATTCTGGGTTTCGAACTCCGACACCGCAGAGCATCGCCAGGGTGATTTTACGTTGCTTTATGCCACACCACATTCCTATTTTTGGGCAGAAGATGGGGTAGATGTGAATCAAAGGGACGTCCGGGCTCTGATGGATACATTCGAGGAAAAAATATATCCCACCGACCGCGAGTTTTTTGGGAGCGAGGCAAACCCAGGAGTGGATGGCGATCCGCACATCTATGTGCTGTATGCGAATGATCTGGGCAGTAATATTGGAGGTTATTTCAGTTCTTCAGACTCTTATAATCCATTGGTAAAAAAGTATTCCAATGCTCATGAAACGTATGTACTCAGCTCTAATCAACCCCTGGAAGACGAATACGCCTACGGTACACTGGCGCACGAGTTTGTCCATATGATCCAGGACGCATCCGATCGTAATGATGTATCCTGGATCAATGAAGGCTTCGCTGAGGTGGGTTCCTTTTTGAATGGCTACGATGTCGGTGGCGGCCCGTTCGTCTATGCCGAAAGCCCGGATTTGCAGCTGAATGCCTGGGCAGATAACTCATCTCCAGATTTTGGTTCGCATTATGGTCAAAGTTTTCTGTATCTGGCATATTTCCTGGACCGTTTTGGGGAAGAAGCCTCCAAGGCTCTCACCAACAATCCGGAAAACGACATAGCGAGTGTCGATGATACTCTGGCAGAACTCAATATCACCGACCCGGAAACCGGTACTGTCATTACCGCAGATGACGTCTTTATGGACTGGGCAATTACTATGCATCTCATGGATGGCTCTGTTGGTGATGGGCGTTATCAGTTCAAAAATTATCCCGGAGCGCCGCAGGTTACCGCAACTCAATCCATCTCGAGTTGTCCGCAGTCTACTAATGGAACGGTTAATCAGTATGGCATTGACTACTACACGATTAATTGTTCAGGCGATTACACCTTGAACTTTACTGGCTCGACCGTGACTGGACTATTACCAGCCGATGCTCATTCCGGGAATTATTTGTTTTGGTCTAATATGGGAAACGAATCAGATATGGCCCTGACGCGTGAGTTTGATTTCACAGGGGTCAGTGGTCCCATTGAGCTTAGCTATTGGACCTGGTATGACATTGAGGAAGACTGGGATTATGTGTATCTTGAAGCTTCCGCTGACGGGCAAACCTGGGAAATTCTTAAGACACCCTCCAGCACAGATACCAATCCTTCCGGTCAGTCTTATGGCTGGGCATACACCGGTCAAACAGGAGACTGGATACAAGAGCAGGTTGACCTCTCTCCATTTGCAGGCCAGAAGGTGCAGCTTCGTTTTGAATACATCACAGATGCAGCCATCAACGGCGAAGGTTTTTTGCTGGATGACGTCCAAATCGATGCGATCAATTACACGGAGGATTTCGAAGCCGGTGATGGAGGCTGGGAAGCCACGGGATTCGTCCGTGTGGAAAACACCCTGCCGCAGACCTATCGCCTGACGCTCATCACCGAAGGCGACACCACCACCGTCACTCACATTCCGCTCAACCCGGACCAGACCGCGGAGATTCCGCTTTCCCTGAACGCAGGTGAGGAAGCAGTGCTCGTTGTCACAGGCACCACTCGCTTCACCCGCCTGCCTGCCGCATATCAGATTGAAATTAAGTAATTTTCCGCGCTGACCGAAGGAGGCGAAGGCTGCCTTGCGAAACGTAGTGTAGTCGAGGCGCATCTCTGATGTATATCTCTTTAAAGGGATGCCATCCTGACCAACGCTTCGACTGCGCTCCTCCAAGAACATTCGTCGCTCTGCTCAGCGGGAAGTACCGAGGAAACATGGCAACCGCACCGAAATCAGAAATTTTGAATCTAGTTGAATTAGTCACGTATCAGGATGGCTCTGTGGTCAGCCGCCAGATCACCAAGGCAGAGGCAGGCAACGTGACCCTCTTTGCCTTCGACAAAGACCAGGAGCTGAGCGAACACACTGCGCCCTTCGATTCACTCGTTCACATCCTGGACGGCGGCGCCGAGATCAAAATCTCAGGCAAAGCCTTTGCGCTGGGAACCGGAGATGCGATCATCATGCCGGCCAATGAGCCTCACGCATTGAAAGCACTGACACCTTTCAAAATGCTGCTGACAATGATCCGCAGTTGATGTACACAAATAGACAGTACACAGGTAAGCACGTGTCTACTTGTGTACTGTCTACTTCCCACTAATCTCCGGTAAGTTTGATTTGAGCGGCAACGGGAGCTGGTTTCCTCCTGATCCAAAGCACCGTCATCAATAACGGGATCAAAGCCAGCACGCCTGATACGAGGGCGATCACCGTGTAATTCGATGCCGCAAAAATAATGCCACTGCCCAGGCTGCCGGTGGCGGAGGCTAGCCCCACCAGAAGGTCGTTTGCGCCCTGGGTCCGAGAGCGCTCCAGGGGAGAGAGCTGGTCTGCCAGCAGCGCCGAGCCACCTACAAAACAGAAGTTCCAACCCAGACCAAGCAAAAAGAGCGCAACCGCCAGTGGGAAAACGTTGGGTGACAAGGGAGCGGTGATACAGGATAGCAGAAGCGTTGCCGCTCCTGTCAGGATCACCGGTCCACGCCCCCATCGATCGGCGAGCCGCCCGGAAATGATGGAAAACGCAAACATCCCGAATGTATGGGATGCGATCACCGCCGAGATATCACTGAGGTTGTGCTGGTGGTCGCGCATGTGCAGGGATGTGATAACCATAATGGCGACCATCACTACCTGCCCCAGTGCCATCGCGCTGACTGCGACGAGCGCCGCCGGCTGGCGTAAGATCTCAAGAATGGGACGCGCTTCTCCTAGTGCGGTCCCTGCAGGATCCGGGTGCGCCGCAGCAACTTGTTTCCCGAGATCGCGCGGGTCCGGACGAAGCCCAATAAAAACCACAACCGAAGAGAGTGCAAACAAAACAAGCGTTGCGATATAGGCGCCTGCCAGTTCATCCATCCCCATTGTACGGGCCAGGTTCCCCACCGGTCCGATCAAGAGCGGACCCACGATCGCGCCGAACGTGCCGCCCAGCACCACATTCGAGATCGCCGCACCGCGCTTCTCGGGCGGGTTCACTTCTGCCGCGGCAAACCGTCCCAGCACCACGGCGGCATTCGTGATTCCCATCATCACCATGCCAACCAGAAACAAGAAAAAGGATGAGATTCCAATGGCTACCAGGACCAGCGCGTTGCCGGTCACGCCGATAATCAGTCCGGCGACCATGCCGTTTCTTCTGCCAACGCGGTCCATAATGTACCCCCAGGCAGAAGCCGCCAACGCCGCTCCCACTTGATACACAGCCGAAGGCACACCTGCATAGGCAGCACTCCCGCCGAGCTTTGCACCAATAATGGAATTGATCGTGGCGGAAGCAATAAAGCCTGCAGAAGCCAGGCTCTGGTTTGCAAAGAGTATCCAAGTAATTTTACGCGCCATCCGGGAAAGTTCTGTCATGCATTTGTCCTTTCGATTTACCGATTATACGCTGGACGCGGGTAGAATGTAGCCATAGGAAATCGCATGGATTTTGTGGCCATTCCCGCCTCCTACTATTCTCTATCGGAACTCGTTGATCTGTTAAATCGCGGCTTTGAGCAATACTTCATCCCCATTCATTTCAATACCGATATGTTTTCAAACATGCTCCGCAAAGATGGCATCAACCTGGATGACAGCCGGGTGCTGGTTGCAGATGATCAAGCGTGCGGCATCGGATTGATTGCCCGGCGTCCGATACTCCGCGCCAGCCGGGTCGCCGCCATGGGAATTGCCAAAGAAACAAGGGGAAAGGGGGCTGGCTCATGGTTTATGAAAAAGCTCATCGATGATGCCTGTGGGCGAGTTGACCGTGAAATGCTGCTCGAAGTGATCGAACAGAATGAGCCTGCGGTGAAGCTGTATAGAAAATATGGCTTCGAAAGCATACGCAGGCTGGTTGGTTTTACGCGTAAGAGCCGGGAAGCACCGGGAAATGAGGGTACTGCACTACACGAAGTGGGTCTGCCTGAGATGGCTCAGCTGATCTCGCAATACGGCCCGCCTGACTTGCCGTGGCAATTGTCCGGGGAGAGTCTTGCGCAAATGAATCCAGCTCCGCTTGCCTATCGCATGGGGCGGGCCTATATCGTGATTTCAAATCCTGAAGCGGAGCATGTGGTCATCTGGTCGCTGCTCGTGGAATCGGCTGCGCGCGGGCGCGGGCTGGGTACAGGCATGCTGAGACATGTAATGGCGCAGTACGCGGGAAAAACATGGCACGTTCCTGCACTCTTTCCCGAAGAGTTTGGAGTCGTGTTTGAACGAGCCGGCTTTGAAAAAGAAAAGCTGTCGCAGTGGCAGATGAAGCTGAAACTGTAGGGCGGGCTTGCAGCCCGCCCCTTGGATTTTGTCACTCTTTTGTTTTATTTAGCCAGTGGTAATCGAGGCTATAATCCCATCATCAGCTCAACAGGAAGCAGCATATGTCGTTTCCCTCCAAGTCATCTTCAGAACGAAAAACCATCGGTGTATTTGCTTCCCAGGTGGGACGTGCCTGGGGCATGGAGTTCCTCGCGGGTGTCAACGCAGCTGCTGAGGAACACGATGTGAATCTTGTGCATTTCATCGGTGCAAAACTGGCACCGATCGTTACTGACGATGAAACCAAACTTTCCTTTGGGCTTTATGATCTGGCCAAGCCCGGTTACCTAGATGGTTTGTTGTTGACGGCAGATGTCGCCTATGGTGTAACTCCCGAGCATCTAAAGATCTTCTCAGACTATTACGGTTCCCTCCCGATCGTCACGCAATCCGTGAAGCTCGATGGCGCATCCATGTTCATCCCGAATAACGAAGAAGGGATGCGGGCTGCCGTCCGGCACCTGATCCAGGATCACGGTTACAAACGGATCGCGTTTATACGCGGCATAAATGGCCAGATCGATGCCGAACAGCGCTTCCGGGCCTATCAGGACGAACTTAAGGCAAACAACCTGCGTTTTGACGAAGACCTGGTCGTCGATGGCGATTACACAACCGATAGCGGGAAAGCTGCAATCCGTGTCCTGTTGGACGAGCGCAAACTCCGTGTTCAGGCGGTTGTCGCGGCCAATGACAGCATGGCGTTCGGCGCGCTGGAGGCCCTGCAGCAGCGGGGCGTCCGTGTACCGGACGATGTGGCTGTGACCGGCTTCGACGACCTGCGTGAAGCTCAGGTCACCGGTGTCCCGTTGACCACTGTAAGGCAATCGTTTTACACAGCAGGCAAGCGCGCGCTGGAGGCGTTGTTCAAGCGCATTAACGGCGATACGGTACCCCAGGTCACCATGACGCCCACGCAACTGCTCACGCGCTGGTCTTGTGGCTGTTTACCGGAAAACGTCCGTCAGGCAGCTGTTGCACCGCGCGATGTGGCAAAGACGGGCCGGCTGGAGAATAAGCGGGAAGCTGCGCTGCGCGCGCTCCTGAACTCTGCTGGCGTGACCGAGCAGGATGCGGCGCTCCTTCAATTTCGGGAGGCATTTGGGCGTGCCTGGGACGGATTCCTGTTGACCTTGAACAGCAAATCCTCCAGCGACGATTTTCTCAAGACAATCAATAGCATGATCGAACTCATGCAGCGCCACGGGCTTGTCCCTGCCGTCTGGCATAATGTGATCTCGATGATGCGCCGCTATGCGCTGGGCGGAATCAACAGTCACACCGCCATGCTGCAGGCAGAGAACCTGTTCCAGCAGGCGCGACTGCTGGCAGGTGAGCTCTCGCAGCGTTCCCAGGCATACCGGCGGCTGGTGCTGGAACAGCAGGAGAATCTACTGCACGGCTTTAGCTTCTCAATGGCGCCTGCCATGAGTATGGACGAGATCGGTAGCGCCATCTCTACACACTTCCCGGTCATGGGTATCGAGCGCTGGTATGTGATGTTCTACAGCGACGTGACCGCACCGCAATCCATTTCCGCGCCACCCCCTGAAAGCTATAACCTGCTGCTTCAATATGAGGGGAAGCATTTTGAAATCCCGCAGAAGCGAACAACCATGGGAACCGGGCAGCTCATCCCTCGTGGGAAGACGCCGAAAGACCATCGCTACGCCGCAGTGGTCATGCCGCTTTCTCTGGCACGCAATCGCTTTGGCTTCATGTGGGTGGAGATGGGACCAAGCGACTGGGAGATCTATGTCCGCATCCGCAACCTGGTCAGCAGCGCTCTCCTGCGCGTGATGCTGGTCCAGCAAAAGGAACAGGCGCAAAGGGAGGTGGAACGATTGCTCGCAGAGGCGCGCGAGCGCACCACCGAACTGGCGCTGGCGAAGGAATTCGCCGAGAGGACGGCAGCGGAGAACGCCAAGCTCTATTCCAGTGAGCAGACCCGCCGGCAGGTTGCCGAAGCGCTGACCCGGTCGGCACGGCAGCTCTCCTCCCTAGGCACCGTCACCGATGTCCCGCAGCAGATTCTGACACAGTTATCCCTTCTGATCCCCCATGACCGCTCGGCGATCTTCCGCGAAGACATTAACGGCATCCCAAAGCTGGTGGCACACGCCGGTTTTGCAGCGGATTCGCCAATGGATAGTCTGGCATACAGCCTGCGCGGGACAAACGTTTATCATCTGATTGCGAAGCAATCGGAGCCGCTGCTGATCGGCGATATCACAGGCATGCAGAACTGGAAACAACCCGAATGGCTTCCCGAGGACCGCGCCTGGCTGGGCATTCCGCTTTATTCCAAGAACAAAGTGATGGGCATGCTCACAATCAGCCGCATTGCACCTGCCTCCTTCAACCAGGATGATGTCCTTCTGGCAAACACATTTGCCATCCAGGCATCGATTGCACTCGAGAATGCCCGCCTCTATGACGATCTGAATCGCTTCAACCAGATGATGGAGCGCATGGTCGAACAACGCGTGGATGAATTGAGCAGTGCCTACCAGACACTCGCAAAGCTCGACAAGAACAAGAGCGACTTCATCCAGGTCGCGGCCCATGAGTTGCGCACACCGCTGACCGTGATCAAGGGCTATCTTGGAATGATCAAAGCTGCGTCCGTCGTGCAGGAAAACACGACCCTGCGGCAGGTTACAGATGGCGTCATCCAGGGGACGAACCGTCTGCACCAGATCGTCAACAGCATGCTCGATGTCGCCCGGCTCGAAAACCAGGTCCTCACCCCTCATCTCGAATCGGTCGCTCTCGGCCCGGTTCTGCGCCTGGTCTGCAAGGATTATGCGGAGGATTTGGAAGAGCGCCAGATCAAGCTGGAACTCGATCCCGGAATCAACAGGCTGCCTCCCTTGCTGGCAGACTCAGAGCTCCTGAAAAAAGCTCTCGACAATGTCCTGGTCAACGCCATCAAGTTCACGCCGGATGGCGGTTCCATTTTTATCAACGCCCGGCCGATCCAGGTGAATGGACACGGAGACTATTGCGAGATCCGGGTGCGCGATACTGGCATCGGCATCGACCCTGCCAACCACAAGATTGTCTTTGAAAAACTCTACCAGCTCGGAAAAGTGGAACTACATTCCTCAGGGCGCACCAAGTTCAAAGGCGGTGGACCCGGCCTCGGTCTGGCAATCGCTGCAGGCATTGTCAAGTCACACAGGGGCAAGATCTGGGTCGAAAGCTCGGGCTATGACGAAGAGAAACTGCCCGGCAGCACCTTCATCCTCCAGATACCGCTGGCACATCAATAAAAAACGTCCGAAGCGATACATGCTTCGGACGTTTCCTTTCGATGTATCCTAATCCTCTGTGCGGATCACCCGGCTGTTCCGGTCAAAATAATTGGTTAGCTGCTTCCGCAAAGGAGCCAGCAGACCGATATGCGCCAGCATAAGATATCCACAACTTCCCATGGCAACAAAAAAGATCAGGTCTGTCACCAGGTAGGCCGAGTTCGCCACAGTGAAAACATAACGGAGGACGATCAAGCCCAGGTGGATCATACTGATCACCAGCAGTGGGATCGCCAGAGGCCGTAAGTCATGATCTTCCAAGATCAGGTGAAGCCCAACCGTGGCTCCCAATGCAGCCGTCATAATGATCAGATACGCCCAGAACCGCAGCATATCATAGGTCTGGTCATATAACCTTTGCAGAATGAGAACGTACAGGGCGCATACCCCGATCAGGCAGCCCCATATCAAATAATTGATAATAAACGGCAGAACTAAGTTGCCATAGACGCGGATCGCGACCATGGCGGTGATCCATCCTACACCATACGCCAACGCGATCACCAGTGCCTTTGCAGGAAGAGTGGGAAGCGAGTTCACCAGACCTGTACCCAGAATATCAAAAACCAGCCAGGCACCACTGAGCAGGGCAATGCCCAAGGCGCCCAAGCTTGCCATCAGCATCAGGATGCTCAGCATGCCCCGCTGTGATAACCGCTTCCCGCCGCGCGGCAACAATGGTGCTGGCCCCCGGGGTCTTGTGTTTCGAGCCATCATGCCTCCTGCCCAATTGTGATAAACAACACGTTTGGGATCAGTTTTCAAAATTAAAATGATGTTGATATTATTATACACATAAGACTGGTTTCAGCCGCTCGGAGTTCCCCCTGCTTTTCTTCGTGGATGAAGTCCTACAGTTTTCAGCGATTCCAGCGCCTCCGGGCTGATTTGATCTGGATAGCCAGCATTGTCTGACACGCGTCTGGTTTTCGTCAGGATTTCGTTGATTGTCTGTGATTGTGCAAAAGTGTACAATTTTTCGATTCGGGAGGGAACAATGTCAGACATGTATCGAATGTTGGTATCGCTCGTGCTTACTGTGCTAGTTGTATCCTGTGGAGCACCAGATGCCACACGATCCCAGACTGCTACAGCCATAGCTCCTGCTGCATCTCCTGTCGCCTCCGCAACACCGGAGCCCCTGCCTCCGATCCGTATTGCCAGATTTCCACAACAGGCGAATTTTCGAGGGTTCAACGTATACACAGAGCTTCCAGTTTATGATCCAAATTCAACCGAGGGCTGGCAGGTGGACCTGCGCTCCTCCAATCTGAAAGATTTGGATCTCTCGCAATCGACAAAAGACCTGTTCTTTGCTGACTTCGATAGCAAAACCCAATGGCCCTCCTCTGATAAAATGCCCGTCGATTTCGACTGGCAAAAGATCCTGGAGATGAATAAAGACCCGGGCCTCGGCATCCGCACCTTGCACGATCAGGGAATTGACGGGACGGGAGTGGGAATTGCCATCATCGATCAGACCCTGTTAGTAGACCACATCGAATATACCGGCCGGATGCGCTTGTATGAGGAACCGGAGAAGCGTGATCGCGGCAGGGAGGCCAGCATGCACGGTCCAGCGGTGGCATCCATTGCCGTGGGCAGGACGGTTGGGGTTGCCCCTAATGCCGATCTCTACTATCTGGCGTCCCCAATATGTTTCGAGAATAATGATTTTGAATGCCTGGCGAGAGGCGTTCGGCGGGTGATCGAGATCAATCAGACTCTTCCAGCCAGACACAAGATCCGTGTTCTCGCCATTGCGCGGGGATGGGCGTCTGTTGAGCTTGGATATGACGATATCATGACTGCGGTCAAGGAAGCCACGGATGCCGGGATCTTCGTGATCAGCTCCAGCCTTTCTCAGACCCACAGCCTGCATTTTCATGGTCTGGGACATGATTCGTTATCAAATCCCAACCAGACTGAGTCATACATGCCGGGATTATGGTGGCAGGATTATTTCTTTGAGAACGGCCTTCCTGCACAGACACTCATGGTTCCCATGGACTCACGCACTACGGCAAGTCCCACAGGAAAAGAAGATTATGTTTTTTACCGTCAGGGAGGCTGGAGCTGGGCCATTCCCTACCTGGCTGGAATGTATGCGCTTGCTGTTCCAGTCAAACCCGATATCACACCCGAGGAATTTTGGGATACCGCTCTCAATACGGGCAGGACCATTCACATTGGGCACAACGGGAAAGATTACGAATTTGGCGTCATCCTTGACCCGCAAGCCCTCATCGAAGCAATCAAAAGCAAATAACACAAACCCCGTCGCACATGAAAAGATATCCGGGAGCTTGCAGCTCCCGGATGTTTGCTATTTCATACCGAACTTTTTGTATGTAACCTGTGTATAGTATAGTAAATCAGGAATCGGAGAAAACTTGCAGATTATTAATCGTTTCGTACGGTCATAGCCGCGCCATAGCTTTGAAATGAACGAAAGGTGCTTGCATGCTCATAACTAGAGATTACAATTAGAATATCTAGTAGGATTCGTTTCTCTGCTAGCAGGATCCCCATATTTCATAGGTCGTGTATGTTCACAGCCAAATTAGCAGTCGTGATGAGTAATCTCAAATAAGGTGGGAATGTCAAAGTTCAAACGTGATCGTCCAACAATTGGCATATTACCGGGGTGGTCAGGCCTCGCGGGCATCATCCCAGATCGCTACCTTGCTTCTGTTTTGGCAGGCATTCAATCCGCTGCCCAAATCAGAGAATGCCACCTCTTGCTGGCGTGGGGTCTGGGAAGAGTGGCTGATGCCAGTGGTACTTTCCCGGCCTGGCCCGTAGCTTCCGCCGACTCAGACTTCGTGCCGGTTGGGCCGTGGAATACAGATGGTCTGATCGTCTTCGCCCCGCTGCGTCATGAGGAGCGTTCACGCTATCTTCAGGAACTGAGCAATCAGGGGTACCCGATCCTCTATATTGCGACGGGTGAGCGAGAGCCCATGATTTCAGTCGATAACGAGGCAGGGATTCGCAAGGCAGTGGCGCACATGGTGGATCACGGTCATCGCCGGATCGCCTTCATTGCAGGCGATCCGGACGATAAAGGTGACAGCGAACTCAGGCTTAATGCTTATTATTCGGCTATGATAGATTATGGGCTGGAGATAGATTCTGGATTGGTCATACAGGGTTGGCACACCTACCTGGGAGGCTACGAGGCGACGCGGAGGCTTATCGAATCAGGCGTAGAATTTACAGCATTGGTCGCCAGCGATGATAATTGCGCGATCGGGGCCATGAAAGCGATCCTGGATAAGGGGCTACGAATCCCTCGCGACATTGGCATCATTGGTTTCGACGATCAGCCAGATGCCGTGGCACAGGTACCCCCGCTGGCGAGTATCCACGTTCCGCTCACATTGATAGGTGAGCAGGCACTGACGCTGATGTTTGATCATATTACGATGAATCGTCGTCTCGAATCTGTCCGAATACCAACCCGATTGGTTCCTCGTCAATCCTGTGGGTGTATTCCACAGGTTGTCTCTTCAGCAGGCAAAGGAGAATCGCACTCACCGTCACCCGTCAGCCTTTCAAAACCAGGCGATCACGAGATTCACCTGATCAGAAAACGACTGGTGAGTGAAATGGTGGCCATGCTGCCCCATGCATCACGGTTCCCCTATGGAGAACGTACAAACCAGCTGTGTACCAGCCTGCTGGATGCCTTTTATACGAGCCTGAACGAGGGTGATTCTCTCCATTTTCAAACGACTCTGATGGACTTCCTCGACAGATTGGAACTGGCAGATGATAAGATGGATCCCTGGCAAGAGATTATCTCCGCCTTGAGGCGTGAGATGACTCAGTTACCAGTGGAGTGGGAGCGAGCCGAGATACGAAGCCTCGCGCAGGATATGTTACATCAAGCACGCGCCGCAATCAGCGAAAGCGCCCAGAGGCAGGATTACCGTCACCAATACCAACGCGAAATCATGTCCCAAGCACTGAGCGAACTCACCGCTCGATTAATTGTTACCTTAGATAAACGACAGGCAGTCGCAGCCCTGGATGCTCATCTCGCTACAATTGGTATTCGACATGTTCGAGTTGCTCTCTTTGAACCTCAAGATGATGACCCAGTTGCATGGAGTGTGTTACTTCATTCTGATCTGGAATTGACCAACCATCGATTCGCCACCCGGGAATTCCCACCATCAACATTATATCCACAGGATGAACTACTAAACCTGGCTCTCGTGCCCCTGGTCTTCCAAGATGAGCCATTGGGGTATGTGGCCTTTGACGCCGGAAACCTGGGCCCCTGTGCTATTATCGCAAGGCAGCTGGCAGCGACTTTCAAAGCTTCTGATTTGCACGCACAAGTTGTCGAGCTTTCTCTCACAGATTCTCTGACTGGCACCTACAACCGACGTTATTTCGATCTTTTTCTTAGTAATGAAGTTGGACAAAGCCAGCGATTCGGTCACGATCTGACGATCATCATGATCGATATCGACCATTTCAAAGAGTATAACGATTCCTTCGGCCATCCAGCCGGAGACAAGGCTCTGCAGTTCGTGGTGATGTGCCTGAATAAAGGACGCCGCAACGCAGATGTGTTGGCGCGTATAGGGGGCGAAGAGTTCGCTCTCATTCTGCCTGAGACCGGGATCGTGGGCGCGTTGGAAGTTGCTGAAAGAATCCGTGCCGCGATGAGGGCTTCCTCCGATCTCAAGCATCCTCTTACCCTAAGTATGGGAGTAAGCACGTTGCACAGAGACAATTTCGGAGCGGATGTCCTCATCCAGCAGGGCGACCTTGCGCTCTACGAGGCAAAGAGGACAGGACGCAACCGGATATGCGTTTTTGAAGGCAAAAGCTCAATAAATGAAACTGGATTTCCCTAAAGCGATTGAATACAAATTGAGATAGGGAATGCTGTTTTAAAACAGGGCAGCCCTGCAAACATGTGACAGGGCTGCTTCTATTTTCGTTCCACTACAAGTGTATCGGCGTTCCTTCCGCGCCGTGCGCCGCTTCCATGAGCACCTCCGAAAGCGTGGGGTGCGCGTGCACGTTACGGGCGATCTCATGCGGCGTCAGCTCCATCATGCGCGCCAGAGTCAGCTCGGGGAGCAGCTCGGTCACTTCGGGACCGATCATGTGCGCGCCGAGGATCTCGCCGTATTTCTCATCGACGACGATCTTGACGAAGCCCGCGTAATCGCCAAGCCCGAGCGCCTTGCCGTTCGGCTGGAAGGGGAACCGACCAACCTTGATATTGAACCCGCGCTCCTTCGCCTGTGCCTCGGTCAGACCGAATGACGCCACTTGCGGATTTGAGAAGGTGGCTCGGGGCATCATCTCATAATCGAGTGTGATGGTCTCCGCGCCCGCGATATTCTCCGCGGCGACAATGCCCATTGCCGAGCCAACGTGCGCCAGCATTAGCTTGCCGGTTACATCGCCCACAGCATAGATGTTCGGGACGCTGGTCTGCATTTTCTCGTTGATCTCGACAAAGCCGCGCTCACTGATCTTAACACCGACTTCTTCCAATCCGAGCCCCTTCGAGTTGGGTCGGAACCCGATCGCCACCAACGCCTGTTCCGCTTCGAGGGTTGTTTCCTTGCCTTCTGCCGAGACCTTGACTTTTACCCCACTCCCGGTGGCCTCCACCGATTCGACTTTATTTCCAACCAGGCACTTGATACCACGCTTCTCGAATTCCTTCTTCAGTTCCTTTGAGACTTCCTCATCCTCCAGAGGGACAAGGCGCGGCAGCATTTCGACAATGGTCACTTCCACCCCATAGGAGCGCCAAACCGTCGAGAATTCCACGCCGATCGCGCCCGACCCGATCACGATCACCGATTTCGGGAGCCTCTCCTGCATAATAGCTTCCAGATAGGTAACGACTTTTTCTCCGTCGATCTTCCAGGCGCCCGGAACAGCCACACTGGCACCCGTCGCCACGATAATGTTCTTAGCGGTTAACTCTGTGGACTTGCCATCCTTGCCTTTAACGGTCATGGTATTCGGCTTGGTCAGGTGCGCTTCTCCCATGAAAACCGTGATGTTGTTCTTCTTCATCAGGAACCCAACACCTTTGACCAGTCGATCCGATACCTGCCGGGAGCGTTTGAACGCTACTCCAAAATCCAGTTTGAGATTGTCGAAGGAAAAACCAAAATCCTTGCCGCGTTCCCGGAGGGTATGCGCTACCTCTGCATTTTTCAACAGCGATTTCGATGGGATACAACCGACATTCAAACACACACCGCCCAGCCATTGCTTGTCCACAATAGCAACTTTCTGCTTCAATTGTGCGGCACGGATCGCGGCAACATACCCTGCAGGTCCCGCACCGATCACAACCAGGTCGAAATTTTCCGCCATACAGTTCTCCTTATGTATATCACCGCGTGCCTCTGGCTCGCGATGACGTTTAATATTTTTATTCTACTACAGCCAGCGTCTTACACGAGACCTGTAGCCGGTGTATTCGTGCCCAAACTTTTTCTCGAGATATGCCTCTTCATGCTGAATGACCAGACAATTCATCGTCAGCACATAAAAGGGAGCGAGCACGATCCCCCAATATAAGCCCGAGTTTAGTGGCAAACCAATCACCATCAGGAGGAAACCCAGGTAAATGGGGTTGCGAGTGAAGCGATAAATGCCAGAAGTAACCACTTGCCGGGATGAGCCGTGTGGATCCAAGGTCGTGCGTGCCTTCCGGAATTCGAGGAGCGATGCGACGCCAAGCAGAAAGCCCACAAAGGTCAATGCCAGCCCGAAGAAACGCAAAATTGGGGGCGCCGCAACGGGAAGAGGGATAAAACGCCCGAGGAAGTAAGCAATTACGATGAAGATCATAGCCACCACAGGTGGGTGCACCATGGGGCTGATGTTTGGATGGTCCTGTTCTTTTGCCACAGGGATTAAGCCCAATTCTCCAACGTTTCTTTTACTTTCATCAGGAACCAGTCTGCCGAGGCACCGTCGAGAATGCGGTGGTCGAACGTAAACGAAAGATATACCATTGGGCGGATGGCAATCGCGTCGTCAATGACAACTACGCGCTTCTGCATCGCGCCGACCCCCAGAATCCCGCACTGCGGCTGGTTGATGACTGGGAATGCAAAAAGCGATCCGCTGATGCCATGATTCGTGAGCGTGAAGGTCCCACCCTTGACGTCATCCGGCTGAAGCTTTTTCGAGCGCGCCCGATTGGCCAGATCGTTGACCGTCCGCGCCATTGCCAGCAGAGACAGATTGTCCCCACCTTTGATGACGGGGACGATCAAGCCTTCCTCACCCAGGGAGGTTGCCATCCCGAGGTTAATGTCCTTATGCACAAGAATACCTTGGTCCGTCCAGGAGGAATTGACGTTGGGATACGTCTTCAAACCTGCAACGATCGCCAGCATGAAATAGGCTGTAAACGTGAGGTTGATTCCATCGCGCGCGAACATCTCCTTGTTGGCAGAGCGGTGTTTGGCGACGCGACTCATATCCGCTTCCATCACGGTCAGCACATGCGGCGAGGTATGCTTGGACATAACCATGTGCTCGGCGATTTGTTTTCTAATTGCGGTATGTTTGAGTAGGGTGTCATGTGCTCCGGTTTCAGGTGTCAGGTGGGGTGTTGGACGTGTTGTGGGAATCACGGGCTTTCCACTCTCCACAAAACTCAACACATCGTTCTTTGTGATGCGGCCGTTCAATCCGGTCCCCTGAACTTGCTGCAAATTCACGCCGTGCTCTGCTGCAATTTTTGCAACAACCGGAGAGATGAAGCCGATTTCCCTGTTTGCCCGCGCTGGAGTCAACGTCTCCTGACGTTGAAGGTTTTCCACTTTGTTATCCAAAGTCTGGAGACTTTGGACTCCGTCTGCCCCATCACTATCCACTGATTCCCCGGGCTTTCCGATCAATGCCAGAACTGCTCCCACTTTCGCAGGAACGCCTTCTTCGGCAAGAATTTTCAAAATCGTCCCGGATGCAGGTGCAGGGATTTCCGTATCTACCTTGTCGGTATTCACCTCAAGCAGTGGCTCCAGCTCATTCACAGAGTCGCCCTCCCTCTTGAGCCATTTTGTGACAGTGACTTCTTCTATACCCTCACCAAGCAGTGGAACCAAAACCTTTGTGGCCATAATTGCTCCTCATTATCTAACCATGGAGACATCGAGACACAGAGTTGATTAATTCTCAGCGTCTCCGCGATTAATGAATCTCAGGATAACGGTCTGGGTCGACTTCATGCATCATGTCATACACCGTATCAAACACCGTCTCGGCGTTTGGCTTGGACCAGTAATCGCCGTCGCTGCCATAGGCGGGGCGATGCGCTTTACCGGAAAGGGTGCGCGGTTCGGAATCGAGGTGATAGTAGCCGCCCTGCTTTTCAATGACATCCTGCATCATATAGGCTGTCCCCCCACCCGGCACATCCTCATCCAGGAAGAGCACGCGGTTTGTTTTCTTGAGCGATTCCACAGTCTTGCCATGAATATCGAAGGGCAGCAAAGACTGCACGTCTACCACTTCGATTTCAATGCCAGCTTTCGAGAGCTTTTGCGCGGCGTCCAGTGCGATGCGGCAGCAGGCGCCAT
>Ga0114129_10003953_pt1 | contig 20930 bp, 16 predicted proteins | sample RhiMetdeltSRZDD1_FD_80071 | JGI IMG/M metagenome (GOLD analysis project Ga0114129, IMG submission 80071) | Populus rhizosphere microbial communities from Tennessee, USA - Rhizosphere MetaG P. deltoides SRZDD1 (version 2) (version 2) | ecosystem: Host-associated > Plants > Roots > Rhizosphere >... | reverse complement strand
CTCGAGCGCCGCATCGGGTTGCGCCTCTATCACTGCCGCGGGTGCCGCACCGGCATCCTCGACGCCCAGCTCTCGGAAGGCCACGGCAACCAGATCCGCGTGACGCCGATCTCACGCTGGAACGTCGCGCCCGGATTCGTCACCGACTACCTGCGAGCTTGAGCCGCCGCCGTCAGGCGGGGATGGCGTCCGACATATCAATAATGTTGCGGCGCAGGGCGACGTTCACCGCGTGCGTCCGGTTCTCGGCCCCCAGCTTGTCCAGGATGCTGGCCACGTAGGTCCGGATCGTCGACTCGCTCACGTGCAGCAGGTTGGCGATCTCCTTGTTGGAGCAGCCGCGGGCGATGCGTTGCAGCACCTCCGTCTCGCGAACGGAGAGGGGCATTTGCTGCAGGGAAGCGACCATGCGGCCCGCGATGTCGATCGGGATCCAGGTCCGGCCGCGATGCACGGTCCGGATGGCCTCCAGGAGCTGCGCGGCGGGAGCGTCTTTCGTGACATAGCCGTCGGCACCCGCTTGCAGGGCGCGGAAGATCGCGTCCTCCCCCACCTGCATGGTGAGGACGAGGATCCGCGCGGAGGCCTGGACGGCGCGGATGGACTCGATGGCAAAGAGCCCGCCCCCGCCCGGCATGCGGAGATCGGTCACCGTCACGTCCGGGCGATGGAGGCGGAACTGGTCGAGGGCCTGCGGCCCGTCGCCGGCCTCACCCACCACCTCCATGTCCGGCTCACCGTCGATCAGAGCCAGGAGCCCGAGCCGCACGAGCGGATGGTCGTCCGCCACCAGCACGCGAATACGTGAATTTTGGGTCACGAGACGAGAATAGAGGCATTTCGCGAAGTGCCAAGTGGCCGAACAGTTGTCCGACGGTGACGCACGCCCCAGGCCACGGTTAACTCACGTCCCCTCACATTCGTGAGACTAGATCGGCGGATGCACTTCGATCCTGTCCAGGTCGGGAGCGTATTCGCCGTCGTTGTAGACCTTCAAAGTATTTTCTCCGGCGCGGAGGGGGAGGGATAACGCCACCGGGGCCGGCTCCGTCCAACTCGTCCCGGAAAGGGGAACCTCGAGACCCGGACCGTCGTTGACGCTGACGAAGAACGCGCGATCGCCTTTCAAGAGGTAGTGCAGCACCACCCGATGCACGCCGCGGGTCGAGGCCTTGACGCCCCGGAACACGATGGCGCTGGCGGGCAGGTTGCCGATGCGGCGTACCCGGTGCTGGCCGGAGCAACCCTCGCACATCTCGACAGTGGCCGTGCCTCCGAGGGTGTTGGCTTTCGCCTCCGCCTCGTACGAGACCCCCGCCGCCGCCGCCGAACGTGCGCCCCCGCGCTGGAAGGCCAGGAGCACGGCCACGCCGACGGCGGCGCCGGCAAGGAAGGCGCCGGCCAGCGGCCCCCGCGAAGGGCCGGGCGCCGGGACAGCCGCCGCCGGGACGTCCACACCCGGCGCGGCCGGCCCGCGGACGAAGTGCGGCACGTAGCGCCCCTTGGGCAGCTCGATGCGCAACGGCGCCGATGACAGCTCGCTCGCATACACCTCGTCGAGCTTCTCGCGCAGATCGACGGCGCGCCGCCGCACGACGGAATCCTGCGAGGGCGAGTAGCCCTCGGGACGCCCCAGCACCTCCACGCCGATCAGGTACTCGTTGATCTCGCCGGCGCGCCCCACGATCTCCATCTCGCAGATGAGCCGCAGGAAGCTCTGGAGCTGTCCCGCCCGCACGAACGTGGCCGTCTGGAGCACCTCCTGGAGCGCGGCGCGCTTCTCGTCCGGAGTGGGAGTCATGGGTGCTGCGTGATGATAGGATGCGCCTCCGGCCACCGTCCACCGCCGCCGCGGATCCAATCCCAATGCGCTTCAAGCTTTCCATCGAATATGCCGGCACGCGCTACAGCGGCTGGCAGATCCAGAAGAACGCGCGCACCGTCCAGGGCGAGCTGCAGCGCGCGATCGAGACGGCCAGCGGCAGCGGCCGCTTCGAGCTGTACGGCTCGGGCCGCACCGACGCCGGCGTGCACGCGCTGCTGCAGGTGGCCCATCTCGACCTCGACACGAAGCTGCCGCCGGACCGATTGAAGTGGGCGATCAACGACGAGCTGCCCGCGGACATCAACGTCGTCGGGGTGGAGCGCGTGGCCCACCGCTTCCACGCGCGCCACGGCGCGATCGGGCGCTGCTATCTGTACCAGGTGTCGCGGCGGCGCTCCGCTTTCGCCAAGCCCTTCGTGTGGTGGGTCAAGGATCCGCTCGACGCCGCGCGCATGCGCCGCGCCGCCTCCTTCTTCGTGGGCCTCCACGATTTCCGCTCGTTCAGCGCCGACGATCCCGAGGAGAAGTCGACGCAGGTCAAGGTCGAGGCCGTCGAGCTGGGCGAGGTGGGCGACCTCATCCTCATCCGCGTGCGGGGCTCGCACTTCGTCTGGAAGATGGTGCGCCGCATGGTGGGCGTGCTGGTCGAGATCGGGCGCGGCGCGATGCCGGCCGAGCACGTCCCGCACCTGCTGCGCCAGCCCTCGGACATGCCCGCCAAATTCACGGCGCCGCCGTCGGGTCTGTTCCTGGAGCAGGTGCTCTACGAGGGTGACACCGTCCTTCGGCCGCTCGCGCCGGCCGTCCCCGTCAGCTGTGATATCGTCCGATGAAGAACGAATGGTAGGGTCCCCCGCATTGTTGCAAGCCCTCATTGGCACCTCCGGCCTCGAAGACGCGCGCGAGCGCCGCGTCTTCGGGCAGGTCACGTGGCGCCTGATCCCGTTCATGTTCCTGGGCTACGTCATCGCCTACATCGACAGGGTGAACATCAGCCAGGCCGCGCGGACGATGCAGGCCGACCTGGGGATGAGCGACTTCGAGTTCGGCCGCGGCGCCGGCCTCTTCTTCGTCGGCTATTGCCTGTTCGAGATCCCGAGCAACCTGATCCTGGAGCGCGTCGGCGCGCGGCTCTGGATCGCCCGCATCATGATCGGGTGGGGCCTGGTGGCCATGGGGATGCTGTTCGTCACCGGCACCACGAGCTTCTACCTGCTGCGCGTCCTCCTCGGCGTGGCCGAGGCCGGCTTCTTCCCCGGCATGATCCTCTACCTCACGTACTGGATGCCGGCGCGCCAGCGGGCGAAGACAGGCGCCTTGTTCATGACCGCGATCCCCATCGCCATGATCATCACACCCTGGATCTCCGAGCCGCTGCTGCAGCTCGACGGACACGCGCTGTTCGGCCACCCGCTCTACGGCTGGCAGTGGCTGTTCCTGGTGGAAGCGTTGCCGGCGGTGATCCTCGGAATCATCGCCCTCTTCTGGCTCACCGACGCTCCCGAGAAGGCACACTGGCTCTCGCCGGAAGACCGCGAGTGGCTGGCCGCGGAGATGAAGACCGAACGCGCCGCCCGCGCGCGGCAGTCGCCCGCCCACGGCTTCAAGGCCCTGGCCAATCCGAAGGTGCTGATCCTCTGCCTCTTCTACTTCCTGAACAACATGGCCACCTACGGGGTCTTCTTCTTCCTGTCGAAGATCCTGGGCGAGGCGTCGGGCTACACCGGCATGAAGCTGGCCGCGATCACCTCGTTTCCATTCATCCCCGCCCTCCTCGGGATGGTGCTCATCGGGCGGCACTCGGACCGCACCGGGGAGCGCAAATGGCACGCCGCCGCCTGCGCGCTCACCGCGGCCGGCGGCATCCTTCTGGCCGCGCAGTTCCAGGCCAGCCTGCCCATGCTCGTGTTCAGCTTCGCGCTGTCGCAGCTCGGGCAGCGGGCGATCCTCGGCCCGTTCTGGGCGATCCCGCCGATGTTCCTGGGCGGGGCGGCGGCCGCCGCCGGCATCGCCACCATCAACGCCGTCGGGAACCTCGGTGGATACCTCGGGCCCGATCTCATGGGACGTCTGCGCGACTCGTCCAACGACTATACGCTCGGCCTCAGCGTGCTCGCCGCGTGCCTCGTCATCGAGGCCATGCTGGTGGTGAGCCTGCGGCTACCACGCGCCGACGCCGCGAAGTAGACGTATACCCGCGGACGAATCCTGTGACGTTCCTGTGTCCACAGGTGTAGACTCCAGTAACTCCATGAGAGCCGCCACCAGCACCGCTCAGATCCTCGTCGTCGAGGACGAGCGCATCGTGGCCAAGGACATCACGAGCTCTCTGGAACGCCTTGGCTACGGCGTGACGGGCATCGCGTCCTCCGGTGAGGAAGCGGTGCGCATGGTCGGCGACAAGCCGCCCGACCTCATCCTCATGGACGTCGTGCTCAAGGGCGACATCGACGGCATCGACGCCGCCGAGCACATCCGCAAGCAGTACGACGTGCCCGTCATCTATCTCACCGCGTACGCCGACTCCACCACTCTCGAGCGCGCGAAGGGCACCGTGCCCTACGGCTACCTCCTCAAGCCCTGGCAGGAGCGCGAGCTGCGCACCGTCATCGAGATCGCGCTGCACAAGCACATGCTCGAGCAGCGCCTGAAGGAGAGCGAGCGGCGGCTGGCCATGACGCTGGCGAGTATCGGCGACGCCGTCGTGGCCACCAACGAGCACGGCGCGATCGAGCTGATGAACGGCGTGGCGGAGACGATTACCGGCTGGCGGGAGGCGGAGGCCGTCGGCCAGGACGCCGCCGAGGTCGTACGCATCCGGCACAGCGCCGACGGTGCCGAGCGGCGCCATCCCCTGCGCCAGGTGCTCGAAGGCGGCGCCTCGGTGAGCCTCGCCGACGACTTCCGGCTGGTGGCTCGCGACGGACGCGAGGTCGACGTCGGCGACAGCGCCGCCCCCATCAAGGACGACAAGGGCAACGTGAAGGGCGCCGTCCTCGTCTTCCGCGACGTCACCGAGCACAAGCGCGCGGAGGAAGCGAAGGCCCACCTCCATCGCGCCCTGGAGACCGCCGCCACCGAGTGGCGCCTCACCTTCGACGCCATCGCCTCGCCCGTGCTCATCCTCGACTTCGGCGGACGCATCGTGCGCCTGAACGCCGCCGGCCAGCGGCTGGCCGGACGGTCGTTCGAGGCGTGCATCGGGGTGCCCGTGGGCCAGCTCGGCGCCACGCAGCCGTGGCCGAAGGCACAGGAGGTCGTGGACGCCATGCGCGGCCAGCCCACCGCCGTACAGCACCAGGTCACCGATCCCACCACCGGCCGCACCTGGGACGTGGCCGGCAGCGCGTGGTCGAGCCCGGGAGAGGAGCGCCGCGTGATCCTCGTCGCAAGCGACATCACGCCGCTCATGGACCTGCAGGCGTCGTTGCGCCGCAGCGAGACCATGTCCGCGATGGGAGCGCTCGTGGCCGGCGTCGCCCACGAGGCGCGCAACCCGCTGTTCGGGATCTCCGCGAACCTGGACGCCCTGGAGGCGCGCTCGGAAAAGGCCGGCGAGCAGCGCGAGACGATCGAGCACATGCGCAGCGCGCTCAATCGGCTCACGAGCCTGATGCAGCAGCTCCTCGACTACGGCAAGCCGCCGGCCCTCGAGCTGACGGCGGGCGCCCTCGACACCGTCATCTCCGAAGCCGTCGACGCCTGCCGCCTCCTCGCGGATCGGGCGGGCGTGAGCATCGAGGCGCAGGCGGGAGACCTGCCGCGCCTGGCGCGGATCGATCGCCACCGCCTGGTGCAGCTCTTCGAGAACCTCATCGAGAACGCCGTGCAGCACTCGCCAAAAGGCGCCGCCGTCAAGGTCGAAGCGGCCGCCGTGCGCGAGACCGACGGCGAGTGGATCGAATGCCGCGTATCCGATCTCGGGCCGGGCTTCGCCGGCGACGACTTCGCGAAGATCTTCGAGCCGTTCTTCACCCGCCGCCGCGGCGGCACCGGCCTCGGCCTCTCCATCGTGCAGCGGATCGTGCAGGAGCACGGCGGCCGCATCGAGGCCAGGAACCGCGAGGGCGGCGGCGGCCTCATGGTCGTACACCTGCCGGTGGCCTCGACCAAGGCCTCGCCCGGCGACGTAGAATAGTCCGCTCGCGTCCTCGCACCGCGCCCGGTGGAGGACCCTCACGGAGGAAATCCCATGTACCGAACCCTGTGCGCCGCCACGCTGGCCGCCGTGTCCGCGGTGTCGCTCTACGCCGCGGAAAAGCCCGGCAAGATCGAGTGGGGATCGCAGTCGAAGGAAGCGACCCAGCAAGCCGCGGAGGCCCTCGCCCTCATCGAGCAGGCCGCCCCCGGCCCGCGTTACCGGCCGCTGGCCGAGAAGGCGGCGGCCGCCGATCCCAGCTTCGCCCTCGCGCAGTTCCTGGTCGGCCTTTCGTACGGCGGCAACGAGCGCAAGCCGTACATGGACAAGGCACAGGAGCTCGCGCAGAAGGCCCCCGCGGGCGAGAAGGGCTACATCGCGGCGTCGCTCACCGGCGACCGCGATCAAGCCATCGCCGCCTTCGAAGAGCTCGACAAGACCTACGACGATCCGATCGTCTCGATCCGCCTCGGCCAGCTCTACTACGAGCGCTACACCCGCGGCACGCCGAAGGAAGGCGATCTCGACAAGGCGAAGGCCGCCCTCGAAGCGGGCCTGGCCCTCAACAAGCAGAGCGCCCGCGCGCTCCTCGCGCTGGGCAACGTCCTCCTCATGAAGGGCGAGTACCCGGCCGCGCGCGAGCGCTTCGCGGCGGCGCTGCCCCTCATGGCCCCCGGCGTTCCGCCGCAAGGCGTGCGGTACGGCACGGCCATGAGCTACCTGTACGAGGGCAAGTCGAACGAAGCCATCGCGTCGCTCGAGCCCTACGTCGACGAGTATCGCAACTCGCCGAGCATGGCCTTCCCCGAGGTCTTCGTCCACAACTCGATCGCGCGCATCTACCTCGAGAGCGGCAAGCCGGAGCAGGCCCTCGTCCACTACCAGAAGGGCTTCGAGGCGGTGAAGAACAGCACGACGATGAAGGAAGAGGACAAGACGGTGTGGCTCGGCCGCCTGCACCACGGCACCGGGCGCTCGCTCGCGCGCATGGGCAAACACAAGGAGGCCTGGGCGGAGGCGGAGATCGTCAAGAAGATGATCGACGATGCCGGCGAGGCCGGGAAGCAGTTCGTGCCCGCGTATCACTATATGGCCGGCTACCTGAAGCTCGAGGCCGGGGACGGCGCCGCCGCCGTGGATCACCTGAAGCAGACCGAGGCCGACGATCCGTTCCATCGGCTCCTGCTCGCCCGCGCGTACGAGAAGGTGGGCGAGAAGGAGAAGGCCCGCGCGACGTACCAGGAGGTCGTCGACTTCAAGGTGCTCAACCTGGAGCGGGCGCTCAGCTATCCCGAGGCGAAGAAGAAGCTGCTCTGATGCTCGGCGGTACCGCGCTGGCGCTGCTCCTCGCGAGCGCGCCGGCGCGTCCTGCCGGTGACGGCCGCCTCGTCTTCGGCACGAAGTCGGAGGAGGCGGCCGCCGCCGCGCGCGAGGCGATGCAGGTCTTCGTACGGACGGGCGACCTGGCCGCGGTGGAGGCCCTCGCCCAGCAGGCTGTCGATGCCGACCGCACGTTTGCTTTCGCGCGGTGTCTCCTGGCTCTCGGATTCAGTGCGTCTTCCCGCGAGGCCAGCGACGTTCAGTGGGCGCAGGCCCGCGAGCTCGCCCCGTCGGCGCCCGAGGGAGAGCGGCAATGGGTCGCCGCCTTTCTGCTGCGAGACAACCGGCAGGACGCTGGGGTTCGAAACGAGGCGATCGCCGCCTGGAAGAAGATCGCCGACAACTATCCGCAGGAGCCGCTGGCGTTCTCGATGCTGGCGGGAGCGTACAGCCGTCGGTGGCTCATGGATTCGCGCAACGGCGCGGACGATGATGCCTGGCACGAGGCTGCGGAGACGGTTCTGTCGCTGGACGACAAGTCGGCCACCGCCCATCGCGGGCTCGCCGAGTATTCCATGCGGCGGAACGACTTTTCGCACGCACGCGACCACCTGGCCTGGGCCCGGGAGGCGCTGGGGCCGGATGCGCCTCTCGACTGCGGCGTCGCGGGGATGATGGAGGTGCGCGCGCACCTGTTCGACGGCGCGCCGGCGGAAGCGCAGGTCCTGGCGCGCCGATGCCGTGAACGGTTCATGACGGCGGACGGCGTACCGGCCGCGACCTGGAACTTCATCGGCCGCGTCCTGCTCGAAACCGGCGACGCGGAAGGAGGGCTCGCCGCCTATGAGAAGGGCCTCGGATGGATCGAGCGTCTCACGTGGACGGAGGACGAGCAGGCGCTGCGCCAGGTTTGGATCGGCCGATACCATCATGGTCGCGGGCGATGCCTGGCCAAGCTCGGCAAGCACGCGGAAGCGTGGGCGGAAGTCGAGACCGTCAAGAAGATGCTCGATGGCGGCGGTGACGCCGGGAAGCGCTACCTGCCGGCGTATCACTACCTCGCCGGCTACGTGAAGCTGGAGGCGGGCGACACGCGCGCGGCACTCGATCACCTGGAGCAGGCCGCCGCGGCCGGCGATGGGTTCCGGACACTGCTCCTTGCGCGCGCCCACGACAAGCTGGGCCAGACGGACGAGGCACGCCGCCGCTATCGAGAGATCCTCGAATCGAAGGACCTCGATGTCGAGCGCGCGCTCGCCTACGCGGAGGCCAAGACGCGGCTGGCGGCACTGGATGCCGCGGCCGCCACACGTCGATGAGACTGCGCGGTTGGATCTCGCCGCTTGCCGGCGTGGCCCTGGGCCTTCTCTACGGTCTCGGCTGCCGGCTCATCTTCGACTCGAAGCCCGGCGGCGGACGCGGCTACGGAAACGTCTTCGCGGGCGTCTCCCTCGCGTTCCTGTTCCTGGTGCCGTTCGCCCTGGGTGCGCTCACGGCCGCGCTGGCACCGCGTGACACGAAGCAGCCGTGGCTCTACTGGCTGCTGATGCCGTGGGTCTCCACCGCGTTGCTTCTGCTCTCCACATTCGCACTGGCCTGGGAAGGGATCATCTGTCTCGTGATGGCGTCGCCGATCATGTTCCTGATGGCGATGATGGGCGGCCTCGTCGTCGGCTTCGTGATCACGCAGCGACAGCGGCCGGTGCCCCCGGCGGCCATTGCGTCCTGCATCGTGCTGCCATTCGTGTGGGCGCCGCTCGAGGCGCAGCTCCCGCGGCCGGACGGGCTGCGCACGGTGACGACTGTGGTCGACATCGCCGCGCCGCCGGATGTCGTCTGGGGTCAGATCGTGCGCGTGCCGCTCATCACCGAGGAAGAGCAGACCTCCGGCTTCTTCCAGGCCATCGGCATCCCCAAGCCGCTGGAGGCCACGCTCTCGCATGACGGCGTGGGCGGCCTTCGCGAGGCGCGCTTCGCCGGCGGCATCCGGTTCCACGAGAACGTCACCGAATGGGAGCCGAACGCGAGGCTCGGCTTCACCATCGAGGTGGATCCCGATACGATCACGGCAGCGGTGCTCGACGATCACGTCCGCGTCGGCGGAGAGTACTTCGACGTCGTCTTCGGCCGTTTCGACCTGAAACGAACCGCCGCCGGAACACGTCTCACGCTGGAGAGCCGCCACCAGCTCCGTACGACGTTCAACGCCTACGCGGGACTCTGGACCGACGCCGTCATGAGCGACATCCAGGGGAACATCTGCCGCGTCATCCGTAGCCGCAGCGAACAAAGGGGACCCCGATGAGCCTGTCGACAGTCGTTCTCGCTTCCATGCTGTACGCCGCCGTACCGCCCGCCACCGTCGACGTGTCCGTGCTCGTCTCGGACGCCCAGGCCGCCCCGCTGGCCAAAGCGACGGTGAAGGCGGGCTCCCAGTCGTGCACCACGGGGGACGACGGGCGCTGCGCGCTCGCCCTGCCCGCGCGCGCGGTTCGCGTCGAGATCGCGGCGCAAGGCTTCCTCACCCGCACCGTCGACGTGGACCTCACGCGCGGCGCGCCGCAAGCCCTCGAGATCACGCTGGCGATCCACCAGAACGACTACGCGGAGACTGTGAACGTCATCGATACGGCGCCCTCCGATCGCCCGGCGCGGATCCCGGTGAAGCCGGTCGAGGTGATGGAGGTGGCGGGCGGCGTGGAGAACGTCTTCCGCGTGCTGCACACGCTGCCCGGTGTCGCCAGCCCGGAAGAGTTCGGCAGCCGCCTGAGCGTGCGCGGCGGCGGCCCCGACGAGAACCTCACGATCCTGGACGGCGTCGAGATCCACAACCCGTATCGGCTGTTCGGTCTCGTGAGCGCCTTCAATCCCGAGACGATCGAGGGCTTCGATCTGTCCACCGGCGCCTTCGACGCGCGTTACGGCGACCGGCTGAGCTCGCTGCTGCTGATCCGCGCGCGGCCGGGCACGACCGAGCAGGCGATCGCGGGCACGGCCGCCCTCGGCCTCACCGACTCCAACGTGGTGGCGGAAGGAAAAAGCCCGGTCGGTTCGGGCTCGTGGCTGCTGGCCGTGCGCCGCACGTACTACGACCTCGTGGCGGAGCGCTTCATCGACGAGGACCTGCCGTCGTTCACCGACGTGCAGGCGAAGACGTTCCTGAACATCGGCCGATCCGCCAGCCTCACCCTGTTCGGCCTGCGCAGCCGCGAGTCGGCGGACGCGACATTCGACGAGCCCGAGCAGGGCGCGGAGGGCGCCTTCAACAGCCGCACGCGCAACGACCTGCTGTCGGCCAGCTTCACTTTGACGCCGGGGCGCGGCTTCGTCGCGCGCACCATCGCCTCCTCGTACGTCAACACCGACGCCGTCGACTTCGGCGGCGACTTCCGCAACAAAGGCCGGCGCGCGAACGCGGCCGGCGACGAGGCCTACGACCAGAGCCGGGTGGAGGTGACGTGGGAGGGCCGCGTCCGCGATCACGCGTTCCGGCAGGAGCTCGCGTGGCAGGCCACGCCCCACCGCCTGTTCGAGGCCGGCGTCGAGGCGCATCGCCTGGAGACGCGCGTGCGTTTCCTGATCCCCGCCGAGCGCAACACGCAAGAGGGGAACGGCTCGAGCCTGCAGGGCGGTGCCGGCCTGCCCGACGAGCTCGACTCGCGCCGACAGGACACGCGGGTGGGCGCGTGGCTGCAGGCGCGTCTCAACTTGCCGCCGCGGTGGCTCGTGGAGCCGGGCGTGCGCGTCGATCGCAGTACGGTGAACGGGCGCACGTCGGTCTCGCCGCGCGTGGCGGCAACGTGGTCGGTCGGCAGCAAGACCCGCCTGCGCGCGGCCGGCGGGCTGTATACCCAGAGTCCCGGCTACGAGAAGCTCGTGCAATCCGACTACTTCATGGACCTCACCAGCACCGGCCGCGTCGACCTCGACAACGAGATCTCACGGCACGCGCTGGCCGGCTTCGAGCGCGACCTGGCCCCCGGCCTCACCGGCCGCGTCGAGGCCTACTACAAGGGCTTCGACCACCTGGTGGTGGGCCGCCTCGAGACTCCGGAGGAGACGGCGGCGCGCGTCGCCGAGTACGACTTCCCCGCCGCCCTCGCTTCCAACGTGCCACGCGATCCCTGGATCACCACGCAACCCACGAGCGGCGGCAAGGGCCACGCCTACGGCTTCGACCTGTACTTGCGGCGCACCGGCTCCGCCTCCACGCGCATCACCGGCTGGGGCTCGTACACGTACGGCATCGCGCGCCGCGAGGCCTACGGGCTCGAGTACCCGTTCGACTACGACCGCCGCCACGCGCTGAGCCTCGTGGGCAACCTGCGCCTCAGCCGCAAGCTCGTGCTCTCGACGACGGCGCGCTTCTCCTCCGGCTTCCCGCGCACGCCCGTGGTCGGCTTGCGCGTGGCCGCCGAGCCCGATCTCCTCGATCTCGACGGCGACGGCAACCGCGGCGAGCTCGTGCCCGCCCGCAATCCCGACGGCCTGCTGTACTACACGACGGATCTGGGCGGCGTCGCCAATCTCAACACGGCGCGCCTGCCCGCCTACGGCCGCGTGGATGCGCGCCTCACGTACAAGCCGAAGGGACCGGGCGGCCGCTTGCAGATCTACATCGACGTGATCAACCTCCTGAACCGGAAGAACGCCGGCTTCCTCGATCCCGTGCTCGAGTACGACCCGAGCGCGGATCGGCCGCGGCTCACGGAGGAGCGCAACGGGTCGATCCCGCTGCTGCCGTCGTTCGGCATCCACTTCGATCTGTCGAGGAAGCGCTAGGAGCCCGTCCGCCGTCGTGACGTGACGGACTCCTTCGCTACTACGCGCTGAGCTTTGCGAAGTCGTGGAGGTCGCGGCTCGTGACCTCGACGTCGTAGAGAGGACCGGCGACGAGCTCGGGCGAGGCGAGGAGGAAACGCTCGATGGCGACGCCGATGGCGCCGCGCAGGTCTTCTTCCGTCCACTTACGCGCCTTCTCGCCGGCCGGCGTCTCTTCGATAGCAGGCATGGACAGGTTCACGCGGAAGCCGCGGTTGCGCTCGACGTCGTGGACGACCCAGCTCCGCCCGTCGTTGCCGCGCCGGGTGACCTCGGTCACCTGCAGCACGATCCCGAGCTTCCCCGTTCTCATCTGCTTGGACGCGCCCATCCCCTGCCTCCGGGGCTAACCATAACATCGGCCGCCGCCGCGCGCACGTGTTTCCTGTTACCAGTACAACAGACGGATGAGGGCCTCGAGATAGTAGTAGTCGCCGAAGACGAGGCCGTTGTCGCTGACGCCTTTGCGCTGGTTGCGGCACCCGTGGAGGATGATCGCCTGGTCGTTCGTGCCGCGCGCGAGGTAGAACGGGCCGGAGAGCGATTCGAGGATGGCGATCGACTGGCGCAGGTAGCCCTCCGCCCGCGCCGGATCTTCCTCGAAGCGCGCGAGCTGCTGCAGGCCCGCGGCCACGACCGCCGCCGCCGAGCTGTCGCGCGGCTCGTTGGGGATGCGCGGGGCGTCGAGGTCCCAGTAGGGGATGTGGTCGGCGGGCAGCCGAGGGTGGGCGAGATAGAAATCGGCCAGGCCGCGCGCCGTCTCGAGCCATCGGCGGTCGCCCGTCTTCACGTACACCACCGTGAAGCCGTAGATCGCCCACGACTGGCCGCGCGCCCACATCGAGTCCTTCGAAAATCCCTGCGCGCTGTCCTGGCCGAGGACACGGCCGTCGCGGGGGGCGAAGCGCACGGCGTGCGCTGTCGAGAAGTCGGGGCGCACGAGGTGGGCACGCACCGCCTCCACGTGACGCAGACCGGCCTCGCGATAACGCGGATCGCCGCTGGCCTCGCTCGCCCACCACAGGAACGGCACGTTCATCATCGAGTCCACGATGGCGTCGACGTCGGGCTTGTCGAGGTCGCCCTCGTACGTGCCGTGCCAGTGGATGAAGCCGTTGTGCGGGTTCGCCTTCTTCAGGTACATGCCGGCGGCGGTGATCGCATCCTCGCGCAGCCGCTTGCGCGCGGCCTCGTCCACGAACGGCAGACCCTTTACGTGCGAGAGACCGAACAGGAACCCCTGATCGTGCGACCAGGGCAGGTCGAGGTCCGAGGCCGCGATGCGATCGGCCTTGGCCTTCGCCCAGGCCGCGTAACGCGGATCGCCGGTGGCGCGGTAGAGGTCCCAGAGCTGGCCCACCCAGTGGCCGGCCGTCCAGTAGGTGGCGTTCACCATGTCCCACTCGCCCGTCGTCGGGTCCGTGCGCAGCGGGAACTCGTCGGCCGGGCGCGCCTGAAGGAGGGCCGCCGTGCGGTCGACCTGGCCGCGGGAGAACGCGAGCGCTTCCGTCAGCGCGCGGCGCCGCTCGGCCGACAGCTCGCGCTGGAGGAAACGGCGGAGCGGCTCGGTCTGGTCGGCGACGGAGGCCGCGCGGTGGTCGTCGACCCAGAGCCCGTAGCCGGCGGACGGCGTGGGCTCGGCCGCGCGAGCGGAAGCGGCGAGAAAGACGAGTACCGCCAGTCCTGAAACGATTCTCCGGAGCCCTTGGAAACCCTTAATGCGACGCAACCAAAGAGTAGCTTGCCTGAACCCTGCGCCCGGATCAAATATGGCGGCCCCCAAAAAGCAGCACCGCCGGAGGAGCCTGCGCTCCCCCGGCGGTGAGGTATCTCTTGCGACGAGCCTTTACTTCTTCCAGTACTTCAGGCGGTTGTAGCGCGTCTCCGAGTACGTGCTGCTGATCGTGCCCACGTAGACGCCGTTCTTGAAGTAGTGGGTCGCGTCCCCGCGGTCGGGATCGGTGCGGATCAGCACGTCCGCGACGTACGCCTTCACCGTGCCGTTCGTGGCGTCATGCATCAGCTTGATGTTCGTGAACTTGTTGTTGATGCCGGTGGCCAGCACTTCCGTGCCGTAGCGCTTGTACGTGCCGCTGCTGTCGGTGAAGCTGCGCACCTGGTACGCGGTCGCGGACGTCGCGCCGCCGAACACCTGCAGCACGGTGGCCTCGTGCGTGCCCGCCACGTTCCAGATCGAGGCCTCCATCATGTGGTTGCCGCTGGTGTAGTTGTTGTTCCACCGCATCTCGGTGCGCTTGCCGTCCGTCGGCGAGCACGGGCTTTGGAAGCACTGGTCCGTCTTGTACACCCACGTGTACCAGACGCCGCTCGTGTACTTGAAGCGCGAGCTGACCGAGAGGTTGTACGGCTTGTGGATGGTGTACGTGAACGAGGTGTCGGTCCAGCCGGTCGTGGGTCCGGCGGCGACGTCCGGCACGGCGATGGTCAAGAGCACCACGGCGGCCAGACCCGACAGTACGGCGAACCGACTCAGCATCGTCATCTCTATCTCCAATCCTCGATCGCGCGTGAGCGGCGCGGTCGCGACCATCACGGTGACGACTGAACAGAATATCGGCCCCCCGGGCCGCCCCTGCCACTATCCAAAAGTCCACCCTGCGCAGATACGATATGAACGCCGCTCGGTCCAACTCACTCAAAATATTTGACTTACTAAAACCGTACGCGGCGCGTTTGTTGGAAGGGAAGGGGTTGGGATAAACGTATATAAATTATACTAATAACGCTACTTAGTACCAAAGAGACGCGCGCCGGCGTCGCCGATGCCCGGCACGATGTAGCCGTGCTCGTCGACGGCTTCGTCGATCGCGGCCGTGAAGATCGCCACATCGGGATGGCCCTCGTGGAAGTTGGCGATCCCTTCGCGCGAGGCCACGAGGCAGACGAATTTGATCGACTTCGGGTGCGTCGCCTTCACGCGGTCGACGGCGGCGATCGCGGAGTTGCCGGTGGCGAGCAGCGGGTTCATCACGATCGCGTCGCGGCCGGCCATGTCCTCGGGCAGCTTGTTGTAGTACTCGACCGAGCCCAGGGTCTCCGGGTCACGATAGATGCCGACGTGGCCGACGCGCGCCATCGGCAGGATGCGGAGCATCCCTTCGAGGATGCCGTTGCCGGCGCGCAGGATGGAGACGAGCACGGTCTGGTTCTCGTCGATCACCGGCGCCTGCATGGTCGCCATCGGCGTCTCGATCTGCTGGTACGTGAGAGGCAGATCGCGCGTCACCTCGTACGCGAGCAGCATGCTGATCTCGGACACGAGGCCGCGGAAGGTGGCGGTGGAGAGCCCCTTCTGGCGCAGCAGGCTGAGCTTGTGCTGCACGAGCGGGTGCGGGATCACGTTGACTTCGCCGGGCATGGACTGCTCCTTCGGGATTAGAAGACGGTGCCGTCGCTCTCGACACGCAGCGGCGGGCCCCCGTCGGGACGCCGCTCGCGGGCGATCTCGCGGCCCGCGCTCCACGTGCCCCCCTCCAGGACCTTGGCCAGCGGCAGGACGCCGGCCCTCACGTTCAACGCGCGACGGACCTCGAGGGCGGTGCGGTCGAGCAGGGCCACGGTCAGGGCGCGCCATTCGACCACGGCTTCGGAGCCGACGGCGTGGACGCCCGCGAGCAGACCGTCGTCCCTCGGCACGAGCACGCCGGCGTCGATGAAGAGGCCGCCGTTGCGATACTCGGGGAGTCCGGTGAGGGCGTCGAGATCGATGACGCGGATCCCGCCGAGCTCGAGCGGCTCGACGAGCGAGTACGTCAGCCACTGCGATAGCTTGTGGAACGGCACGAGGCCCAGCCGCGGGTGCGGCCACACGTCGCCGAGGTTCACGCCGGCGATCTCGTGCCGGCCGGGCCAGATCGTCGAGAGCGACTCGAGGACGACCTCCAGGATCGTCGCCGCCGGCAGCACGCCGCCTTTGGCGCGCGCCCGCATCTGGTCCGCCGGATGTCCGCCGCGCATCGCCGCTCCCAGTCGGCGCAGGAGCGTGACGCGGCCGCCCAGACCCACGAGCGGATTGGCTTCGGTCACCTGGAACGCCCGCGCCAGCGTCTCCTCCGACACCGACAGGAGCCCGTCGGGATCGGCGCGCAGGGGGACGGCAGGGTCGCTCGACAGGCCGCCGCCCGCGAACAGGTGATAACTCGCGAGGGCAAGACCCTCCGAGCGGTCGGCGACGACGTCGGTCCCCGGCTCGCGGAACGACCATGCCCCGCCCGCGCCGGCATCGATCAGCACGCTCGTGATCACCAGCTCGACGTGGGCCTGCAGCCGGCGCTCCGCATCGGCGCCTTCCTCACGGAGCCGCGCCCCGAAGGCGGCGATGCGATCGTGGCCGCCCGTGGCGAAATGCCGCCAGCGGCTGTGATACGGGATGGCGGCGGGACTGGCGTACCGCGCGCTCATCAAGCGCACCACGCGCGCGACGACGTCGGGAAGGCGCGCGAGGTCGAGCCGCCAGTGGGAGGCGTCCTCCGGGGCCATGGCGAACGCCTGCTCGGCCTTTTCGCGGATGGTGTGCGGGCTGCGCAGCCGGCGGATCTCGGCGCGCTCGGCGTCGGTCGCGCTCACTGTCGACTGTCGACTGTCAACCGTCGACTCTCATTCATTCAGCGCCCGCCCTTTCGCCTTCGACAGCTCCTTCTCGTCGGGCGACCCTTCCGGCGTGAAATAGCCGGCGGCCTTCTTCGCGTCCATCTCCACGCGGGCATCGTCGGGGATCATCTCGTCGGGAATCGGAACGCGCTCGGTGATCTGAATGCCCGAGCGCACCATGGCGTCGTACTTCATGTTGCTCATGGACACCAGGCGGTCGATCTTCGAGATGCCCAGCCAGTGCAGCGCGTCGGGCATCAGCTCCTGGAAGCGCATGTCCTGCACGCCCGCCACGCACTCCGTGCGGGCGAAGTACTGCGCGGCGCTGTCGCCGCCCTTCTGGCGCTTGCGGGCGTTGTAGACGAGGAACTTCGTGACCTCGCCCAGCGCCCGGCCCTCCTTGCGGTTGTAGACGATGACGCCGGCGCCGCCGGCCTGCGCGGTTCGGATGCACTCCTCGATGCCGTGGACGAGATACGGTCGGCAGGTGCAAATGTCCGAGCCGAACACGTCGGAGCCGTTGCACTCGTCGTGCACGCGCACGGCGAGCTGGTGGGTGGGATCGGCGATCGTCTGCACCTCGCCGAACATGTAGATGGTGTTCCCCCCGATCGGCGGGAGGAAGACCTCGAGGTCGGGCCGCGTGACGAGCTCCGGGAACATGCCCGCGGTGTGCTCGAAGAGCGAGCGCCGCAGCGTGGCCTCGTCGCAGCCGAAACGCCGCGCGATCTCGGGCAGATACCAGACGGGCTCGATGGCGGCCTTGGTCACCACCACGTCGCCCTTCTCCTTCAACAGCTGCCCGTCGGCCTTGAGACGTCCAGCCTCCATTGCATCGATCAGCTCGGGCACCCGGATGTGGGCGCGGGTGATCGCGATGGTCGGACGGATGTCGTAGCCCTGGTCGAAGTACGGCTTCCAGGCCTCGGCCACCACCGCCCCGAACGGATCCATGGACACGATGCGCTCGGGGTTGAACCACTGCGGGTGCGGGCCGATGACGCTGGTGGGCGAGGTATCGGTGAGGTCGGGCTTGCGCAGCGGATCGAGCGAGCCCGCCGCCACCGCCAGCGCGCGGTAGAGCGAATAGGCGCCGGCGTGGGTGCCGATGACGTTGCGCTGCGCGGGGTTGGTCACGGTGCCGATGAGCGGCCCGCGCTCCATCGGGTCCTTCGCTCCCCACTTCACCGCGATCGGCTTCGGGCCGTGGGTGTCGGGGTGGGACGTCAGCACGATCTTGCGCGGCCGCTTCTTCTTGTTGATGTCGTCCAACAGGCTCTCCTAGGACATCCAGGTGGCGTCGGGCTGGAGCGACCACTTCGTCGTGATCTTCTTGAGGTCGGTCCAGAAGAGGACGGCGGGCCGGCCGGTGATGTCGCCGTGCCCGAACTTCGAATGTTTGGTCCCGCCGAACGAGAACGGCTCGCGTGGTACCGGCACCCCGATGTTGACGCCGATCATGCCGGTGGACGCGCGCTCGGCCACGTAGCGGGCGACGGCGGCGCTGGTGGTGAAGACGCTGGTGGCGTTGCCGTAGGGGCTCTGCCCTTCGAGGGCCAGCGCCTCGTCGAGGGTGGGCACGCGCAGCACGGTGAGCACGGGGCCGAACAGCTCTTCGCGGGCGCAGTCCATGTCGGGCCGGGCGCGGTCGATCACGGTCGGGGCCAGCCACGAGCCGCCCTCGTATCCGGCCGGCGCGGGCACCTGCCGCCCGTCGACGCGGATCTCCGCGCCCTGCTCCGCCGCCCGCGCGATGCCGGCGCGCAGCCGGTCGCGAGCGGCGGCGTCGATGATGGCGCCCATGGCCTCGCCGGGCTGCAGGCGCGCGGCCTCGGCGCAGATGGGCCCCAGCAGCGGCTCGACGTCGCCCACCGCCACCAGCACGCTCGCCGCCATGCAGCGCTGGCCCGCGCAGCCAGTGAACGAGTCGACCACGCCGCGCACTGTGACCGCCGGATCGGCGTCGGGCACGACGAGGATGTGGTTCTTGGCGCCGCCCAGGCAGAGCGCACGTTTACCGAGAGCCGTCGCGCGCGTGTAGACGGCCCGGGCCGCCGCCGTCGAGCCGACGAAGGCGATCGCCCGCGTCTGCGGATGGTCGACGAGGGCCTCGACCGCCACGCGGTCGCCGTGCACGAGGGAGAAGACGCCGGCGGGGAAGCCCGCCTCCGTCATCAGGTCGCCCATGCGGCACGCCGCCATCGGCACCTTCTCGGACGGCTTGAGGATGAAGCAGTTCCCGAGCGTGACGGCGATCGGGAACATCCAGAGCGGCACCATCGCCGGGAAGTTGAACGGCGTGATCCCGACCACGACGCCGAGCGGCTCGCGCCGCGTCTCGCACGTCACCCCGCGGCTGACCTCGAGGGCGCCGCCCTCGTCCATGTTCTGCAGGCTGAGGGCGAACTCCACGACCTCGACGCCCTTCAGGATGCCCGCCCGCGCTTCCCCCCGCGTCTTGCCGGCCTCGAGCGCCGCCGTGTTCGCGAGATCGTCGAGGTGGCGCAGCAGCAGGTCGCGGAAGCGGAAGAGCGGCTGGCTCCGTTCCTTGATGGGCTGGGCCCGCCAGGCGGGGAAGGCGGCGGCGGCGGCAGTGACGGCGGCGTCCACATCGGCCGCCGACGACAGGCCGACGCGCCCCACGCGCGTACCGGTGTACGGGCTCACCAGATCGCGCGTGCGCCCGCCGGTGGCGGCGCGCCACGTCCCGCCGATGAGGTTCGGACAGTCTCGTGGCTGCGCGGGAACGTCGACCAGCGTCACCTGGTCATTATCACCCCCGGGGGGCCCACCGGGATGTCGACGTGGAATGCGGTCCCCGCCCTCGGGGCCGACTCCACGTGGACATCGCCTCCGTGCGCCCGCACGGTGCGCTGCACGATGGCGAGCCCGAGGCCCGTCCCCGCGCCCGTCGTCACGAAGGGATCGAACAGCCGCCCCTGCACCGCCTCGGGGATCCCCGCCCCATCGTCCACGACGGAGAGGCGAACCCGCTCGGCCTCGCCTTCGTCGCGGCGGCACGCGCGAATGGTCACGCGTTCGAGCCCCCGCGCGTGGACGGCCGCGTTGTGGAGCAGGTTGAGGAGGGCCTGGCCGAGCCGGAAGCGGTCCACGAAGACGGACGGCAGGCCGGCCTCGACCTCGACGGCCACCGGCGGGCACGGCGAGCACTGGGCACGGAACGCCTCCACCACCTCCGCCACCAGCTCGCCGACGGGCACCGCCGCGGGCGCGAGGGCGTGCGGCTTGGCGAACTCCAGGAGGTCCTTCATCACCGCATCGAGCCGGCGGGTCTGGGACTCGAGGGTGCGCACGTGGCTCTCCACGGCGGCGTCGCCCCGGAGCCGATCGCCGAGCACGTAGGCCGAGGCCTGCAGGGCGAAGATCGGATGCCGCACCTCGTGGGCCACGGCCGCGACCATCTGCCCGTAAGCGGCCATGCGCTCCGCCTCGCGCAGGGCGGCGATACCCTCCTCCACGCGCCGCTCCAGGCCGGCATTGGCTTCCGCGAGCCCGCGATTGGCGACGTCGAGCTGGCGCGTCGCCTCCGTGAGCTCCTGCGTGCGCTCCTCCACGAGGTGCCCCAGCCGCCGCTGCTCGGCCAGCGCGCGGCGCTGCCGGGCGAAGGTGACGCTGGCCCCGGCCAGCACGAGCGCGAGGGCGGACGACAGGTAGAACCACCACGTCTGATAGACGAAGGGCCGCTGCCGGAACTCGTAGCGCGCGCCGGCCGGGCTCCACTGGTCGTCGTTGCCGGCCACCACCTCGAAGGTGTAGTGCCCGGGCGGCAGCCCGGTGTAGTACGCCACCCGTCGCGCCCCCGCCTCGTTCCAGCCCTCCTCGTATCCCGCGAGGCGATAGCGGTAGCGGATCGGCCCCGGCGTGAGCAGGCTCGTGTAGATGAACTCGTAGCTCGCCGTCCCCGCCGGGAAATCCCCGGGCCGGTGCGAGTCCGCGGCCTGCCCGTTGCGCACGACGCGTTCCACGCGCACGACCGGAGGCGCCGCGCTCTTCCGCAAGCGGCGCGGGTCCATCATGGCCAGGCCGCCCTGGGTGGCGAACCACAAGCGGCCGTCCGGCGTGCGGCCGCTCCCCGGGTGCCGCAGCCCCTCCGAGACGAGGCTCAGGCCGTCCGTCTCGGTGAAGAGGCGTACGCTCGCGAGTCGCCGGCCGGGAGCGGAGGAGGAGAGCTCGCGCTTGTCGACGCCGTAGAGG
>Ga0114129_10003952_pt1 | contig 20933 bp, 19 predicted proteins | sample RhiMetdeltSRZDD1_FD_80071 | JGI IMG/M metagenome (GOLD analysis project Ga0114129, IMG submission 80071) | Populus rhizosphere microbial communities from Tennessee, USA - Rhizosphere MetaG P. deltoides SRZDD1 (version 2) (version 2) | ecosystem: Host-associated > Plants > Roots > Rhizosphere >... | reverse complement strand
GCATACGATCGCGTGGCTCGGGCTGATATGGGAAAAAGATCTGTGACTCGCCCTTGCTGCGCGGATCGATCGGACCGCGGTGCCGAATATCCTCGATGACGCCGACCACCGTCCACAGTGGTCCTTTGTTACCTTCCTTGCTGAACGTCTGGCCAACAGCAGCAAGTCTGCCGAACATCGCCTGGGCGGCAGACTGGTTGATCACCACACCGCGAAGCCCCGCCGGGTCATCGGTCTCGCCTAGGAACCGTCCATCGCGCAGCCTTGCACCGATCGTCTCCAGGTAGCCAGGCATAACTTTAAATTGTGTTGAGAACGTCGACTTGCCGTTCGCGACGAACGTTGAATAGCTCGTACCGCCGCCCAGTGCGAAATTATCGACGAGGCTGGCCGCCGAGATGCCGGGAATCGTTCTGACTTGTTGCAACAAGCGCGTGTAGTAGTCCTTGTGCGACTCCATATTCCGATCGAGCGGCAGCACCTGCATGGTTACCAACCGATCGGGTTCGAAACCAAGATCCGTCGCAGTAATGCGAGCGAAGCTGCGAATCATCAATCCGGCCCCGGCGAGGAGCACCAGCGCCAGCGCCGTTTCGGCGGCGATCAGCCACTGGCCGCCGCGTCGCGTCAACGGCGATCCGACCAGTCGTCCGCGCGCCAGTATTGGAGGAATGCGAACACGGGAAAGCCGGATCGCGGGCAGGAGGCCGAACAGCAGCACCGTGGGAATCAAGAGTGCCGCCGTCGACGCCAGTACCGCGACATTGACGGTGATTGGTGAATTGTCCGGTAATCGCAACGGCATGTTTGCCACGAGGGCATCCAGCGAGATCCACGCGAGCAGCACGCCAAGGGCAGCCCCGCAAGCGGCGAGCACGACGCTTTCGGCCAGCAGCTGGCGTACCAGCCGGCCGCGGCCCGCCCCGAGCGACGCCCGGATCGCCAACTCCGGCTCTCGCGCGGCGCCGCGTGCGAGCAACAAGGCCGCAACGTTCACGCACGCAATCAGGAGAATCAAGGCCACCGCGCCGGTCAGCACATTGATCGTGGTGCGATTGCCTGACTTAGCCGCAGCCAACCGCGATTCCACAACAGCCCGAACGTCCGTCGTCTTGCCATCCGGCAATCGGCGGTCGGGCATTCGCGCGGTGAGTGTCTGGCGCGCCTGTTCGACGGTGACCTCGGGCCGCAGGCGGCCGTACGCAGTGAGCCGGCCGGTGCCGCGCCGCGACCACTGATTCTGCGGAATTCGTAGCGGCAGAGCCAGCGGCTTATCCGCGTCGAACCACGCCGGTAGAACTCCGACAATCGTCGCCACACCGTCTTCAAAGCGCACGCTCTGGCCGAGCACGTCGAGCCTGCCGCCGTACTGGCTTTGCCAGTAGCCGTAGCCAAGCAACGCCACAACCGGTGAGCCGGGCAAACAATCGTCGGGCACAAAGTCGCGCCCCAGGAGTGGCGTGACGCCATGAAGCGTCAAGTAGTCCTCGGTGAATTCCTGCACCGGCAGGCGTTGCGGCTCCGGCCCGTCAACAATGCGGCCGCGAAACGCACCACCCCAGCCGGCGACCGTACTGAAGACGTCATCAGCTGCCTGCCAGAGGCGCAGGTCGTCCATCGACACCGTCGGCCGTCCGACTTTGCCGTCCGGCTCATCCTGCTCGATCGTGACCTCAACGAGTTGTTCCGGATTCGGGTAGGGCAGCGGGCGTAGCATGGTGGCGTCGATCACCGAGAAGAGTGCACTCGACACTCCGATGCCCGCGGCAAGCGTCACCATCGCAATCAGCGTCGCCGCGCGATCCTTCGTAAGCCGCCGGCAGGCAAACCTGATGTCCTGAACCGCATCGTCCAGCCACGCGAACCGCCGCATTTCGCGGTGGACCTGCTTGGTCTGCGTGATGCCGCCAAAATCGCGCATCGCGGCAAAGCGCGCCTCCTCAGGTGAGAGCCCGCGGGCGATGTATTCTTCGGTCGCTTCGGCCAGGTGGCTCTCGATCTCGGCATCAAGTTCGCGATCCGCCTTGGTCATGACGTTTCCTCGGAAATCTTGAAGAACCGATCGATGATCCCGGAGGCCCGCTGCCACTGCGCCTCCTCGTGCTGCAGCCGCCGGCGTCCCGCCCGAGTGAGCGAATAGATCTTGACGCGCCGGCCGGATTCCGATTCCCCCCATTTCGCGGTGATCCAACCCATCTGCTCGAGCTTCATCAGTGCCGGATAGAGCGTGCCTTGATTCAGGGCGAGCTGGTCGCCGCTGATTTGCTCGATGCGGCGGGCGATGCGGTAGCCGTGCATGGGTCCGACGGCCGCCAGTGTCTTGAGCACCAGCAACCCGAGACTGCCGTACAGGACGTCGGTCTTGTCCGGGACCATATATGTTGGGAGCCTACACCTGAACGTGTTGGCTGTCTACTGCTACGAGCGGATGAGCTCCAGCACCTCGTCGCGCCGCTTCTCCATGATCTCGGCAGTCAGGCCTTCGAGATTGAGACGGAGCAGCGGCTCGGTGTTCGACTGGCGGACGTTGAAATGCCAGTCGGGGAATTCGGCCGACACCCCGTCGAGGTCGTAGGGGTTGGCCTTCGCGTAAATCCGTTTCAGCTCTTCGATCTTCTTGTTGGCCACGTCCATGCTGGCCACTTTCGTATTGATCTCTCCGGAGATGAAGTACTTCTCACGCAGCGGCTTCAGCAGGTCGCGGAGCGACTGGCCCTTCTTCGACATCAGCTCCAGGATCATCAGCGCCGGGATGAAGCCATTGTCGGCGTAGAAGTTGTCGCGGAAATAGTAATGGCCGGTCACCTCGCCGCCAAAGATCGCGTTCTCCTCGCGCATGCGGCGCTTGATGAACGCGTGACCGACGCGGTTCATCAAGGCCTTGCCCTGGTACTTCGCGACGATGTCCTTCACCGCGTAGCTGGCACGGACGTCGTAAATAATTGTTTCGCCGGGATGCTTGAGCAGGATGTTTTCAGCCAGCAGCGCGGTGATGAAGTCGCCGGCGATGAACTCGCCGCTGCCGTCGAGGAAAAAGCAGCGATCGCCATCGCCGTCCCACGCAATTCCGATGTCGGCCTTCTGCTTGATCACCGCCTCGGTGATATCGCGCCGGTTCTCTTCAATCAACGGATTCGCTTCATGATTCGGGAAGGTGCCGTCCACCTCGAAACACAGCCGGGTCGTCTTGCATGGCAGCAGGTCGAACAGCCGTGGCGCGACGATGCCGCCCACGCCGCTGCCCGCGTCCAGAACGACATTGAACGGCTTGATCACCTGCTCTTCGACAAACGACATCACGTGCCCGACGTAGCGGTCCAGAATCTCGCGGCGTGAAATCGATCCGGCCTTCGCCGGCGGGGCAGGAATGGTGCCGGCGAGGATCATCTCCTTCATTTCCTTGATCCCGGCATCGCCGCTGAGCGGAAACGCTTCCTTGCGCACCAGCTTGCAGCCGTTGTACTCGCCGGGATTGTGCGACGCGGTGATCTGCGCGCCGCCATCGAGGTCGTCGGCGGCAACCGCGTAATACATCTGGTCGGTGCCGACCAGGCCGTAATCGATCACCGTGCCGCCCTGGAGTACGGCGCCGTCGATGAAGGCTTTCGAGAGCGATGGCGACGACACGCGCATGTCGCGCGTCACCGCATAAGTGCCCGGCCCGAGATACGCGACGAACGCGCGGCCGAGTTGATGAAACAGCTCCTCGGTGATTTCAGAGGGGTAGAGCCCGCGGACGTCGTAAGCCTTGAAGACTGAAGGGTTGAACATATCGGGATCAGGAATCAGGAATCAGGGATCAGGTGACCGTGAAGTCGGTGAGCAGCGTCTTGTCGCCGAGGATCGAGCGCCCCTTGAGTACGGCGTTGCGGCCGACGTGACAGTTGCGGCCGACGATGGGTCCATGCACCACGGCGGTCTGGCCGATGCGCGAGTTCGGCCAGATGATGGTGTCTTGCAGGTCGGCACCTTCCTCGACCAGCACGCCGCGCCCGAGCACGGCGTAACGGCCGACCCTGGCGCCGGTTTTCACGTGCGCTCCCGCATCGATGAAACAGGGCGCTTCGAGCGTCACGCCCTCGTCGACTCGCGCGTCGGCCGACACGATTGGCTTCGACCGATCGAGTGTCGCGAACAGGCCTCCGGAAAATTTGCCGTCGAACATGTCGCGATGGACCTGGATGTACTTCTCCGGCGTGCCGATGTCGATCCAGTAGCCGCGATCGACGTAGGCCAGGAACGTTTCCTTGCGCTCGATCAACGACGGGAAATAGGCGCGCTCGATCGAATACGACACATCGCGCGGGATGCGATCGAACGTGCCGGGCTCGAGCACGTAGATGCCGGCGTTGATGGTGTCGCAGGTGATTTCGTCGGGGTTGGGCTTCTCGAGGAACCGCCGGATGCGGCCGTCACTTTCGGTCTCGACCAGGCCATACGCGCTGGGATTGTCGACCGGGGTCAGCACGATCGTCGCCTTGGCCTGGTGCCGGCGATGCAATTCCACCACCGCCTTCACATCGACGTTGGTCATGACGTCGCCGTTGAACACGACGAGCGTGTCGTCCACGCCCTGCGCGGCGTAGCGAATCGCGCCACCGGTGCCGAGCGGCGACGGCTCGACGACGTAGCGAATCTTGACACCCGTGCCGGCGCCATCGCCGAACACTTCTTCGATGCGGCGCGGCTGATAATTCAAGCTGAGGATGACTTCATCAATCTCCGGGAGTTGCCTGAGGAGATCGATCTGATAGTGCAGGAAGGCGCGGTCGAAAATCGGAACAACGGGCTTGGGCGTGTGTAGTGTCAGCGGACGAAGCCGGGTGCCCTTGCCCCCGGCGAGCAGGATGGCCTTCATGACAAATTTCCATCTTACACGACCGAGCGGTAGAATGAGGGTGAGCGCGTATGAACCTTCCGAATACGCTCACCGTCGCGCGCATTTTCCTGGTGCCGGTGCTCGTATCGGTACTGCTCACCAAATTCGAAGGCCGCCTCGTGCTGGGCTGGCCCGTCGAGCTGGTGGCCGGCGCGATCTTCGGCATCGCGTCGCTCACTGACTGGCTCGACGGCTACCTGGCGCGCCGCCGCAAGCAGATCACCACGCTCGGCCAGATCCTCGATCCGCTCGCCGACAAACTCCTGATCTCCGCAACGCTGATCTCGCTCGTCCAGCTCGATCTCGTCCAGTCGTGGATGGTCGCCGTGATCATCAGCCGCGAGATCGCGGTGACCGGCCTGCGCAACCTGGCCTACTCGCGCGGCTTGACCATGCCGGCGTCGGGCCTCGGCAAGCTCAAGATGGCGTCGCAGGTGACGGCGATTCTGCTGTTGATTCTGGGCTGGGAGCGGGTACCGCAATTGCTGTGGCTCGGGCGGGCCGCGATGTGGGTAGTGCTGATCACGGCGCTGGTGTCGGCCGTGGATTATTACCAGGGCTTCCAGCGCGCCATGATCAGCCGCGACGAAAAGGTCGCCGACTTCGAAGCCGCGAAGTCGGCGCGCGAGAAAAAGATCAGCTAGGCGTTACTGCTTCGGGCGGCGCGGAATCGCGACGTCCGTCGTGGTCATGATCGCGTCGACCGCCTTGATCACCACCGCCTTCGACGTCCGCTGGCCCGGCTCCACGATCACGATATCCCCGATGTAGAACAGCGGCATGCGGTTCCGATAGTCGCGCCAAATCGAGAAACGTTGTCCCGAGAACACGCCGTGGACCACGCCGCGCTCGATCGTCATGGTGTCGCCGTCGCCGAACATCGCCTTGCCGTCGGTGCCGGTGAGGATCTTCGAGCGATCGTCCCAATCCGGGAGCAACTCAATCGACGGCGCCGCCACGGTCGGCAGCGGCGGCTCGCTGTAGGCGTCGAGGTAATCGCCTTCCATGATGGCCGTGCACGCCAGATCAACGTTGGCGAGCGCGTTGTTTTCGTCGATCATCGTGATGGTCACGAAGCCCGCGGTGCGCACGGTCATCTGGGTCGTGTCGCCAGGCCCCGGGAACATCGCCGGGTTCTGCACTCGGCGCACCGCATAGCGCTGGCCGACGGCCAGCCCGTCGTTCGGCGTGCGATTGATGTCGATCTCCTGACGGTTTCCCGCCGCCTGTCGATCGTCGGTGGCACGAACGCCAGTGATGAAGATGCGCGGTTCAGGTCTGGACGTGACGGGCAGATCCGTGCACGCCACCATCCATGACCGCAGCGTCTTGGGGCCATGAACGTCTTTCGGCGCATCCTGTGCCAGCGCGGGAAGCGCCGTGAACAGGGCCGCCGTCGCAATCAGGGCAGTTTTCATGTTCCGCTTATCGGACGGGACTCGGCGGTCCACCAGAGGTTTTCAGTTCGGCAATCCGCTTGTGGGCTTCCTCGAGATACTCGGATTTTTCGAACTCTTTCACCAGGCGCTCGTAGTACGGCAGCGCCTCCGCCTTGAAGGCGGCCCCGGTCGCCATCTTCTGCTTTTCCGCTTCGATGCCCTGCCGGTAGAGCGACTCGGCCAGGTGGTAATACACGGCATCGCGATTCGTGTAGCCGGGGTCGGTCTTCAGGACTTCTTTGAAACGGTCAATCGCCCCGGGGTAATAGCGATTCCGGTAATAGAAGAACCCGACGCGATAGCCCGCCTCGCTCAACCGGTCGCGGGCCTCGCGTTCCAGCTTCCGCGCCTCCGGCATCAACGGGCTGTTCGGAAACCGCTGCAGGAAGATCTCGATTTCGCGAATGGCGTCTTTGGTGGCCGTTTGATCGCGCTCCGGCGCCAGCATCTGCCCGGTGAAGGTCCGCGCCAGCTGCATCTGCGCGTAATCGGCGCGCTGGTGCGTCGGGTAGAAGGTCAGGAACTCGCGATACTCGTTGGCGGCCAGCAGCAACGACTCGGTCGTGTCTTCGTTGAGATACGTGTCGCCCAGAGCCAGCTTGGCGTCGGGACGATACGGGCTCTGTGGATAATTGTCGACCAGGTTTCTGAAGTACTCGCGCGCGTCGAGCCACTTGCGTTCCTTGGCCGACTCGCTGCCGCGATCGAAGAGGAACTTGTCGGCGTCGACCGTCCCGGGCGGCAACGACGTCGTTTTCTGCGCGCAGCCGGCGATCGTGAGCACCAGGACCGCAATCAGCAATCCACTCGATCTGCAATCTGCAATCATTTATGTGTCGTTTCCATCCACTGCCACATCGCCCGGAGACCTTCTTCAAGGGTCACCGACGGCGCAAAACCGAGGTCGGCCCGCGCCCGCGACGTATCGGCGTAGGTGTCGCGCATGTCGCCCTTTTGGGGCGGCTGATGATCGATCGTCACCTTTCGGCCGGAAACACGGGCGATGAGGTCGAACACCTCGCGCAAGGAGACGCGCGCGCCCCCTCCAATATTGTAGACGCGCCCGGGCACTCCGCGGACGGCGGCATCGGCCGTGGCCTTGGCCGCGTCGGCCACATACGTGAAGTCGCGCGTCTGGAGGCCGTCGCCGAACTGCACCAGGGGCTTGCCGTCGAGGATTGCCCTGAAAAAACGATTGAAGCCCATGTCGGGACGCTGCCGGGGCCCGTACACGGTGAAGTAACGCAGCGATACGGCCGGCACCTTGAAGTTGAAAAAATACAGGTAGCAGAGCTGCTCGGCGGCCAGTTTGGTCACCCCATACGGCGAAACCGGCTGCGGCAGCGCCGTCTCCACCATCGGAATGGCCACATCGTCTCCGTAGACCGACGAGCTCGAGGCGTAGACGAGCCGCTCAATCGGCTTGCCGACGCACGCCTCGAGGAGCCGTTGCGTCGAGTCGATGTTGAGGCCGGTGTAGACCGAGAACTCCGCGCCCCAGCTGCGGCGCACGCCGGCCTGAGCGGCGAGATGAAATACGTGGGTGATGCCGTCGAGCAGGCGCGGCAACTCGAGCTCGCGGAGATCGCCCTCGATGAAGTCGAATCCGTCACGGCCGCGCAGGTTCTCGAGGTTCCGTTCCTTCAACGGCCGGGGATAGAAATCGGTGAATGCGTCGATGGCGCGCACCCGCGCGCCCTGCGCGAGCAAGCGCTCACTGAGATGGGAGCCGATGAATCCGGCGGCCCCCGTGACGAGTGCCTTCATGCGAATAGATCCCTCACGCGATCGGGCATCCGCGTCGGACGCCCCTGGCGGTCGATGGTGGCGTGCACCGTGTAGCCGGTGGCGAGCATCGCGCTGTCGGCGCGCCTGACCGCCTCATACTCGAACTGAATGCGCACCGGCGACAGCTTCTGCGCCCGGGTGCGAATCTCGACTTCATCATCGTAGCGGGCGCCCTGCCGGTACTCGCAGTGCGCTTCAATCACCGGCAGCTGAATGCCGTCTTCTTCCATGGCGCGATAGGTCCAGCCGGTGTCGCGCAGCCAATCCGTGCGGCCAATCTCGAACCACACGAGATAGTTCGCGTAATAGACGATGCCCATCTTGTCGGTCTCGGCGTAGCGCACACGGACGATCGACGTCGTGGTTTTGACGGAGGCGGATTTCATCGTCCGGCCGCCGCCGCCATGGCCTTGTCCTTGAGCGCGCGGGCGGCGTCCTCGGGCTTGCCGCCGCCGAAGATCGCGTGACCGGCCACCAGCCACGTGGCTCCGGCGTTGACCACGGACTCGACGGTCGTGAGATCGATGCCGCCATCCACTTCGATGGGCGCGCGGCTGCCGGAACGATCCAGCAACGCGCGCACGTTGCGAATCTTCTTGATGCTGCCGGGAATGAAGACCTGGCCGCCAAACCCGGGATTGACCGACATCACCAGGACGAAGTCCACGTCGGCGGCCACCTCTTCGATCGCCGTGACCGGCGTCGACGGATTCAGGACCACGCCGGCCTTGGCGCCGAGCTTCTTGATCTGCGTGATGGTGCGATGCAAGTGCGGGAGCACTTCGACGTGCACCGACACCATGTCGGCGCCGGCGTCGATGAACGCCTCGATGTAGCGATCGGGATCCTCGATCATCAGGTGCACGTCGAGCGGCAGCTTCGTCGTCTTGCGCAGCGATTTCACGACGGGTACACCGATGGTGATGTTCGGCACGAAATGGCCGTCCATCACGTCGACGTGAATCTGGTCGGCGCCGCCGCGCGTGACCGCGTCGATCTCCGAACCCAGCCGCGCGAAGTCGGCCGAGAGAATCGACGGTGCGAGCTTGATGGTCACCGGCTGACCTCGAGCGCGATCGGGTCGCCCGGGTGCACCTGGTAGCCGCCGGCCGGCGTCTGCCGCACGACGACGCCCGGCGGAATGCTGGTGCCGGCCTCGCGCGCGGTGATCGACACGCGGAAGCCGCGGTTGCGCATCACGTCGGCCGCGCGATCGCCGTTGAGACCGATCAGATCCGGCATGACGTAGGTCGCGCGATCTTCACCGCGATTGACGAGCAGCCGCACTTCGGATGTCTCGGTCGACGGCGGCGGGTCCTGGGCGACGACCACATCAGGCGGGTAGAGCGCCGAACGCACCTCGGAAACGGAGCCGATGAACAGGCCGTCCTGGGCCAGCCGGATCTCGGCGGATCGCTGCGTCTCGCCGAGGAGGTTCGGCGCGCGCGCGATGTGCGCGCCCGCGCTCAGCCAGACGCGAATGCTGCGTTGACGCCGCACCGGCGCGCCGGCCATCGGTTCCTGCCCAAGCACGTGTCCGGCCGGGACCTTGGGATCGGGCCGGCGCCCTTCATCAATACGAATCTGCAGATCGAGAGCGGCGGTCGCCGCCGTGGCAGTGGCGACGGACTGGCCAATCAGGTTGGGCACCGCGACCTGGCGGGCGCGAACCGCAACGCGCATCGCAATACCCGCGAACACGAAGAACGTGGCGGCCAATGCGCCCGCGAGCAGCACGATCTTGCCGTAGTTCCAGACGCGGGTTCGGAGCTGCTCCACCAAGGATCAATTCTACGACGAAGGTTCGGCGCGGCGTAAGACGGCGCCGAAGAACGCCTCGAGGCTGTCGCGGAAGGGGAGCGTCTCGTGTGTGCGTTCGAGATGAAAACCGCCGTGCGCGCGAAGGAACGCCTCCACCACCTGCTCGTTCTCCTCAGGTTCGCTCGAGCACGTGCTGTAGATGACGCAGCCGCCCGTCCGCACGAGCGGCGCGGCGCGTTCGAGCAGGCGGTGCTGCGCGGCGGCAAACCGCGGCAGGTCCCCGGCCGATCGCTTCCACTTGATGTCGGGATCGCGCCTGACGGTGCCGAGTCCCGAGCACGGCGCGTCGATCAGGATGGCATCGAATGTGGCGTCGCGAAATGGCAGCGCGCCATCGGCTGAAACATGGACGACGCGCGCATTGGCGAGGCGACACCGGTCGACGGTGCGCCGCAGCAGCCGGACGCGGCGAGGGCGGACATCGGACGCCACCACCAGGCCGCGCGCGCCGACGGCGGCGCTCAGGTGCAGCGTCTTGCCTCCTGGAGAGGCGCAGAGATCGAGAACCCTTGCCGACACGGGAGCGTCGACCAGCTCCGCGATGAGCTGCGACGCTTCGTCCTGAACGATGAAGCGGCCCTCGGCGAAGCCGGGATGCGCGAGCGGGTGTCCCTCGATCACCACGAGCCCATGGCGGGCGCGCGTGGTGGGTTCGGTCATCACGCCGGCATCGGCCAGCTCTTGCCTTACCGCCTCACGGGTCGTCATCGCCGGGTTGACGGCCAGGCAGAGCGCCGGCGGACGATTGTTGAACTGCAGCCACGACTCAGTGGCGCTCCGCCCGTGCCGCACCACCCAGCGATCGACCAGCCACTGCGGATGCGAGTGGATCACCGCGAGGTCGTCGGGCCACGTCAGCTCACCGCCCGCGCGCGAGATTGCGCGCAGCACCGCGTTGACCAGGCCGGCGGCGCTCGATTTTCCGGCCCGCCGCGTCAGCTCGACGCTGTCGTTGATCACGGCCGAGGCCGGCAGGCGCGACAGATATATCAGCTGGAATGCCGCGGCGCGCAGGATCCGCAGCACGGCCGCATCGAGTTTCTGCAGCGGCCGATTGGTTCGCTGCGCGATCTGGTAATCGAGCGCCGCGCGCATCCGCAGTGTGCCCGTGACGATTTCCAGCAGCAGCGCCCGGTCGCGCTCGTCGGGGAGCCCCTGCCGCACGCGCGCGATCGCCTCGCCGAGATCGAGCGGGCTTGCCCCGAGCGCAGTCGAGGGGCCTTCGTCGATGTCGCGCAGGGCATCGACGGCGGCGCGGCGAGCAGGCGCGATCATGACATCGAGAAGCGCGCGCCCGGCACCAGGGTCTTGGCGGCCAGCGCATCGCGCGCACTCATGACCCGCTTGCCTTCGAGCTGGATGTCGACGAGCTCGAGGGCCGAGCCGGCCCCGCACGCCACGTGCACGCCGTCGATGGCGGACGCCGTCACGATGGTGCCCGGCGTGGCCACCCCGGCGTCGGCAATGGCAGTGGAAACACGCGAGCGATGCAGGATGTAGCGTGTGCCGCTCAGGAAGGTCGTGGCATGCGGCCAGGGCCAGAGGCCGCGAATCAGGTTGTGAATCTGTTGCGCCGTCCGATTCCAGTCGACAACACCTTCCGGCTTGGAAATCTTCGGAGCGTAGGTCGCCTGCGAAGGATCCTGCGGCGTCTCGACGGCGGTGCCCCTTTCGATGGCATCGAGCGCCTCGATCAGGAGGTCGGCGCCGCGAATGGCCAGCATGGATTCCACGATCGTGGTCGTGTCGTCAGGGCCGATCGGCACGGTGGCGGACGCGATCATCGGACCGGCATCAAGCTCCTTGATGACGCGCATGATCGTGACGCCGGTTTCGCGGTCGCCGGCCATGACGGCACGGTGAACAGGGGAGGCGCCGCGATAGCGGGGCAACAACGAGGCATGCACGTTAATCAGCCCGCGCGGCACGGCCGCGAGGAGCCAGTCCGGAAGAATCTTGCCGTAGGCGGCCACGACGCCGATGTCGGCCTTCAGCGCGAAAAGCGCCGGCGCCACGGTCTCGCGCGAGAGGCGATCCGGTTGCAACACCGGGAGCTTCAGCGAGTCGGCGAGCGCCTTGACGGGACCCGCCGTGACCTGCTGCCCGCGTCCGCGCGGCCGATCCGGTTGCGTCACCACGCCGGCAACGGCATGCGCGGAATGGAACAGCCGTTCCAGCGTCGGTACCGCAAACGCGGGTGTACCGAAGAACACGACACGCATCACCACTTGCCAGCTTTAGAGAGCTTCTTGATCTTGCGGACGATCAATTCCTTGGAAATGCCGCGCAGCCGATCGACGAACAGGCACCCGTTCAGGTGATCCACTTCGTGCTGCAGTGCGCGCGCCATCAGGCCGGTCCCTTCGAGTGTCTGCTCGTCACCCTGCCGATTGAGTCCCTTGATGACCACGCGTTTGGGCCGCGCCACCGTGGCGGTGAACCCCGGCAGGCTCAGGCACCCTTCTTCCTCGAGCTGCATCCCGTCGCGCTCGACGAATTCGGGATTGATCATCACGTGCAAGGCCGCCGGATCGCGGCCAACGGACAGGTCGAGCACGAAGACCCGCAGGGGGATGCCGACCTGGGGCGCCGCCAGCCCGATCCCCGGGGCGGCGTACATCGTTTCGATCATGTCGTCGATCAGCTTTTCGATCTCCGGCGTGATCGCGCCCACCGGGTGCGCGGGCTTGCTGAGGATCGAATCCCCGAGTCGGAGGATCGGCCGGAGCACGGGTCAGGCCCGGGCGGGAGCGGGGCGGCGCGAAACGCGGCCGCGAATGCGTTGGCCGGTGGCCGTGACGCGCGATCGGAGATCGGTCATCGAGTCGCCGCCGAAGCGCTCGAGCAGGGCGTTGGCCAGCACCAGGCCGACCATGGCTTCGGCCACGACGGCCGCCGCGGGCACGGCGCAGGTGTCGCTCCGCTCGATGGCGGCGGGGGCTTCCTCGAGCGTGGTGAGATCGACGGACCGCAGCGGTTTCATCAGCGTGGAAATCGGCTTCATGAAGCCGGTGACGCGCAGCTCTTCGCCGTTGGTGACGCCGCCCTCGAGGCCGCCGGCGCGATTGGTCGGCCGCGTAACCAGCGGCTCGCCGCCCGGCGCCGCCGGGTTGGCGACGATTTCGTCGTGTACTTGCGAGCCCGGCCGCCGCGCGCCGTCGACGCCGTCGCCGATCGAGACGGCCTTGATGGCGGGAATCGACATCAGCGCCTGCGCGAGCCGGCCGTCGAGCTTACGGTCCCATTGCACGTAGCTGCCAAGACCGACGGGCACGTTCCGGGCGATGACTTCAAACGAGCCCCCCAGCGTGTCGCCGGCTTCTTTCGCGGCATCGATGGCCGCCATCATCTTTCGCTCGAGGTCGGCGTCGGCGCAGCGTAATGGCGCCTCCGGAGCGAGGGCTCGCGCCTGATCGAAGGTGATGGCCGCTCCTGCCGGCAGCACGACGCTGCCGATGCCGGTAATGTGGCTGGTGATCTCGCAGCCGATGGCCTGCAGCAGCTGCCGCGCGATGGCGCCCGCGGCGACGCGCGCCGCGGTTTCCCGGGCGCTGGCGCGCTCGAGCACGTCGCGAATGTCGTCGTGATCGTATTTCAGCGCGCCGGCCAGGTCGGCATGACCGGGACGGGGCCGCACCACGGGCGCGCGGTTGGCCCCCGTCGATCCGGTGGGCGCTGTTTCTTCCACGTGCATCGTGTTCTGCCAGTTTTCCCAATCCTTGTTACGCACCAGCAGCGCCACGGGAGCGCCGGTGGTCTTGCCGCGCCGCACGCCCGAGAGAATCTCGGCGCGATCGGATTCGATCACCATGCGCCGGCCGCGCCCATAGCCGCCCTGGCGCCGGCGAAGTTCGAGCGTGATCGCGTCGAAATCGATCGTCAGCCCGGCGGGAAGGCCTTCGAGGATCGTGACCAGCGCCTGGCCATGCGACTCACCGGACGTCAAAAACCGCAGCATCCGCCGAGCATTTTAGTTCAAAAAACTGCGATGCCCCGGAAGGCCGATCGCCGTTTCACGCGATGATCGCGCCTGCGAGCGCGGGACTCCCGTTTGCAGGATCGCCGCGCATGTTGATGCTGGATCGCTATCTCGTTGCCGGCGGGCGCGCGCTCGATCTCGCCACCGGCGCCACCATCCGCTGGCGCGCGCGTCGCGACGGTCTGACGCCCGTGCCGCCGTTGTTCACCGTGCGCGGCCGCGCGTGGCTGATCGACGTCGACGTTCGAGGCAAGTCGCGTATCGAGGTCTGGGAGCGTCCCGCCGGTGCGACTGCGCTCGGGGCGAGCGGCAGCGATGCAAACGCGCTGCAGGCCTTTCGCGCGGCGCTCGCCGACGCGCGCGACGGCCGTCCCCGCGCGCTCGACCTGGCGGAAGTCTCGGGCGAATCGTGGGGACGAACCCAGCGGCTGCTGGCGAGGGAAGCGCGGCTTGCCGGGTTTGTCCCGCTCGCCGCGGACGCGTTCGGCGCCGTCCTGTCGCAGGGACGCTGGCGATTCCCCTCGTGGCTGAAGGAGCGGGCGATTGTGATCTTCGCCACCGACAGCCGGTTGTCGCCCGATGCGGCGCTCGCCTTGTTTCGGCTGGCCACCAAGGACGCGCGCCCGCACCTGATTGTGCGTGGAGTAACCGACGAACCATGGCGGCCCCGTCTGGTGGCCGCGTCAACCCACGTGCATGAAGACGCCGCCGGAGACGTGCTGACGCCTGCCGCGCTGGTCGAGCGCGCCGACAGTCTCAGGAACGGCGGCCAGGTGGTGGACGCGGAAGCCCTGGCGAGGTGGAGCATGTTGCTCTCGGATTCGGATGGCGATCGCGCCACGGCGAGGTGCGAACTGGCGCGGTGCCTGATCTCACAGCGCCGCTGGCTCGAGGCGCGGTCGGTGCTGACGCCGGTCGACAATGTCGAGGCCCAGGGCCTGCGTGAGCACATCGGACACGCCGCCATCGGGCGCACCGAGCCGGCGATGGTCGATGCCTTCCTCGACATCCTGCGCATCTGCCAGGACGTGGAGGATCCGGTCGTCGCGTTGACGCGGGTGGCGATGCGGCTGCAGGACGTTCTTGCGGCCAGCCGCGTGGCCTTCGTGCTGCGGGATCGCGATCGGCCTCACGCGGTCGCCCATGCCGGATCGAGACTGCCGATTGCCGCCGAGCTGACGCTGGCGAGCGACGTCCTCGATACGGGCGTGACGCTGCCGTTTCTCGAGCGCGGTCCGGTCGTGGAAGCGGCGCTGCCGATTCGCTATGCCGCCTCCGTCGCCGGCGCGCTCTGGTGTCAATGGTCGATGGGCGTGCCGCTGATCGCGCAGGATGCGACCGGCGTGCTCGAGCTCGCCGCCACCGCGGCGGCGCCGGCCGTGCACGACATCGGCGAGCGTCACCGCGCGCCGCTCGTCGCGGCGGCCGTAATCCCGGAGCTGGTGGGGCAGAGCGCCGCCATGGAGCAGGTGCGGCAGGCGGTGCTCAAAGCCGCGGCGTCACCCTTTCCCGTGCTCATCGAAGGCGAGAGCGGCTCCGGCAAGGAGCTCGTGGCCCGGGCCATTCATGGCGCCAGCCTTCGCCGCGCGCGCAAGTTCTGCGCGTTGAACTGCGCGGCCATCGCCGACGATCTGGTGGAAGCGGAATTGTTCGGCCACACGCGAGGCGCCTTCACCGGCGCGGTGGCCGAGCGCCTGGGCCTGTTCGAAGAGGCGCAAGGCGGCACGTTGTTCCTGGACGAAGTCGCCGAGCTGAGCGCGCGCGTCCAGGCCAAGTTACTGCGCACGTTGCAGGAGGGCGAAGTTCGCCGTCTCGGTGAATCCACGACGCGCCACGTCGACACGCGCATCGTCGCCGCGACGAACCGGCCGCTTGGCCCGGAAGCGACGGCGGGCCGCTTCCGCCACGACTTGCGGTATCGCCTTGACGTGCTGCGCCTCACGATTCCGCCGCTACGAGAGCGGCTCGAAGACCTGCCGCTGCTCGTGCGGCACATCTGGGCGGTGCTCGCGGAGCGCACCGGCAGCCGCGCCGTGCTCTCCGTCTCGGCGATGTCGCAGCTGGGGTGCTACGACTGGCCAGGCAATGTCCGCGAGCTCCAGAACGTGCTCGCGTCGATCATGGTGAGCGGCCCGCAGCGCGGCGTCATCGGACCGCAGGGCCTGCCGGCCCACATCACGCGCACGACGGCCATGGCCAGCCGCGCCACGCTGGCGGAGGCCCGCCGCGAGTTCGAGGAGCGCTACGTGCGCGCCGCGCTGGCGCGGGCAGGCGGCCGTCCGGTGGTGGCCGCGCGCGAGCTGGGCGTCTCACGACAAGGCTTGAGCAAGCTGACCGCGCGGCTGGGACTGCTCGTAAAATAAGCAGCGCGTGTTGCGCTACCTGGTTCGCCGCCTCCTGCTGACCATCCCGGTGCTGCTTGGCGTGGCGACGCTGGTGTTCTCGCTCATCCACCTCGTCCCCGGCGACCCGGCGCAGGCCATGCTCGGCGACGGCGCGGCGCCGCAAGATATCGCGGAGCTGCGGAAAAATCTCGGGCTGGATCGCCCGCTGCTCGAGCAATACGTCACCTTTCTCCGGCACGCCGTGACCGGGGACCTCGGCCGGTCGTTCCGCACCGGTCAGCCGGTGACGACGATGATCGTCGAGCGGGTGCCCGCCACCGCGGAGCTCGCGGTCGCGGCCATGATCGTCGCGATCCTGATCGCCATTCCGCTTGGCGTCGTGGCCGCGGTGTGGCGCGGCACTGCCGCCGACTATGGGGCGATGACGTTTGCGCTCGCCGGTGTCTCGATTCCGAATTTCTGGCTGGGGCCCCTCCTGGCCATCGTCTTCGCGGTTGAACTGGGATGGCTGCCGGTGTCGGGCCGTGGCACCCTCGCGCACCTGGTCCTGCCGGCGGTTTCCCTCGGCCTGGCGCTTGCGGCAATCCTCGCGCGCATGACGAGGGCGAGCCTGCTCGAAGAATTGCGCGAACTGTACGTGCGCGCCGCGCGCGCCCGCGGCGTGTCGCGCGCCGTGGCGGTCACCGCGCATGCGCTGCGCAATAGCATGGTGCCGCTGCTGACGATCGTGGCGCTGCAGTTCGGCGCCGTCCTCACCGGCGCGGTGATTACCGAAACGATCTTCGCGTGGCCGGGGATCGGCCGCCTGCTGATTCAGTCGATCGGCTTCCGCGACTACCCCATGGTGCAGGGGTGCATCCTCCTGATCGCGGTCACCTACGTCACGGTGAACTTGATCACCGATCTCATGTACGGCGTACTCGATCCCAGGATCCGTCTCGAATGACCCTTCGACTGGGCTCAGGGCAAGCCCGCGCCGGTGCGGTGATCGTCGCCGTGGTTTTCCTTGCCGCCATCGGCGCGCCGTGGCTGCTGCCGTGGGATGCGGCGACACAGGATCTGCCGAACCGGCTGCAGGGTCCAACCTGGGAACATTGGTTTGGCCTGGACGAACTGGGGCGCGACATCCTCGCGCGCGTGCTGCTCGGCGCGAGAGTCTCGCTCATCGTCGGCCTCGTCGTCGTCGGCGTGTCGTCGATCGTCGGCATGGCCGTGGGCGCCGTATCCGGCTACTACGGCGGGCACGTCGATCAATTGATCGGCCGCGTCATGGACGTGCTGATGGCCTTTCCGGGCATGCTGCTGGCCATTGCGCTGGTGGCGGTGCTCGGTCCGAGCCTGGTCAACGTCGTGATCGCACTCGCGGTGATCGGATGGGTGGGGTACGCGCGACTGGTCCGCGGCCAGGTGCTGCGCGCGCGCGAATTCGAGTACGTGACCGCGGCGCGGGCGCTTGGCGCCAACACGTTCCGCATCCTCGCGCGTCACGTGTTGCCAACCGCGCTGCCGCCGCTTCTCGTCCAGGCCACGCTCGGCATGGCGGGCGCGATCCTGGCGGAAGCGGCCCTGAGCTTTCTCGGCCTCGGCGTTCAGCCGCCCACGCCCAGCTGGGGGACGATGATTAACGGCGGACGGGTGCATCTGCTCGATGCGCCGCACCTGACAGTGTTTCCGGGATTGTTCCTGGCGATTGTGGTCCTGGGATTCAACTTCCTGGGAGATGGCTTGAGAGATGCGATCGATCCCCATCGGGGATCCCGCGGCTAAAGCCGCGGGCTACATCAAGAGTTGATGTAGCCCCCACCTTTAGGTGGGGGGCAACCTTCTTTTCATTTGCCTCAGCGATACATTTTCCGGTTCGGCGGATAGGGCTTCGTCGATCACCTGGTGGGCGCGCACCACGTCGCCGGCTCGCCATGCTGCCTCGGCAAGTTTCAACTGCAGCGACGTGTTCGCGCCGCCCTCGTCGATGGCGCGATCGAACCATCGCACGGCGAGGGCGGGATCGCCAAGCCGGACAGAGTAGTCGCCGATGCGGACCGCAACAGTGGTGAGGGGTTTGTCATCGCCGACCAGCGTCGCGTATTTCAGCAGCGAATCGCGTGCGTCCTGGATGCGTCCGTCGCGCGCCGTGACGTCGGCGAGCTGCAGATAGGCCTCCGGCGGCACGGGAAGTTTCGAGATTGCCTGCCGCAACGCGCGTTCGGCCGCCCGCAGATCGCCGGCCAGCAGCCACGCCCTGCCCAGCTCGGCAAAGGTTTCGCTCGCGGCATCGCTGTGATTGGCGGCCTGGGTCAGCGCCTCGATCGCCTTGTTCAACGCGACGCGATCGCCGCGCCGCTGCGCGGCGGTCAGCCACACATGCCCAAGCGCGGCGTACACCGGCGTGGCATCGGGGAAACGCTCCACGGCGCGGCCGAGCGTCATCACCGCGGCGTCCTCGCGGCCGGCGCGCGCCTGCGCCAGCCCAAGGGCGATCATCCGCTCCGGTCGTGACCGATCGAGCGCCGCCACGGCCTCGAGTTGCGCGATCGCGCGCGCGTGTTCACCCTCGAGCGCATGGACGTCGGCCAGCGCCTCGAGCGCCGCCGTCTGGCTGGCGGGCGACCGGCGCGCCGCCTCCTCGAGCGACTTGCGCGCCGCCGGCAGTTGATCGAGGTCGCGCTGGATCAAGCCGAGCACGTAATAGGCCTCACCGAGAGAAGGGTCGATCGCCAGCGCCTGCTGCAACGGCTCCGACGCAGAGTGAATACGGCCGTTGCGATATCGCGCCAGGCCAAGCTTGTACAGGACGCGTGGATTGCGATCGTCGATCTCGACGAACGATTCGTATTGTTCGATGGCGCGCTCGCCGCGGCCGAGACCCACGTTGACGTCGCCGAGCATCTCGATGGCGCGGACGGCGCTGGGATCGAGCTGGGTGGCACGACGCAGGTCCCGCAGCGCCGCTTCGAGCTGGTTCTGGTCGTAGTAGACCGATCCGCGCTTGATGTGGGCAAGGACCGATTCAGGATTGCGCGCAATGGCGCCGCTGTAGGCTTCGATGGCCTGGAAGGGACGCTCCACGGCCGCCGCCTGGTCGCCGAGGGCAATCTGGCGGTCGAATTCCCGTTCGTTGGCCCACGCCGAGTAAGCCAGGGCCCCAGCCACGCCGGCCACGGCCAGGACGACACCGGCCAGAAGAGAGCCGCGCACGTCCGAAATTGTAAGCGACAAGGGCTTGCCCCGCCGAAGCCGGCCGAAGGGCGGCGAAGGCGGGAACTTTCGCCCGGAAACGGGTTCTAATCTTGATACACTGGCCATGGCAATTCGATTCTCCGAATCCGTCATGAAAGACGCCGGGGCACTTGGGTGGGCAGAAGTCGGCAACCGCGAGGCGGTGCTCATCGAGCGCTGTGCCGCGGGCGAGCCCGCCGCCTGTGCGGAGCTCGTCGCCGGGCATGAACGGATGGTTTACCAGCTGGCCCTGCACCTGCTGAGCGATCGCGACGAAGCCCTCGACCTCTCGCAGGAAGTCTTCTTCAGCGTGTTCCGCACCATTCACAACTTCCGCGGCCAGTCGGCGCTCAAGACCTGGATCTATCGCATCGTCATCAACCAGGCGCGCAACCGGCAGCGCTGGTGGAGGCGTCGTCACAAGGCCGACCAGGTGTCGCTCGATCAGCACGTGGCCGCGCACGGCGACCTGCGCCAGCCGGGCGATCACACCGCCCCGGATCGCGCCTATGCTCGGAAAGAACTCGCGGATCGCCTGTGGGCCGCGCTCGACCGTCTGCCGTTCGATCAGCGCACCGTCATTGTGCTGCGGGAGATCGACGGTCTCAGTTACGACGAAATCGCCTACTCCCTCGGCGTCGCTATCGGCACCGTGAAGTCGCGCCTCACCCGGGCGCGGCAGACGTTGCGTAACGACCTCCGGGAGGTCCGGCCATGATGCACGAACACCCCTGCGCTCACGTGCGCGAACACCTCGAAGCCTTCTACGACGGCGAGTTGCCGCTCCAGCAGCGCGTGGCGATCCAGAATCACCTCGGCGAGTGCGTGACCTGCAGCCTCGCCGCCGAAGACCTGACCGCGATGGGCGCGACGCTGCGGGAGTTCGCGGCGCAGGTGGCCGATTGCACCAGTGATGAACCGGTGCGGATGACCGCGCGCGTCATCGAGCGGCTGCGTGTCGAAGAACAGTTCTCGCTCAAGGCACAGGTGACGGGCCTGTTCCAGGACATGCACCTGGTGTGGGCGGGCCTCGGCGCCTCGATGGCGACGATGATCTGCGTGATTGGGTCGGCCAGCGTGCTGCACGCCGCCAGCCAGCAGCAACCGGGATCGTTTGCCAACGTGATTTCGATTCTCGCCAATCCCGGATCGAACGAGAACCCGATGCGGCTGAGTTACGAGATGATGGTGCCGGGGTTGGCGACGGCCGCCCCGATCGAAGTGCCGGAGGAAGACGCCGAGTACACGCTGTCGGCCGTCGTGTCTCGCGAAGGGCGCGTGCAGGGTGTTGAGGTGCTCAATCAGTCACACCCGCCGGGACGGGCGGTGAACGCCGTGCTGCAAGAGGCCTATCGCATGCAGTTCTCGCCGGCACAGGCGCGCGGCGCGTCGATGGGCTCACCGGACGTCCCCGTGGCGGTGAGGGTGGTGTGGCTGGTGACGAACACCACCGTCAAGGGCCGTGG
>Ga0114129_10003950_pt1 | contig 20934 bp, 19 predicted proteins | sample RhiMetdeltSRZDD1_FD_80071 | JGI IMG/M metagenome (GOLD analysis project Ga0114129, IMG submission 80071) | Populus rhizosphere microbial communities from Tennessee, USA - Rhizosphere MetaG P. deltoides SRZDD1 (version 2) (version 2) | ecosystem: Host-associated > Plants > Roots > Rhizosphere >... | reverse complement strand
GTTGTGGACCAATCCCGGCAAGTACAAGAATCAGGTTTACACCTTGCCAAAGCAGCTCGATGAGAAAGTCGCGCGCCTCCACCTCGACAAGATCGGCGTGAAGCTCACAAAGCTCTCGGACAAACAGGCCTCTTACATTGGCGTGCCGCAGGCTGGTCCGTTCAAGAGCGATCACTACCGGTACTGAGGTTTTAACGAAGTTGCTTTCCACGCCATGCCCGGCCTTGGGCCGGGCCGAGACAAGCCCGGCCTGACAGTGGCTAACTTGAAGGCGTCCGATCCCGGTGTTATCTGCCGCGCCATGACGGCTTCCCCGATCCAGAACATCCGCAATTTCTCCATTGTCGCGCATATCGACCATGGCAAGTCGACGCTTGCGGACCGGTTGATTCAGCTTACCGGCGCGCTGGAAGAGCGCGAGATGAAGGAACAGGTGCTCGATTCCATGGACATCGAGCGCGAGCGCGGCATCACGATCAAGGCGCAGACCGTGCGCCTGAACTACAAGGCCCGCGATGGCAAAGACTACGTCCTCAATCTGATCGACACGCCCGGTCACGTCGACTTCGCCTATGAGGTCAACCGTTCGCTCGCTGCGTGCGAGGGCTCACTGCTGGTGGTGGACGCGAGCCAAGGCGTCGAGGCGCAGACTCTCGCCAATGTTTATCAGGCAATCGATAACGGCCACGAGATCGTGCCGGTGCTCAACAAGGTCGATCTGCCGGCTGCCGAGCCGGCCAAGGTCAAGCAGCAGATCGAGGATGTGATCGGACTCGACGCCAGCAATGCCATCGAGATTTCCGCCAAGACCGGGCTGAACGTGCCGGAAGTGCTCGAAGCTATCGTTACCCGGCTGCCGGCGCCGAAAGGGGACCGCAACGCAACGCTCAAGGCGCTGCTCGTCGACAGCTGGTACGATGTCTATCTCGGGGTGGTGGTGCTGGTGCGCATCGTCGACGGCGTTTTGAAGAAGGGCCAGCGCATCCGCATGATGGGCACAAATGCCTCATACGACGTAGATCGTACTGGTGTCTTTACTCCCAAGCTTCAGCCGGTGGATGAACTCGGTCCCGGCGAAATCGGCATGCTCACGGCCTCGATCAAGGAAGTGGCGGACACTCGCGTTGGGGACACCATAACCGACGATCGTCATCCGGTGGACAAACCGTTGCCCGGCTTTCGCCCCGCTGTCCCCGTCGTGTTTTGCGGGCTCTTTCCCCTCGACGCCGCGCAGTTCGAGGATCTTCGCGCGGCGATGGGGAAGCTGCGCCTCAACGATGCGAGTTTCACCTACGAAATGGAAACCAGCGCTGCCCTCGGCTTCGGGTTCCGTTGCGGCTTCCTCGGGCTGCTGCACCTTGAGATCATCCAGGAACGGCTGTCGCGCGAGTTCAACCTGGACCTGATCGCAACCGCGCCATCCGTCATCTACAAGATCAAGTTGGGCAGCGGCAAAGAATTGGAGATTCACAATCCGGTCGACATGCCGGATCCAAATCATATCGAGGAGATGCAGGAACCGTGGATCGAGGCCACGATCCTGACCCCCGATGAATATCTCGGCTCCGTGCTCAAGCTGTGCCAGGACCGCCGCGGCGAGCAGAAGGAACTCACCTACGTCGGCAACCGTGCGATGGTGAAATACGATCTGCCGCTCAACGAAGTGGTATTCGATTTTTACGACCGGCTGAAATCGGTGTCGCGCGGATACGCCTCGTTTGATTATCACCTGACCGACTACAGACCGGCCGACCTCGTGAAGTTGCAGATGCTGGTCAACGGCGAGCCGGTCGATGCGTTGGCGATGCTGGTGCACCGAACTCGCGCGGAAAGCCGCGGACGCGCCATGGCGGAAAAGCTGAAGGAGCTGATTCCTCCCCACATGTTTCAGGTGCCGATCCAGGCTGCGATCGGCGGAAAGATCATCGCGCGCGAGACCGTGCGCGCTTTTCGCAAGGACGTTACCGCAAAGTGCTACGGTGGCGACGCGACGCGCAAGCGCAAGCTGCTGGAAAAGCAGAAGGAAGGCAAAAAACGCATGCGCCAATTCGGCAAGGTCGACATTCCGCAGGAAGCGTTTATCGCGGCGCTGAAGGTAGACGTCTAGTTCCGAGCCTCATTGCGCGCTCGGCGCCAAAGACATTAACGCCAGTATTGCCAGTTCGGGTATGCACGATAGCCACCCCAAGGGTTATCGAAATTATCTTCGTAGCGTTGGCTTGAGTAACCCGGCGAAATTTCCTCGCGTACGCGTTCCCGTTGCACCGGGGCTTGGCCCGTAACGACGATACTCGTGTCGTCCCTGCGATCTTTCACGAGCGCGAATAATACCGCGGCGTTTTTCGGGTGGAGGCGGATGCAGCCGTGCGAGGCGGGTCGTCCGAGGCGTGAGACCTCATAGCTGCCATGAATCGCGTACCCGCCGTTGAAAAAGATCGAATAAGGCATCGGCGACCAATCGTATTTGCGCGAGAACCATTTTCGCGCCAGCCATTGCGGCCGGTAACTGCCATTGGGCGTGTTATAGCCCCAACGCCCCGTTGAGACGGGCCAGCGGTGGAGCCTCGAGCCGTCGATCTCAACGGTCAGTTGCTGTGCTGATTTGTCCACTGTCACGACGATACCGGCTCCCGCCGGCACGCTGGTAAGCATCAGAACCAGGCCAAAGAGTGGAAAAACGGCACGCAATACGAACACTCTCCGTGACCAGCTGCGCGACATGGATGGTACGAATTCATTAATTTAGATAAAAATCAATTAGCCGAATGGAACAACAGCGTCCATGCGATCGCGATATTTAACCTGACAGTTGGATGCGAAGCCGGTAAATCGGAAACGTCATGTTCGCTCGAATCGTGATCTCATCTGTCCTGTCCCTGGCAGCCGCTGCCGGCACGCTAGCTGCTGCCCAGCCCTCCGCCATCGCTCAAACAGCCGCGGTCGCAGCGCCCGCACCACTGCCGCTACCACCGCCGAAGCCGGCGATGTCCGAGCAGGAAAAAGAAAAAACCTTGACGGCGAAGCAACTGTTTGGCGCGGTACAGTTGCCTTCGATCGGCAAGGCCGTGGCAATCGGCTTCTACCACCGCGGATGTCTTGCTGCCGGCGTCGAATTTCCGGTCAACGGGCCGACCTGGCAGGTGATGCGCCTGTCGCGTAATCGCAATTGGGGCCATCCCAGCCTGATCCACTTCCTGGAGAAATTCGCGCCAGCTGCCGCCAAGGCGACCGGCTGGAAAGGTATCCTGGTCGGCGACCTGGCGCAGCCTCGCGGCGGACCGTCGCCGAGCGACCACGCCAGCCATCAGACCGGCCTCGACGTCGACATCTGGTTCATGCCGATGCCGGATCGCGAGTTGACCAAGGAAGAGCGTGACACCATCTCGGCAATCAATCTCGTGTCCGACGACTGGAAGAGCCTCAACCCGCAAACCTGGACGCCGCAACACGTAGCATTCATCAAGACCGCCGCCGAGCGGCCCGAGGTCCAGCGCGTGCTCGTCAACGCCGCGATCAAGAAGGAACTGTGCCGGATCGAAGCGAAAAAACCACACGCCTGGATGGCCAAGGTAAGGCCTTGGTATGGCCATCATGACCACATTCACGTGCGCTTGTTTTGTCCGGCCGGTTCGGCGAATTGCCAGGCGCAAGAGCCGGTGAAGGACGAAGATGGCTGCAGCGCCAAGGAGCTTGACCCCTGGTTCTCTGACAAGAGGCTGCGACCGCAGATCTCCAAGCCGCCACCACCGACCAAGCCGCCGAAGCCAATGATGCTTGCGGATCTGCCGCCGGCCTGCAAAACCGTTCTCGAGGCGCCTGCCAAAAACACGAGTTTGGCTAACGACAAGCGCTGAAAAATTCAGGGCACTACCCGATGCCGATGCCCAAGCGCACGCCACTCAAGTCGACGACGCCGGAGACGCTTCAGGTGCTCGCGGCGCTAGAGCGCAAGGTCCTGTGGCTCGCGAGCTGGATGATCCATAACGCCAATCATCTTCGCGATAATGCGGACGGCTTGAAAGTCGGCGGTCATCAGGCCTCAAGTGCCTCACTCGCGACAATCATGACCGCACTTTATTTCGATGTCCTGCGACCGCACGACCGGGTCGCAGTGAAGCCGCATGCCAGCCCCAACTTTCATGCAATCCAGTATCTGCTTGGCAAGCAGACTCGCGAGCGGCTGGAAGCCTTCCGGGGCTACAAGGGCGCGCAGAGCTACCCCTCCCGCACCAAGGACGCCGATGACGTGGATTTCTCCACCGGCTCAGTCGGTCTTGGCGTCGCGCAGACACTTTTCTCCTCCCTGACGCAAGACTACGTGCGCGCCCATGGCTGGGACCTTGACCGGCCCAAGGGCCGCATGGTGGCGCTGGTGGGAGACGCCGAGCTGGACGAAGGAAATATTTTCGAGGCATTGCTCGAAGGCTGGAAGCAGGGACTTCGCAATTGCTGGTGGATCATCGACTACAATCGCCAGAGCCTCGATGCTGTCGTGCGGGAAGGGCTTTGGGCTCGCTATGAGCAGCTCTTCAATAATTTCGGATGGAAGGTCGTCATTCTCAAATATGGCTCGCTGCAGGAGGCAGCGTTCAAGGAGCCGGGCGGCGAGACATTGCGCAAGTGGATCGACAACTGCCCGAACCAGCTTTACTCGGCGCTCGTTTTTGCGGGCGGGGCGGCATGGAGGAAGCGTCTCAATGACGAGATCGGCGACCAGGGCGATGTCAGCAGATTGATCGAAAAGCGCAGCGACACCGAGCTGGCAGCCTTGATGAACAATCTCGGCGGGCATGACATGCCCACTGTGCTTGACGCATTCCACAACGCTGATTCCGAGCAACCAACCTGTTTCATCTGCTACACGGTGAAAGGCTTTGGCCTTCCTTTCGCAGGACACAAAGACAACCACGCCGGGCTGATGACTCCGCAACAAATGGACACATACCGCCAGGCCATGGGGGTACGCCCGGGGCACGAGTGGGACAAATTCGAAGGCCTGAATTTACCAGCGGAACGATTGCAGTCATTTTTGGATCGTGTGCCGTTCGCCGCGGGTGGGCCGCGACGCCTCAGCGCTCCGACAATCGATGTGCCGGATGAGCTTCCCGTCACCATTCAACCGGTGATGTCTACCCAAACGGGATTTGGCGCGATCCTTAACGAGATCGGACGGAACGACAGCGACTTCGCGCGCCATATCGTCACCACATCGCCGGACGTTACCGTATCAACGAATCTGGGGCCCTGGGTTAACCGCCGCGGGCTGTTTGCGCGTCAGGCGATGGCTGACACGTTCAAAAGCGAGCGCATCCCCTCGACATTCACCTGGGAATTCTCGCCCAAAGGCCAGCACATCGAACTGGGCATTGCGGAGATGAATCTATTCATCCTGCTATCGGCGCTCGGCCTTTCCCACAGCATCAATGGCGAACGCTTATTGCCTATCGGAACGCTTTATGACCCGTTCATTGCGCGCGGGCTCGATGCGCTGAATTATGCCTGCTACCAGGATGCTCGCTTCATCCTGGCGGCGACGCCGTCAGGCATCACGCTGGCGGGAGAAGGTGGCGCACATCAATCGATCGCCGAGCCGCTGATCGGAATCGCGCAGGACGGGCTTGCCAGTTTCGAGCCGGCTTATGTGGACGAGCTCGCCGTGATCATGGGTTGGGCTTTTTCATACATTCAGAAGAACGGTGACCTGTCGTCTTCCGAAACAAACTGGCTTCGCGATGAAACCGGCGGATCGGTTTATTTGCGGTTATCGACCCGACCGATAGAGCAGATGAAGCGTCCAATCACGCCGGAATTGCGCCAGCAGATCGTTGACGGCGCCTACTGGCAGCGCAAACCGGGTCCCAATTGCCAAGTCCTCGTTGCCTATACCGGCGCGGTGGCGCCGGAAGCCATCGAAGCCGTCGGCCTGATGGCCGAGGATCGCCGCGACGTCGGCCTGCTCGCGGTCACATCTGCGGACAGGCTCAATGCAGGCTGGGCCGCGGCGCAACGGGCCCGCGAACGGGGCCTCGTGCGCGCGCGTTCGCATATCGAGCGGCTGCTTGCCGACGTGCCTTCGCACAGCGGCATCGTGACCGTGCTCGATGGACATCCTGCGACGCTGGCCTGGCTCGGCGCAGTCGCTGGACACCGGACACGAGCACTTGGCGTCGAGCATTTCGGCCAGACCGGATCGCTCGCCGAGCTTTATCGGCACTATGGCATCGACGCGAATGCGATCATCGCGGCGGCGCAGACGATTGTGCCCGGCCGGCCGATTCGGCACCTCAAGGCGCTACCCTGATTAGGGCTAGACGCCGAACAACAACGCGGTGATGCCGAAAATCACGATCCAGACGATGAACGCGCAGACGATGACGGCAATCGTATAGAGCACCGCCTTGTCCGGCGCGGGTTTCATCAACGCCACAATGCCTGTGTGCAGAAGATAAAGACTGTACAGGCCGAGTATTCCGAGAAACGCCAATGCCGGAATGGTGTTGAACACGCCGGCCACCCAGGCGGCGGTTGGCGCATAGGCCGACACTCTCATGGCGTTGTCGGGGTTTTTTGCGCGCCAAACGTACCGGCAAGAAAGTCGATGATGTAGGCAACGACAAAAACGCCGGCCAACGAGAGAGCATAAACGACAACCGCGCGTACGAGGCCAAGTCCGATCCCGATACGGTAGCCTCCGTAGCCAATGATCGATGTTCCGACAAATGTGCACACCGCCGGTATGGCGGCGACGATCGCGACATAATTCGGAAAAAGGTAGCCGGCATCACCGGGCTCACGCTCGATCGCCGACCATTCCGATTTTGGCTGCAGCAAGATCCCCTTAATACGTTCCACGAGATTCATGACACCCTTCCATCTAATCCGCGGTTCAACTTTTCTGATCCTCCAAAATCATCGCCGCGCCCTTTTCGGCGATCATCATAGTCGGTGAATTGGTGTTGCCCGATGTAATCGACGGCATCACGGACGCGTCCACGACGCGCAAGCCATCGATGCCGATGACACGCAAACGCGCGTCAACCACGGCCTTCGCATCATCGTTGCGGCCCATCCGCGCAGTGCCGACAGGATGGAAAATCGTAGTGCCGATGTCGCCAGCAGCTTTTACCAAAGCCTCCTCGTCGGCATCGCGCACCGATGCTCCGGGTAAAAACTCGACGGGTGAATATTTTTGCAGCGCCGGTTGCGCGACAATCCTGCGCGTGACGCGAATCGAATCGGCGGCCACGCGCTTGTCCTCCGGTGTGGCGAGGTAGTTTGGGCTGATGGCAGGCGCCTGCGCCGGATCATTTGATTTTAGCGCGAGCGTGCCGCGACTCGTCGGACGCACGTTGGCAACGCTTGCCGTGAAGGCAGGAAATGAGTGCAACGGCTCACCGAATCGATCGAGCGAAAGCGGCTGCACATGATACTGGATGTTGGCAGTGCTTTGCGATGGGTCAGACTTGGTGAAGGCGCCAAGTTGCGACGGGGCCATCGTCATCGGACCACGGCGACGGAGGGCGTAGTCGACGCCCATGCCGAACCGATTGAACATCTTGGCATAGGTCTCGTTCAGCGTTTTCACCCCTGAAACCTTGAAAACCATCCGCAGTTGCAAGTGGTCGTGCAGATTGGCGCCCACCCCCGGCTTGTCGAGGACCACCGGAATCCCAAAATGCGCCAACTGTGTCGCCGGCCCTATGCCGGAAAGCATCATGATATGCGGCGAGCCGATCGCGCCGGCGGCAAGTATCACTTCACCGCGACACTGAACACTCCGCAGCTCGCCGTTTTGGCGCCAGCACACCGCCGTCGCTCGCTTTCCATCCAATTCCACCGCTTCGACAAGACAGCCGGTCTCGAGCCGCAGATTCGGCCGGTGCAGGATCGGCTTCAAGAACCCGCGCGCGGCCGACCAGCGTCGGCCGCGCTTCTGGTTTACGTGAAAATAGCAAATGCCTTCGTTGTCGCCGGTATTGAAATCCTCGACCGTTGGGATTCCGTCCTGATTTGCCGCAGCGCGGAACGCGTCGAGAATCTCCCAGTTCAGACGCGGATACTCCACGCGCCACTCGCCGCCTACGCCATGGTGCTCGCTTTTGAGAAAGTGATCGACATGCTTGCGAAAATAGGGACGCACGTCGTCCCAGGACCAGCCTGGCAAGCCAAGCTGGCGCCAGTGGTCGTAGTCGCCTGACTGGCCCAGCATGTAGATCATGCCATTGATGGCCGATGAGCCCCCCACCACCTTCCCGCGGGGGTAGTTCAGGCTTCGTCCATTAAGACCCGGCTCCGGCTCCGTCTTGAGCAACCAGTCGGCCCGCGGATTGCCGATGGCAAACAGATACCCGACGGGAATATGAAACCAGATCCAGTTGTCCCTGCCGCCGGCTTCCAGCAGCAGCACGCGCTTTGTGGGATCGGCCGACAAGCGGTTAGCCAGCACGCAGCCGGCCGAGCCAGCGCCGACTACGATATAATCGAATTGCCCTTCGATGCGCGCTGCGTTCGCCATTGCCTTCGCGCTCCCCGGCGCGACTTTACCCCGGTCGGCAGGACTTGCTAGACTCACGAAACTGCAGCGCCCTGTGCGTGCGCTGCAATAGTCGGAACGGCGGTTCCTGTCATCGGTCAGCCTTTTAGCCGTCGCCCTTGGCGCCGCAGGAGAACCGCCATGCTCACAAGATTTCTCGTGTTTTTCAGCCTTGCAGGCACACTCGTCGGCATGCCGCAGCCGGTTATCGCGCAAGAACAGATCACGGTGTTTGCGGCCGCATCCCTGAAGAATGCACTCGATGACACCAATTCCGCTTTCACTAGGGCCACCGGTATCAAGGTGGTGGCGAGCTACGAGGCAAGCTCTGCGTTGGCTAGGCAGATCGAACAGGGCGCTCCTGCCGACGTCTTTATCTCGGCCGACCTGCGTTGGATGGACTATGTCGCGGAACGCAAGCTGATTAACCCCGACACCCGGGTGAACCTGCTTGGCAACAAATTGGTGCTGATCGCACCTGCGGATTCCAAACTCGGGCCTGTCACCATCGGCCAGGGTTTCGACATCGCGAAGCTTGCGGACGATGGCCGCATCGCAGTCGCCGACGTGAAGGCCGTCCCTGCCGGTCTTTACGCCAAGGCGGCGCTTGAGAAGCTCGGGGCCTGGGCGGCAGCAGAGCCGAAGCTGGCTCAAGCCGAGAATGTGAGGGCGACGCTTGCTTTCGTCGCGCGCGGCGAAACTCCGATTGGCATTGTCTATGAAACCGACGCCAAGATCGAACCTAAGGTAAAGACTATCGGCATCTTTCCCGACGACTCTTACCCGCCAGTCACCTATCCAGTGGCCGCAACCGCCGCGGCAAAGACGGCCGCTGTCGGGCAATATTTCAGCTTCCTGCGCACGCCGGCCGCCAAGGCGATCTTCGAAAAATACGGCTTCAGCTTCCTGATCAAGCCGGTGTCGTAGGCAGTATCGAGACTCGTGTTTGACCTATCGCCCCAGGACTGGACCGCGGTCGCGCTGTCGCTGCGCGTCGCTGCGGTCTCAACCCTCGTCGCGTTGCCGTTCGGCATTGCAATTGCCGTGCTGCTCGCGCGGGGATCGTTCTGGGGAAAATCTTTGCTCGATGCGGTCGTCCACTTGCCGCTGGTATTGCCGCCGGTCGTCACCGGCTATCTGCTGCTCATCAGCTTCGGTCGAAAGGCCCCACTCGGTGCTTTCCTTGCCGACCATTTCGGTATCGTGTTTTCATTCCGCTGGACCGGCGCCGCACTTGCGTGCGGCATCATGGCTTTTCCGCTGATGGTGCGGGCGATCCGCCTGTCTGTCGAAGCCATCGACCGGCGACTGGAAGACGCAGCGGCGACGCTGGGCGCCAATTCGGGCTGGACCTTCATCACGGTCACGCTGCCCCTGGCGCTGCCGGGCATAATTGCCGGGATGATGCTCGCTTTCGCGCGCGCGCTCGGCGAGTTCGGCGCCACGATCACCTTTGTCTCCAACATTCCGGGCGAAACGCAAACAATATCCGCGGCAATCTATACGCTGATTCAAGTGCCGGGCGGGGATGCAGACGCGCTCAAGCTCGTCGTCATATCGCTTGTCATCTGCTTCGCTGCCCTGCTGGGCTCGGAATGGATGGCACGGCGCGCAACGGCACGCCTCCACGGGGCTTAGCCATGCTTGCCGTTCAGGTCGAAAAGACGCTTGGGGACGCTTTCTTCTTGAAGGCGTCGTTCACAAGCACAAGCCGGGCAACAGCCTTGTTCGGGGCATCGGGTGCCGGGAAAACCAGCGTCATCAACATGATTGCCGGCCTGTTGCAGCCGGACCGAGGCCGCATCGAGCTGGATGGCGAAGTGTTGTTTGACGAAGCTGAGCGCATCGACCTGCCAGCGTTTCGCCGGCGTATTGGCTACGTGTTTCAGGAAGGCCGGTTGTTTCCGCATGTGTCGGTCAGAGGCAATCTCGACTACGGCCGCTGGATGAGCGGGCAAAAGACGGATGACACGGCGTTTCGTCACATCGTCGACATGCTTGATATCGGCCACTTGCTCGATCGTCGGCCCGGCAAGCTGTCGGGCGGCGAACGCCAGCGTGTCGCGGTCGGCCGAGCCTTGCTGATGCGCCCGCGCCTCCTGCTGCTCGATGAGCCTCTCGCCTCCCTCGACGTCGCGCGCAAGCGCGACATTCTCCCCTATCTTGAACGCCTGCGTGACGGAGCGCAGGTGCCGATGATCTATGTCAGCCACAATCCCGCCGAGGTCAAACGCATTGCCAGCCGCGTGGTGTGCCTCGACGCCGGAAAGGTCATTGCAGCGGGTGGACCCGAACTGCTCGACGCAGCCCATATCGATGTGCTTGCTTAAGGCATGTTTCCCCCGCAGCGAATCGTTTGCCTGACCGAGGAAACCGTCGAGACGCTTTATCTTCTCGGCGAGAAAGACCGCATTGTCGGCGTGTCAGGCTATGCCGTGCGACCTCCCCAGGTTCGGCGCGAGAAGCCGCGGGTCTCGGCGTTCATCTCGGCCGACATTCCGAAAATTCTCGCGCTCAAGCCGGATCTCGTCCTTACCTTCTCCGATCTGCAGGCCGACATCGTCGCGGAGCTGATCCGCAATACTGTGGCGGTTCACGCCTTCAATCAGCGTGACGTCGCCGGCATCTTCGACATGATCCGCGTGCTTGGTGCATTGGTCGGCGCGAGCGACAAAGCCGAGGCGCTGGTGCGCTCGCTGGCCGCGCGAGTTGATGCCGTGCATGAACGCGCACTCAGACTGTCGCGCCGGCCACGCGTCTATTTCGAAGAGTGGGACGAACCCATGATCTCCGGCATAGCCTGGGTGTCGGAATTGATCGAGGCCGCCGGCGGAATCGACGTCTTCCCCCAGCTTGCCGAGCGCAAGAACGCCAAGGACCGCATCGTATCTGCCGATGCCGTAATTGCCGCGCGCCCCGATATCATCGTTGGGTCCTGGTGCGGAAAGAAATTCGTTCCGGCCAAGGTTGCAGCGCGTCCTGGGTTTGCCGATGTCCCCGCCGTCGGCGCCGGCTGGCTGCGCGAGATCAAATCAACTCTTATTCTTCAGCCGGGCCCCGCTGCGCTCACCGAGGGGCTCGATCAGCTAGCTCGAATCGTTTCCGAATGGGTCGAACAACAGGCGGCCTAGGCCGATGAATCTTGCGACGGGTGGTAGGAAGTCCGCACCCAGCCGTGCTATGTAGTGAGTGAACTCACGCAACCCGGATGACTGAAATGCAGTTGAACAAGGCTCGAGGCGACATTTGGATGGACTTGCTGTTGGTGGCATTCCTGATTGGCCTGAACGTGGCAACCCGCCTGCTGCCGCACGTACCGGGCGTCTTGCCGGTGGCGGCCAGTGGCCTGTTTGCCGCGCGAGTCTTGCGCATCCCTGCGTTGGCTCTCGTCGTGCCTTTGCTGGGCATGACTCTGAGCGACATGGCCCTCCCGGGCGATGATTGGCGGATCGCGTTGGTCGGTTTTGTTGCGATTTCGATCCCGGCGCTCGTCGGAATTTTCACAAGGCGCTGGCACGGCGCTTTGTTGGTCGCTGCTACCATGGTGACTTGCTCGCTGTTGTTCTTCCTGCTGTCCAATGGCGCTGTCTGGGCATTCAGCGGCATGTACCCGCCCACATGGCAAGGCCTGACGCAGTGCTACATCGCGGCTCTGCCATTCCTCGAAAAGACCGTTCTTGGCGATCTTTTCTGGACGGCGGTCTTGTTCGGCGGCGCCTGGTTGGTGCAGCACGGGCCGTCAGTATCGCGGCGCGCCCTTTAGCCGAAATACGACTGCGCGCGTTTCCACATCGCTCTGGCGCGGCCGGCAAGGTCGGTTGACGCTTCCGGCTCGGCAAGGCGCAGGCCCACCGTCGTGACCGTGCTGCCATCGACCTTGTGCGCCAGCAATGCGATCGGACCAAGCGCGACAATGTCGCCAACTTTCGCGCGGCGCCTGAGTTGTTCGCTGAAATAATCGGCGAGAGTTACTTCGGTGTGATCCGCAGCAACCTGCAGCCCATAGATTTCCGCTAGCGCCCCAAGTGTCGCAGTTCCGGGCACAAAGAAGTCGCCGAGCAGCCGCGGATCGGGCAATGCCGGCGGGGGCATCGCGACGAAGAAGCGATCGAGTGCTTGGGCCTTTTCCGGCGGCGCCAGCAGGTAAATATAGTCACCCTGGCGCACAGACCCTGCTTCGCCGGGCGTCAGGATTTCCTCGTTGCGTATAACCAGCGTCGGCCGTGCCCAGTTCGGAATCAATCCGCGCCGCAGAAATGGGCTGTTGGCAGCGACCGGATAGCCTACGATCTCGCGCGCGAGCTGACCCGGCAAATCGAGCTCGACCCTGCGCGGAATGGAATCGGTGCGCGTGAAGGCGATATCCAGTTTGCGCGCGGCCAACGCCACCGTCCAACCCTGCACCAGCAGGGACAGCAGCACCACAACGAAAGCGACGTCGAAGTAAATATGGGCTCCGGGCACGCCGACCAGCAGCGGAATCGAAGCAAGGAAGATGCCGACTGCGCCACGGAGTCCGACCCAGGATATGAAGATTTTCTCGTTCAGGTGAAAATTGAACGGCGCGAGGCACAAAAACACTGCCGCAGGACGCGCAATCAACATAAGCGCAAGCGCCACCGCTATGGCGCCGAACAGGGTTTCGGTGAGCCGATGAGGCCACGCCAACAAGCCGAGCAGAACAAACATCACGATTTGCGCAAGCCATGTGACGGCATCGAGGAATACGACGACAGAATTATGCGCACGCGTCTGATTGTTGCCGACGACCAGGCCGGCAAGATAGACGGCCAAAAACCCCGACGCATACACCGCATTGGCGAAAGCGAAGACAACAAGCGCGCTGACTGCCACAAATGGCGCATGCAAACCCTGCGCTAATGCCACCCGATTGAGAACGAAAGTGATGATTTGGCCACCGGCAAAGCCGATGATGAAGCCGAGAACGGCCTCGCGCATGAAGCTCATCAGTGCGTGCGACCAACTTTGCCCGCCAAGCAACAATATCTCGACCAGGAGAAGCGCGAGAAAGATTGCAAACGGATCGTTGGTGCCCGACTCGACTTCGAGTACGGCTCGTACCCTCGGCCGCAGTCGCAGGCCCCTGGCATTGATCAAGAAGAATACCGCCGCTGCGTCGGTGGACGCCACGACAGCCCCGATCAGCATGGCCTCGATCCATCCGATGCCGAGCGCAAATTTTGCCACCGGAGCAGTAAGCAGCGTGGTGATCAGCACCCCCGCGGTCGATAGCATGACCGCCGGCCACAGCACGTTCCGCAAGCTGGCGAAACGGGTACGAAGGCCGCCGTCGAACAGGATCAATGCAAGCGCGATCGAACCGACCGTGTAGGTAGCGCCCACATCGTCAAACTTGATGCCTCCGAGCCCGCCTTCGCCGGCAAGCATCCCCACGAGGAGGAAGACCAGCAGCAGTGGCGCGCCAAAGCGCAGCGCGATAAGGCTCGACAGGATGCCGGTGAGAACCAGCAAACTGCCCAACAATATCGCGAGGCTGACCGCGTCAAGCGAACTCATTCCGTGAATCTCCTTCCGCTATAGGAAGGTTTCGCGAGCGCAAGAGCAACCGGAAAGGTTGTCGCTGATCACTCGAAGGTCAAAATGCCACCTTGTCGCCGCCCTTGAGCGAGAGGATTTCGCGCGCCTCATCCGATGTCGCGATGTCAAGGCCGAGCCCCTCCAGGATCTTTCGCACCTGGGTGACCTGCTGAGCATTCGATTCGGCCAGCTTACCGGCTCCGATCCAGAGCGAATCCTCCATGCCGACCCGGACGTTGCCGCCCATCGCAGCGGCAATCGCGGCGACCCGCATCTGGTTGGCGCCTGCGCCGAGCACCGACCAATGATAATTGTCGCCAAGCAGACGATCGGCCGTGCGCTTCATCATCGTGACATCCTCCGGATGCGGGCCGATGCCACCGAGAATGCCGAATACGGATTGCACAAATAACGGCGGTTTCACCAGGCCGCGGTCGAGGAAGTGGCGCAGCGTGTAGAGATGCCCGATGTCGTAGCACTCGATCTCGAAGCGGGTGCCGTTGCCCGCACAGGTGGTCAGGATGTATTCGATGTCGGCAAAGGTGTTCTTGAACATGCCCTTCTTCGAGTTTTCGAGATACGGTTCCTCCCAGTCGTATTTGAACTTGCCCTTGTAGCGCGGGATCATCGGATACAAGCCGAAGTTCATCGTACCCATGTTCAGCGAAGCAACTTCCGGCTTGAAGGTTGCAGCCGGCCGCACGCGCTCTTCTGCGGTCATTGTGGGCGCGCCGCCGGTGGTGATGTTCACCACCACGTTTGAACGCTGTTTGATCACCTTGAGGAATGGAGCAAATGCCTCCGGCGTCTGGTCGGGGCGGCCGTCCTGCGGGTTGCGCGCATGGAGATGCACGATCGCCGCTCCTGCCTCAGCTGCCCCGATGGCGCCATCCGCAATTTCCTGCGCCGTCACCGGAAGATGCGGTGACATCGACGGCGTGTGGATCGAGCCGGTAACAGCACAGGTGATAATGACTTTACGCGGCTTCGCCATGACCTTCCCATCCGATGAAATGAGTGTTGCTGATTGGCAAATGGACTTCGCCATCGATCCTAGAGTATCAGCCATAGCGAAGTCACCCTGCTCGATTTGACCTTTGAATGCCATGGCCGCACCCGAAAAAGTGCATAGGCCGACAATGATCATCGGCATCGTCTGCGGCACGCTGGCAGCCCTTGCGTGGGCGGCAGGCTTTGTGGTCGCAAAGCTTGGAATCGAGATCGGCTTTTCACCGGCGGATCTCGCGTTTCATCGCTTTTTCTGGTCCGGCCTGCTGGTGCTGCCGCTGATCGTGCGTGACGGCCTGCGTGATCTTGGCGGAATTGGCTGGGGACGCGGCCTTGTGCTGAGCATCCTATCGGGCCCGCCGCAGTCGCTGCTCGCCTATAGCGGCTTCATTCTGGTGCCGCTCGGTCATGGCACCACAATCCAGCCGGCTTGCGCGGCGCTGTCCGGCATGGTCCTCGCTTCGGTGGTGCTGCACGAAAAACCGACCGTTCAACGCATCATTGGCGGAGCAATCATCATTGCCGGGCTGCTGATGTTCGGCGCCGAGTCGCTTGCAACAATCGGCAACTCCGGCGTCGGCGGCGACCTCCTGTTTGCCAGCGCGGGATTGTTCTGGGCGACGTTCGGCACGCTGTTGCGGCTCTGGAATGTGCCGGGCACGCGGGCGGTGAGTGCGGTTGGGGCTATTTCCGTGATGGTGTTCGCGCCGATTTACCTGTTGGTGTATGGGCTGAGTGCACTGGAACGGCACAGTCTATTCGAAAATCTCCTGCAAGCCGTCGTGCAAGGCGGCCTCGCCGGTTCGTTGCCGATCTACCTTTTCGCCCACGCCGTCATCGCGCTCGGCGGCGGTCGTGCCGCAACCTTTCCGGCTCTGGTACCGGTCTTCGCTGTCGTGATCGGTTTCCTTGTGCTTGGCGTTGTACCCAGCCTGGCACAATTTGTCGGAATGCTGATCGTTCTGCTCGGATTCCAGTTCGCGCTGCGGCGTTGAATGCAGGCTAGTCTTCCGGCCCCGCATATTTCCCGGCGGTTTCGGGGAACATGTTCTTGATGATCTTCAATTTAGAGATATCGGCGGTCGCGTCCATGTGCAGGAAGATCACCGCATCGCGCAGCACCTTTTCTATGCCGAAGTCCAGCATGATCCCGTTGCCGCCGTGCAACTCGACCGCATGCTGCGCCACCTTCATGATCTCTTCGGAGGCGAACATTTTTGCCATATTGACGAGAACCTCCGCATCCGGCGTGTTGTCGTCCACGGCCTGAGATGCGCGGTCGAGCAACGCCCGGACTGCCTCAATGCGCGTCGCCATATCGGCGAGGCGAAGGGCCACGGCCTGGTGCTTGATCAGAATGCGGCCCCCCTGCACGTAATTCTGCACGTAGTCAGCCGTAGCCTCGAATGCGCGCACGCCTACCCCGAGATTTTTCGCAGCCTGGATAATTTTCCCCGGGCGGAAATAGACGCCAGCGGAGCCTAGCGCGGAATTCTCCACCAGCAGATGGTCGTCGGGAACGAACATATCCTCGAACACCATCTCGCCATTGTTCATGAAACGGCAGCCGAGCGTTTCGTTGCAGCGCGCCACCGAAAAGCCGTTGGTCTCGCGCGGCACCAGAAACGATGAGGTGCCCTGCAACATGCCAACTTTTGGGTTCGTGTTAGCGTAAACAACATAAAGGCCGGCGTCATAACCGTTGGAGATAAACTGCTTGCGGCCGTTGATGATCCATCCGCCGTTTGTCCTGACGGCCTTGGTCTGCATGGCAGCTTCGGGCACGTTGTAGGGCAGCCAACGGTCGGAAGCGCCGCGCGGCTCCGTGAGACAGTGCGCCATCAGGAACTGGGGGTCGGCGACAAGGCGCTTGAACCATTTTTCTTGCAGGTGCTTCGGGGCGAATTGGCGCAGGAGAACCGATACTTTCCAGTTCTGCACCAGCTTATCGGCGAGCCCCGAGTCGCCGCGCGCGATTTCTTCAGCGATCATCGCGAACGTGCGGACTTCGGTACCCTTTTCGATCTCGACCCCACCATACTCTTCCGGCACGCCCAGGGTGCGAATGCCGATCTTCTCGGATTCTTCAAGAATGCGCGGCGGAAGCCGATCTTCCGGCACCATCGACCATTCGCGTTGCCAATTCTGCTTTATGAACGGAAGGACAACTTCATCGACGAAATCACGGCAGCTTTGCCGCATCATTCGCTGCTCTTCGGACAGGCCCCTGTCTGCAGACGTGCGATCGAGCATTGCGGCTTCCTTCCTGACGTTGCTACGCGGCTTTTCTGCTCGACAGAAAATCACCCATGCGGTCGAGCGCCTTCAGGATGTTTTCCGTCGAATTGGCGTAAGACACCCGCACATAGCCTTCACCCAAAATTCCGAAATCCGGCCCTCCGATGATGGCAACTCCCGCATCCTCCAGCAGCGCCGAAGCGAGCGTCTTTGCCTTCCATCCGGTGCGTTTCACGTTAGGAAAAGCATAAAATGCACCTTTGGGTGTGGCACAGGAGACGCCTGGCAACTTGTTGAGTCCTTCGATCACGACCTTTCGCCGCTTGTCGAATTCGGCAACCATTTTGTGCACTTCGTCCTGCGGACCTTTAAGAGCGGCGAGCCCGGCATATTGCGCCGAGGCATTGACGCATGAATGCAGGTTCACTGCGAGCTTGCGCGCATAGTCATAAAGCTTGCCAGGCCATACCGCATAGCCCAGGCGCCAGCCCGTCATGGCGTAGGTCTTTGACCACCCATTGAGCAGGATCAGGCGATCACGGATCGAATGATAAGACAACAGGCAGACGTGCCTCTCGCCGTCATAGACCATGTGGTCGTAAATCTCGTCGGACATGATCGTCACGTCCGGCCATTTCTCCAAACCCGCCACGAGCTTGTCGACTTCAGCCTTTGGCGTCACGCCGCCGGTCGGATTGGCGGGTGAATTCACGATCAGCAGCCGCGTACGGGGCGTGATCAGCTTCAGCGTTTCCTCGGCTGAAAAGGCGAAACCATTCTCTTCACGGATCGGCACCGGCACCGGCTTGGCCCCGGTGAATTCGATCATCGAGCGATAGATCGGGAACCCGGGGTCGGGATACAAGATTTCCACGCCCGCCTCCCCGAACATCAGGATCGACATGAACATGGTCGGCTTGCCACCGGGCATGATCATCACGCTATCGGGAGAAACCTCGACCTTGAAGCGCTTCGCGAGGTCAGCCGCAACCGCCTCTCGCAGGGATGGAATGCCGTTGGCGGGGGTATACCCGTGGTGGCCTTCGCGGAGCGCCTTGACCGCCGCTTCGACGATGAAATCTGGCGTTCTGAAATCAGGCTGGCCGATGCCAAGATTGATAATGTCGCGGCCTTGCGCGGCCAAGGCATTGGCGCGTGCGAGCACCGCGAACGCGTTTTCCTCGCCGATGCGGTCGAAGGCCGCGATAGTACGAAGCATGACTGCTGTCCTCGCCAGGCACCCGCGGCACGGTCGCGCGGAGTGCCTCATCATGGGGCGGCACTTCAGCCGATCAGCCAGCAAAAATCAAACGGCACCAGCGCCTTGGTCGAAAAGGGCGGCTAGTTGCTGTCGCCGCCAAACCTTCCGCTGATATCGCGCATGATCTGGAAACGAATGTTCGAGTCGGGATCGTCGCCGAGGTAGACGCCGCCAAAGTATAGTGGTCCCGGACGAACCAGGTTCGTACCCCAATCCTGAGAACCGGCAATCGTGGTTGCAACAGCCTTCTTGTGCTTGCGCGATTTAGCATCGGCTGGCGGGGCCAGCGCGAAAGCCAAAATCAATGCGAGACCGAATAGTTTGAGCGGAAATGATGACATGGGGATCCTCAATAGCGCTGCATGCAAGCCCATTTAACGAATACACATCTCGGCGCAAAGAAAATGCCGCACATCTCGGTGTCGGAATATCGAAGCGGCTGGGGGGTTTACTCTGCCCTGTGGGACTTCGCCTCGCCGGCTAGATTGCAATCGTGCAGGTGTTGAGGGCATTGTCGACCTCTCGCCTTTTTTCAAGGATTTCGGTCATGGGTGTCGCCGACAAACGCCGCACGTTCCGCGCGTTGCATCAGAGTGGCTGCTTTGTCATTCCCAATCCATGGAATGTTGGCAGCGCCCGCTACCTGCAGGGGCTCGGCTTCAAGGCTTTGGCGACGACCAGTGCCGGTTACGCCCATTCGATAGGCTATTCCGACGGTGACGTGACCCGCGACATGGTGCTCGCGCACTGCCGCGAAATCGCACAGGCAACCGATGTGCCAGTCAATGCGGATTTCGAGGGCGGCTATGCCGATGATCCCGACGAGGTTGCAGCCAACGTTCGACTTTGTATTGACACCGGCGTGGCCGGATTATCCATCGAAGATTTCACCGGCAACGATGCCGACCCGCTTTACGACTTCGATCTCGCGGTGAGGCGGGTTCGCGCGGCGCGCGATGCAATCGACAAGGCCGGTGGCGACGTGATCTTTACAGCGCGCACCGAAGGATTCATCAGGAATCGACTGGATCTGGACGAAACCATCCGGCGCCTGAAAGCCTTCGCCGATGCGGGGGCCGATTGCCTGTATTCGCCGGGAATACGAGCGCCCGACCAAATTGCGGCGACGGTCAAGGCGGTGGCGCCGAAGCCGATCAATTTTCTCAACAGCGGCGCGTTCGGCCACACCGTCGGCGACCTTACCGCATTAGGCGTGCGTCGCATCAGCGTCGGGGGCACGCTGTCACGCGTCGCCATGCATGCGTTCGTGCAATCGAGTCGACAACTCGCGGAAGGCAAGTTCGACAGCTTTGCCGGCGTCATATCGAACGCCGAGTTGAACAAGTTCTTCCACGAGGACCTGCCGAATCGGCCAAAAACCTGACAAATGAATTCTGCCACCGCCACTTTGGCCCGCCTGACCGAACAGCGGCCCTTTGTGCTGTTCTGGCTGGCAAGGCTTGCCTCGACGATGGGCTACCAGATGCTGGCCCTCACCATCGGCTGGCAGATCTACGAGCTTACCAACAGCGCCTTAGACCTCGGGCTTGTCGGCCTCATTCAATTCGTTCCCGCTGTCGTACTCACCCTTCTGATCGGTCATGTTGCAGATCGATACGATCGGAGATTGATCGTACGCGCCGCGCACAGTGTCTACGCAGCCGCAGCGCTGATGATCACGGCGGCATTTGTAACCGGGACGCTCAGCCGTGATTTGCTGTTCACCGCAGTCTTCATAATCGGCTGCGCTCGCGCGTTCGAATTGCCCACAGCGCATGCGCCTGCGCCGACGCTTGTGCCGCAATCAATGATCTCGCGCGCGGTCGCTGCATGGACGTCGGCCAATCAGGCTGCCGTGATTTGCGGTCCTGCGCTCGGAGGCCTGATCTACGCAATAAGCCCCCTGCTGATAGGCCTCACCTGCCTGATCTTCTTCGTCTCTTCGATAACTTTGGTCAGCCTGGTACGCTCGCGACGACTGGCGCCATCGCATGAACCACCCACGTTGGCGTCGGTGCTTGCTGGCTTTCATTATATCCGCAACCGACGCCGGTTGCTCGGCGTGATTATCTTGGATCTTTTTGTAGTCATTCTCGGCGGCGCCACTGCGCTGCTGCCGATCTATACCCGGGATATCCTCGCCGTTGGACCGATAGGTCTCGGTCTTTTGCGTTCAGCGCCCGCCGTCGGCGCCTTAATCACGTCGCTTGTGCTGGCTCGGCATCCGATCGAACGGCATATCGGACACAAGATGTTCGCCGTGGTCGGAATTTTTGGCGTGACGACAATCCTGTTCGGGCTGTCGACATCGTTTCCACTTTCGTTGCTGGCTCTC
>Ga0114129_10003949_pt1 | contig 20935 bp, 16 predicted proteins | sample RhiMetdeltSRZDD1_FD_80071 | JGI IMG/M metagenome (GOLD analysis project Ga0114129, IMG submission 80071) | Populus rhizosphere microbial communities from Tennessee, USA - Rhizosphere MetaG P. deltoides SRZDD1 (version 2) (version 2) | ecosystem: Host-associated > Plants > Roots > Rhizosphere >... | reverse complement strand
GGTCGCGCAGGGACGGTCCCTGGATTGCAGGGTTCAATCATCGGATTGCAGCCATTGTTGTCGAGGCCGATGGCCGCCCCACCCATGGACACCCATCCGGCGCGGGTTTCCGGAAGCTGCTCGTAGGTTGAACCCGTGCAGGAGCCGACAAGTATTTGGCCTTCGTATTGACTGCCTGCCTTGGGATACCCGATGAATCGCAACGCTCCTGGACCGTCGACCTGCACCCAGAAATAGCCGAGTACTGAAAGCTCCGATTGCGGACATTCCCCGGTATCGGGGCCCGTGACGGTGGTGAGGATCGCTCCAGAACCGGATTGGGGCCAGTCATCCGTGGAAAACGTTAGCCCGCATGGGTTCCATTCGAGAATTCGGAACCCTGGGCTCTCCTCTGGAATCACATACTCGATACCCAGAACCGCTGCGGCGAGTCCCTCGACCACTCCTCCGCTCGCCCGTGGAGAGGCGAGAAGAAAAACGAGGTAGAGGGTTGAATCTGAGGGAACGGGAGCAGAGGTGACGATGTCCGTGACGCGTGTAGGCCCTTGCCCACAAACTTCCAAGCGTTGGGGTCCCGGCAACTGAATATGTAGATAAACCGCGGGGTCCAGGTCCCCCGCCGGCGGTGGCGGAGGCGGCGGAGGCGGCGGCGGTGGAGGCGGCGGCGGCAGCGGCAGTTGGCCGGGAGGTGGCGGAGGTGTTCCTAGACCCGAGCAGGGGTTGTATCCGAGTTCCTCTCCCGACTCGGAAAAGCGTATGGCTGCCCGCGGATCCAGAGGTAAATAGGTCAACCGCCCCAGGCAGTTTGCGAGGGCCAGTTCCGGAGAAGTCATGAGATTCATGTTGGGGGTGAGGGCGAGGAGATCCGACGAATAAGCATAAACATACAGGGCTCCGGCGATGCCGTGACCCAGGTCGGATCCGAGTACGGTGTTTTGACACGGATTGAAGATGATCCGGAGCCCGCCCCCGCTGGCCGGCCAATCTTGCCCGCCGGGAGGTGAATTCGGGAAGAAGGTCCCACTGGAACATGACGTGAACTCAAAAACGTCGACGCCTTCATGTGGCTGACCGTTGTACTCGAGGCCGCAGCTCAGGGCGGAAACTCCTGAATCTGCTTTCGCACCCACCAGATAGATGTTATATGCCCGACCCACCTGGGCACTCACGTCGAATTCGGAGCATGGGACACTGGTGGGAGCCCATGTCGTACAAATGGTGGGATAACGCGTCGTCGCTTCTTTGGCGTGAAGAGCGATGACGGGTTGAACATCGGCCGCCCGTGTTTGCGAAGCCGATGTGAACGCCAGCGGCAGCAGAAGAAATGAACTGATGGCGACTCTAAGTATCATTCGGCGCCTCCGCCACGCCCAACCCGTTAATAGTCTACATAACATTCCTTTGGATGACCATCATGCACAGTATATGTGTCACATTTTGAGCGCCCATGTCGTCGCGGGTGATCCGTCACCGGAACGTTGGTTCTACTCAGGGATGAATGCGATAAATGAGGAGTCTCGCGGGAAGGGTCTCGGTTGCTGGAGCGGCCACGACGATCTCGCTTCGTTCGGGGACGAACAGCGACGTGCGAGCACCCGGGCCTGTCTTGAGGTCCTCCAGGTGCTGAAAATCGGCTCCTTGAACCACGCCAAATATTTCAAGCACGCCCGAGCCGCAGGACACATACATCCGGGATGTCTTGACGTCGTACCAGACGTCGTCCACGTCGCCGGCAATTCCACTCCGGGCTTGCAGCTTTCCGCTGTCTGCATTCAAGGCGAGAAGACTCGTGCGGGTCCGGCAGCCCACATAGACGCAGCCATGGGCCGGATCAAACGCCATGGGGTAATTATCTCCCGACGGACTGGTCGACCAACGGCGGATAACTTTCCGCGCCTCCAGATCTACTTTGAGGACTTCGCTCGTTCCGGGCACGTTCACGAACGCGATGTGACCACTGGGGTCGAGCTGAAACCCTTCCGGATGCGACGGCAGCGGAACGCGACCTAGTTCGCGCATGTCCCGTGGATCGATAAGGGCCAGACCGCCTTCTCCGAATCCCACCACCACGCGGTTTAGCTTCGGATCCCAACGCACATTGTCGGCGTCACTGCCCACCTTCAAATGCCCAAGCGCCTGGAGGGATCCGGCATCATAGAAATCGCAATACCCATCTCCCCCATTCGCCACCGCAATACGGTCCACATACGGGACGTACGCAACGCCCTGCGGCTCGTGAAGCTCTTCGATGCGCCCCACCCACTTTCCCTGCCGAAGATCCACGATCTCAAGCGAATTGTTCCCGAGCGCGGCCACGTACACCCGCTGGCGCTTCGGGTCGAAGGCCAGGTGATCGATGCGACCCTTCACATTCTCGAGAGGGATGGTCACCCCCACCGTCACCACCGAATCCCCCACCGCGGGTGAGGCAGCAAGCAACAACGCAAGTAGGAACGTCATGTGCAAACCCCCGGCCCGGAAGACAAAGGAGACCACCCTGCAGAGACACATCCCCGCCCTCGCGGCGGCATCTGTCAATGAATGTAGCGCGACTTGATCTTACCCCAGGTGGTGAGAATGGTCGGAGTCGGTCCCGGCCCGCATGGTCCGAGCATGGGGTTGCACCCATCGGTGTCGACGCCGATCGCGGCACCTCCGACCGAAATCCAGCCGCATCGATCCTGCGGCAACGTTTCGTATTCGTAGACATGATTCGGGCACGTCGCGATCTGGATCGTATGGTCAGCTGGATACGTATACGGATAGCCGATGAACTGCATCGTCGACGGTCCGTGGACTTGAACCCAGAAGAACCCCACCACGACCATGAGAGAGTCGACGCATTCCTCGCTCATCACGAAGCTTCCCCCAGAACCTGAAGCCGGCCACTTATCGGTGGGGAAATTCAAATATCCGCAGGCTGTCCAGCTGACCACGCTCAGACCGTGATCGCCTTCAACATCGTCATACTGGATGCCGAATCGGGCCGCTTTGAACGCCTGCATGTAGCCGCCCGACACCTTGGGGGATGCGAGTAAGTACACAGGGTAAAGACTGGAATCCCCGGGTGCCGGAGCGGGGGCAGAGGTCACCACGTTCGCCACGGTAGTGGGAACGATCCGGCACAGTGGATTCGAGTCGATGGCGCCGATGTGAAGGTAGAGACCGGCATCCTGATCAGGGATCGGTAACGGCGGCGGAGGGGGCGGGTTTTGGCCCGGAGGAGGTGCCGGTGTCCCTTCGCCGGTACACGGATTGAAACCGAGGACATTCCCCAAGTCCGAAAACCGAACAGCCGCCCGCGGATCAGCCGGGAAGTCGAATCTCTGCTGGGCGCAATTCTGTATGAAAAAATCGGGAACCTGCCGGTTCAAATTGGGAAGAATCGAAAGCACGTCTGCAGAGTAGGCGTAAAGGTAAAGCCCTGCGGATACGGAATTGCGCGACGTGTCCGCACAGGGATAGTAGGTAGCAGTAACCGACGAACCACTTGCCGGAAAATCCAAGCCTGAGGGTCCAGCCAATGTGAACGGCAGCCCAGTGGAGCACCACCAGTTGCTGAACACATCGATCCCCTTCCCATTTTCCGCGTTGTATTCGATCCCGAAGCTCATCCCCTCGATGCCCGAATCCGCCCCTGCCGCGACGACATATACGTTGTACCCGTGTTTTGTAAGGCCCGAGGTAGTGAATTCGGAGCACGGAAGACTCCAGGGGGCAATAGTTCGGCTGCAGAGATATTGCTGAACAGCTTCAGTGACATGGAGCGCTATCTTCGGATCGGCGTGAGCAAGTGTCGCCGCCCCGAAGAGGTAAATGCCGGCAACGGCGAGAAGGCATTTCATTTTCTCTCCCCTATCCCAATTCATAGTCTATAGATAATTCATTCGGGAGCGGAAACTATCTATTCCTGACGTGATCAATCGGCTTTGCTGGGTTGACTTTCGTAGATCCAACCTTCTATTTCTTCCCCGCCCGGTTTGAGGGCGAGCTTGTCCTCCCCCACCACGACGAACCCGCATTTTTCCAGCACCCTGATCGAGGCGAGGTTTGTTTTGGCCACGTGCGCCTGCAACGGTCGCGAGTCCAGCTTCAGGAGTTCCTTCAAGGCTCGCGTGGCAATTCCTTTGCCCCAAAAGGATTTCCCCAGCCAGTACCCTACGTAACGGTGCCCCTCGGATTCCCAGCTGCCTATGTTCCCGGCCACTTCCCCGTCGTGTTCGATTGTTTGGATGAGGCACTCTGGGTTAGCCAGGATCTTCGTCCAATGGGCGTCGAACGCTTCGCGGTCCCGGGAGAAAAATGCCGCCATGCGTACGGCATCCGGATCGAGTTGCTGCTCGAAGAAGATCGGGAGGTCGCTGGGGCGCACGTCTCGGAGCACGACAGCCTCCATGCTAGGTGACCAGGTTGAGCAGCTTTCCCGGAACGTAAATTGCGCGCCGGAGGCTCTTTCCTTCCAGGTGGCGCAGCACGTTCTCGTCGGCGAGGGCCAGCTCCTTTACCTGGGTCTCGGTGGCCGACACCGGCACCTCGAGCCGCGCGCGCACCTTTCCCGCCACCTGCACGACCACGGTGACCGTGTCGGACTTCACCGCTTCCGGATCGTGCTTGGGGATAGACGCATGGAAAATGCTGCCCTTGTGCCCCGTCCGCTCCCACAGCTCCTCGGTGATGAAGGGCGCCATTGGAGCAAGCAGCACCACGAGCGCGTCCACGGCTTCGCGAAGCACGGCGCCGGAAGCGTTGCTCTTCTCCGGGGCAAAGGCGGTGTCTTGCATCGACAGGGACAACACGTTCACCAGCTCCATCAGCGCGGAAATCGCGGTGTTCATCTGGAAGCGATCGAGATCCGCGTTCACGCGCTGGATGGTGGCGTGGGTCTTTCGATGGAGCTCGAGCGTGGGGCCCTCGAGCTTGTCCGTGTCCACAGCCGCCTCGATCGGTCCCATGTGCGGCACTGCGGCGTTGGTCAGCCGCCAAACCCGAGACAAAAAGCGATACGCCCCTTCAACGGAACGATCGTCCCATTCCGCATCTTTCTCGGGAGGCCCGATGAAGAGCGTATAGACCCGCACGGTGTCCGCACCGTATTTCCGGATGAGATCGCGCGGCGCGACCACGTTTCCCTTGGATTTGGACATCTTTTCCAGGCGCCCCGTGGTCGGGCTCACCTTGGTGATCATCCCTTGGGTGAACAAGCGGGCGAACGGCTCCCGGAACGACACCAGGCCCAGGTCGGCTAGGAACTTGACCAGAAACCGCGAGTACATGAGGTGCAGGATGGCGTGCTCCACCCCGCCGATGTACTGGTCCACCGGCAGCCAGCGGTTGGCGAGCTTGGAATCGAACGCTTTTTCTTCATCCCGCGGCGAGAGATAACGCAGGAAATACCACGAGGAATCCACGAAGGTATCCATCGTGTCGGTTTCGCGAATCGCCGGGCCGCCGCATTTGGGGCAAGTCGTGTACTTGAAGGAGGGGTGCCGCGCCAGGGGGCTATCCCCCTTCGGCTGGAAGTCGGCGTCTTCCGGCAGAAGTATCGGGAGATCCTTTTCCGGCACCGGGACCATTCCGTCCTTCTCGCAATACACGATCGGAATCGGCGCGCCCCAATAACGCTGGCGTGAAATGAGCCAATCGCGGAGGCGATAGGTGGTGGCAAAATCCCCTTGGCCACGGGACCGCAGCCACTCTCCAATCCGCTGCTTGGCGGTCTCGTTGTCCAAGCCGTCGAAGGGACCCGAATGGATGAGTCGTCCAGGACCGACATATGCGACGGACAGATCTTCCGCCCGGCCACTCGCGGTTTCTGGCGCCGCCTCGGGATTCTGGATGACCACGCGCATGGGCAGCTTGAACTTCTTCGCGAACTCGAAATCGCGTTCATCATGAGAGGGCACGGCCATCACGGCGCCGGTGCCATATTCCATGAGGACGTAGTTGGCGACCCAAACCGGAACCGCGTCCCCCGAAATCGGATTCACCACTCGCGCTCCGGAATCGAACCCTTCCTTTTCCAGATCGGGGTTGTCGCGTCGGGCCATGCGCTGATCGCGCATTGTCTTCACGCGCTCCAGAAGTTCCGCACGCTCGGGATGAGAGGCCAGGAACTGTTCCACTAACGGGTGCTCGGGGGCCAGCACGACATACGTCACCCCACCCAACGTGTCGATGCGCGTGGTGAAGCAATCGATACCGGCGCCCTCGCCGGGGGGCGCAAAATGGATCGTGACGCCTTCGCTCCTCCCAATCCAGTTGCGCTGCATGGTGCGCACACGGTCCGGCCATTGGTCGAGCTGGTTCAAATCGTCGAGCAACGCCTGCGCGTACGCGGTGGTCTTGAAAAACCACTGGGAGAGCTCCCGCTGGGTGACTGGTGTCCCGCAACGCTCGCAAGCGCCGTCCACGACCTGTTCGTTGGCGAGCACGGTCGCGCACGATGGACACCAGTTGACGGGAGCGTGACGCTTTTCGGCTAACCCACGCTTGTAGAGCTGGAGGAAAATCCACTGCGTCCAGCGATAGTAGCCGGGGTGACAGGCCGCGATTTCGCGGGTCCAATCGAGCCCAATCCCCCACTCCCGGAACTGTTCCTTGAAGCTCTTGATGTTGCGGCGTGTCCACTCGCCGGGGTGGATTTTCTTCTCGATGGCGGCGTTTTCGGCCGGTAAGCCGAAGGCATCCCAACCCATCGGAGCCAGGACGGCGTACCCCTCCATGAGCTTGCGGCGCACCACCACGTCACCCAGGATGTAATTTCGCCCGTGACCCACGTGGAGGTCGCCCGACGGGTACGGAAACATGTTGAGGCAGTAATACTTGGTGCGCGACGAGCTCAGATCGACCTGGAACAGCTTCTCCGCATCCCAGCGATCGCGGGCCTTCTTTTCGAACTCAGTGAAGGGAAATCCGCGCTCGTCATCGACCAGACGGGAACGGGTCTCGGACGCCATTCGATTCCTCCGGTACTCCGCGAACCCTCATCGCGGAAAGGCCGATGATGATACCAGAAGAGTTAAACCTGAAAAATAGGGGTGGACTTCCTCAGCAGCTCTTTAGGTGAGGAACTAATCTACCGATGATCACCTTCTCGCCGTTTGACTGACGTCCCTCCGTTCAATTCCCAAGTCCATAAAGCGTCTTGATTCTCCCCCAAGTGATTTGTCTGACTCCTACCACTCCGCATCCTACTGTGAAGGCTCCAGCAGGACCACAGGTAGGAGAATGAGCCTCGGTGCAGGGCGACATAGAACTTAGGTCGAAATTGTCTGCTCCCTGATCGCAGAAGAGAGGGTCTAGAGAAAAATTGCCGGTTGAGTCGCAGCCGGCGACCAGTTCATAGTCCACATCATTCCCCCAAACATCGTTGCATCGAATAATAATGGTTCCGTCCGAAGTGGCGCATCGAATTCCGACCCCCGTAGTCCCTGCGGGACCATGGTTTAGTGCCACGATGTTTCTTTCAATCATCGGCGTAGAGCCAAGAGTGTGTATCCCTGCCCCTTGAGTAAAGGTTCCATTATTAATGTAGTTCATTACAATTGTATTATTCGTGATGGGGCCGAAATACCCGCACAACGCACCGCCAAAGCTGTCCGACCAATTGCGCAGAAATAGATTTCCCTGAACGTACGACACTCCACCCGAAATCGCCCCTCCACAAACGTGGCATCCGTTCTCAATGAATGTATTATTCAGGACTTGAGTGAGGCGGGGTATGGCCCCATAGATTCCCCCTCCTGAGTCGCCGGCATAATTTCCCGTGAAGACATTGTTCTGGATCAGCACATCCGTTGTATATAGAAGTAACAACCCTCCCCCTTGACCTTCGTCGACGTTATAGCCGGCACGGTTTCCGGTGATGATGTTGTCCACGACAGTGCATCTTATGAACTGATCAAGTTTTCCGTTCAGGCGCAACCCGCCTCCGTCTTCGTTCAACCCATTCCGAATCGTGAAACCGCGGACTTCGGCATCCCCAGTAATCAGAAGAACGGGGCCATGTTGCTGCCCATCGATGATCGTTGACTGTGCCCCCGCCAAAGACTTGAGGGTCAAAGACTTCTCACGGGTATCCACGTTTTCGAAATAGGTTCCTGCCCCAACTAGCACCGTGTCCCCACCCTCTGCACTATCGACTCCCGCTTGTATCGTAGGAGCATCACCGAACCCGTCTTTATCCACGTGCCATGTCCGTGCGCTGGATTGGATTGGCCCCATCAACGAAGCGATGACCAAGATCAGCCATACGACGCATGCAAAGACTAATGATCTCAATCGCGGCATAACATCCCTCTCTCAGTCCGCACACAAGCATATCAGGGAGTTCGCTTGACGATGCTTCCAAGGATGATATCTTCGCCTCCTAGGCGATGGAGTTCGCCGTGAACCGCACCCTCGGGGTGCTGATGACTCCTGCGTAACCGCGCGGGAGTGTTCTTTTTTTTGGAGGACATCTCCATGAACATTCCAGAAGAAGCCACCCTGCGCTACAAGCTCACTAGTTTCGTTGGGGCTTGCGTTCTGCGATGACGCGCAAGAGCGCCGTTTCCAAAATCAATCGGCTCGATTTGCCGGAAGACTTGAGGTCGAGATCCGCCTTGGCCAGGATTTCGAGGCCCCGCTCTAGCCCTGCACTCGTCCAGCCGCGCGCCGCCCGCTCGACTTCCTCGAACAGGCTCGGCCACACGCCGGATAACCGCGCCAGCTCGTCGCGCCGCACCCCTTGATCGATCAACGCGCGCACGCGGAGGAGTGCCACGATGCGATGGGTCAAGTTGGCCAGTACGCGCACTTCGTCGTAACCCTTGAAGAGCAGGATCCCATCCAAGGCTCGAAGTACCCCCACCGCATTCCCATTTGCCAGCGCGGACGTCATTTCCCGAAGCTGCTCTTCGTCGATGCGGCGGCCGATCCCTTCGAGATCCTCCTCGGTGACCTGCGTCCTCTTCCCAATGGACAGAGCAATCTTTTCGATCTCGGGGGCCAGCTCTCCCAACGCAACCTTTTCCCGCCCCGGGGCCGCTCCGCAGGCCTGCATCACGAGCTGCGCGATCCGCGCGTCGCACTGTTTTCCAAGATCCGCGAACCGCTGGCGAATCCAGGCCACCGTGTCGCGCTCGAACGGAATCCAGAACACGATCGGATCCGCGCCGGCCTCGGCCAAGCGCTTGTACTTCGCTTCTCCGGGGGACCGCGACCCGGAGAGAACGAGCACGGCCTCCGGAGCAGGCTGGCGGATGTACTCGACCAGCACATCCTCCTCCTGCTTCGTCATCGCCTCGATATCCATGAGCAACACCGCGCGACGCGCGGCCAGCATGGGGAACGTGCGGCATACCGCCACCACCGCGGTGACATCATCGTCTTTGGCTCGATAACGAGCCGCGTTCATGGCTTCCAGCCCCGGCGGAACAACCTTCGCCACCACCCGCTGCCAGAGCTCCTCTTTCTGGAACTCTTCGGGTCCCGTCCAGAGCCACACCGGGGGCATTTGATCGCGATCGATCGCGCGCCTCGCCTCGCCGGGATTCCCGGATTTTCCCTTGGTCACGCTCGGCATTACCAGCCCTCCACGGTCCGCGAAATCGCGAAGTCCGCCACTTGCTTGATGGCTAGGGCGCGGGCGTCGGTCTCCGAGTTCACCCCGCCCTCTGCGCTCTCCAGGAAATACGACGAGCGCCCGACCACCGCGTCGGAGCTCCAAATCTCTTTGTTCTTGACCCGGTCGCGTAGCGCCAGCTTCACGGTGAGGATCACCAGGTACTCGTTGGCTTGCCGGCTCGAATTGAACCCGATCACGCGATCCTGGTACCCCGTCACCTCTCCCTCCAACACCGCATCCGCATTCTTCTGCACCACCTTGAGGGTGTTGTCTGAAATGAACCGATCGGTGAGGGCCTTGGTCACCTGCTCGGAGAGAGCCGGTTCGAGGGTACGGTTCCCCACCACCGGGATCTCCAGCGTCTTCATGTTGCTGGGGACGGCCTTGGGATTGAAGGTGTAACAGCCAGCCAGGAGGAGGGCGGCAAAAAAGGCGAGCGTTCGCATCGCTCTAGGCTAGAGCAACGGAACGCTCGCCTCAACTCGGCAGTTACTAGGCTACTTGGCGGTCGCGGGGGCGATTCAGATCGTAGAGCTTCATCCGGTACCGGAGCTTGTCGCGTTTGAGCTGCAATAGCTCGGCGGTGCGGCTCTGATTCCAGCTCGAGAACTCCGACGCCTTGAGGATGAGAGCGCGCTCGATCTCGCCCAGGATCTCCTCGAACGGAATGCCGGCCGAGGGGAGACCCGGTTCTTCGAGAATGTGCTCCAACCGCGCCGCCGGAGAATCGATCTCGCGCGTGGTGCGTCCGGAGCCGAGCTTCAGCATCTCCATCTCTACGCGATTACCCGCCTCCAGAAGCACCGTGCGCTCCATGAGGTTCTTGAGCTCGCGAATGTTGCCCGGCCAGGGATAGCTAAGCAACGCTTTCTCGGCTTCCGAGCCAAAGCCCTGGAAGTTCTTGTTGAACTGCTTGGAAAAGAGATAGAGGAAATGCTTGGCCAGAGGCAGGATGTCCTCCCGGCGCTCCCGCAGGGGCGGCACCCGCACCGGCACCACCTTCAGGCGGAAGTAAAGATCTTCGCGGAAGCGTCCTTCGTCGCACATCCGCTGCAGGTCCTGATTCGTGGCGCTGATGATGCGGACCGAGACGCTGATGTCCTTGGTTCCGCCTACCCGCTTGAAGGTCATGCGTTCCAGCACGCGCAAGAGCTTGACCTGGATCTGCAGGCTCATCTCCCCCACTTCGTCCAGGAAGAGCGTGCCGCCGTCCGCCATCTCCAAGAGCCCTTGCTTCTGGGCGCGGGCATCGGTGAAGGCGCCTTTTTCGTGCCCGAAGAGCTCGCTTTCCAGAAGCTCCTTGGGAATGGCCGCGCAGTTGATCTCCAAAAACGGCTTTTCCCGCCGCGCGGAAAACTCGTGAATCATGTGGGCGAGGTGCTCCTTGCCCGTACCGCTTTCTCCCTGGATGAGGGCGCTCGTCGTGCCCGATTGCGCGACCTGCTCCACCGTGCGGTAGATCTCCTGCATGGCCTTGGAGCCGGTTTGCACCACGTCGTGGGAGAAGCGATCCACGTTCTGCCGGCGCAAATGTTTGAGCTCGCGCCACAGCGTGCGGTTCTCGAGCGCTTTCTGAATGGTGAGGAAGAGCTGCTCGAGATTGATGGGTTTGTTGATGTAATCGTGCGCGCCGAGCTTCATCGCCCGCACCGCCGATTCGACGTCGCCGAAGGCGGTCATGATGATGACCGGCAAGTCGCTGTCCTGTTCCTTCACCCGTTTCAGCACGTCGAGACCATGCATGTCGGGGAGGCGCAGGTCCAAGAGCACGAGATCGGGTAAATCCTCGGTCGCCTTGCGGAGGGCAGTCTTACCCTCCCCGGCCGAAGACACCTCGTACCCTTCCTCCGTCATCGCCTTCTCGATGAAATGACGGATGGATTCTTGATCGTCCACGATGAGGATATGAGCATTCTTCATCAGAGCGTCTCCACGTTGTCTGTGCCGTCCAGAGGCAGCTTCAGAGTGAAGATGGCGCCCCCGGTGGATCCATGATTGGATGCCAGGAGCTCCCCCCCGTGGCGTTCAACGATCCCGTGGCTCACGTAGAGCCCGAGACCCGTTCCCTTCGGCTTTCCCATGGTGAAAAACGGTTCGAAAATGTGCGTCATGGCCTCGGGATCGATGCCCGGGCCGTTGTCCCGCACCTGAACGATCAAGTGCGGGCGCGCCTCGCCGGACGCCGCATAGGCATGTACTTCCACTTTTCCTCCGCGCGGCGCCGCTTCGACGGCGTTCTTGAGTAGGTTGAGTAGCACTTGCTGAATCTGGTCGGGATCGACCGGCACGGCGGGAAGCGGCGTGTTGAAACGCGTCTCGATGGTCACCTCGGCCATGTCGGGCAGATCACCCAAAGACCGGATAGCGCGCTCCAATAGCTCCGCGGTCGGCTCGTGCGTTTTCCGAAGCGGGTGCGGATGGGTCACGCGGAAGAGGTCCTCCACGATGCGATCCAGCCGCGCGATCTCGCTTTGAATGAAGTTCAGGTTCTGCGTCTGGGAATCGTCGCCGGTCAGATGGCGGGCCAGGTACTGCACCCCGGTGCCGATGCCGGTGAGCGGGTTCCGAATCTCATGGGCGATGCCGGCGGTAAACCGGCCGAGCGCGGCCAAGCGGTCGAGCGAACGAATCCGCGCCTCCAGGGCTTTCTGTTCGGTGAGATCTTCAAACGTCACCACGGCGCCGTACACTTCACCGTTTGGATTCCGAAGCACCGCGGTCGTGCAGGAAGCTTGAAAGGCGGTGCCATCGGCGCGCCGCACGACTCGTTCCGCAGCCAGAACGGGGCGGCGTACCCGAAGCGTTTTCTTGAGGAGCTCGGCAATGCCGCCCCCGGGCGGATCGAACCCTTCCAAGGGCCGGCCGCGGAGCGTTTCAGGCCGAAAACCGGTGAGCTTCACCGCGCTGGCGTTCATGGCCAGGAGGCGGCTGTCGACATCCACCGCAACCAGCCCCGAGGGCATGTTGCGCATGATGTCGCGACGGAACGCTTCCTCTCGCCGCACGTCTTCTTGCAAGAACACGTTCTCCAACGCGGTGCCTACCGCATGCACGACCGATTCGAGTGTCCCGGTTTCGAAATCAATGGCGTCCTCGGCGCGGTTTCCCACCACCAGCGCTCCGAGAATCTTGTGGTGACCGTGACGCCCGGTGAGAGGATGCGCGACATAGGTGCCGAGGTCGGATCCGGAAAATGCGTCAAGCTCTCCGGGAAGCATTTCGCCGTCCAGGAGCGGCCGGTCGCGGCCCACCCCACGCAGGGATGTGCCCTCCACCACATCGCGCAACGACCCGCTCCAAGAACCGGCGAGCTGGAAGGGACGGCAGGAGGATTCGCCGTTTCGCACCGCCGTCCAGCCCTCCAGCGTGGACGACGCGCGATCCAGAATCCCGACCAGCACCCGATCGTGATCGAACGCTTTTTGCAAATAGAGCGCCACCGTTTCCGCCACCTCTTCCGGCGTGCGCAAGCTCAAGAGCTTCGCCACCAGTTCCCGCAACGACAGGATCTGAATGGAGGTCTCGATGACTCGGCGTTGGGTGTTTTCCAACGCATCCGCCAAACCAAGCGCGATCTGAAGCAACGCGGTCTCGTCCCCTTCCGCGGGCAGTCCCGTGCCGCTGGGCAAGAGACCGAATCCGCGCAGGTCGTCCAGACGCGACGCAAGGTCGCGCCGGGCCTGGTCCAGCGGGGACGTCTCAATTGATTCAGGGGTGGTTTCGCGGCAGTCCAAAGGACGCAGTCCTCCTCGACGCTTATTTCGGATGCGGGGGGCCTGGGGTTGAGAATTAGTTGGGGAATCGGGGGAGTTCCCCCGCCGAATCATGCAAAATGCAAGAACTTAGAGCAGGGACGGGTCCGGATTGGAGCGGGGTTTGAGCCCAGTGACGAAACCCCTCCAATGGGGCTCAGATTAGGCGAACAGGGACCGGTTGGCGGCCACCCAGGAGGCCAGGCGTTCCACGCCTTCCTGAGGGCTTATATGGGGCTTCCAACCCAGTTCCCGACGGGCTTTGTCGATGTTGGAGACATAGACCTTTTGATCGCTAGGACGCCAGTCGGCATAGGTCACCGAGATGTCGTCCGCCCGGGGCTTGAGAAGGTCCAGGAGCTCGAGGAGGGATAGGGTGTTTTCGGGGCCTCCGCCCATGTTGTAAACCCCGTGGCGATGGTCCGACCCTAAAAAACGGCGGTAGGCCGCGATCAAATCATCCACCCACAACAGATCGCGCACCTGTTTCCCGTCGCCGTAGATCGTGATCGGTTTCCCGGTCAAGGCGGCAATCGTGAACCAGGCTACCCAGCCTTGATCCTCCATCCCGAACTGCCGCGTGCCATAGATGCACGACATGCGAAACACGCCCGTCTTGAGCCCGTAAAGATGAGCAAAATCCTGCATGTAGAGATCGCCGGTGAGCTTCGAGCATCCATAGGGCGTGTGCTCGCAGAGATCGATCGAAAAACGTTCGTCGATGCCGGTCGCGTACTTGGCGCCAAAGGCCCATCGCGTTTTTTGTTCTTCGAGCGGCACCGCGTTCACGTTTTCGCCGTACACCTTGTTGGTCGAGCAGAAAATGAGCGCGGGCTTGGTGTCGGAGAGGCGCGCGGCATCGACCACGTTGAAGGCGCCGATGACGTTGTTTTCGAAGTCCTGGCGCGGATCGGTGACCGAGGTCGTGACGGCGGTTTGGGCGGCGGTGTGAATGATTACCCGCGCGCCCTGAGCCGCCTCGCGCACGGTCGCCGCATCGCGAACATCGCCTTCTCGGAGCTCGATACCGGACATTTGCCCGAGCAGGTTCCAGTTGTAGCGCGCGTTCCGGTCATCTTTCTTGAGCAGCTTGGCGCGGCTCAAGTTGTCGAGCACGGTGACGGGATGCCCGTCCTTGGCGAATGCCTCCGCCACGTGAGAGCCGATGAACCCCGCTCCCCCGGTGACCAGGACCTTGTCCTTCATCGTTGCTCCTCGAGGCAAAAGGTCAAGAGGCGGACTCTCCGCCGGAGCGGAAGTATTCCACCGTTTTCTCGAGTCCCTGCCGGAACGAAATGCGAGGCTCGTAACCGAGCGCGCGCCGGGCGCGATCGATATCCGCTTGCGAATGCCGGATGTCGCCGGCCCGCGGAGGGGTGTGCTCCGCCTTCGGCGTCTTGCCCAAAATGTCCCCCAGCTCCCGCAGCAAGTCGTTGAGGCTATGCCGGCCGCCCGCGGCGATGTTGAACACACCCGGCGTTACGCGATCCGCGGCGGTTTCCATGGCCAGGATCGTGCCCTCGACCGCGTTGGCTACGTACGTGAAATCGCGCGACTGCTCGCCGTCCCCGTGCACGATCGGAGCTTCGTTTCGCATGATGCGGTGGATGAAGCTCGGAATGACCGCCGCGTACTGGGAATGCGGACTCTGCCGCGGGCCGAACACGTTGTAATAGCGGACCGTCACCGTTTCAAGGCCGTAGATGTCTCGAAAGAGCCGCAGGTATTCCTCGCCAATGAGTTTGGTGAGGCCGTAGGGCGACACGGGTTTGGTGGGATGATCCTCGCGTTTGGGACTCACTTCGAGGGCCCCGTAGACGCTCGAGGACCCGGCGAAGACCACGCGGCTTACCCCCCGTTCCCGCGCCGCCACGAGCACGTTCAAGGTGCCGTCGGTGTTGACCGCGTTGGTTTCACGCGGGTTTTCAACCGAACGCGGCACCGAACCGAGCGCGGCGAGATGGAAGATGCCGCGCATGTCTCCCGCGGCTTCGAGCACCGTGTCCAGATCCCGAATGTCTCCGGTTACGACCTGGAGGCGATCGGGCCCGGCCGGACGCACGGCCTCTATGTTGGACTGACGCCCCGTGGCAAAGTTGTCGAGGATGCGCACGCGATGACCAGCAGTCAGCAAGTGCTCCACCAGGTGGGATCCGATGAAGCCACCGCCGCCCGTGACCAGATAGCTCGCCATGGATTAGAGCCTCCGGATCTTGGGAGAGGTGCGGCCCTTCAAAGCGTTTCTGGTATCGAGCACTGACTGTGCGTTCTCGAGGAGCATGTCGTAATCGAAGCTCTTGTGGGGGGTGACGATGACGATCAGGTCGGAGCCGGCCACGCGATCCGAGGTGAGCAGGACCGAACGCATGGCCAGCCCTTCCCGTTCCAGATCCGCGATGTAGGGATCGTGATAATCGACGTCGCCATCCATACGCAGCAAGCGTTCGATGATGGAGATGGCCGGCGATTCACGCACGTCTTCGATATCCGGCTTGTAAGCGACCCCTAGAATGAGGATGCGTGAGCCGCGCACGGCCTTGCCTTGTGCGTTCAGGGCCTCGATGGTCTTTTTCACCACATGCTCGGGCATGTAAGAGTTCACCATGCCGGCCAGCTCGATGAATCGCGCCTCGAAACCCACCTCACGCGCTTTCCAGGAAAGATAAAACGGATCGATGGGGATGCAGTGCCCGCCCAACCCCGGGCCGGGATAAAAGGGCATGAATCCGAACGGTTTGGTGGCCGCGGCGTCGATGACCTCCCACACGTCGATTCCCATGCTGTCGCACATGAGCGCCAGCTCATTGACGAGGCCGATGTTTACGCTGCGGAACGTGTTTTCGAGCAACTTCACCATCTCCGCCACTCGGGTGGACGAAACCGGAATCACGGTGTCCAACGTGGCCCGGTAGAGATGTTGCGCCGTTTCCGTGCATGCCGGCGTGACGCCGCCCACGACCTTCGGAATGTTGTGGGTGTTATAGGTCGGATTCCCGGGGTCGACGCGTTCCGGAGAGAAGGCGAGGAAAAAGTCCTCCCCTACCTTGAGTCCCGTCGCCTCGAGCATGGGCAGGATGAGTTCCTCGGTCGTGCCGGGATAGGTCGTGCTTTCCAGAACGACGAGCGTGTCCCGGTGCAGATATTTGGCGATCTCCTCCACCGCGGACACGATATAGGAGACATCGGGGTCCTTGGTTTTCCGAAGCGGGGTGGGGACGCAAATGTTGACCGTGTCGACGTTGGCCAGCGCGGAGAAATCCGTGGTCGCCCGGAAATTGCCGGAGCTGACGGCCTCCTGAAGGAGGCCCGAGGGCACGTCGCGGACGTGGGAACGGCCCTGGTTGAGCGCCTCGACCGTACTCGCGATGACGTCGAACCCGGTGACCTTGAACCCCGCCCGCGCGAATTCCACGGCCAGGGGAAGGCCCACGTACCCCAGGCCGACCACCCCGAGGTGGGCAGACCGATTCTTGAGCTTCTCGATCAACACGAAAGAACCCCCCGAAAGGATGTGTAATTGAAGGCGTTACATTGTACAGAGATTTGGGGGTTCAGTCAAAAAACGAGGTGCGCCAAAAGCACCGCGCATCCGGCTCCAACGAGCGTATTCGTGGCATTGAGCCAGGTATGCGACATGAGCCGGCGGGCCCCCAGCACGCCTTCGTAAAGATTACCGGCCAATGCACCGGCGATAACTAGACCCACGTGGCTCATCGGAATGAGAAAAAGAAACGCGGCCACGATCGCCACGAAACCTGCCGCGATCAATCCCGCGATCGTACCTTCCAAGGATGCTCCGCCTGGCGTCCCTGGCGGCACCGGCTTCAGGTTCTTGAGCGACACAGTCCGGCGGCCCAACAACGGCCCCAGCTCCGATCCCGCAGTGTCCATCGACGCAGTCGCGAAGGCGGCGACGAAGGCCAGAAGGCATAGCGGAACCCGGGTTATCCAGTACGCAATCGCAAACACGGTGGCGAAACCCGCGTTCGCCAAGGCATGCGTGGCACCCCGTGCGCCCTCCTCTTCTTCGGCCGCTCCCATTTCTTTCTTCTGTGCGTACCCGAATCGCGTGAGCACGCTCCCCAACACGAAAAACGTGACTAGGATCATAAACCCTTGCCAACCCACCGCGGCAAAGATGCAAGTCCCGAGGAGAATGCCCACTTCGAGACCCGACTTCCGGACCGCTCCCGCTCGCCAGGCCAGAACACCAAGCACGATGTTGATCAGGAGTCCCACCGCGAACCTGAAGAGCGGAAATTCCAAGATCACCGGCCGTCACTCCGAAGCCAGGCTACGGTCCGGGCGATGACCGGTTCCAAGGGCTCGTGGGTATAGCCCAACTCACGTTCCGCTTTCGCGCTCGCGAACGCCCAGTGCGCGTCGTAGAGCTTGACCTCGCCCTGGGTGAGGCGTGGTTCCTTCTTGGTGAGGTGAGCGATGGCCTCATACATGGCCGCAGCCGCGAGGGGGACCGCTCGGCCCAGTTTCCGGAGCGGCGGTTTCACCCCGAAATGCCGCGCGGCATGCTCGATGAGCGCTCGTTGAGCCCAGTTTTGCCCGCCCAGGAAGTAGCACTCGCCCGGTCGCCCGCGTTCGAGTGCATCAACATGGCCCCGGGCCGCGTCCTGTACCGCCACGAGGTTCCACTGTTGATTGCCATCGCCAATGAGTCCGGGCAAACGTCCGTTTCCGACATCGGCCAGAACTCGCGCGGTGTGGTTGCCTCGAGACCGTTGTCCCGGCCCGATCAGCACCGAGGGATACACGAGCATCACCGGATGTCCGTTTCGTTGCAGCGCCCACAGGCGTTCGGCGGCCTCGCGCTTGGTGCTGACGTAATGGTTGGCATCAAGAAGCGGAGACCGAGGTCGTTCCCGGGCGGTTTCATCGAGTACCGCTCCGGGTGGAGTAGGTCCCAAGGCAAAGAGTGAGCTGGTGACGAGAATCCGCTCCAGGCCTGCTTTCCGCGCGTGTTCAACGATGGCGAGCGTCGCTGCGACATTGATTGCCATGAACGCGCCGCGCTCGAGTCCCCAGGATTGCACCGTCCCCGCCGCGGTCACGACCGCGTCCTGCTCCTTCAGCGCCGACGACCAGGTTTCGGGCCGCGCTAGATCTCCGAGGATCGTGCGCACGTGGAAGCGGTTCAGTGTCTCCGCTTGCTCGGGCTGCCGCACGAGCGCCGTCACCTCGTGACCCCGATCGCGGAAGGCGAGCGCGACGTGTTCCCCCAGGTAGCCGCTCCCACCGGTGAGAAACACCTTCACGACGCGAGCGACTCCAGGCCCCAATATACGAACGCCGCCGTCACTGGAACGGTGAGGTTGTCGAGCCCGTGTCCGGCCGGCGCTTCGGCGAACGTGGCCAAGAGCGCGGCGCCGAAACACGGGAGCCAGATCGAGGGATAGGGTGAGAGAAGTCGCGTGCCGAGATAGATCGCGATGAAGGCGGCCATGAAGAACGCGATGCTTCCTTCCCAGCTCTTGTCCGTTCCCAGAATACGGTAGCGATGACGACCCCAACGCCGCCCCACGATGGACGCCGCCGCGTCGCCGAAACCCATGGCATAGAGCCCCGCCACCGAGGCGGCGCGCGCTCCATGCGGCCACAAGAAGAGGATGAGCCCCGCAAACACGAGGGGAAAATAAATCGTGCCCGGACTCCCCCGCCCTTCCACTTCGATCACCGGCATGAGCCGGTAATAATAGGAAATCGCGTTCAGGAATACGAAGGTGAGCGGACAGAACGCGGCCCACCACGGGGAATGAAAGTAGAGCGCAGTAGGAAGGGCCCAAAATCCCACCCCGATATGCACGATCTTGCGGGTCAGATCCGGGGAGGCGCGGGTGAGGCGGCGGGCGCTCTCGCCCATGGCGATGACGAGGGCAATCCAGGCAAAAGAAACGACGACCAAGAGCTCGTCCCGAAGCTCGGCCAGTCGTTCCATTCGGGAAATTGAACCACAGGGCCGGGGCGGAAGCCACCCCGTGGATGCTTAGGCGGCTTTGGGAATACGGTTCGCTTGGCCGGGCTGTTTGGCCGCGATCACGCAGTTCCGGCCGGCGCGCTTGGCCTCGAAGAGCGTCTCGTCGGCTGCGGCCAGGAGGGTCTCCATGCTCGCCCCGTGCTGGGGAAAACTGGCTACGCCGATAGAGACGGTAATGTCGCCGGGCCGGCAGAACGGAAACGCGGTTTCCGCCACCGCGGCGCAAATGCGGCGCCCCATCACGATCGCGCCCTCCACGTTGGTCTGGGGCAGGATGAGCAGGAACTCGTCCCCGCCGTACTTGGAGACAAGGTCGATGGCGCGGGAACTCCGGGAGAGAATCCCGGCCAGGCGGCGCAAGAGATCGCTGCCTTCGAGATGACCGTGCTTCTCATTGAATTCCTTGAGACGATCCACATCCAGCATGAGGATCGAGAACACCTGGCCGAATCGCGAGGAGCGCTCTACCTCGCGGCGCAACGCCGCCTTCATGAAGCGGTAGTTGTACACGCGAGTCAGGTCGTCGGTAACCGAGAGCGATTCCACCTGCTGGAATGTCCGCAGGTTGGCAAGCGCGGTCGCAGTGTGGGCCGCGATCAAGTTCACGACTTCGCGTTCCCATTCGCGGAGTCCGCGAGGCTCGGAAAGGCCAACAACCAGCACCCCGGATTGGCGATCGGTCTGCGGAATGGGAGATCCAATCCAGCTCGCCACCGGAGGCCGGCTGAGGAGATCGATCTCGTTTGGACCGTCGCCATTCCCCTGCATCCACTCGCGGGCCTGCCGGGTCTGAATGACGAGCTGGCAGAGGCGACCGGGCTGTGGCCAGGACTCCGGGCGTGATTCCCCCTCCTCCGCCCGTGACACGGCGGACAGCTTGGCCGTCTCCGTCGTCGCGGCGGCGTAGGCAAAGGGGACCCCCAGGCATTCACGCACGAGATCGGCGGAGCGGGACAGGATGCCGCCCAAATCCCGGCGGCCTTCATCCAGGTCGGTCAAATCGCGAAGTTTTTGGGAGAGCGTGCGATAGGTGTGTTCCATGCTCTTTTCGATCCTGTTGGTTTCGGGACCCGGAATGGGTATCGGCAACCGGCACGGAACTGCAAAGGAAAAAATCCAACACGGGAAAATGGCTGGTTTCAACCGAACAGACTGTTCTCTATTTATTGTGGAACACGGAACGTGTTACGCAGGTGTATTGGTACGCCCGACAGGATTCGAACCTGTGACCTCTTGCTCCGGAGGCAAGCGCTCTATCCAGCTGAGCTACGGGCGCACAACTCATGGAAATAAAAGGGGGCAACAGTCTGTCACGCACCCCGGAAGCTGTCAAGAAAACGCACGTCTGGTCCATGCACGCAATAAATGACCAGATTTATTGACTTCTTTTCCATACCGGGCTTAGCGTGTCGTTTGAAGCGCATCACCATTTGCCAACTGGCTTCCTCCTTTTCCAACTGACGCACTCGTTTCATCTATGAAGACGGGCGTCAAGGTTTTCTTTCTGATGTGGTTCTCCTGGTCTCAAGGGTGCTGACTCCTCGGACGCTTGCCATTCATCTATTCGGGGTCACGGTGCCCCAGGTT
>Ga0114129_10003946_pt1 | contig 20939 bp, 19 predicted proteins | sample RhiMetdeltSRZDD1_FD_80071 | JGI IMG/M metagenome (GOLD analysis project Ga0114129, IMG submission 80071) | Populus rhizosphere microbial communities from Tennessee, USA - Rhizosphere MetaG P. deltoides SRZDD1 (version 2) (version 2) | ecosystem: Host-associated > Plants > Roots > Rhizosphere >... | reverse complement strand
GGAGACGGCGGCCGGATCGAACAGCGTCTCACCGAGCTCCTCGGGCGAGCCAGTTCGCAGCCGGTGCAGGCACAGGTAGTTGCGCCGGCCCTTGAGGATCGCGTAGGTCGGCTCACGGCCGAGCAGCGGCTCCAGCGCCGGCGTCAGGCGCGGCAGGTCGCGGTCGATCAGCTGCCGCTGCAGGGCGATCGTGGCCGTCGCCACAACCACCGATGAGCCGCGGCTGATCGCGTGCGCCACCGCGGGGACGAGGTAGGCGAGCGACTTGCCGGTCCCGGTCCCCGCCTGCACCGCGAGATGCTCCCCGGTCCCGATCGCGTGCCCGACCGCCTCGGCCATCGCGTCCTGCCCGGACCGGGCCGTCCCCCCGATGCCCGCCACCGCCGCGGCCAGCAGGTCGGCCACCGGCGGCAGCGACGCGCCCGCATCGCCGGACGGGGCGTCGCGCGGGAGCTTGCGGGTGTCGCCGGGAGGCACGTCTGGAACGCTACCGCGCCCCCCGGACGTCCCGGCGGCAGCGACGCCGCCGGGGCCGTCACCACGGCCTACCGCCGCCCGCCCGGTGCTGTCACGATGGACCACATGACCGAGCCACACCCATCCCCAGCCGCCTTCCGCGCCGCCCGCGACCTGCTGCTGCGCCGCCGCGATGACTATGAGACGGCCAGGCGCGAGTTCTCGTGGCCCGCGCTCGACGAGTTCAACTGGGCGCTGGACTGGTTCGACGTGATCGCGGCCGAGCACCCAGACCGGCTGGCGCTGCGGATCGTTGCCGACGCCGACGCCGCCGCGCAGCTCAGCTACGGCGAACTGGCCGCCCGGTCCAGTCAGGTCGCCAACTGGCTGAGCGACCTCGGGGCCAGGCGGGGCGACCGCCTGCTGCTGATGCTGGGCAACATCGCCCCGCTGTGGGAGGTCATCCTGGCGGCGATGAAACTCGGCGTGGTCATCATCCCGGCCAGCACGCTGCTCGGCACGGCCGATCTCGCCGACCGGATCGCGCGTGGCGACGTCCGGCACGTGGTGACCGAGGCAAGCCACTGCCCCAAGTTCGACGGCCTGGGCGGCCGCTGGACCGCGATCGCGGTGGGCCCGGGGCCGGGCGGTGGGACACCGGATGGCTGGCTCCCGTACGCGGACACGGCCGATTCCCCGGAGACGTTCGCCGCGGACGGCGTCACCAGGGCCACCGATCCGCTGCTGCTCTACTTCACCTCCGGCACGACGGCCCAGCCGAAGCTGGTCGAGCACACCCACGCGTCCTACCCGGCCGGGCACCTGTCGACGATGTACTGGATCGGCCTGCAGCCGGGGGACGTGCACCTGAACATCTCCTCGCCGGGCTGGGCCAAGCACGCGTGGAGCAACGTGTTCGCCCCGTGGAACGCCGCCGCTACCGCGCTGATCCTGGGCCACGAGCGCTTCTCGCCGCAGGCGCTGCTCGACGCGATCGGCGCGTGCGGGGTCACCACGTTCTGCGCGCCGCCGACCGTCTGGCGGCTGCTCATCCAGTCCGACCTCACCTCGGCCGACACCGCCACGCTCCGCGAGTGCGTCGCCGCAGGCGAGCCGCTCAACCCGGAGGTGATCGAGCAGGTCCGACGGGCCTGGGACATCACCGTCCGGGACGGCTACGGCCAGACCGAGACCACCGCCCAGATCGGCAACTCCCCCGGCCAGCCGGTCAAGCCGGGCACGATGGGCCGTCCCCTCCCCGGTTATGCCGTGGTCCTGGTCGACCCCATCACCGGCGGCCCGGCGCCCGAGGGCGAGATCTGCCTGGATCTGTCCGACCGCCCGATGGGGCTGATGACCGGCTACCGGGGCGACCCCGAACGCGACGCCGAGGCGATGCGCGGCGGCTACTACCACACCGGCGACGTGGCGGCCCGCGACGAGAACGGTTACCTCACCTACATCGGCCGCACCGACGATGTGTTCAAGGCGTCCGGCTACCGGATCTCACCGTTCGAGCTGGAGAGCGTGCTCATCGAGCACGAGGCGGTCGCGGAGGCGGCCGTGGTCCCGTCCCCGGACCCGATGCGCTTCGCCGTGCCCAAGGCGTACGTGATGCTCGTGGCCGGTGCCGAAGCGTCGCCGGAGACCGCGCTGTCGATCCTCGCCCACGCGCGCGAGCGCCTCGCCCCCTACAAGCGGGTCCGCCGGCTGGAGTTCGGCGAGCTGCCGAAGACGATCTCCGGCAAGATCCGCCGGGTGGAGCTGAGGGACGCCGAGACCGGGCGCCTCGGCCCGGCCGGGTCAGGTGCGGGCGCACGCGGCGTCACCGAGTTCTGGGAAGAGGACTTCCCCGGCCTCAAGGGCTGAGCCTCAAGGGCTGAGCCGCAAGGCCGTCACGCGGTGACGTCGGTGCTGGTGAAGCGCGCCCAGGCGATCGCACAGAAGACAACCGCATACGCGCCGAACGACAGCAGCCCATGGAGCAGGTCAGTGGTGGCGATCGGCGTCCGGAGCAGTGAGTCGAAAAAGAGCCACCAGTGGCTGGGCAGGTAGGGGTGCACCACCGCGAACTGCGGGATGTTGTCGGCGATCTCGCTGACCACCGCGAGCACCAGGACCGTTGCGATCGCGCCGATCGGGTGCTCGGTGAAGGTCGAGACCGCCAGCCCGATGGCGCCGAGCGCGGCCATGGCCCCGGCCACGTACAGCGTGACGAAGAGCACCCGCAGCAGCCCCTGCCCGAGCGGGACGGTGTTCCCCGACAGCAGCGTCACCGGCCCGACCGGGAACAGCGCGGCCCCGGTGGCCAGCGCAGCCGCTACCACGACGCAGCAGGCTGACAGCCCGAACACCACGATCGCGACGTACTTGGCGGCGAGCAGCCGGGTCCGCCCGGCGGGCACGGTGAGCAGGTACCGCAGCGTCCCGAGGCCGGCCTCCCCGGCGACCGAGTCGCCGGAGACCACTGCGATCGCCAGCGGCAGCACCAGCGCGATCATGAGGGTGATCGCGATGAACGCCAGGAACACCCCGTTGCCGGCGAGCTGGCTGATGAAGGACGACCCCGCATCGCCGTCGCCGCCGCGCGGTGCGGCCAGCCGTAGCGCGATGCCGAGCAGGACCGGCAGCGCGGCGAGGACCGCCAGCAGCGCCAGGTTGCGCAGCCGCCGGAAGACCAGGCGCAGTTCCGAGCGAAGCAGGCGCAGCCAGGCGGGAATGGCGCCCGGCGACCTGGCCGGCTGATCCGCCGCGCCGGCTGGCGGAACCGCGGTGGCCTCAGCCGTCGACATCGAACCCCTCGCCGGTCAGCCCTACGAACAGGTCCTCCAGGTTGGGCCGCGGCGTGTCCAGCCCGGCAACGCCGACACCCGCCAGCACGAGCTCACGGCAGATGCGCTCGGGGGCCTGGTCCGAGAGCTGGGCGCTGACCTCGCTGTCAGCCGACCGGACGTCGGTCAGGCCCAGGGCGGTCAGGGTCTGCGCCGCCTCGCCGAGCTGGGCGGTGCGGATGACGATCCGGCGGCTGCCCAGGCTCCGGAGCTCGTCCAGCGTGCCCTGGAACACCAGCCGCCCGGTCCGCATCACCCCCACGTGGGTGCAGATCTGCTCCACCTCGGCGAGCAGGTGGGAGGAGACCAGGACGGTCACGCCGTCGGTGGCGATCTCCCGGATGAGGCTGCGGACCTCACGGGTGCCCTGCGGGTCCAGGCCGTTGGTCGGCTCGTCCAGGATGATCAGCTCCCGCGGCTGGAGCAGGCTGGTCGAGATCGCCAGGCGCTGCTTCATGCCCAGCGAGTACGCCCGGTAACGCTTCTTCGCCGCGCTGAGCAGGCCCACCCGGTCCAGGGCCGCGTCGATCCGGGCGGCGGCCATGCGCGGATCGGCGGTCCGGTCGGCCGCGTCGATCCGGGCCAGGTTGGCCCTGCCGGACAGGTACGGGTAGAAGGCCGGGCCCTCGACCAGCGAGCCGACCCGCGGCAGGACCCGGGCGGCCGCGCCGGGGACCGGGTCGCCGAGCAGGCGGACGCTGCCCCGTGTTGGGTAGATCAGGCCGAGCAGCATCCGGATGGTCGTGGTCTTGCCCGATCCGTTCGGCCCGAGGAAGCCGTACACGGATCCACGGGGGACGGCGAGGCCGAGATCGTCCACCGCGAGCTGGCCGCCGCGGAAACGCTTGGTCAGCCCGCTGGTGGTGATCGCCGGGGCGGGCGAGCCGGGTGGGCCGGGCGGCCCGGCACTGGCGCCGGCCCCGGGGCCGGCATGCGCCGCAGGGCCGGTATCGGTGCCAGCGGCGCTCACCTGACCTGGGCCGCCGCGCTGTAGAGCACCGACGGGTCGACCGCCCCGATCAGGACGTGACCGTTGCTGGTGATCAGCATGGAGACGAGGCTGGTCCGCACGAGCCTGCCGGTGCCCCAGGCGCCGTGAACGGGCGTGGCCGACTTCAGCAGCGCGGCCAGGATGCCGGCGGTGTCCACGCCTCCGCCGTCCCCGGAACCGGGCCCGGCGGCCGCCGACTGGGCGGCCTGGCCCAGGGCACCGGCCGCGTTACCCCCGTGGGTGAGCGCGTCCAGGGCAGAGGCGGGCAGCACGGCCACCGACAGCCAGTCCTTGCCGATCACCTTGACCCCGGTCGCGTGCGGCCGCGACGCGGGCGGCTCCCCGGTCGATCCCGCATGCCGGCCCGGCGTCACCGCGTGCCGACCCGGCGTCACCGTGTGCACGCTCGCCCCGTTGGGCGGGGTGAAGGCGAAGGTGGAGGCCGGCGGCGCGGCGAAGGTTATCGAGGTGAAGCCGGTCTGGAACGCGGGGCTGGCCGCGCCCCGGGCGAAAAGCTGGACTCCCAGCACGACGCCGGGATGCTGTGCATCCAGCGCGAAGACCACCCGGCCGACCAGGGATCGGCTGTCCTTGGGCGCGACCACCAACTGGTAGGCGTCCTGGCCCGCCACCGTCGTGGTGCGGCCGGATGTGACGCTGGTGCTGGGCCCGACCGCCGCGAGCAGCCTCTGCGCGGCCTGCTGCGGGGTGAGCGGCATTTTCTCGCCCGGCGCAACCGTGCCCGGCATCGCGGAACGCGGCGGGATCGTGATCCGCTGAACCGAGTTCGAGCTGCTTCGCCAGACCCACGCGGTGCTGCCGTTGCGAATCATGTCGGTTTCGCCCAGTGGCACCGGGAGGGCGAGCCTGACGTGGGCGGGATCGGCGTACCAGAGCCTGATCGTGTGCGAGCCGGACAGCATGGACAGCGGCGACGATGGGTCCTGCTGCCCCGGCAGCTGGGGTATGCCGAGCGCCGACGACTCCACCACCGTGCCGCTCATCGCCGGCGGCGTGCCCGCGTGGCTGGCCAGCGCGGCGAGCAACTGAGCTGGAGTCCGGGCGGGCAACGCGGGCAATGCTGCCGCCGACGTTGCCATCGATGCGGCTGTCACCGCCGCCACCACGGCAACGACTGCGCCAGGCACCGCCCATCGCGCCCGGCGTGAGGTCATCGGCAGGAGCTTCACGGCACCTCACACTCGCTCGGCCCGGGCCTGGGCATCCCCTGCCCGGGTAATGGCCCCGCCCTGAACTCGACTGCTTCCGCCAGGTTATGCCAACCGGGCCGTCCCCGCGTCAGCCGCAGGGACCGTCCCCGCATCGCCCGCAGGGATGACACCCAGCAGAACGGCTAGCGAGCGGGGGCGGTTCCTACCAGCTGCCCCACGGGAGCAGCGAGGTGACCGCGATGACGGCGAACAGCAAGGTGAGGTACGCGATCGACAGGTGGAACAGGCGCATGGGAGCGGGATTGGCGCTGGGCCGTACCACCCCGGCGCACGCGCCCTCGGTCGTGGGGCTTTTCGCCGCAGCGGCCGGTGCGGATGGCTCGCTGCCGCCGGTCCCGGCGATCCGGGCAACCCTCCGGCGGAGCCGGTGGGCTTCGAGCAGGAACCAGGCGCCGAGCCCGGCGGCGCTCACCGTGTACAGCCAGCCAGCGTAGGGGGCGAGCGCCAAGGTGGCCGCGACCATGACGTACGAGTAGATCAGGATCTTGCGGGTCACCACCGTGGGCGGCGCCACCACCGGCAGCATCGGCACGCTGGCCGCCGCGTAGTCGTCCCGGAACTTCATGGCCAGCGCCCAGAAGTGCGGGGGCGTCCAGAAGAAAATGACGGCGAACAGCACGACCGCCGGGAGGCTGACCGTCCCGGTTACCGCCGACCAGCCGACCAGGACGGGGAAGCACCCGGCCGCCCCCCCGATGACGATGTTGGACGGGGTGCGGCGCTTCAGCCCGATGGTGTAGATGAAGACGTAGAAGAGGATGGCGGCGTCGGCAAGCACGGCGGACAGCCAGTTCACCAGCGTGCCGAGGAGCACCGTCGACGCTGCCCCCAGCAGGATGCCGAAGACGAGCGCCTCGGCCGGCTTGATGACCGCCAGCGGCGTGGGCCTGGCCAGCGGGCGGCGTGAGGTGCGCCGCATTACGGCATCGATGTCACGGTCGAGGTAACAGTTGATGGTGTTCGCGCTCCCGGCCGCGAACGCGCCTCCGATCAGCGTAACGACGAGCAGGCGGACCGACGGCAGCCCCCGTTGCGCCAGCAGCATGGTGGGGATCGTCGTGACCAGCAGCAGCTCGATGATCCTCGGCTTGGTGAGCGCGAACAGCGAACGGGCGACGACGCGCACGGAACGGCGCCCCGCCAGGGCGGGGAGCGCGCTTGTCGTCGCAGGTGTCACCGCATGCCTTCCAAGCCGTCATGCTTGCCGTACCCGCCACCGTCCGGCGTCCCGCCCGCGCCCGGCGTTCCGCCATCACCCGGCATTCCGCCGCCCGCGATTCCGCCACCACCCGGCGTGCCACCGGCTGGTGGGGCCGCGGGCGGCGGGGGCGCCGACGGCGGCTGGGCCGCAGCGTGCCGCGGGGCACCGGCCGTATGCCTGCCGCCGGCGGGCACCAGGTCACGGTGCCCCGGGACGGTGTGCGGCCTCGTATACAAGAAGTACAGGATGGTCGCTACCACCACGAACAGCCCCACGGGAATCGCGAAGGTCATGATGGACCCGGCCAGGCTCCAGTCGCTGCCGAAGTCCGCAAGGATCAAATGCTGCACTCCAGCCTCCTGTTAATCAACTCACGGTCACCTCGGCCCGGGCCCTGACGGCCAGGCCGAATTCTGCCTGAGCAGCCGATCGATGCCGGCCGCCGTGGCCTCCGATTCCTCGTCCTGGAGCCATCCGATGGCGAGCGCCACCGCCAGGACGCTGAGCGGCACCAGCGGGATCACCCACAGGACCGCCCCACCCACCTGCTGGTCGGCGACGACGCTGAGAACATGATGACGGAACCCGAGATACGCCGGGTAAACCAGCCCCGCACTGTACACGCGGATAAGCCCGAGCACGGTGCCGGACGTGGCCACGGCCAGGACGAGGACAACCCGGCGCAGCGGCGCGAGCTGGGGCCGCAGCGGCGGAGACTCGATGAGCTGGAGCCACAGCAGGATGCCCGCTGTCAGGTAGCTGACGACCTCGATGGCATAGAAAGCGGAACTGCGCAGGGCCGCGTCGAAGGGCGCCGGCAGGTGCCATAGCCACCAGATGGCGCAGAATACCACCGTGACCAGGATCGGCACGGCCCGCCAGCCCGGCGGCCAGGTCCGGCCGACCGATTCGCCGCCGGCCGGTTCGTCCCCGGCTGGTTCGTCGCCGGCCGCTTCGTCCCCCGCTGTGCGCTGATCCGGCCGGTTGAGCCGCCCATCGAGCCCCAGGCCCCGGCGCAGCGGCCGCCACGGGGCGCCGAGCACGATGAGCGCCGGAGCCGCGATCGCGAGCACCACGTCCTGCAGGTTGCGGACCCAGATGAACCGGTACGACCAGTAACCCATCGGGGACACGACCGCCAGCAGCGCCAGCAGCAGGCCGGCCTGGTAGGCGACCGCCCGGGCGGCCTGGGCGCGCGGCCGGGGCCGCCCCGGCGGACCAGGCAGGGCGGTACCGGTGGCCGCGCCGCGCATGCCGATCAGATGGACGGCGGCGGCCACCGCGTAGGCGGCCAGGGCGGCCACGTTGGCGGACCAGTACGAGACAACCACGTTCATGACCGTCGCGGCCTCCCGTCGGCTGACGGGCCTGCCGGACGGTCCGCCCCCTTCCTCAGAGCAGGTAGAACAGCACCCAGAACACGAGCCCGACGACCGCCATGTAGTTCCACACGGCGGTGAAGGCGCTCAGGTTGGCCTGGAACCGCTGGACCGCGAACGCCTCTTTGAAGGTGGGCGGCTGCTCCACGAACGAGATGGCCGGGAGGGAGCGGGACCTCATGAGCAGGGTTTCCAGCCAGATCATCATCGCCAGCACCACCGTCAGGTAGACCGGGTAGGTGCCGGTGAAGACGCTGGCGTATCCGGAGCTGCCGGGCCAGAAGGGCAGCAAGAGCAGCTGAATGATCATCAGTGCCACCGCCGCGACGCCCAGCACGAGCGCCGCCACCCCCCCGGCTTGCCACGCCGCCTTGTTGCCCGCCTTGATCCGCTGCAGCGTCACCGTCTGGACGATGGCGCTGATCACGATCAGCGCGACGATGATCGTGCCCATCGCCACGTTCGGCCGGACCCAGGCCAGGCCGTGCCACCTGCCGTTGGAGTTCAGCGAGCGCAGGTAGAAGTAGGCGAACACGAACGAGCCGAAGAGGAACGTCAGCCCGCCCATGGCAAGCCGGGAGCCGGTCCAGGTCGCGCCGAGCGCGGACTCGTGGTAGAAGCCGGCCTCCTCGGCCGTCCGGTCAAGCGCACCGGGCCCACCCTGCTGCGCCGCGCCCTGCGGTGTCGCCGTCATTGCTACGCCTCCGTTCCCGCGCCGGCGTAGGCGGCGCTGACCACGCCCACCGGCGGGTTGAGATCAGCGACGGGCGGTGCATCCTTCACGCCGTACTCATACGGTCCGGACAGGGCCACGGGGATGTGCGCGAAGTTCTGCGGCGGCGGCGGTGAGGACACCTGCCACTCCAGACCACGGGCATTCCACGGGTTGGCGGCCGCCTTCACGCGGGCGAACCCCGTCGACCAGATGAAGTTGATCAGGAAGATCAGTATCGACCCTCCCAGCAGGAACGACGAGATGGACGCCCAGTCGTTGAGCGTCTGCAGGTTCCGCGCATACTCGAACACCCGCCGCGGCATGCCCATCATGCCGAGGGCGAACAGCGGCAGGAAGGTCGAGTTGAAGAAGATGAACATCGTCCAGAAGTGGATCTTGCCCAGGGTCTTGTTCATCTCGTAGCCCAGCATCTTGGGCAGCCAGTAGTAGAGGCCGGCGAAGAAAGCGAAGATCAGGCCACCCATGATCGTGTAGTGGAAGTGGGCCATGACGAAGAAGCTGCCGTGCTCGGTGGTGTCGGCCGGGACGTCGGACAGGAAGACCCCGGAGATCCCGCCGATCAGGAAGTTGAAGTACATGCCGAGCGCGAACAGCATGGGGACGGAGAACCTGATCCTGGCCTTCCAGAGAGTCCCGAGCGCGACGAGGTAGATGAACCCGGTCGGGATGGAGATCAGCTCCGTGGTGAGCATGTACAGCGGGCGCATGTCCGGGTTGATGCCGCTGTCGAACAGGTGGTGCTGCCAGACGAAGAAGCTCAGCAGCGCCACCCCGAACATGCCGGCGGCGCTCACCTTGTAGCCGAACAGCGGTTTGCGGGCGAACACGGGGAGGATCTCCGACACCACACCGAAGCCGGGCAGGGCCAGGATGTACACCTCCGGGTGCCCGAAGAACCAGAAGAGGTTCTCGTACAGGTAGCTGCTGCCGCCGAGCTGGTTCGCGTAGAACGCGGTCTGCGCGGTCCGGTCGCTGATCAGGATGTAGAACCCGGCGATGAGCACCGGCACCGCGAGCACCTGGAGGAACGAGACCGTGAACATCGACCACACGAACATCGGCAGGCGGCTCCAGCGCATGCCGGGCGCCCGGTAGTTGATGTAGGTCACGATGATGTTGAACCCGGCCAGGATCATCGAGATCCCCATCAGGCCGAAGGCGACCGCGTAGCTGTCCATCCCGGGACTGGCCTGGAGGCTCAGCGGCGCGTAACCGGTCCAGCCGGTCGGGAAACCGTTCCACAGGATGCCGGACAGCAAGATCACGTAGGCGGGTGGCGTCAGCCAGAATCCCAGCGCCTCCAGCCGGGGGAAGGCCATCCGCTTCGACCCGATCATGAGCGGGGCGAAGTACTGGCCGAACGGCCCGAGGATGACCGACGACATCATCATCATCATCATCGTGGAGTGCTCGCCCACCACCATCAGGTAGGCGCTCGGGCTCAGGACGTGGTACGTCGGCGAGAGCAGCTCGGTCCTGATCGCCATGGCGAACAGGCCGCCGGTCAGGAAGTAGGTGATCATCCCGAACAGGTACTGGATGCCAACGACCTTGTGGTCGAGGGTGTACCGGAAGTACTTCGCCAGGCCACCCACGGGCGCGTGCTCGATGTCCGGCAGCGGCTTGCCGACCATCAGCCGGCCGAGGTCGTTGAAGATCCCCAGACCGGCCAGCCAGCCGATCGTCCCGAGGACGTATCCGAGGACGACCGGCCAGTCCCTGGTGTCGCTGAGCCCTTGGGCGAAGTTGCCGCTCGTCGACTGCACGAGCCAGCCGAGCCAGTTACCGATGAGGTAGCCGATCACCGCGCCGAGCAGGCCAGTGTGGACGGCCGGCCTTCTCCACCAGGCCCGGGTCTCGGCCGGGCCGCCGGGTTCGCCGCCTACCGGCTGGATCCGGTCGGCACCCGGTGTCGTCTCGATGGCCATCCGGTCACCTCTTCGTCGAATGGGTGGTCAGTGCGTGCGCCGCCGCGCGCGGCCTGGGCCGCGTCACGGCGACACCGGATCGCCGGGGTCGCCCGACTGGAACAGGGATGGGTAGTAGTAACCGTTGGCGCCGGTGATGCCGGCCACCTTGACGAGGTCCTTGCCGAGCTGCGGGATGACCGTCGGGTCGTAGGTCAGCGCGTACCGCGGAAGGGCGGCGAGCACTCCCAGCCGCGCCTCCCTGGCCTGTATGCCCCTCGCCCACGCCTGGAACGCGGCGGGGGTCACCACGTGGCCGTAGTTGAACATGGCTCCGTGCCAGATCCCGCACAGCTCGCTGCAGCGGACGGTGAAGCTGCCCAGCTCCTGGGGCTTGGCGTACGCGACGTTGTCGACCCCTGGGTTGGCGTCCGCCTTCACCCCGAGCTGGTAGGGCCAGAAGCTGTGGATGACGTCCAGCGAGGTCACATGGAACTCGACCTGCTGGCCCAGCGGCAGCATGAGCGTAGTGCTCTCCATGCCGCCGAACTGCGGGAACCGGTAGGTAAAGGCCCACTCCTGGCCGATGACCTGGACCTGCAGCAGGTTGCTCGTGTTGGGCTTCCAGATCGGCGACGGGCCTTCGCCCGCGCCCGCGCCGGCCGGCACGATCAGCTGGACCGTGCCGAAGACGAACAGGCCGAGCACGATCACCGCGGTGGCGGTGATCCAGGTCGCCTGGACCTTGGTGTTGCCGTGGATAGGCGGCCCATCCCCCTCATCGCCCGGTCGGTGCCGCCAGACGATGAGGGCGTAGGCGAAGTAGACCCAGACGAACAGCAGGACCGGTGCGGCCAGCACGGCCATGACCGCTATGTCGAACTGCTGCCCCTGGGCCTGGTCCGTCATCCGCCCGGGTGGCATGTGCGGGTACCACGCGAACCAGATGAGCAGGTCGGCGACGATCGCGAGCGGGAGCCAGATGAGGAACATGCGCAGCCCATGGCGTGCGCCGTCGGATGTCCTTACGGCGGCGTCGGCGTGGCTCATGAGGCCACCACCGTCATCTGGCCGGCCATGTACCCGAACGTCTGCATGGGACCGCCGTTGCCGTCGATGAATCCGCCCCCGCACGGGACGAAGCACTGCCAGCGGAACTCGCCGCCGTGGCTGGGCGTCCGGAAGCTGAACTTCTCCAGCGTGTAGGGGCCGGACACGCACGGCGAGGAACTGCACAGGCTCGCCGACGCATCGGGTGAGCCCACCGGGACGAACAGGTGCAGGCTGGGAATCGCGAACGTGTGCCCCACCGCGCAGTGCGACCATCCGTTGAGGGTCGGCGTGACATGCACGGCCCCCTGGGGCTTGCCGGGGTCCTTGAACTGCTGGAAGGCGATGACGTTGCCGATGGTGCCCTGGACCTGGCTCCAGTAGTTGTTGCGCGGTGGCGTGCACCCGTCGTAGCCCAGGATGGTGAGGTTCACCCTGGTATTCGCCGGGACCGAGAACAGCGTCGTGTGCACCCACGAAGCCTGGGACATCGGGTTCGCGCCCGGCTTCATCGTGTAGTAGCTCACCCAGTCGGGCCTGCTCGACGAGTTGTTCTGCGGGTCTTCCTGCAGGACGACGTTGACCTGGCCACCGGAGGCCGCGTGCGTGTAATCAACCGTGGGCAGGGTGCCCACCATGTAGTGCACGACCACGTACACCGCGACGACGACCACCGCGGCGAACGCCACCAGCAGGGTCACGACACGGACCGGCACAGACACCAGCCACCACCTCGCTTCTCGCGGCGCGCACTGCGCACACGGTTCGGGCCGGCCACGGTTGTCCCCCGGACCCGGCCGGATGCCTGTTACGGACCCGATCTTCTTGGCAGCCCGCTGCTATCGGCAACAATCCGGCCACTGCATGACCAAATTGTCATCCTCGGCTGAGCCCCAGCAGGTACCGTCTCCCTCGCGGGGTGGCCGTAAGCAACTATGAGTAAGTGGCAGGCTACACAAAGCTACCGAATGTGCCCGCGGCGACCCCGTCGGGCCCATCGGCGGCTTGTGCAATGGTTTGCTTCCGGCCGGTTGACCGGCCCCCCTTGTGCGGTGGACCCTCGTCAGAGGAACGCCACCTCATCGTTAAGCTGCGGTGGCCGGTAAGGCGAGATGACACGAGTGTCAATGACAGCATCCGGGCAGGCCGAGGGCGTGGCAGCCCCGCGCATCCTGCTGGTCGACGACGAGCCCCGGATCTGCGACTTCATCAGCAGGGCGCTGGAAACCGCCGGATACATGGTGGACGCCGCGGGCAGCGGCACCGAAGGGCTGCGGCGGGCCCTGGAGGGTGACTATGACCTGATCATCCTCGACCTGATCATGCCGGACCTGGACGGCAGGCGATTCCTGACCCGGTTGCTGCACGAACGGCGCGAGCAGGGGGTGCTCGTGCTGTCTTGCCTGGCGGATGTGACCATCAAGGTGGACTGCCTCGAACTGGGCGCTCAGGACTACCTGACCAAGCCCTTCTCCCTGGCCGAGTTGCTCGCGCGGGTACGGGTGCGCCTGCGCGGCGACTCGCACGCGCTCAGCGAGGTGGTCAGGGCCGGTGACCTCGTGCTGGACGTGGGCCGGCTGGAAGCCAACATCGGCAACGGCCCGGTGGCCCTGACCCGGCTCGAGTTCCTGCTGCTCCGTGAGCTGATGGAGCACGCGGGGCAGTCGGTCGGCAAGGGCCAGCTGCTTGCCTCGGTCTGGGGATACGACTTCGATCCGGGCTCGAACGTGGTGGACGTCTGCGTGCGGCGGCTGCGCTCCAAGCTCGGCTTCGACCTGATCAAGACCGTGCGCGGTGAGGGCTATCGGCTCGCCTCCTGAGGTCGTGCCCGGCGGGCGCCTGCACTGGCCGCACCGGCTGGCCGACCTGCACTGGCCGCACCGGCTGGCTGGGCCGCACCGGCCATCGGGCCTGCACTGGCCGCCCGGGCGGCCTCCGCTCCGCTGGCCGTTCGCCTGGCTGGACGTCGCGTGGGTGGCCTTTTCGCTGGCCAACCTCGTGGCCATCGTGGTCTTCTCGAGTTGGGAAACCGTCCCGTTCCACTTCATCTGGATCAGCCTCACGCTGCTTTACGGGTTCCGCGTCTGGTCGATCAGGCCGACTGCGTGGGTACTCGCGTTTGTCATGGTCACCACGTTCGGCGCCATCAGCTGGGACGTCTTCCACGGTGCGCAGAGCGCGGATGAGCTCAACGAGGTCCCGCTCATGGCGGCCATGTTCGGGATGATGGTGTGGCATGCACAGCGCCGGCTCGCCGCCCACAAGGAAAGTGCCTCGATCAGCGCGGAGAACGCACGGCTGCTCGCCACCCAGCGCCGGTTCCTGCAAGATGCCTCCCACCAGCTGCGCACCCCGATCACCATTGCGCTCGGCCACGCCGAACTGCTGGCCAGCAGCGGCAGCCATGAGGAGCGCGACATCAAGGTGGTCGTCGGCGAGCTTGTCCGGCTCCGGCGGCTGGGCGAGCGACTGCTGATGATCGCCGCCGCAGAGGACCCCGAGTTCCTGCGTCCCGAGCCGATCGGCCTTGATCACTTCACGATGGAGGTGCTCCGCAAGTGGATGCCGACCGCCGAGCGGCGCTGGCAGCTCGGGCGGCTCGACCCGGTCATCGTGAACGCAGACCGGGAACGGCTGGGTCTCGCGATGGACGCCTTACTGGAGAACGCGGTACGGCACACCGGCGACGGTGACGTGATCCAGCTGTCCGTCGAGTCCGCCGCCAATGGCTCGGCGGCTCGTATGATCATCTCCGACACCGGCCCGGGGATCCCCGCCGCCGAGCTAGAACACATCTTCGAACGGTTCCGGTCCGGGTCCGAGCAGGGCGATGGCCGCCGTACCGGGCTGGGGCTGGCCCTGGTGCGGGCGGTCGCGCGGGCACATGGCGGCGAGGCGCTCGTGCGCAGCGTCCCCGGCCAGGGCAGCGAGTTCGAGCTCATGCTGCCCGTCACGGGCCCAGCGGCCGGCGCCACCCTCGAAGCCGACGTCGCCCCGGCTGCCGACGTCGCCCCTGGAGTCAAGGTTGCCCCCACGGCCGACCTGACCGCCGCGCCCCCCGGTGAGGTGGGCCTCGGCGGCGGTACCGCGCCAGCGAGCGCGCCGTCCCCGTCCCGCGAGCTGCAGCCGGGGCGGGCGGCGCCGGGGGGACGATGGCGCGGCAGGACGCGATGACGGCAGAGGGTGCCGCCCAGCGCCTGGCGCAGCGGCTCGGCGGTCTCGGGCGCGCCCGGCTGGCCGCCCTCGCGGCCGTCGCCGTGGGGGTCGTCGTGATCGTGACCCTCAGCCTGGTCGGCACCGGTGGCGGCGCCCCGCGGCACGCTCCACCCGCCGCCGCGAAGAACTTCAGCCTCGCCATGCTGGGCCATCCGGGCCAGCGGGTCTCCCTCAGCTCGGTGGCAGGCCGACCCGTCATCGTGAACTTCTTCGCCTCCTGGTGCGTGCCATGCCGGAAGGAGACACCACTGCTCGCCAGGTTCTTCCGCGCCAGGCATGGCAAGGTGGCGGTCATCGGCATCGACGTCAACGATCAGACATCTGCCGCGCTCGCGTTCGTCCGCAAGACCGGGGTCACGTATCCGGTCGCCACCGAGCCGGCCACGGGCAGCACCGTGATCGCCTACGATCTGCCGGGGCTGCCCGCAACCTTCTTTCTCGACGCGCGCCACCGCATCGTGAAGCGGGTCTACGGGGCGGTCAGCCAGGCGGAGCTGACCTCAGGAGCCGCCCTCATCCACGAGCGGGCGAGGTGAGGCGATGCAGACGCCCACCAGGAACGATCCTCCCTCTGTCCCGCTCCGGCACGGCGGCTGGCCGGTCCGCAAGACGCCCCGGTGGCTGTTCGTGGCCGGCGCCATCGTGCTGGCAGGGGTGGTCGCGGTCGGGCTCGTGCATCATCCCTCGCGCTCCGAACGCGCCGCCGACATGAACGCGTTCCTGCACGACATGACCACCGACATCCAGTCGTGCGCGGGCGGGGTCGGGGAGTCGCTGCTGGTGCTGCGCCAGACCGAGTCCGGGGCCAGCCACGACGTTCACACAGCGATCCACATCGCCAGCTACGGCGCGACGAACTGCTCGCCGGCGAACAACGAACTCCTCAGCGATCTCGTCGGGTACCAGGTCCAGGAGTCACTTGCCAGCCTTCGCCTGTCCAGTGCGGTGGATGGCCTGGTCACCTGGGCTTTCCCTGACGCGCAGCGGGTCCAGGACGATGTTGCCGGGGTGCTCAGGTCCCACGGCGCGGCGCGGGCGGCCGCCACCAGCAAGCTCCAGCGTGAGCTGTGGGCGCTCAATGCCCAGCGCGCGTACGTGGACAAGATCATGATGAACGCGGTGAACGCGACGTCGGCCACCGGCAAACTGCCGGTACTCCCGGGCTGACGCGGCGCCCGGCCCCGGGCTAGGTGGCGCCCAGGCCGAGCTGCTCCAGCGCGGCCGCAAGGGCGTCCTCCCAGTTCGGCCTGCCGGTCGCGCCTGACGGCGGCTTGACCCGGTCCAGCGCGGCGAGCGTCGTGCGTACCATCTCGGCCGGGCGTGCTGAGGTCACGGCGGCGTCTCCCAGGTCAAGTTCGTGCTGGAGATTGTCCCGGCCGTGGCCCTGGACGACGTCGAGCAGGAGGAGCGGCCGCCCGACGGCACGTGCCTCGGCGCAGGTGTCCCCGGAACTCGTGATCACCAGGTCGGCGGCGGCCATCAGCACCGGAATCTGGTCGGTGTACCCGAAGACATGCAGCCGGGGCCGGCCCGCTGCGATGGCCCGGAGTCGGTTCTCGAGCCTGGCGTTACGCCCGGCGACCGCCAGCACCTGCACTCCCGCGTCCGCCAGTGCCGTGGCCGCCTGTGCCAGCGGGCCCAGTCCCCAGGCGCCGGACATGAGGAGCACGGTACGGTCCGCCACCTCCAGCCCGAGCCCCATCCGGGCACGATCCTGTGCGGGCGGATCGAGGAACGCTAGCCGGACCGGCGGCGGGATGACCTGCACCCGCGCCCGGGGCTCGTACCTGCGCACCGCGGCCTCGGCGGCCGGCGAGGTCACCAGGTACAGGTCGACGTTCGAGTGGACCCAGAGCCGGTGCGGCGTGACGTCGCTGCACAGGACCACGTGGCTCATGCCCGGATAACGGTCGGCGAGCACGCTGACGGCGGACGAGGCGGTCGCGAACACCGAGATGGCGAGGTCGGCCGGATGAGCGTCGAGGTAGTGACGCAGCCGCGGCACGAGCTGCCGCCGGGCGGCCGCGTCCGCGAGCAGCGCGAGCTGGCTTCCGGGGCGCAGCGCGGCGAAATGGAACGCGTCGTACAGGCCGGGCACCGCGAGCATGCCGCGGAACACAGCCTCGCCGGCCGAGCCTCCGCGCGGGCCGAGCAGCCGCATCGCATCCAGGACCTCAGTGGACCAGCCACGCCCCGCGAGCGAGCACGCGACCGCCCGGGCGTGGACCTCGTGTCCGGCCCCGAGCGAGCCCGACAGCAGCAAGGCCCGTCTCATAGATTGCTCCCCGTGCTTCCGGTGTCCTCGGCGCTTGCCGTGGTGAGCCAGTCGAGGTAGCGGCGGACGCCAACCACGAACGAGGTCTCCGGCGACCAGTCAAGCACCTCCTTGGCCCTGCGGTTGGAGACGCCCACCCCCTGGTAGTCGGCCGTGCGGGCGGGCACGTACTCGACCGGCACCGGCCTGATGAGCTCCCTCACGGTGTCGGCGATCTCGCGGACCGACACCGGCGTGCCCCCTTCCAGGGCCAGCACCTGGTCAGCCGCCGCCGGGGATAGCGCGCGGACGTGCGCGTCCGCGATGTCTCCCACGAAGACATAGTTGCGCTGCTGCTCCCCCGTGCCGGCGATGGTGATCGGCGTCCCCGCCAGCGCGGCGCGCACGAAGCGGGCGACGACAAGCACATCCCGCATCCGCGGCCCGTAGGGGATGCCGTAGCGCAGGATCGTGAAGTGCTGTCCGTACATCTCCCGGTAGCTGTGCACGAGCAGTTCGGCGGCCAGCTTGGTCGCAACGTAGACGTGCCCGGCCCGGGCCAGGTCGACCGGGGCGTCCTCGGCACGTTCCCCGGCGCCCGCGGTCGCGCCGTACACCCAGACGGTGCTTGCGAACAGCACCCGGTCGCACCGCTGCCGGCGTGCGGCCTCCAGCACCCGCGCGGTGCCCTCGACGTTGAGCCTGATCGCCCCCACCGGGTCCGCGGCCACGTCGTTGACGTCGGACGCGCCGGCCAGGTGGAAGACGGCGGCGCAGCCGCTCAGGGCGTCCGCCAGCCCGCCGTCATCGAACAGATCCAGCTCGTAGTACCGCGCGGCCGGGTTGCGCCAGCGCGGGACGGGATCGACCACCCGGACCTGGTGACCCGCCATCACCAGGTGATCCACCACGTGGGAGCCGATGAAACCACCGCCCCCGACAACCGCGACCTGCATGCTCTTCCCACTCCCCGGTCAGCGTGATCCCGCGCGGCTCGCAGCGCCAGGCGTCGCAGTGCAGGCCCGCCTACCGCCCAGTGAATGCGTCGTGGACGGCGGCTACGGCAGTCAGCACCTCATCCACCTCGTTGTCGGTCATGTCCGAATGCACCGGCAGGCAGATGTGCCTGGCCGCCAGCTCCTCCGCCACCGGAAGCGGTGGGCCGGCGTAGTCCGCCAGCACCGGCTGCCGGTGCAGCGGAAGATCATAGACCTCACCAGACACAGATACGTAACGCTGGGCCAGTTCCGACTTGAACCACGCCCGGTCCAGGCCGGGCGGCAGGAGCACGATGTACTTGTAGACGTTGCTCCGGCATCCCGGCGGCTCAGCCAGCGGCTGCAGTCCGTCCAGCCCGGCCAGCGCCTTGTCGTAGCGCGCCGCCACGTCCCGGCGCCGGGCGATGTACTCGTCCATCCGGCGCAGGTGCACCAGTCCGGTGGCCGCATGCAGCTCGCTCATCCGCCAGGCCGAGCCGAGCCGCACGTGATGATTGGCACTGAAGGCGCCCTTGCCCTGGTCGCGGTAGATCCGCGCCTCCTGGGCGAGCTCCTCCGACGAGGTGAGCACCATCCCGCCCTCCCCACTCGTGACGACCTTGGTGGGGTAGAACGAGAACGCCGCGGCCACCCCGAACGAGCCCGCGAAACGGCCGTCGAAGGCAGACCCATGGGCGTGCGCGGCGTCCTCCAGCAAAGCGATGCCCCGCTCGTCGCAGAGCGCCCGCAACTCATCGATCTGGGGCGTGATCAGACCGCCGATGTGGACGACCACGACGGCAGCCGTGAGGGGGGTCAGTGCCGCCGCGGTGGTGGCGGGGCTGAGCGCGAACGTGGCGGCGTCCACGTCGGCGAAGACCGGTCTGCCGCCCGCCTGCAGAACGGCGGCGGCGGTCGCGTAGAACGTGTTCGCGGGCACGATCACCTCGCGTCCATCCACCCCGGCGGCGCGCAGAGCGATGGTGAGCGCGGCGGTGCCGCTAGAGACGGCCACGGCATGCGGTGCGTCCGGGGCCGGGGCCGGCGGGCCGGGTGCCGCCTCGTGCGCGGTGTGGGCTGCCGCGAACGCCGTCTCGAACCGGCGCGTGTAAGGCCCCAGCGTGAGAGCGCCATTCGCGAGTATCTCGGTGACCGCGGCGGCAATCTCCGCCCGATCGCTGGCCGGGAACACGACGCGCGCTGCTGGCACTCCCAATGGATCTCCTTCGACAAGACCTTTGCCGCGCCACCAGCAATGACCGGACCTGCGCACGCGGCATCCCAACTTTGCCATGATTCGGGTAATGCGGGGGGCAAGACAGAGTCGGTGTGGCGCGTGTCGCCACTCACGTGACATTGTGTGACTCCGGAAACTGCTCCGGGCTCAATGGTGACGGACAATAGCGGGTAACTACCCGTACAAGGGGCCACATGGGGAACAGCGGGAGCGGGCGCCCGATAATCGCGCGGGCGGCTGCGCTCGCCGGGCTCGGAGCGGCGGGGCTGGCCATCGCACACGCCGCACCCGGCCTCACCGCCGTCGCCCCCGTCCGCCGGCGGCTGTTCCCACGGCTGGCCGGACTGGGCAGGCCGGACCATGTGGCGCTCACCTTCGACGACGGCCCGGACCCCGCCAGCACCCCCGACTTCCTCGACCTGCTCGCGGCGCGGCACACCCGCGCCACGTTCTTCCTGCTCGGCTCCATGGTGGCCGAGGCGCCGCAACTGGCGGCCGAGATCGCCGCGGCCGGCCACGAGATCGCCGTCCATGGCTGGGACCACCGGTACACGGTCCTGCGCAGTCCGCGGGACGTGTCCGGCGACCTGGCCCGCGCCTGCGATCACGTGTGGGGCGCGACCGGCCAGCGGCCGCGGTTCTTCCGTCCCCCGTACGGCGTCCTCAGTTCGGGTGCCGTCATGGCGGCACGGAGGCTGGGGCTGACGCCGGTTCTCTGGAGCAGCTGGGGAAAGGAATGGGCGCCCGGTGCCACCGCGGATTCGGTGTTCGCCGCGGTTTCAGCGGACCTGACCGGCGGCGCCACCATCTTGCTCCACGACTCCGATTGCACCTCGCCGGCGGGGGCCGCCTCGGCCGCGCTCGGCGCGCTGCCCTGGGTCCTGGACGAGTGTTCGGCCCGTGGGCTGGCCGTGGGAACCCTGGCTGACCACGGCCTCGATCAGCGCATGACGGCAGGCCGGCCCGCTAGCCCGTCGGGCGGTGGCAGGCGGGAGTCCGGATTCGCGTAACGTCGTATCAAGGCAACACCGACCCGAATCCTAAGAAAGCGTTCAGCTTCCATACAGGCAGATGCTGCTTACTGAGGACGACATCCACGTGTGCGGGCCGCGGGCCCGGGCAGCTCAACAACCTGAGACGGGACCAAGACCGGTTCCGGGCAGAGGTGATGGAGATGCAGGAAGGTCACGAGAGGGCTGAGCCCGCGGGCGGCGACGAGACCTCGCCCGGCGCCTCCTGGGAGTCCTCACCGGAGGCCACCCCCCCACCCTCCGCCCGGCCCGGGCCCCCCGACGTGCCAACCACCGAACTCGGGACGTGGGCGATGTCGGCCGGTGGGCAGGGCTCCTGGGAGCCACCCCCCACGGCCGGCCAGCCGGCCTGGGAGCCACCCCCAGCCAGCGGCCACAGCCAGCCGGGCGGCGGCCACGGCCAGCCGACCGGCGGTTACGGCCCGCCCAGCGGCGGATACG
>Ga0114129_10003945_pt1 | contig 20941 bp, 10 predicted proteins | sample RhiMetdeltSRZDD1_FD_80071 | JGI IMG/M metagenome (GOLD analysis project Ga0114129, IMG submission 80071) | Populus rhizosphere microbial communities from Tennessee, USA - Rhizosphere MetaG P. deltoides SRZDD1 (version 2) (version 2) | ecosystem: Host-associated > Plants > Roots > Rhizosphere >... | reverse complement strand
TTTCGCGCGCAATTGTTCTAGGCAGAAGCGTCCGGGACGTCTTTGGAACCCTTGTGCCGCAGGAGCGGATTAGGGTCGTCCCAAACGGCATGAACCTCGATTTGTACACCTACAGCCTGGAGGAGTTAGCAGCGCGCGAGAAGGGGCCGTTGAGAATCCTCTATCTGGGCAACCTTTACCGTGGCAAGGGAGCCCACGTCATGCTTAAGGCAATGGAGACGATCGTCGAGGTTCTGCCCGATGCCCGTCTTGTCGTCGCCGGCCGTTGGCTCAATTCGGACTTCCGCTCACACTGCGAGTCGATCGTCGCGGAGATCGGAATCGAATCGAACGTCGACTTCGTCGGCGAAGTCGGCGTCGTCGCCAAGCGCAAACTGTTGGCGACGGCGAACGTTCTCTGCTTTACACCCATCGAACCCGAGGGGCTTCCGTGGGTCGTGCTCGAGGCAATGGCCGCGTCGCTTCCAGTGGTGGCGACCGCGCAGGGAACGATACCAGAGGTGGTCGTCGACAACTCTACCGGGCTCATCGTTCCGTCTAACGACAGCCGCGCGCTGGCCGAGGCCGTGCTAAGACTTGCGCGGGAGGGATGTCGAGAGCCGGGTCGACGCGGCCGCATTCGACTCGAAACGCTATATTCCGAGCCCGTCGCGCATCAGACCCTCGTAGATGTAGCCCTGGAATGTCTCCGCGAAGAAGAAACATGAGCTCGCCTCGTTTACGAACGCCGAGACGCGATTCCCGCTCCACAAGCACGGTCTGGGTGGGTTTGTGGGGCACGATTGAGAACTTCCTCGCCTCGCGAATGGGGTTGTATCTCTTCGTGTTCGCCGGGAAATAACTCATGTATGAAAACCTGATCGTTTGTCGGTCCAAATAGCAGCGTGGTTGGGTTGCAAAATCTATAGAGGCGCGGTCACAGAAATCACAGGAGGTGACGGTACATAATGTGTGGGATTTGTGGGTACTTCTGGCAGGGCTCCGTTGAGCGCTCACTACCTTTAGAGATGATGAACGACACAATGGCCCACCGTGGTCCCGATGACCGAGGCACCTGGACCTCGAGCGACGGTCGCGTGGGCCTGGCGAACCGCCGCCTCGCGATTATCGATTTATCCCCCGCGGGCCACCAGCCAATGACGAACGAAGACGGCACGGTGTGGATTGCCTACAACGGCGAGGTCTATAACTTTGATGCTCTTCGGCGTGACCTTTTATCGAAGGGACACCAATTTCGTTCTCGCAGCGATACGGAAACTCTTGTTCACCTGTACGAAGAATACGGCGATGAGATGGTGCAGCGTCTGCGTGGCATGTTCGCGTTCGCTATCTGGGACGAAAAGCGCCGCAGAATGTTTATCGCGCGCGATCGGGTCGGCATAAAACCTCTTTATTACACACAGTCAGACGGAGCCTTCCTGTTTAGTTCGGAGATCCGTGCGCTGGTCCGCAGCGGTCTTCCGGGCCTTTGCCCGAAACTGAACCGTGGAGCACTGCTGCAGTTCATGGCGATGGGCTTTGTATCGCCGCCGGACACGATGTTTGCAGGTATCGGCAAGCTTCCGCCCGGCCACAGCATGGTCGTTGACGACCGAGGCTTGAACATCAAGCGCTATTGGGATGTTTTCCAAGGCGTAGAGCGAGTGGAAGGCTTAAGCGAGGAGAAGTACGTCAATCACACTTTGGAATTGTTGGAGGAATCGGTGCGAATCCGCCTTGTGGCTGATGTGCCGGTTGGTGTGTTCCTCAGTGGCGGGATCGATTCGAGCCTGGTAGCGGCGCTTGCGGCCCGTAATTCTTCGCATCCGGTACAGTCTTTTACACTCGGATTCCGCGACCACGCCGAATACAACGAGTTGGAACACGCGCGCCGCGTTGCTCAACACCTCAAGGCCGACGCACATGAAGTGATGATCGGCCCGCAAGAAGTCCGCGAGTTCTTCCCTCGGTTTTTGGAATTTCAGGAAGAGCCCGTAATAAACCCGATCTGGTTCGCGATGTATTTCGTTTCGAAATTAGCGCGTGAGAATGGGGTGATCGTGGTCCTTTCCGGGGACGGCGGGGACGAATTGTACGCGGGTTATCAAAAGTGGATGGACTACTTGCGTTTGTACGAGGGCGTGCCTTACCGGGTAATGCGAGCCATGCCGGCAGGTTTGCGCAGTGCGGCGGGGAGCCTCGCCAGGACAGTGATCCGCAAGGAGAACCAACGAGAGGTTATGCGTCGCGCCGAAGTCGGACAGGAGCTCTTCTGGGGAAACACAACTTTCAAAAGCGACCAGTTGGCAAGAATGCTCTCGTCGGATGTCTTCGACGGTGGTGATTTGTGGTCACGGCTACCGCTGCCGGATCTTCAAAAGGATTTTCGCCGCAGCCTCGGCCATAATCCGGAGACGCCATTGGCGTGGATGTCGTACTGCGCTTTGAAAGGCTCCTTGCTCGAAGACTATCTAATGCGTCTCGACAAGATGGGCATGGCTGCATCAATCGAGGGACGCGTTCCCTTACTCGACCACGAGTTCTTGCGCTGGAGTCAGTCCATTCCCGAAGTCCATAAGTATCCAGGTTATCGTGGTAAGCATTTGTTGCGTGAAGTAGCTTACCGCTTGCTCCCGCGCGAACTCATTGACCGGCCGAAAATGGGTTTCTGCGCTCCTGTCGAAGCGTGGTTATCAGATGCCTTTGGCGCTCAGCTCGGTGAGAGCTTGCGCCTTTTGCAAGAGCATGAACGCGTTTTCAATCCCGGTTGGCTCCGGCAATTTGCCGAGAAGAACGAGAAGGCCGACGGCATGGCGTTGGCGGGACCGTACTGGAGTTTGCTCATGTTGGGACAATGGTATGGGCAGTGGATCAAGAATTGAGTACAGAGCTTCCACTTTCCGGAGCGAACAACGGTAGATGGTCCTTGGGAAGAACCTCATACGGAAACAAGCAATCTCGGATGTCGATACGCCACTGTCTGCCTGAATAGCCAAGCGCTCCAAACAAGACTTTGAGATCGATCCCACGCGCACGAGTTGCTCTCGCAAGGTATTGAAGAGCGGAATGCGATAAGCGTTGGCGCGTTCGTTATCAGGATGTTTTCTGCATCACCGTTTGACTACGTGCGACAGCCGCGGCGGAGTGCTTTGCGACGGCCGCATGCGCCAACATCTTGACACGTCGAGCGCCGCTCCGCCCATACTGTGGAAATCACCACCAAGTTAATTGCCGCGCTGTGCTGTTAGGCGAAGGCCTTTTCGTCGCCCGACCTCGAGAGGTCATTCAATTCAATACTTAACTCGTTTCGCGGACTCCGCACTTCCTGGGAACACAGCTTGCATTTGTGTCGAACGACACAGGAGTGTCGCTCCAACAGCAAATCGAAGGGAGTCTCGCAGTCCCATGGCCGATTATTCATTAAAGCGACTTGCGATTATCTTCATTGTTCTTTTAGCGGGATTGAATTGCCCAACCGCGCATGCTCAAAAATGGGGCTCCGTTAACGTCGATACGGACAGCATAACAGTCATGGCCGGTGCGCTCGCCCTTGATGGTCAGCCCAATTGGTTTTACTACAACGGTGGGGACGCGCCAGAAGGCGCCTATATGGGCTGGTTAAATCAGTCCCAGCAGCTTGCCGGCACTGTGCACTTTCCGCAACAACTGTCGCCCGGTCGGTATTACGCATTCTTTTACGGCATTTCCTACGATTCGAACGTGTCGCTTCAGGCGTCGATGAATGGAGTGTCAACACCGGTCGTTGCAAATGACCGCGACGCCAACGGCTATTGGACCGACCGCGCCGTTCTTGACGTAGCGGCGTCATCCGACACCCTTCAAATCATTCTGACTCGCAATCCAGCCATTACCGCTGATCAGAGATATCTTTTTCGCGGCATATACATCACAACCAACGACACCGAAACCGTTGATAAGAATTCCGTCGCGATTACGCTCGTCTACCCCACGGTCATGGATGACTCTGTTCCCGTTAAAGGAAACCTCATTCCGAATGGCGGGTTTGAGACGGGCGTAGATTCGAGTTGGGGCTTTCCCGGACAGGGCGGCGGGCGAACAGTTCCAGTCAACACCATGTGGGATCCGACTCAAGGTTACGAGGGACAAGCGAGTTTGAAGCTCACATTCGACAGCGCTACACGAATCCAACCGACAAACTCAACCGAGGAAATCATTTCCCGTGTATATCACTTAAAACCAAACAAGAAATATACGCTCTCGATGTGGCTTAAAGCCTCACCGGGATTAACAACAACTGCGACGGTCAGCCTCCGGAATACGTACGTTCCGCCTCCTGGATATCCTGCGCAATACTCGATCAGCAGCGGCGCCGTAACCATTAGCGACAGTTGGAATCGTGTCAGTGTCACTGGATACTTGCTCGAATATCCGTCCAGTGATTATCAAATCTATATCGATTCGGGCGGACCATCGGGAACATATCTTTCTATCGACGCTGTTCAGCTCGAAGAAGGCGACTTAACCTCCTACGCTCCAGCTGCCGAAGTAGAAGCGGGACTGGTCATGGATAACAGCGCGAAGTCCGGCAACATCTTCTACACCGATGAATCCCTCAGTGCAAACCTCGTCGTCCGAAACAATACTGGTGCAGCAAAAACCAAAGCACTGCACTTTGAAATCTACGACTATGCCAACCGCATTGTTCGGAATGGCACTCTGACCTTATCGTTACCTGCAAACAGCACCCAGACTTCTTCCTTTGATCTTAATACCGGCAAACAGGGAATTTTCCGTGTGACGACGTGGGTGGAAAACGAGGACCGCAGCGAACGCGAACTTGTTTACTCGATCATTCCCCGACCTCTAACCATGAGTTCGGATCCGACTTCCTTCTTAGGAATTCACGCGAATTATAACGAGCCGCAACTCAAGACCCTGCAACGTCTCGGCATCAAGTGGTCCCGCATCATGAGTCCCTCCACGTTCTGCCGTTGGAGCGTCGTTGAACCGGTAGAAGGTCAGTTCGTGTGGTACGACAATGAAGTTCAGCTCGCAAACTCTTACGGCATCACATCAATGTGCACTGTCGGCACCAACAACTATTGGCCGGCCTGGGCCGACAATCACGGGCTGCCGAATCTTGACAAATGGCAGGCCTTCGTCGGCCAGTTGGTCGCGCACTACAAGCCATATATCAAGACTTGGGAAATTTGGAACGAGTCGTACCAGGTGTTCCCACCCGATTTTTATGCTCAAATGCTCAAGCGCGCTGCGGACGCGATTGAAGCCAATGACCCAAGTGCCACTATAGTTGGAATGGGTGGAGATCCTCCTGCCTATATTCAGTCCGCCATCAGTTCGCTCCAAACCCTGTACCCCAGTTGGGACTGGAAGCAGCACATCCATGTCCTATCTACCCACGACTACCCGGATGGTGTATCGCCGGAGAGCTTGGGAACGATCTTAAGTAGCGGCGTGCCTGTCTGGAACACCGAAACCGGGGCTTGGGATCTTGGCTTCTACCAGGGTGTGAATTCAAATTTCGTGGCCTGGGGAAAGAATTTATGGCCCCATGTCGATGCGAGCCGATACTACAACGGCATGATCGGAGCGGCGGATCAAGTAACGACAAATTTCCTGCGCACCATCGCGTCAGGCCAGAGCAAGTATTTCTACTACGACTCACGCTTTTTTGCGGCGCCCAATTATTTCAAGCATCACCCTACCGTTTTGGACTATGACGGGACAGTCAAGGCGAAAGGTATCGCTTACGCGATTGCGGGCTCGCTCATCGATCACTCGACTGCATTGGGTAATGCGTCATCCGATCCGAACTCATATTTGCTGGTTTTTGATAAACCCAGTGGACCCGTCGCCGCACTCTTCACAGCAGATAAGAAACCTCGGCAGATAACGCTTAGCACTTCGCAATTCCAGGTATTCGATATGATGGGCAACCCTCTCCCGAGCGGGACCACAGTGCCCTACGGCCGAATCCCCGTTTATCTGAAGGGAATCGGCATCAGCGCTTTAGCCCTGAAATCCGCCTTACAAGCCGGCACTATTGCTATGAGAGCCGACAACATGCCTCCTACGGTTTCTATTTCGGATGCACCGCGCGGACCCATCGCGGACAGCGCTTTCCGCGTCCGCTGGATCGGTCTGGACGATTCCTCATATCCCAACCTCGGAGAAATTAATCCCGAGTCCAATTCGCCCAGCGATACGCCGAATCCTAATGCCATCCTTTATTCGTATTATCTCAATGGATATTCGAGCTCCTGGTCGCCTTGGAGTGCTAGAACATACGCAGATTTCTTTCATGTTCCTACTGGTTCTTATTTGTTTTCTGTTATAGCCAGGGATGAAGCTGGTAATCAATCGGATGTCATCAGCCGATCGGTTGTCATCGGTACGGGGACGCCTCCCTCAACTAACGATACAACTCCGCCTGCGGTATCGATCACTGTGCCGGCCAGCGGTACCACCGTGGCTGGGACGGTTGTAGTTACTGCCGCCGCTTCAGATAATGTGGGAGTAACCGGTGTTCAATTCAAATTAGATGGCGCCAACTTAGGCTCGCAGGACACAGCGGCTCCGTATTCAGTCAGTTGGAATACGACAGGCGTTTCCAACGGCCTTCACTATTTATCGGCCGTTGCGTACGACGGCGCCGGAAACCAGACGACCGCCGCTACGGTTACACTGACCGTTAGTAATAGCTTGCCGGATACCACGCCTCCTGCCGTGTCGATCACTAGCCCCGTGGGCGGTTCCAGTATTTCCGGACCGATTTCCGTGTCAGCCGGTGCTTCGGACAATGTGGGAATCGTCGGCGTTCAATTCGTGCTCGACGGAGCCAATTTGAATGCCGAAGTTACGGCTCCTCCCTATTCCACCAGTTGGAATCCGGTGGCGGCCAGTAATGGGGGCCATACCCTTACAGCAGTGGCACGGGATGCCGCAGGAAACAAAACGACGTCCGCCGGAATTTCAGTTTCGGTTTCAACACCGTGTGTTACGTCGGCACCAACGGTCACGCTCTCCCCATCCAGCCCGAGTGCGTTCGCTGGAGACACAGTCAGCTTTACTGTTTCGGTGGTCAATAATGATGTAGGCAGTTGCGCCGGCAAAACCTTCAATGTGGAATCGGTGATTCCATCCGGTTGGCCGACGACTCTATCGAAAACGTCAATGACGATTGCTCCATCGTCTTCGGTTTCATTCTCTATGTCGAAAACGGTCCCGGCATCGACGCCGGCGGGCACATATGCCGTTAGCCTTTTGGCCACGGGCCTGTCTTCGTCGACGACGGGCAACGCCAGTCTTACCGTTAAACCACCGATATCTATTGCTCTATCGGTTGGGTCTGGTTCGTACAGCAAATCTTCCACCGTCTCTATGACAGCAATGGTCAGGCAAGGTTCCTCCGGCGTCTACGGCTCGAGCGTCCAATTCACTCTGGTGCTGCCCAACGGCAGCACCAGCATAAAAACGGTAAGCACCGACGGCACGGGTCAAGCGACGTGGCGATACCGTATTGGCCCTAGGGATCTAAAAGGTGTTTATGCCGTCACGGCCCGCGCGACTATGGGAAGCCAAACCGCAAATTCAAACACGGTGAGCTTTACGATCCAATAGCTGCTTCCCACCGGACAGGATTTGGCCGAACAAAAGAAGCTCAACCTCAGCGTGAAACAGTATGTTTCACGCTGAGACGTTGGCTATCACTTATTGCTCCAGTGCCGCTTGTTTTCCCACCAAATAATGAAAGATCAGTCGACCCTCGCCACATCACGGTTTTCTGCCACAGCGTCCTGCGATTGGCATCCCTATAGCCAGCCTCTCCGAATCAAGTAATGCGGGCTCGCAGGCATCGCCAATCGTGGTTGACGCCTTAGATGATCAGGGTTACTCTACCGACTCGGCAACGCTTACGCTTGCTCCCAAAAGCCGCTGGTCCGGCTTGTTGACGGAGCTCTTGCCTGGCACAGAGAACCAAACAGGCGGCAGAGTGCACATCACAGCCTCATCTCTGATTCTCGCGATACAAGTTGTGGGGTCGACCTTTACCTCAGCCATCGGCATGGTGCCGGCCCAGGGTGCTGCGTTGTCGGCTCAAGCGTCCTCCAGCGCTGTCGTTAGAGCGGCGGTGCAGACAAGCCACGCACCAGTTGTTAATGCCGGTGCGGATCAAACAGTTACCATGCCTGCCCGAGCGGTGCTTTCCGGAACAGCAACAGACGATGGGTTGCCTGCCGGCAGCGTTGTGATCGTGAACTGGAGCAAAGTCGGCGGGCCGGGCACCGTTAGCTTCGACACGGCTACAGCCCTCAATACAACTGCGACATTTTCGTCGGCCGGCACTTACGTGTTACGACTGACGGCCAGCAACGGCGCAATGTCCAGCAGCGACGATGTGACGATCATTGTGAATGCTGCGACGGCACATTGGGGTTCGGTAAACACGGATGCGGAAAGCATCACGATGATGGCGGGTGCACTCGCGCTCGAGGGACAAACCAATTGGTTCTACTACAATGCTGGCGACGCGCCGGAGGGTGCGTACATGGGTTGGCTGTTTCAGGCCAAGACACTAACCGGGACTATTCATTTGCCCCGCCAGTTGTCTGCGCGACGGTACTATCTTTTTTTCTATGGTATCTCTTATGACTCTAATGAAACTCTTCAGGCTTCAATCGGTGGCGGGACTTCAACACCGCTGACGTTAAATGATCGCGATGCCAACAGATACTGGACAGATCGTGCCGTGGTGGACGTCACCTCACCTTCGGACACTCTGCAAATTACGCTCGTAAGAAATCCGGCTATAGCCTCAGATCAGAGGTATCTCTGGCGTGGGTTATACATCACGTCCAATATCCAACAGACGGTGACGGCGGATAGCATAGCCGTTAAGCTTGTCTACCCTACAGTCATGGACGACTCGGCTCCGGTTAAAGGCAACCTTGTGGCCAATGGCGGATTCGAGACCGGGGTCGACACGAGTTGGGGGTTTGTCGGCCAAGGAGGTGGAAGAACAGTTCCGATTAACACCATGTGGGACCCCGGCCAGGGCTATGAAGGACGGGGAAGTCTGAAACTCACGTTCGATGCTGCAACGAGACTCCAGCCGCAGAATTCCGGCGAAGAAATCATCTCTCGGGTCTACCATCTGAAGCCAAATAAACGCTACACACTGTCAATGTGGGTGAAAGCGTCGCCCAGATTATCGACCACTGTCAAAATCAGTTTGCGCAATACGTACGTTCCGCCTCCGGGTTATCAGAATCAATATTCCATAAGCGGCGGGTCTGTTGCGATTGGCGATACGTGGAAGCGAGTCAGTGTTAGTGGGTATCTGCTGGAATATCCGACGAATGATTATCAGATCTATATCGACACGGCCGGACCGTCCGGAACCTATCTATGGATCGATGCCGTTCAACTGGAAGAAGGCGATCTGACCAACTATGTTTCTGCCGCCGAGGTGGAAGCAGGGCCGGTCATCGATAGGAACGTGAAGCCAGGCAACGTGTTCTACGGCGATGAATCTCCGACCGCGGATCTTGTCGTACGCAACAACACAGCGGCAGCAACAACGAAAACGCTGCGCTACGAGATCTACGATTACATGAATCGTGCTGTGCGCCAGGGATCAACGGCGCTATCTGTTGCCGCCAACACGACCCAGCGTGTTACGTTTGATCTTTCGACCGGGGGAAAACAAGGCATTTTTCGCGTGGTTACTTGGATTGAGAATGAGGACCGCTCCGAGAGGGAAGTGAGCTACTCGATTATTCCCCGTCCAACAACTACTGCCGCCGATCCGACATCGTCTCTGGGTATTCACGCCTACTACTCGGACTCGCAATTGAAAGTGCTGCAGCGAGTCGGTATCAAGTGGTCCCGAGTTTTAAGCCCCGCCGCGTTTTGTCGATGGAGTATTGTTGAGCCCATGGATAACCAGTTTGTCTGGTACGACCAGGAAGTGCAGCTGGCAAATTCGTACGGATTGGCAACGATGTGCACCATCGGGACCAATAATTACTGGCCCGCATGGGCGGATCAGGGTGGCCTGCCCAATCTGGACAAATGGCAGGAATTTGTGGGGCAGCTAGTTTCGCATTATAAGCCGTACATCAAACATTGGGAGATTTGGAACGAGTCTTATACCGTGTTCGCTCCCGATTTCTATGCGCAGATGCTGAAGCGCGCTGTAGATGCGATTGAGGCCAGTGACCCCACAGCCACGATTATCGGCATGGGCGGAGATCCTCCGAACTACATTCAGTTGGTCATCAACTCACTCCAAACGCGTTATCCGACGTGGGATTGGAAGCAGCACATCGACGTGCTCTCGACCCACAATTACCCCGATGGTGTGCCTCCGGAAAGCGTGAAGCCAATTATGGATAAATACGGCGTGTCGGTCTGGAATACCGAGACCGGAGCCTGGGACCTCGGATTCTACCAAGGCGTTTCTTCCAATTTTGTGGCGTGGGGCAAAAATCTTTGGCCCCACACGGACGCCAGCCGTTACTATGAGGGCATGATCGGTGCCGCCGACCATCTAACAACGAACTTCTTACGCACGATCGCGGCTGGTCAATCCAAGTATTTCTATTACGATTCACGTTTCTATGCCGCGCCGGATTACTTCAGGCGTCATCCCACGCTGTGGGAATACGACGGGACGATCCGGACCAAAGGCGTTGCCTATGCAATCGCCGGCTCGCTTACTGATCACTCGACCGGACTCGGCAATGTCTCGTCGGATAAGAACTCTTATTTCCTGGTCTTCGATAAAGGAAACGGACCCATCGCCGCACTCTTTAGCGCGGATAAGAAACCACGTCAGATCACGCTCCATCTGAGTTCCTCCCAATTCCAGGTACTCGACATGATGGGAAATCCTATCACCGCGGAAAGTGCTGTTCCTTATGGCCGGATTCCGGTTTACCTCAGGGGGATCGGCATCACTGCGGCAACGCTGAAGTCGGCCCTACAAACTGGAATCGTCGCGGCCAGAAGGGACACCGCACCTCCCAATGTGTCCATTTCCGATGCGCCGCGAGGTCCGATTGCCTCCAATGCTTTCCGCGTCCGCTGGATCGCTCTTGACGATTCCTCCTATCCCAATCTCGGGGAAATTAACCCTGAATCTAACGCGCCAAGCGATACGCCGAATCCGGAAGCGATTCTGTACTCGTACAGACTCGCTGGGATTTCCGATTGGTCACCATGGACGGCGAGAACATATGCGGATTTCACCGATGTGCCGAAGGGTTCTTATACGTTTTCCGTCAAGGCCAAAGACGAATCGGGCAATGAGTCCGTAGTTGCGACGAGACCTATTCTGGTGAGTAATTAGAAAGCGGTTTGGAAGGGGAGCTTTTAGGAGATTACCGTTTAATGGGCGGCAAGCCAAAGGGCGGGCCGGCCCTCCGGCCCAAGAGCATTGAGGTTTGCTTCCCTAGTTCAATCATCACTTGAACTTACTCCGCTTCTGCCGTAGGTTCCCCAATGTCCAGGATGAATCTGGACGTCGAACACAAGCGGCGCATCCCTGAAAGCATCGCCGTAACGCTTCGGGTACAAGGATGCGATAAAAACAAGGTAGACCGGATAAAACGGCTGATCGTTAAACGTACTCAGAAGCACTGTAAAACCGTGATTCTCGAAATAACGCTTAAGAAAATATGGGCTAAGACGGACAAAATCGCTGTATGAGCGGGTATAGTGCACCGACTGTGAGAAAGGAACGACCGTGACTACTACGTCCCGGCTGAGCGCAATAATATTCTCAAGAGCAGTTTGTGTCTCAAAAATGTGCTCGAGGACCGTGTGGGAAAATACCACATCGAACTTTCCACGCAACTTTTCATCAAGCGGTTTTTCAAGGTCGAGGTACAGAAACTCGACATCCTTAGGTGTGAAATCAGGCATCCCGTTGACGCCGTCAATATTGCTGACGACGTACCGATTTCGGGATCCGTAATAATTTCTGTATGCACCGCCCTCTTTATCACCATCCTCCCAACCAGAAACATTGATAATGTCTCCCGAGAAATAAGGCAGGTACTTTCGTAGAACATTATTGGAAAACAGGCGAGGCTGCAGGGCGCCAAGTGCTTTCTTGGAAATTCCATTCAAGCACCAGTGCAAAAAAGTCAGCAATGGTTGTGCAATCGAAGTCTGGTTTCTAGCATGCGACATCTGAATACCGCTGTGTTGAAGAGAACTGAGAATTTTGCCGCCACATCTAATCCAAGTAGCTGCAGCGTTCGACTATGCGAAAACAAGTTTGTAAACAGAGTTGACGACGCTGGATTTTGCTCTGAGCCACTCCAGCACCCGACAGCCGAGGAAAAGAGCAATACACGCCACGAAAGTAAGAAGAAGCATTTCATGCCCGACCGGCCAACGGTGATGAATGACGAAACGAAAGATGAACTGAAGAAACAGGATTTGAGCAAAGTAACAGAACAGAGAATACTGGCCGAACAAGACAATAACATGGTTTATGGAGCCTTGCAGATTGATGTGTCGGGACAGATCGTAGACAAATTTCAACACGAGTAGGACATTACACACGTAGGTAATAAAGTTTTGAGAGATGTAGGGAAGCATTGACAAGTAGACCGCTAGAAGAAGGGCATTCAAGACTTCACTCCATACGGGTGCCGCGCGCACGCCGGGAAACGTGCCGAACATAAAGCCCCCAAGACCGAGAATTAGCAATGAAGGGCCCGTGACACGGACACCGAACACCCAGCATAGAACAATAGCTGCTGATATGAGCGCCAGTTCGTAACGCCGATAACCCCCGTGTGCCATGAGTAGCAGCGGCGCGACGATCAGCAAATATCCTATTGGAGGCAGGACCTCGAAGCTCGCCAAATGTCCGTTACCATAGATGAAGATAGGAATCAAATTGTTGAAAAAGAGACTAAAACCGAATTGTGTGCTGTTGAAGTTCTGGAGGTGAAGATAATTGATCATTAAGTTTGCGACAGTGAAAATTCCGATCAGCTTCAAACCTCGGGTGACGAGACGCTTACAGGTTCTCCGCTTATCTCGCGCGTACTTATTCACATAGAACTCCGCTACTACGTAGCCGGTCGTAAATATGAACGCACCGCTTACAAAATGGAGGTACTTGTACAGGAGTGCCGACTCTATAACAAAGTAGTCCATCACATGGTATGCCACCATCACGACAACCAGGAAGCCCTTAACGAAATCGAGCCGGGCGTCGCGCTCGACGCGCGTGTCTTTAAGTGATTGTTTCGCGTTAGCGAGGGTCTCGTGCCGTTCCATGGAAACGGTTTCTATTGCCACGGCGGTATTCAGCAATAACGGATTGCTCTCTTTCATAGCGGTGCTGCCCCTAAAATGCCTGCGCAGTAAACCTTTGTTATGTCTAATTGGACAGTAACTCGTCGTAGAGGTCATCGTACGAGGCAACCAGGTTCTCATACGAATACCGCCGCGTGACGTATTCACTCGCCGCATTACCTAATCGCAATCGCAGTTCAGGGTGTAAGGCGAGATCCGTGAGGCGTGCGGATAGCTCCTCCGTTGATGAAACAATGAAGCCCGTTTGAGCGTTGTTAATGTGTTCTAACAGACCGCCACCGTCAGAGAATACGATTGTCGGTAGCCCCTGACCCATAGCCTCCACAGCGGAATTTCCAAACGACTCCGCGCTGGAACTCGGCAAAACAAATACATCCATCAACTGCAGATAATCACCAACATGTTCCTTCATGCCGGGGAAGATCGTTCGTGTATCGATTTGCAGGTGGCGACTCAGGTCTTCGAGGTTTGCACGTGCCGGCCCATCGCCTACGATCAGCAACCAAAAGGATCGAGGCTTAAGGTTTACGCAGGCTTGTATCAAGAGTTCAATTCTCTTTACATCGCGCAAGTGTGCCGACGTTCCAATGACGAGACATCCGTCTAGCGGCAAACCGATCTCCGAAGCGACCACCTCGCGCGGCCGGAGAGGCCGCAGCATGGAAAAGTCGATGCCGTTATAGATCGTACGCCACTTCGAAACGGGAGTTCGCATCACACGCGCGCCTGAAGTGCATGCGCGTCCGGTGTTACCCACAAGGCCCTGGAAATAGTTACGCGCAATAAAGCCGACGATTTCGTATCTTGCCCTTTGCGTTCCGAAATATTCGGAGTCACCGCTGCGATGCGTGTAAATACGCCTGACGCCAGGACAGAGAACGCTGGCCAGCATCGGCGTAATTTCGGCTGAATGGAACTGGTGAATTGGAAACCGCGCCATCAGTTTCCTGATCCTGAGCGACTGCGGGAACGATTTATCAGTCTTGAGTCCCAGGTCGATTACCTCCACACCCAAACTCCGTATTTCATCGCCATAAAAACCTTGCGACTGCGAATATGCGATCGCTGGCCTGTAGCGCGAACGCTGAGTCTGGGAGCGAATGAACTGAAACACCGCGCGCTCGGCACCACCGATTCCGGCGGACCACATGCAATGGAGCACCTGTGGTACCTTAGTACGTTCGACCTGTCTCATGCTGGCGTTGTCTTCCTCACAGTCTCACGGAACACTATCCTACTGCGTCACGGATTAGCATTCCGGCTTGCTGGCTTCCACGAAAATACCGACGCGAGTATCAAGCTTTTCAACGTCCGGTATTCGTCCTTCTCTGAACTTCTCTTCGCTTATTTGCACAAAACCAGCGCGGCGCAACGCGTCGCGCATCTCGGCAAAATTGTACATCCATCGATGATGGCCGTATTTGTTCGTATAGCCGACAATGTCTGACGTTACAAACGGCTGGATGCCGGATATATCACCGGCTTCATATTGGGTGATCGCCTGCCGTATTCTTCCAACCTCTGCGTCGAGCGATGGCACCACCAGCCGGATTATTCCCCCCGGCTTTAGAACTCGGAAGCACTCATGAAGCAGACGATTGGCGTCCATTTGGGTAATGTGCTCAAAGAAATGCGAGGAGAAGATGGCAGGTATTTTGTTGTCGCCAAATGGAATGCCGTAGTCAAGTTCATGGTGAAGAACGTTGGAGCCGCGAATTTTTTGTAAGTATTCTTCGCGAGAGTACTTCTTTTGTGTTTTCGTAAACTTACTAAGGAACCTCAGAATCGGCGTCGGTGCTTTCTGCAGGAGCACATAAACCCCGCCATCGATGCCCAGCCAGTTACTAGGGTTGTCATATCCGCAGCCGAGGTTGATTCCGGCGTAGGAGCCATTGAACACGTACCTTTTCCGCTTCTTGGCCTGAAGCAGTAGAGGGTTAACGACCTCCCATGCGACGAGCTTGAATATATCCAGTACTCTCATCCGGCGGGCAGAAGCCTTACCCCGCCTTCCGGTGAGTTGGGATTATCACCGAACCCCTCAGGACGCTTCGCGTCGACTCGGCGGGCCAATTGATTCGTTGCTGTATTGCGTTAGCTGGCACTTTTTGGACCGAAGGGCAGTTCGAAAGAGGACGATTAGCCCTGCGATTTCTGGTCGCGCCTGCCGTTGCCCGAGCTTTTCATAACTTGCAGCCGCGGCAAAACTGAATTCCCGTCCAATGAGCTTTCACAACCGTCGGCTAATACTGTCAAGGCTAGCAACATCCATGCCTGACACCATCTCATGTACGGAGTTTTGTTCGTTATGAAGCGGCCTTTCTGAAAATAGAAGTAACCCGACGGATCACGCATATGCTGATAGGCCCATTGAAATACGTTCAGAGCTAGCGCAAGATCGTCATCCTGCAAATCTCTGAGCTCAACTAGCGTGATAATGCTCTGAGCGATAGCGTGGACATCGATTGGGTAAGTGCGATTGTCGTAATAGTTAACCACTCCACTTTCTTGAAGGAAGTGTTGTCTATAAAAATCGAAACCCTTGCGAAGACTTTCATTGCACTCTCTCCAATCTGTGATTGCAGCGATGCGTTTGAGTGCAACCAGGTTGAACCCTGTGTGAAAGTTGTCAATCCATCTTTGCGACGGACTCTCACCGTAAGGCCAGGATCCATCAGATGCCTGTCGGTTGATGCTAAACTTCGCAGCTGACAGAGCGTATGCCAATAGTCGGTCATCCTTTGTGTGGCAATACAACCGTGCGAGGAAAGCCGCTCCGAGAAGGTTTGCATTGTGTACCCGTTCGTAGTCTCGGGAAGTATAACTAAAACATATCTCGTCACCGGACTTCGTTATATTGAGTCCGCGTAACAAGAATTCCGAAGCGTTCAGAGCTATTTCTAGATGTTCATCATTATGGTGTTGTTCGTACGCATCCAGCAGAGCATTACCGGCAAATGTCGTACAGATAATGTTTGGTTCTCCATGCTGTACGAATGCTACGCGGTTTTGCCAATCAAAGTTGTAGCCCCAACATGCAAACCGATGGCCGCTTGATTTCCTTTTTATCAATAGCTCCACAAGTTCGATGGCCTCACGTCTTCTCTCCGGCAGCTTAAGTAGCGCGGTTGCAAAGAGCGCGAGCGCTTTCGGATTTTGTTCTTTCCCGATTCCAAGAAGCGAGCGAAAGTTTGCGGGGCTTCTCTTCATGCCCTGAGTAAAAGCAATCCGGCAAAACTTGCTTCGGAAGAACAACGTGGTTCTGAAAATCTTACTGTTCAGTGCGTCATATGGGTCATACCCGGCCCATTCGTTATCCCGGCAATAACGAAGAAGAGATCTGATGGCCTCTTCGATACTTTCGAGAACCGACGATTCTGTCGTCGCAGTGTGTCTCATGTTCTCATGTACACTGTGCTTTGCCATCACTGGTTATTAACCCATCATAGTTTTATAACTTCGCCGGTCTTTAGTGAATCGATTGCCGCGAAGCATGTCTCGTGCACATTCAGAATGTGATCGAATGGAATTGGTCGCGTTCCCTCACTTAACGCTTTGACCCATACCTCAATTTCCCTTTTTTGACCTTTGTCTTGCTTGGACCAACGCGACTGCTTTCGTTTCCCAGGTGGCCACAATTCCACAGTTTTGAAATCGCGTATGATACCAACCTTGCCGCCGGCATAGACTTCAATATATTCCTTAGGCAATGCCCTGTCTCCGATGCTTGTATAGACGATGCTCGCGACAGACCCATTTGCCAACGCCAAATTGAGAGAAAAATTGTCCCACAGCAGGTGCGACCGTTCCTTTTGGGGAATAGCGACGGCATGAATACTTCGTACCAGGGAGTCGCACAAATAAACTGCCAGATCAACAAAATGACAGGCTTCGCCGATGAGTCGTCCTCCGCCGACATTCGCATCCTGGATCCAATGATCCATTGGAATCGGGCCAGCATTGACACGAATAAGAACTTGTCGTGGTCCAACATTCGACTGAAAGTGCTCCTTGACAGCCTGAACTGAAAGGGCGAATCTGCGGTTAAAGCCCACCATCATAGAGCTTTCGGGCTTCGCGACCCCGAAGACCTCGTGCAGTTGTTGCTGGCTGATAGCCAAAGGCTTCTCAACAAAGATCGGCTTACCTCGTTCAAGGGCTCGTGCGGCGTAAGTGGCATGATCGTGATGTCTGGTAGCAATCAACACCGCGTCCGATTCCCTGATGACGGCGTCGGGATCAGAATCCGCCGCGTGAAACCCAAATGTCTTTGCGACGTGTAATGCAGTGAGACCTGATGCAGTGCAAATCGTACCCAGAACAATGGAGGGTTGATGGGAAAGGTACGGCAGAAGATTTGCTGTTGCGTATTTACCTGCTCCAATTACACCGAGTTTGATTTTTTGTTTAGTAATTGGCATAGGTGGTCGAATTTCCACCCTGCTTGGCGTGCTGGAAATATGATGATGGTATTCGAGAAGGATGCCAAGGTAGCTTTCCTTCCTCTCACCACGCATGAGTTCGTAGGCCGTTTCTGCGTTTTGAATAGGAAATCGATGGGTGATCATCGGTGCAACCTGAACCAGTCCACCTGCCACCAGTTCAAGAAAAGAACTCATGTTGCGAGTTTCAGTGAATCGCACATACGGGTACGGGTAGTCCCTCCCCTCATCTTCGAAAGCCCTGTCATACCTGCCCGGTCCGTAAGAACGCGAAAGACGAATTTCCAGTTCCTTTCTGTAAAACGGCTCCCGCGGAATATCCATACTCGCGGACCCGACTACTACAACGCGTCCTTTTTCTCGTGTGATTTCCCCTGCCTGCTCGATAGGCTTATTGGACGACGTACCTGCCGTTATGATGGTAGAGTCTGTGCCGTAGCCGTCTGTGAAGAGCAGAATCCGTTCCTCGAGGTCTTTGTCCGTCGTGAGCGTGGTGTGCTCGCATCCAAGTTTCTTGGCAAGGTTGACTTTGTCAGGATCGATGTCGAGTCCGAAGGCTTTACATCCCGCAGCCTTTAGGATTTGTACAATGAGTAATCCAATCAACCCCAGACCGATAACCGCCACTTTTTCCCCAACCCGCACGTCAGCCTGTCGCACACCTTGCATTGCTATGGCGCCTATTGTGGCAAACGCCGCATGATCGCTTCCGATTTGCTCCGGAACTCGCACAACCAGATTTTTGGGGACACATACAATCTCCGCATGATTTCCCGCACACGCGACACGATCTCCAGGCTGAATACCGCCGACGTCGCCCATCGTTTCCAGAACAACACCTGCGCTAGAGTAACCCATCGCTATTGGGGTGTTCAGCCGTTCAGACACAGTCTGCCAAGTCTTCCACACACCTTCCTGTTTCGCTTTGTTGATCACCTGTTTAACTAGATCAGGGCGCGACTGCGCTTTAGCAAGGAGACCCTTCTCTGCTGTATCGATTTTGGTCTTCTCAGTCCCTGTCGAGATTAAAGAGTGTGCGGTTTGGACGAGAAGATGCCCGCTCCTGAGAAGCGGTGGTGGTGCTTCCACGATCTTCAATTCGCCCGTCTTGTAACTCTGTGTGACCATCTTCATATGTCGATTAGCTCTTTACAGGGATGCTCCAAAAAAGGTTCTGAACCAGATCTCATTACAAAGAATCGTCCAAATCAAATGGGCATTATCTTCAAGCCCTCGCCTGTCATCTTCGATTCTTTTCCACACGTAATCCGTGTTGTAAAGTCCACGTGCTTTGAGCGAGTCGCGAGACAGGTAATCTCCGACCATTTCTGATAGAGGACCTCGTATCCAAGCCCGCAGTGGCGCGCCAAACGGCGCCTTAGGTCTGTAAATAATGTCCCGCGGTAAGTAGCGCTCGGCAACTCTCTTGAGAAGCACCTTTTGTTGTAGTCGGTTGATCCGCAATCTGGGATGTGTGGAGAACATGAACTCAACAATCCGGTGATCTGTGAAAGGAGGCCGGCTTTCAACGCTTGCTGCCATGCTGGACTTATCGCTGTAGAGTAGATTGTGGTCAGTTATGTACGAGGACGTATCAGTGAGACACATTCTTACGAGATATGGAAGGTTTTCTCTGTTTAGTGTGTGCCGTTGTGTACGGGCAAAATGCGTATCATCGAAAAGGCCGCCATTGCCCACGGCTTTAACAAATAGAGCACCGAAATCAGCCGGTGTCATTGTCGCCGATGCTAAGAAGCGCGTGCTTTCAGGAAGTGCTGCAAAAGACAAGAATCGCTTTGCCCACCTTACGGTGCGCCAACCGCTCCGAGACGTTGCTGCCGGTAGTCCATCAACGACTCGTCTGACGAGTCTTTGCGCAAACTCAGGCACAAAAACCTGGTATTGACCTGCGAGAAGGCACGCCAGGTATTTCCGGTATCCACCACAAATCTCATCGGCTCCCATCCCGTTTAAAATTACCGGAACGCCATGTTCACGGGCTGCGCGGCATAGTAAGAAGGTATTAATCGCCGCAGGGTCACTCAGCGGTTCATCCATATGCCACATCATTTTTGGCAATAAATCTACGATGTCCGGCTCAAGTTGAATCTCTGTGTGATTGGTGCGAAAGAGTTTTGCCACGACACGCGCGTATTTCCCGTCATCGGGCATCTGCTCGTGTTTCTGGTCACCTGTCGCGAACGTTACAGTGAATGTGTTGACAGGTCCTGATGCTTTCTTTGCCATGAGCGCCAACAGACAGGAGGAATCGAGGCCGCCGCTTAAGAGGAGTCCAATAGGAACGTCTGACACCATTTGCAATTTAACAGTGTCTTGTAGCAATGTATCGAACTGGTCTGTGGCTGCGTTAAGGTTTTTCAGTTCGGTCGAGGGGTTGAGATTCCAATAGCGTCGAATGTGCAGCCTAGTGTTATCGACCGTCAAATAATGACCAGGAAGCAATTTGTAGACGTTCTTGAATCCCGTATACGGGGCGATCTGGTACATAGCGGGCGTGTGAAGTGCATCGTAATCAATCTCTGGTTGCACAAACCCACTTTTGAAGAGAGCTTTAATTTCAGACGCAAAGACGAAGTGTTCATCGTCCCGCCAATAATAGAACGGCTTTATTCCAAGGCGATCTCTCGCCGCGAACAATCTGCCGGTTTGGCTATCCCATATTGCAAATGCGAACATTCCATTGAGCATCTCCAGGCATTCAGCCCCCCATTGTTTGTAAGAACACAGGATCACTTCAGTATCAGAGTTGGATCTAAAACAGTGCCCTTTGGTCGAGAGTACGTCCCGAACCTCTCTGTAGTTGTAAATCTCCCCGTTGTATGTGATCCAGAACCGGCCTTCACGATCGGTCATTGGCTGATGCCCGAGCGCCGACAGATCTAAAATGCTCAACCGAGTGTGGCCAAGTGCAACATGCCCCGAATTAAAAACCTCGACACCGAAATCGTCTGGCCCGCGATGAGCGAGTGAGTGGGTCATGTTTTTGATGGAGGCCGTTTCCGCAAAACCTACGATGCCACATATGCCACACATAAAAAGTGTCCCTGATTTATCCAGCGTTGCTTGTTTCGCTAAATTCCGTGAAGGAACGACAGCCATTAATGGCATCGAATTTGCCGACGTTATCCGGAGCTCTCGTGTCCAAGATTTTGAGC
>Ga0114129_10003944_pt1 | contig 20965 bp, 19 predicted proteins | sample RhiMetdeltSRZDD1_FD_80071 | JGI IMG/M metagenome (GOLD analysis project Ga0114129, IMG submission 80071) | Populus rhizosphere microbial communities from Tennessee, USA - Rhizosphere MetaG P. deltoides SRZDD1 (version 2) (version 2) | ecosystem: Host-associated > Plants > Roots > Rhizosphere >... | reverse complement strand
TGGGCTTCGTGAGCTTGGTGGTTCGTTCAAGGAGACACATGTCCACACTGCCTGAACTCTTGAAGACGCTCGTCGAGATGGATGGTTCGGACCTGCACATCTCGACGAACACGCCGCCGCAGATTCGCGTTCACGGCCACCTGCAGCGTCTGCAGATGCCCGAGATGCAGCCGGCCGAGACGAAGCAGCTCGTCTACAGCGTGCTCACCGACTCGCAGAAGAAGCGGTTCGAGGAGACGCAGGAGCTCGACTTCTCGTTCGGCATCAAGGGGCTCGCCCGGTTCCGCTGCAACGTCTTCAACCAGCGCGGCGCCGTCGCCGCGGTCTACCGCCTCATTCCGGAAAAGGTCCGGACGTTCGGCGAGCTCGGCCTGCCGGCGGTGCTCGCGACGCTCGCCGAGCGGCCGCGCGGGCTCGTGCTCATCACCGGACCGACCGGCAGCGGCAAGTCGACGACGCTCGCGGCGATGCTCGACAAAATCAACGCCGAGCGGCACGACCACATCCTGACGATCGAGGACCCGATCGAGTACATCCACCCGCACAAGAACTGCCTCGTCAACCAGCGCGAGGTGCACAGCGACACGAACAGCTTCTCGAACGCGCTGCGCGCCGCGCTCCGCGAGGACCCGGATATCGTGCTCATCGGCGAAATGCGCGACCTCGAGACGGTCGAAGCGGCGCTGAAGATCGCCGAGACGGGCCACCTGACGTTCGGCACGCTGCACACGAACTCGGCGGCGCAGACGATCAACCGCATCATCGACATCTTCCCGGCCAACCAGCAGGCGCAGATCCGCACGCAGCTCTCGCTGGTGCTCGAAGGGATCGTCTGTCAGGCGCTGCTGCCGCGCGCCGACGGCAAGGGACGCGTCTGCTCGCTCGAGATTCTGGTGCCGACGCCGGCCATCCGGAATCTGATTCGCGACGACAAGATCCACCAGATCTACGGCGCGATGCAGACCGGGCAGGAGAAGGCGGGGATGCAGACGGCGAACCAGTCGCTCGCGAGCCTGTACCAGAAGCGATCGATCTCGCTCGAGGTCGCGATGGGCGCCTCGTCGAATCGCGACGAGCTGCAGGACATGATCAACCGCGGCGTGGGCGTCGTCGCCGGCGCCGGAATGGGCCGAACCCTCGGGACGGTCCCTCGGGCGGTGACAAAAACGTAGAACTTCAAACTGAAAAGTGAAAACAGAAAACTGAAACTGGGAACCGAGCAATCTGAAATCTGAACTCTGAAATCTGAAATCTGAAATCCCGAAGGACAGCTTATGCCGACGTTTGCGTATGCAGGACGGACGCGGGCGGGACAGACGGTCTCGGGCGAGCACATCGCCGACACGATGGACGCGGCGGTTGCGGCGCTCCGCAGCCAGCAGATTCTCGTCACGCGCATCAATCCGGCCAAGGGCGAAGCGGCCGCGAAGAAAAAAGGCAAGAAGGGCAAGAAGGTCGCCGCGAAGAACCTCGCCGTCTTCACCCGGCAGTTCTCCGTGATGATCGACGCCGGCCTGCCGCTCGTCCAGTGCCTCGACATTCTCGGCACGCAGGAAGAGGACAAGAACTTCTCGTCCGTGATCCTGCAGACGCGGTCCGACGTCGAGGCCGGCATGTCGCTGGCGGATGCGATGCGGAAGCATCCGCGCGCCTTCGATCCGCTGTTCACGAACATGATCGCCGCCGGCGAAGCGGGCGGCATCCTCGACACGATTCTCAAGCGGCTCGCCACCTACATCGAAAAGGCGGTCAAGCTGTCCAGCCAGGTCAAGTCGGCGATGGTCTATCCGATCGCCGTCGTGGTCATCGCGGGCGCCGTCGTCGGCGTGATTCTGTGGAAGGTCATCCCGACGTTCGCGTCGCTGTTCTCGGGGCTCGGCGCCGAGCTGCCGCTGCCGACGCGCCTGGTCATCGCGATGAGCAACAACCTCGTGCAGTACTTCCCGTTCCTCCTCGTGCTGGCCGGCGCGATCGGCTACGCCTTCCGGCAGTACTACGTGACCGAGAAGGGCAAGCGCGTGGTCGACGCGACGATGCTGAAGCTGCCGGTCCTCGGGGGGATCCTCCGGAAGATCGCGGTCGCGCGCTTCTGCCGCACGCTGGCGACGCTCATCAGCTCCGGCGTGCCGATTCTCGACGGTCTCGAGATCACCGCGAAGACCGCCGGCAACGCGATCGTCGAGGATGCCGTGATGCTGACGCGCAAGAGCATCGAGCGCGGCGAGACGGTGTCGGCGCCGTTGAAGGACACGGGCGTGTTTCCGGCGATGGTGACCCAGATGATCGGCGTCGGCGAGGCCACGGGCGCGCTCGACACGATGCTCGCGAAGATCGCGGACTTCTATGAAGAGGAAGTCGACACGGCGGTCGCCGGCCTGCTGACGCTGCTCGAGCCGATCATGATCGCGTTCCTCGGCGTCATCGTCGGCGGCATCGTGATCGCGATGTACCTGCCGATCTTCGATCTGATTAGCAAACTCACATAGCGATGAGGAACCGCTTCACCACGGAGGACACGGAGGTCGGGGTGAGAGGACTCACGTCATGATCTTCGACCCGGACCTGCGGCGGAAAGTCGCCTGGCTGATCGCCATTCGCGCGGTGATCGGCACGATCCTGCTCGGCTCGGCGATCGTGACGCAGATCGCCGCGCCGGGATCGTTCCAGATCGATCCCTTCTTCTATCTGATCGGGCTGATCTACGCGCTGACGATCGTCTACGCGCTGACGCTGCAGTTCGTCGAGACGCGGCGCTGGCTCGTCGATCTGCAGCTGGCGGGCGACGCGCTCGTCGTCTCGGCGTTCATCTTCCTCACCGGCGGCATCACGAGCTACTTCGCGTCGCTGTTCGTGCTGCCGATCGTGGCGGGCAGCACGCTGCAGTTCCGCCGCGGCGGACTGATGGTCGCCACGCTGAGCACGGTGCTGTACGGCGGACTCGTGCTCGCGCAGTACTTCGCGGCGTCCGGGCTGTTGCCGTACGAATGGGCGCGCGAAACGGTGGTCTCGCTGCCGTCGCGATCGTTCGCGCGGTACACGGTCGCGCTGAACGTCTTCGGCTTCTTCGCCGTCGCGCTGCTGAGCGGATCGCTCGCAAACAGCCTCCGGTCGGCCGGCGCGCGGCTGCAGGAGGCGTCCACGGAAATCGCCGATCTCCAGGCGCTGAACCAGCGCGTCATCGACAGCATGCCGAGCGGCCTGGCCACGACCGACGAGGACTATCGCATCCTGACGTTCAACCGCGCGGCGGAGGCGATCACCGGCGTGACCTTCGAGACCGCTTTCCGGAAACCGATCGCCGAAGTGCTCCAGCTCAGGTCCGAGGCGATCGAGTCGATCGCCAAGGGCCTTCGCGTCGACAGCGCGCGCCGTCATGAGTTTCGGTACCGGACCGGCGACGGCCGCGGCGACCTCGAGATCGGCCTGACGGCCGCGCACCTCGAGACGCCGACCGGCAACCCCGGCCTCCTGTTCACGTTCCAGGACGTCACGAACATCAAGAAGCTCGAGCGCGATGCGGCGATACAGGGCCGCCTCGCGGCCGTCGGTGAGATGGCCGCCGGCATCGCGCACGAGATTCGCAACCCGCTCGCGTCGATGTCAGGATCGATTCAGATCCTGCGGCAGGAGCTGCCGCTCAGTGCCGAGCAGGAGCAGCTGATGGACATCGTGCTCCGCGAGTCGGAGCGTCTGAACACGACGATTCGATCGTTCCTCGCATACGCCCGCCCGCAGCGGTTCGAGATCGCCCGTTTCGACGTGCGCCGCGTCCTGAACGACGCCGCGCTGCTGCTCCGCAACAGCTCCGAGGTCAACGAAGGCCACGAGATTCTGGTCGACATCCCCGACGGCGAGCTGGCGTACGAAGCGGACGAGGGTCAGATCAAACAGATCGTGTGGAACCTCGCGACGAACGGACTCCGCGCGATGCCGACCGGCGGTCGTCTGCGCCTGGTGGCCGCGCGCGAGCCGCGATTCGAGGGGGTCGTTATCCGGGTGCAGGACGAAGGCGTCGGCATTCCGCCGGAGGAGCTCGACAAGCTGTTTCAGCCGTTCCACGGCAGCTTCGCCAAGGGCAGCGGTCTCGGTCTCGCCATCGTGCGCCGCATCGTCACCGACTACAACGGCGAGATTCAGGTGAACTCGGTGCCCGGACGCGGGACCACCGTGGCCGTTCGCCTGCCGGCCGCCACGGCGGTACCCGCATGAGCACCGCCACCCAGCCGGCGCGCACGGAAGTCGACCGCCGTCAGCCCCGCATCCTCGTCGTCGACGACGAGCGGTCGATGCGGGAGCTGCTGGCGATCGTGCTGCGGCGCGAAGGATACGAGGTGATCCTCGCCGAGAACGGACGCAGCGCGATCGATACCCTCGAGCGCGAGCCGGTCGATCTGCTCATCTCGGACATCAAGATGCCCGACATGAGCGGCGTCGACGTGCTCCGGGCGGCCAAGAAGATCGATCAGGACATCCTGGGCATCATGATCACCGCGTTCGCGTCGACCGAGACCGCCGTCGAAGCGATGCGCCTCGGCGCCTGCGACTACCTGAGCAAGCCGTTCGATGTCGACCTGCTCAAGATGAAGGTGCGCGAGAAGATCGAGAACCGCCAGCTCCGGCAGGAGAACGTCCTGCTGAAGCGGACGCTCGGCCTCTCGCATCAGTTCTCGAACATCATCGGACGCAGCGAGACGATGCTCGGCGTCTTCAAGATGATCGAGACGGTCTCGCGCACGAACAGCACGATCCTGCTCACCGGCGAGTCGGGCACCGGGAAGGGTCTCGTCGCGCAGGCGATTCATTTCCATTCGCTGCGCCGCGATCGGCCGATGGTGTCACTCAACTGCGGCGCGCTGCCCGAGACGCTGCTCGAATCGGAGCTGTTCGGCCACATGCGCGGCGCGTTCACCGGGGCCGAACAGAACAAGAAAGGCCTGCTCGAGGTCGCCGAGAAGGGGACGATCTTCCTCGACGAAATCGGCGAGATGTCGGCGGTGATGCAGGTGAAGCTGCTCCGCGTGCTGCAGGAGCGGCGCTTCCGCCGCGTCGGCGGGCTCGAGGAGCTCGTCGCCGACATTCGCGTGATCGCCGCGACCAATCAGGACCTCACGAAGGCGGTCGCCGAGGGGCGGTTCCGCGAGGATCTCTTCTACCGGATCAACGTCATCCCAATCGGGCTGCCGCCGCTGCGCGAACGCCGCGAGGACATCCGCCTGCTGGCGGAACACTTCCTGGCGAAGTACGGCGAGCAGATGGCCAAGCCGGTCACGGGCATCTCGCGCGATGCGCTGGAGCTGCTGGCGCGGCACGACTGGCCCGGCAATATCCGCGAGCTGGAGAACGTCATCGAGCGCGCGGTCGCGCTCGAAGCCACGCCGACGATTCTTCCCGACAGCCTGCCGCCCACGATCCGGGGCGATTCACCGCGGCCGATCGCTGCGGCCGGCGGTGAGGTGCTGCCCGCATCGGGATTCGACCTCGAAGCGCACGTGCAGGAGATCGAGAAGGGCTATATTGCGGAAGCGCTGCGTCGCGCCGGTGGCGTGCAGGTCCGAGCGGCCGAGCTGCTCGGGATGAGCTTCCGTTCGTTCCGGTATTACGTCAAAAAGTACAACCTCCGATGACGCGATCGTTTCTACGTGCCCGCGAGTGCGGCAATTACAAGTTCGACGGTGACAGGAGTTGTCGGACGGCGTTAACAACAATTGTCAGGTTCGCGCCGGCGGCAGTTGTATCAGGTCAGAAACAGGCGGCAAGTGCTAAAATATCAGTTCTTTAACGCGTCACCGCCAACCGCAGAGCTGTGGCACCCCGGTTGCTCATGCTACCAGTGCGAACGCCCAACGCACGGGGCATGTCGTCAAAAGAAACAAAGGAGATTAGGAATGAAGACTCGCGACTCCAAGGGTTTTACGCTCATCGAGCTGTTGATCGTCGTGGCGATCATCGGCATCATCGCCGCGATCGCGGTGCCGGGCCTGTTGCGCGCGCGCATGTCGGGCAACGAGGCGTCGGCGATCGGATCGCTGCGCGCCATCAACAGCGGTGAGGCGGCGTATTCGTCGAGCTGCGCGGCCGGTGGCTACGCGCAGACGCTGGAAGATCTCGTCAAGCCGGCGACCGGGAGCTCGCAGGGCTTCGTCAGCCCCGACCTCAGCAAGACGGACGTCGTCAAGAGCGGCTTCATCGTCAACCTCGCGGCCGGCGACTCACCGGTGGTTGTGACGGTCAAGGCCAACACCTGCAACGCGGCGGCGGCGGATGCGCAGAGCACCTACTTTGCGAAGGCTGACCCCGTGAAGTACGCCGGCACCGGCAACCGTCACTTCGGGACGGACGCGCGCGGCACGATCTTCCAGGACACGACCGACACGGCCCTGACGGCCACGACGCTGGCGACCAGCGGCACGGTCGCGCCGGTTCAGTAACGTCGCTCGTTCCATCGTTCGATTGACCTTGACGGGTTCGGGATGCCGGGCATCCCGGACCCGTTGCCGTTTTGGAGGCGTAACTTGACGGCGGTCCCGGCGTCGGTTACAACTCGTACCATTCCTATGTCGCGACGCGCGGGCCTGTTCGCGCTCGTTTGTGCCGTCGTCGGACTCGGCGCGTCGCTGACTGCCGCCTCCAGTCATTACCATCTGATTTACGACCCGACGTACCGCAGCTTCTGCGACGTGTCCGCGCGCGTCAGCTGCACGCAGGTGTACTCCAGCCGCTTCAGCACCTTCCTGGGCGTCCCTGTCGCTGTCTTCGGCGCGATCTGGTTCGCCGTGGCCGGGCTGTTGTCGATTGGCGGTCTTCGCGCCCGCGACAGCGTTCGCGAGAGCGTGCCGGGCTATCTGTTCGTGCTGTCGACCGCGGCGCTGGCCGTCATCCTGTATCTCGGCTACGCGTCGATCTTCCTCCTCCACGCCGTCTGTCTCATGTGCCTGACCACGTACGCCGCGGTGATCGGGCTGTTTCTCGTATCCGGCGCGGCGACAGCAATTCCCATGATGACTTTGCCGCGACGCGCCGTTCACGATCTTCGCGTCCTGCTCGCAAGCCCGGTGGCCCTTACGATCGCCTTGTTATTCATTGCCGGCGCCGCGTCGACGCTCGCGTTCTTCCCGCGCGAGGGGAGCGCCGGAGCGGCCGCCGCGGCCAGCGCCGTGGCGCCCACGCAGGATCAGCGGTCGGAGTTCGAGCGCTGGTATGCGACGCAGCCGCGCGTCCCGCTGGTCGTCCCGGCGGACGGCGCCAGGGTCCTGATTGTGAAGTTCAACGACTTCCAGTGCCCGGCGTGCGGGCAGTCCTACATGCTGTACAAGCCTATCCTCGCGAAGTATGCGGCCGATAAACCGGGCGCGGTGAAGATGGTGCTGAAGGACTATCCGCTCAATCCCAGCTGCAACGACGCCGTCAGCCAGGTGATTCATCCGGCGGCGTGCGACGCCGCGGTCGCCGTTCGTCTGGCGCCGGCCGACAAGGTCGTGGCGCTCGAGGAATGGCTGTATTCGCATCAGCCGACGATGACGTCGCCGGCGGTGCGGCAGGCCGCGCGCGACATCGCCGGCGTGACCGACTTCGACGCCAAGTACGCGTCCACGATCTCGATGATCAAGGGCGACGCGGGCCTCGGCAAGCAGCTCGCGGTCAAGTCGACGCCGACATTCTTCATCAACGGCGTGCGCGTCGAGGGCGCCCTGCCGCCCGTGTACTTCGATCAGGCGATCCTGTACGAGCTGAACCGGACCACCAAGTAACCACGAAGGTTGACAGCAGCCCTCTCCACGTTCGAGCTCACCAAGGACTACGCGGTCGGCTTCTGGCGTAAACGGCCGTACCGCGCACTCGACCGGCTGACGCTGGAAGTCGCGCCGGGTGAAGTGTTCGGCTTCCTCGGTCCGAACGGCGCCGGGAAAACGACGACGCTGAAGCTGCTGATGCAGCTCGTGTTTCCGACGTCGGGGCGCGCGGAGATCTTCGGCCGTCCGCTCGGCGATGTCTCGGCGAAGCGCCGCCTCGGCTACCTGCCGGAGAATCCGTACTTCTACGATTACCTGACCGCCGAGGAGCTGCTCGTCTACTTCGCGGGGCTGTTCGGCCACAGCCGTGCGGAGAGCCGGACCCGCGCGAGCCGCCTGCTGGACGAAGTCGGCATCGGCGCGGAGCGGCGCCTGCAGCTGCGCAAGTTCTCGAAGGGGATGCTGCAGCGCGTCGGCATCGCGCAGGCGCTCATCAACGATCCGGAGCTCGTGATCCTCGACGAGCCGATGTCGGGGCTCGACCCGCTGGGCCGCCGCGACGTGCGGCTGCTCATCCTGCGGCTGCGGGATCGCGGCTGCACCGTCTTCTTCAGCTCGCACGTACTGAGCGATGCGGAATCGCTCTGCAGCCGCGTCGCGGTGCTGGCGAAGGGGCGGCTCGTCGCGAGCGGACGGCTCGGCGACATGACGGCGTTCCGCGCGCGCGGATGGGAGCTGGTGGTCGCCGGCATCGAGGAGTCGCGCATCGGCGCGCTCGGCGGCCGCGTCAGGAAGGCGACGCCGGTCGGCGAGGGCCGGTACGTCCTCGAACTCCCGCTCGATCCGCCGCCCGAGCGGCTGCTGGCGGAGCTCGTGGCGAGCGGCGCGCAGCTCGTCTCGCTGAATCCGGTTCGCGACACCCTCGAGGATTTCTTCGTGCGGCAGGTGACGGCGCCCGACGTGGTGGCGGCGTCGCGCGGTCTCGACGAAGACGCCGTCCCCCTGAGCGAGATCCGGCGATGAGCGTCATCGGCAGAATCGTGGTCAACGTCTTTCGCGAATCGGTTCGCGACAAGGTCCTCTACAACCTCGTGCTGTTCGCGATCCTGATGATTGCCGCGTCGTACCTCGTCGGTCAGCTGACGGCGGGGCAGGACGTGAAGATCATCAAGGACCTGGGCCTCAGCGCGACCGCCATCTTCGGCCTCTTCATCGCCGTGTTCATCGGCATCGGCCTCGTGTCGAAGGAAGTCGAGCGCCGCAGCATCTACAGCCTGCTGTCGAAGCCGATTCACCGCTACCAGCTCGTGCTCGGCAAGTTCTTCGGCCTGCTGCTCACGCTTGCGGTGAACCTGTCGGTGATGGCCGCGGCGCTCTACGCCGTCCTCGGCCTGATGATCTGGCTCGGCGATCCGTCGCTGCGCGTCGTGATCGAAGCGCCACCGATCGATCCGAGGCTCCTCGTCGCGTTCGCGCTCGTGTTCGTCGAGCTCTCGCTCGTGACCGCGATCGCGCTGTGCCTCTCGACGTTCTCGACGCCGATTGTCGCGGCCGCGCTGACCTTCGGCCTGTACGTCGTCGGCCACTTCAGCGGCGACCTGCGGAACTTCCGCGACGCGGTCGACTCGCCGACCGCCGCGAGGCTCGCGAGCGGACTGTACTGGGTGCTGCCGAACCTGGCGCAGTTCGACGTCAAGTCCGATATCGTGCACGGCCATCCGATCGCCGCCGGCTACATCGGCGTGACGGTCGCGTACGCGGTGGTCTACGCCGCGATGCTGCTGACGCTGTCGGTACTGATCTTTTCCCGCCGCGACTTCAAGTGATGCGCAACAGGTTCCGGGACGCCGCCGCGATCGGCGCCACCATCGTCGTGGTCGCCGTGCTTCTCGCAGCGGCCGTCACGCTCCAGGCGGCGCGCGAGCGTCTCTTTCCGCCGATCGCCGACACCGAGGAGACGTTGTATCTCCGCTCGGGCACGACGGTGCGGCGGCTCGCCGGCCCGTTCGCGCCGCTCGCGGCGGATCTCTACTGGATTCGCACGCTGCAGCACTACGGCGGCGCCAAGCGGCGTCTCACGCGCGAGCCGGATGCGGCCGAGCGCGAGGCGGCGGCGTCGCCGGCCTCCTCGAACGACTACGCGCTGCTGTATCCGCTGCTCGACATCACGACGACCGTCGATCCGGCGTTCAGAATCGCCTACCGGTTCGGCGCCGTTTTTCTCGCGGAGTCGTATCCGACCGGCCCTGGGCGGCCCGATCTGGCGGTGGCGCTCCTCGAAAAGGGCCTGCGTGCTCAGCCCGATAAATGGGAGTACATGCAGGACATCGGGTTCGTTCACTACTGGTATACGCACGACTACCGCGCCGCCGCGGACTGGTTCGAGCGGGCCGCCGACGTGCCGGGCGCGCCCTGGTGGCTGCGGTCGCTCGCGGCGACGACGCTTGCGCAAGGAGGGGACCGGCGCTCGTCGCGGCTGATGTGGGAAGTGATCCGCCAGTCGGCGGAGATCGACTGGCTCAAACAGGACGCCGAGCGGCGACTCGCGCAGCTCAACGCGCTCGACGCGATTGATGCCGTGCAGCAGCGGGTGAACGACTTCGCGAAAACCGCCGGGCGGCCGCCCGCCGACTGGAACGAGCTGGTGCGAAGCGGCCGCGTGCCCGGCATTCCGATCGATCCGACCGGCGTGCCGCTCGAGCTCGCCGACGGCGTCGTCCGGCTGTCGCGGCGCTCGCGGCTGTGGCCTCCACCCGTCGAAGCGCCGCCGATTGCGGTGCCGCCGGCGTGACGCCGACGATCTTTCCAGGCGTTTCGGGAATCTCCCTCGCGTTCGCGGCGTGCCTCGGCGCCGTGGTCGGCAGCTTCTTGAACGTGTGCATCCACCGGCTGCCGCGGAAGACGTCGATCGTGTGGCCGGGGTCGGCGTGCCCTTCGTGCAAACGGCGGCTCGAGTGGTACGAGAACGTCCCGATTCTCAGCTACGTCCTGCTGCGAGGCCGCTGTCGAACGTGCCGCACGCCGCTGACCATCCGGTACCCCGTCGTCGAGCTGCTGACCGCGGTGATGTTCGCGCTGGCATGGTGGGCGTACGGACCGGGCATCCTGCTCGTCTCGCGCCTCGTCTTCGGCTGCGCCCTGGTCGCGCTGTTCGCGATCGATCTCGAGCACTACATCCTGCCCGACGTCATCACGCTGCCGGGAATCGTCGTGGGCTTCGCCTTCAGTTTCTTCACGGAGCCGGGCTGGATCTCGTCGCTCATCGGCATCGTCGCCGGCGGCGGATTTCTCTGGGCCGTTGCGGAAGGCTACTACCGCGTGCGCCGCGAAGAGGGGATGGGGTTCGGCGACGTCAAGATGCTGGCGATGATCGGCGCGTTCCTCGGCTGGAAGCTCACGCTGCTCAGCGTGATCATGGCGTCGCTCACCGGCTCGATCGTCGGCGTCGGTCTGATTGCGAGCGGCCGCGGTACGATGAAGTACGCGCTGCCGTTCGGCACGTTCCTCGCAATCGGCGCGGCGGTCGGCGCGACCGCGGGTCCGTCGATTCTCGCCTGGTATCTCGGATTCCTGTGAGCGGCGGGACATGACGCCCAGCGGATATGCGCTGCTCGGCCTCACCGCCGTCGTCGCGGTCATGGTGTCCGTGCTGACCTTCTCCGTCCTCCGCTTCGGCGCGGCGGCGAAGGACGCGCGGCAGCGATCGCGATCGACCACCGGCGAGCTGGCGCTGATGTCCGCGGCGCTCCAGGAGGCGGTCGCGAAGCTGAAAGCGCAGGAGCGCGCGACGGCGGCGCGCGCCGAGGCATCGGAACGACTGAGCGAGGAGATCATCGCGAGCCTGACGGCCGGTCTGCTCGTCGCGGGGCTCGACGGCGACGTCCGCACGCTCAATCCCGCGGGCCGGCGCATGCTCGGCCTCGCGGACTCCGCCGGCGACGACGACATCCGCCGCGCGCTCGACGAATTCTTGCTGTCCAGCCTGATCCGGCAATGTCTCGCGAGCGGCACGCCCAGCGTTCGACAGACGGTGGTGCTCGACCAGCCGCGGCACGGCGTCTCGCACGTCGGCGTGAGCGTCTCGCCGCTGCTCGACGAGGCCGGCGCCGTCCACGGCGCCATTTGCCTCTTCACCGATCTGACCGGCGTCAAGGGGCTCGAGGAGCAGCTGCGGCTGAAGGACAGCCTCGCCGCGGTCGGCGAACTGACGGCCGGCATCGCGCACGAGTTCCGGAACGGTCTCGCGACGATTCAGGGCTACAGCAAGCTGTTCGATCTCACCACGCTCCCCGAGACGTATCGCGCGTATGTCGAAGGGATTCGATCCGAGACCGAGTCGCTGAATCAGGTCGTCACCAACTTCCTGACGTTCGCGCGGCCCGCGGAGCTCGTGCTGTCGCGCGTCGACCTGCGCGCGATCTGCGAGCGCGCCGCGGACGAGGTTCGCGGCGACGCCCGCGCGCTCGGCGGCGACGTGTCGGTCGACGGCGAGTTCGGCGTCGTCGACGGCGATGAGGTGCTGCTGCGGCAGGCATTCAGCAATCTGCTCCGCAACGCGCTCGAAGCGTGCGCCGGCCGCCCCGGCGCGCCGAAGATCGTCGTCAGGTCCGAGGTCGACGGCTCGCAGAAGACGTCGCGCATCGCCGTGAACGACAACGGCCCCGGCATCGCGCCGGCCATGCGCGAGCGCATCTTTCAGCCGTTCTTCACGTCGAAGCGGAACGGCACCGGTCTCGGCCTCGCGCTCGTCCAGAAGATCGTCGTGTTCCACAACGGCCGCATCGCCGCGGGCGCGTCGCCGGACGGCGGCGCGAGTTTGCAGATCACGCTACCCATCGCCAGCTGACCGCGGCAAATCCTGCCACGTCGATCGCGTCGATTGTCGGCTGCAGTCGCGAGCCAGACGACTCGGTGTGACACAGCGCTCGTCTTCGGTCGCGGCCGGCCGATTGCCTGCGGTTTCAGCGGGTTCGGCGCTGCGTTCATGAAAAAAATCGCCGGCTTCACGCTCATCGAAGTGCTCGTCGCGTGCACCTTGCTGACGGTCGCGATCGCTGGAGTCGCGCAGCTGTTCGCCGCGACGACGATGGCGAATGCGACCGCGCGGGCGACGACGTATGCGACGGTGCTGGCGGTCGAGAAGATGGAGCAACTGCGCGCGCTGCCCTTCGACGATCCGGCGCTGGCGATTTCGCCGGCCGATGCACTGCGCGCGGATGCTGCCGGCTACTTCGACGTCCCGTCGGCTGGCTACCGGAGGCGTTGGTCGATCGCCGCGCTTCCCGGTCATCCGGCCGACTCGGTTACCGTGTCCGTCGCGGTGATGCGCGATCGGTCGCCGGTGCAGGCGACGTTCGTGACCATCAAAACGCGAAAAGTGCGGTAAGCCCGTGACCATGTCGCGCGACAGCGGTTTCACGGTTCTCGAGATGGTCGTTGCCATGGCGCTGACCGTCACCGTCGTCGCCGCGGTATTTACCGTCGTTGGGGGCGGCCCCGACGCGTTCGCCGTCCAGACCGAGGTGTCGGACATGCACCAGCGGCTTCGCGTCGCCTCCGGCACGTTGATCCACGACCTGATGTCGGCGACAGCCGTTCGACCGTATCGATCCCACGGTCCGGACGCCGATCCTCCAGGCACCGTTACGTCCGACACCCTCACGGCCATCGGCAACGCGGCCATGACGACGTACTGGCTGAAGCGGGACCGCGCCGGAACGTATCAACTGATGTCGTACGCCGGCGGCGGCAGCGCGGACGTTCCGGTCGTGGACAACATCGTCGCGCTCGCGTTCGACTACGTGGGCGATCCCGCACCTCCGACCATCGTGAGGCCGCTTACCGATCCGACGGGACCGTGGACGACATACGGACCGCCGCCGGCGGCAGGTGCGGTCCCGCCGTTCGCGGCGGGCGAGAACTGCATCTTCGTCGATGACGGGTCCGGCACGCCGGCGCCGCGGCTCGCCGTCCTCGCGCCGCCGCCGGCGAGCCTCATCGACCTTCCAGCCGCATTGTTCTCCGACGGGCCGTGGTGTCCCGATGACGCCTCCGCGGACCGATGGGACGCGGATCTCCTTCGCGTGCGCGCGGTCGTCGTCACTGTGCGAGTGCAGGCCGCGGCGGCGGCGCTTCGCGGTCCGACCGGGCCGCTCTTCGCGCATGGCGGCACGTCGAATGCGCCGTCGCGGTGGGCGCCGGACGTCGAGGTCCGGGTCCAGGTCGCGCCCCGGAACCTGAATGCGGGACGATGACGTGCGTGCGCCTGGCGAACGCGGCGCGGCGCTCCTCGTCGCGTTGATGGCGATGCTGCTGATCTCCACGGCCGCGGCCACGATCGTCCTCACGACGTCGTCCGAGAGCGGCATCGCCGCCAACTTCCGGGACAGCTTCCGCGTTGTCTATGCCGCCGATGCCGCGGTTGAGTGGATGCTCGTGGACCTCATGACGGCCGCCGACTGGATCGCCGTGGCGAACGGAGCCGTGCAGTCTGCGTTCGTCGATGGCCCGCCGTCCGGGGCGCGGGCGGTTGGCGGCGGCTGGTTCGTCGATCTCGACGCGTCGGTTCGGGAGAACGCGGGACGACATCTCTACGCGTACGGCCGGCTCGATGCGCTGACGGCCGGTTCGGCGGGCGGGCCGTGCTACGTCCTCGTGTTCGTGTGGGGCGACCCCCTGAATGCCGCCAGGCTGCGGCTGCGCGCCGAGGCGTTCGGTCCGCGCGGGGCGCGGAAAGTCGTGGACGCGGACGTCGAGCGCGGGGCAGGGACGGCGGCGCGCCTCGAGGCCTGGCGGGAGGTCCGTTGAGCTGGAGTCCGGTCCACGTCGCGCCGATAATCGATCTGAATAATATGCGCGCCACACGACTGTTTGGCTTCGTTGTCGGAGCGTTGCTCGTCGCCGGCGCAGCCCCGCTGTGGGCACAATCGCTCGGGGATGTTGCAAAGAAAGAAGAAGAGCGCCGGAAGCAGACGCCGAGCTCCGGCAAGGTCTACACGAACAAGGATCTCGGCGGCGCCCCGCCCCTCACCGGCACGGTGTCGTCGGCACCCGTCACGCCGCCGCCGGATGCGAACAAGCCGGCGGACGCGACAGACAAGGACGCGAAAGGCGACGCGAAATCACCGGCCGACGGCAAAGCCGCGGCGGACAAGGACGCCGGCGTCAAGAAGGATCAGGCCTACTGGGGCAACCGCATGAAGACGGCGCGCGAGGCGCTCGATCGCGATTCGACGCTCGCCGACGCGATGCAGACGCGCATCAACACGCTGACCACGGACTTCGTCAACCGCGACGACCCGGCGCAGCGCGCCGTGATCGGGCGCGATCGCCAGCGCGCGCTCGCGGAGCTCGATCGCCTCAAGAAGCAAATCGTCGACGACAAGAAAGCCATCGCCGATCTCGAAGAAGACGCGCGCCGCGCGGGCATTCCGCCCGGCTGGCTGCGGTAATCGCCTCGGACCCGCTAACGGTGATCCCGGTGACCGCGCGTGAACCCCTGTGAGCCCTGTGGGTGTTGACGCGCCGCGTCAGCCCGAGCACGCCCGGAGCGCGACCGCACGCGGGCGCGGCCCGGTCGACCCGCCCATTCTCATCGTCGAGGACAAGGATTCGCTGCGGGCGATGCTGCGCCTCGCGCTCGAAGCGCAGGGCCATTCCGTCCTCGAAGCGCGCGATCAGCCCGAGGCGGAATCGGCGCTGCGCGCCAGCCATCCCGCCGTCGTGCTCTCCGATCTGCGCCTCACCGAAGGCGACGGGTTCGGCGTACTGCGCGCCTCGAAAGAGCTCGACCCCGCGCTCCCCGTCATCGTCATGACCGCGTTCGGCAGCATCCAGGACGCCGTCGCGGCGATGAAAGAGGGCGCGATGGACTTCCTGGCCAAGCCAGTCGACCCAGAGCACCTGCTCCTGCTCGTCGAGCGCGCGCTCGTCCAGCGGCGGCTCGCGACCGAGAACATCGTGCTCAGGGAGGAGCTCGCACAGCGGCGCGGCGCTCCGCAGATCGTCGGCGACGACCCGAAGCTGAAGCTCGTGTCGGTCGCGCTGCATCGCGCGGCGTCCACCGATACGACGGTGCTGCTCGAAGGGGAGAGCGGCACCGGCAAGGAGCTGTTCGCGCGGACGCTTCACCTACTGAGCCCGCGCGCCGACGGACCGTTCGTCGCGATCAACTGCGCGGCAATTCCCGAGACGCTGCTCGAGACCGAGCTCTTCGGGCATGAGAAGGGGGCGTTCACCGGCGCGTCGGCGCGCAAGCCCGGCAAGTTCGAGCTCGCGCATCGCGGCACGCTCTTCCTCGACGAGATCGGCGACCTGCCGCTGTCGCTCCAGGCGAAGATCCTCCGCGCGCTCGAGGAGAAGCGCTTCGACCGCGTCGGCGGCACGGCGCCGCTGCAGGTCGACGTCCGCGTCGTGGCGGCGACGAACCGGAACCTGAAGGCCGCCGTCGCCGCGCGACAGTACCGCGAGGACCTGTATTTCCGGCTGTCCGTGTTCCCGATCACGATTCCGCCGCTGCGCGAGCGCGTCGACGACATCACGACGCTCGCGCGGTACTTCATCGATCGCTACAGCCGCGATCTGAACAAGCGGGCGCTCGCGCTCTCGCCGGGCACGGAGCAGGCGATGCGCGCCTACGCGTGGCCGGGCAACGTGCGCGAGCTCCAGAACTGCATCGAGCGCGCGGTGATCCTCAGCGAGGGCGACACGATCCATCCGCATCATCTGCACCTGTCGTTTCAGGCTGCGGCGCTGGCGCCGGTCGACGACGGCCCCTGGTCGAAGCTCGATCTGAGCGGCTCGCTGGCCGATGTCACACGCCGCGCCGTGGCGGAAGTGGAGCGGCGAAAGGTGGCGCAGGTGCTGAAGGACGCGGCGGGCAACAAGGCGCGCGCGGCCGAGCTCCTGCAAATCAGCTACAAAGCGCTGCTCGGGAAGATCAGAGAGTACGGATTGGAAGGTTAGGCGGCGAAGCCGGCGCGCCTGAGCGCGGCGCGCATCTCCTTCTCGGTCACATCATCCACGATCGTCGTCGCGCCGACGGCCGTCGGCAGCACGAAATGCAGCCGGCCGGCGATCATCTTCTTGTCGTGCTGCATCGCCTCGAGCAGCGGGCCGGACGAGACGTCGGCGATCGGCGGCAGCGGCCCGAGGCTGGCGATCAGATCCGCCAGCGACTGGCGATCCTCTTCCGCGAGCGCGCCGCGGCTCCTCGACAGCTCCGCGGCGACGAGCATGCCGTAGGCGACCGCTTCGCCGTGCCGGAACCGGCGGTACTTCGTCACGGCCTCGAGCGCGTGCCCGGCGGTGTGGCCGAAGTTCAGGATGCGCCTCGGTCCGGCCTCGCGCTCGTCGGCGGAGACGACGGCGGCCTTGATGCGGCACGACTCGCCGATGACCGGCATCAGCGCCTCGGGCGCGCGCGCGAAGATCGCCTTGCGGTCGCGGCCGATCCGATCGAAGAGCGTGGGGCTCGACGTCATGCCGTATTTGATGACCTCGTACAACCCGGCGCGGAACTCGCGTCGCGGCAGCGTGCCGAGCACCGTCGGATCGATGACCACGGCGTGCGGCTGGTAGAAGGCGCCGATGAGATTCTTGCCCTGCGGATGATTGACGCCGACCTTGCCGCCGATCGCGCTGTCGACCTGCGCGAGCAGCGTCGTCGGCACATGGACGAGCGTGATGCCGCGAAGGTACGTCGCCGCCGCGAAGCCGGCCATGTCGCCGATCACGCCGCCGCCGAACGTCAGCAGCGTCGTCGCGCGATCGGCGTTGGCGCGGACCAGCGCGTCGTAGATGCGCGTCACGGTCACGAGCTGCTTGAAGCGCTCGCCGTCCGGCACGAGGATCGGCTCGATGGCCGGGAACGCGCGCGCGAGCTGCGGGCCGTGCAGCCGCCAGACGAGCGGGCTCGAGACGACGAACCGCCGCTCGGGCGCCTGCAGCGCGTCGAGCGTGCGATTGAGGCGATCGATCGCGCCGTCGGCAATCGTCACCGCGTACGCGCGCGATGCGGTGAGCACGTCGATGCGAACGGGATCCATGAGCAGGTGCGGCGGCCGCCGAAAACGCGGATGGTAGGATAACATTCGCGTGGACTTCATCATCGTCGGCGGCGGCGTCGCGGGCCTGCGCGCCGCGGTCGGTCTCGCGCCCGCGGGGCGCGTCCTCGTTCTCACCAAAGCGGAACCGGCGGAGAGCAACACCGGCCATGCGCAGGGCGGCATCGCCGCCGCCGTCGGCGACGACGACAGCGCGGCGCTGCACGCGGCGGACACGATCCGCGCGGGCGACGGCTTGTGCGACGAGGAGGCGGTGCGCGTCCTCGTCGAGCAGGGCGCGGCCGGTGTTCGCGAGCTGATCGCCTGGGGCGCGCGGTTCGATCGCGATCCCGACGGCCGGCCGGCGCTCGGACGTGAAGCGGCGCACAGCGTGCGCCGCGTCCTTCACGCCGGCGACGCGACCGGACGCGAGATCGGCCGCGTCCTCTGGGAGCACGTGCGCACGCTGCCGACGGTGTCGACGATCGATCACGCGCTGGCGACGGAGATTCTCGTCGACCGCGGCGTTGCCTGCGGTGTCGCGTACTACGATCGCGAAGGCTCGCGCCGCGAAGCCCGCGGACACGCGACGCTGCTCGCGACCGGCGGCGCCGGGCAGGTGTATCGCGAGACGACCAATCCCGCGGTCGCCACCGGCGACGGCATCGCGCTCGCGTATCACGCCGGCGCGCGCGTCGCCGATCTGGAGTTCGTCCAGTTTCACCCGACGGCGTTGAGCGTCCCCGGCGCGCCGCGGTTCCTGATCTCGGAGGCGCTGCGCGGTGAAGGCGCGCGGCTCGTCAACGATCGCGGCGAGCCGTTCATGGCGCGGGTTCACGCCGACGGCGATCTCGCGCCGCGCGACGTGGTCGCGCGCGGGATCGCCCGCGAGGCGGAGCGCACCGGCGCGCCGATCTACCTCACGCTGGCGCACCTCGATGCCGATTACGTCCACAAACGGTTCCCGACGATCTCCGCGATGTGCCGTCAGGCCGGCCTCGATCTCGCGCGCGATCGCATCCCGGTCGGTCCCGCGGCGCACTATCTGATGGGCGGCGTCGACACCGACGTGTGGGGCCGAACGTCCCTGCCAGGTCTCTACGCCGCCGGCGAGGTCGCCTGCACGGGCGTCCACGGCGCGAATCGGCTGGCGAGTAATTCGCTGCTCGAAGGGCTCGTGTTCGGTGCCCGCGCGGCCGACGCGATGCAGCGGCCGCACGAAGCCGCTTCGCTGAAACAGGATCGCCTCATGGCTGATGGCTCAGGGCTGATGGCCATGGACCATGGGCGCACAGCCAGCAGCCATCAGGCTTCAGCCATGAAGGAGATCCGCGACGTTATGTGGCGCGCTGCCGGTCTCTTTCGCACGCGCGACGACCTGGCCGCCGCCGTCGCCGAGCTCGGAGACGCCGCGGCCTGCGAGTACCCCGCCACGGCGGACGGCTGGCGCCATCGCAATCTCGTGACCGTCGCTCACCTGATCGCGCGGGCCGCGCTGCGGCGCGAGGAAAGCCGCGGCGGCCACTTCCGCGAGGACTTTCCCGAGCGCGACGACGCGCGGTGGCGCGTGCACCGTGTCGACGAATTACGCCGGCAAGGCACAACCCGCTAGAATCGTAGGCCTGATGTCCAAGAAAGTGGCCGAGACGTTCGTCACCGAAATCACGCCCCGCTCGCAGGACTTCTCGCAGTGGTACCTCGACGTCGTGCGTCGCGCCGAGCTCGCGGATTACTCGCCGGTCAAGGGCTGCATGGTCATCCGGCCGTACGGCTACGCGATCTGGGAGCTGATTCAGCAGGCGTTCGATCGCGAGTTCAAGAAGGCCGGCCACGTGAACGCGTACTTCCCGCTGTTCATCCCCGAGAGCTTCCTGCACAAGGAGGCCGAGCACGTCGAGGGGTTCGCGCCGCAGGTCGCGTACGTCACGCACGCCGGCGGCGAAGAGCTCGAGGAGAAGCTGGTGGTGCGGCCGACGTCGGAAGCGATCATCGGCTACATGTACTCGAAGTGGATCCAGTCGTGGCGCGACCTGCCCATCCTGATCAACCAGTGGGCGAACGTCGTGCGCTGGGAGAAGGTGACGCGCCCGTTCCTGCGGACGACGGAGTTCCTCTGGCAGGAAGGGCACACGGCGCACGAGACGCACGACGAGGCGCAGGCCGAGACGCTGACCATTCTCGACATCTATGCGAGCGTGTCGGAGCAGGTCCTCGGGATGCCCGTCATCAAGGGCCAGAAGAGCGACAGCGAGAAATTCGCGGGCGCGCTGCGCACGTACTCGATCGAGGCGCTGATGGGCGACGGCCGCGCGCTGCAGGCCGGGACGTCGCACAACCTTGGCCAGAACTTCGCGAAGGCGTTCGACATCACCTTCCAGGGACGCGACAAGGCCGTTCAGCACGTGTGGGGGACGTCGTGGGGCGTGTCCACGCGGCTCGTCGGCGGCGTGATCATGACCCACGGCGACGACAGCGGCCTCGTGCTGCCGCCGCGCGTCGCGCCGCACCAGGTCGTCATCGTGCCAATCGGGCGCGACAACTGGCGCGAAGCCGTGCTGCCCGCGGCGAAGGAGATCGAGCGCCGGCTGGCCGCGGCCGGCATCCGCGTGACGCTCGACGAGCGCGACGAGCGTCCGGGCTGGAAGTTCTCCGAGTGGGAAATGCGCGGCGTGCCGCTCCGCGTGGAGATCGGTCCGAAGGACATCGAGAAGTCGGCCGTGCTGGTCGCGCGACGCGACACGCGCGAAAAACAGAGCCTGGCGATGGACGGTCTGGCGGATCGTCTGAAGCAGCTGCTCGACGAGGTGCAGACGAGCCTGTTCGAGCGGGCGCGCCTGTTCCGCGAGGAGCACACGCAGCGCGTGGACAACTACGCCGACTTCAAGGCCGCGATGGAGGGGCGTCCGGGCTTCGTCATCGCGCCGTGGTGCGGCACGGCCGAGTGCGAAGCCCAGATCAAGACGGAGACGCAGGCGACGATCCGCAACATGCCGCTCGACGGCCGCGTCCCGTCGGGCCGATGCGTCCGCTGCGACAGGCCCGCCCGCGCCGAGGCGTGGTTCGCCAAAGCGTATTAGGGGCCAGGTGTAGGCCGGGTCCTTTGGACCCGGCAAGCAACCGCCGAACGCGCGCGCCGGGTCCAAAAGGACCCGGCCTACATCCGATCTACTGCAGACGGACCGTCAGCGCGGC